>Ga0073899_10005481_pt1 | contig 11027 bp, 12 predicted proteins | sample KloWWTmetaKNB5Ph_FD_88975 | JGI IMG/M metagenome (GOLD analysis project Ga0073899, IMG submission 88975) | Active sludge microbial communities from Klosterneuburg, Austria, studying microevolution and ecology of nitrifiers - Klosterneuburg... | ecosystem: Engineered > WWTP > Aerobic digester >...
AGGAGGAAGCACCGGTCGCCGGATAGGATCGTGAGTCGCTACGGGGTGTAGCGCAGCTTGGTTAGCGCGCCACGTTCGGGACGTGGAGGCCGGGAGTTCAAATCTCCCCACCCCGACCAAACACCCCTGGTCACGGTACTCGCGAAAGCGGACCGGGCCAGGGGTTTCGCCTTCCGAGCATCGGTTGGTGCCATCTTGGGAGCCATCGGGCGGCATAGGGTTGTGGTCCGACCGAAAGGGGGCCACACCATGACGAGAACGCCGACCACTTGTTCCCACGGGGAAGGATCGATCTACCGGAGCGACTACACGCGACCTGGGAGCGGCGTGATGGTCGAGCGGTGGGTTGCGCAGATCGACGTCGGCCGCGGCGCCAACGGCCAACGTCTGCGCAAGAAGATCACCGGCCCGACCCGTAAGGCGGTGGCCGACAAACTGCGCGAACTCCGACGCGAGCAGGACGCCGGCGTGGATCTGCACAAGAAGTCGATGACCGTCGCCGAACTCGCAAGTGAGTGGCTGACGCATCTGGAGCAGAACGAGGGCACGAAGGAGGAAGGGACAATCCTGCGCCTACGTCCGCGAGTTGCCAAGCACATCGTCCCAGCCGACCGGGTCGGTGGGCACCGCCTCGACACACTCACAGTCGCCCAGGTCGAAGCGTGGCTCCGCCGGGAAGCCGAATCGGGAGGGCACCGGGGCAAGCCGCAGGCGCGGATCACCTGCCGGGACTACAAGCAGATGTTGGGTGAGATGCTGGAGTGGGCGGCGGCCCGCCGGTACGTCAACTGGAACCCGGCACGAATCGCCAAGCTGCCAAAGGATCGCTCGGCCACGAACGTCGACGCGCCCTCGGTATACAAGAAGTCGCGAGCGAAGGAGTCGTTCACCCGCGAGCAGTACACCGCCCTCATGGCCGTGTTAGCCACCACGGGCGACGACGCTTTCAAGACTCCAACCCCGAACGCCTACTTCATCGCCTTGTTGAGCGTCGGGGCGCGGCCCGGCGAGATGGACGCCCTGCGCTGGGCGAACGTCGACTTCGACAGTCACACGATCACCGTTGATCACGCAATCAAGCGCGCCGACGGCGGGCGCCCACTCGACATCGGCCCGACGAAGACGGGCAACCGACGCGACGTCGAGATGACCGATCTACTCGACGTGGCGTTGCGCCAGCACCGCACGCGCCAGGCCGAGCGCCGCCTCGCGCTCGGCCGGCTCTGGACGGCAGACCCAAGGTGGGTCGGCCTCGTGTTCACGTCGGAAGTCGGCACGCCACTGGACCCGTCGCACGCCCGCCGCGACTTCAAGAAGATGTGCGCCCAGGCCGGTGTCCCAGCGCTGTCCCTGTACGAGATGCGCCACACTGTCGCGTCGCTGATGGTCGACGCCGACGTGCCGCTGCGCGAAGTGGCCGATCTGCTCGGCCACAAGGACTTGGAAATGGTGGTGAAGCGTTACCGGCACCGCACAGAAGGAGTCGTCAAGTCCCACGTCACGGTGCTCGGCTCCTTACAGCGCAGCTGACGTCAGGCATCATGTTGTCGCGGGGCTCTCTACTCGATCACCGGGATGACCCTCTTGACCCATGTTCGAGCATTGCTGGGTCAGTGACTTGCAGAACGCCACGACATCTGCTGCATACCGTGGAAGCCACACATGCCGACGTGATCGACCGCATCACGATCACACTCGGCGCACGCAGTTCACTCGGTTCGTGAGCACCGAAGGCGCCATACGGGCGAGACGATGAGATCCGAGGACCGAATCGGTGGCGCCCGCCTTCGTGATGGTCGGTGAGGGATCACGCCATCCGGCAGGTCCGAATCTCGACCGAACCGAGACGGCTGGCCGACCGTTTAACGGTCTGGAGTTGGTTGATGGCCTCACCGTGGCTCACGAAGCAAAGGGAACGTCGTTTGAGCCAATCACAAGGTACACGGACGCGCCGCGGGCGGTTGCGCCAAGGGGCAAGAGCCCTGGATCGAAGGCTCGCGTGTCGACTCCGAGGGCGTCTGCAACCTTGGCCGCTGCCGCGATATGGGAGGCATTCGCTGGATCAACAGGCATCACGAACGAGTTGTCGGTGTCGACGGCGGCATCGAGTGGGACACCGCCGAGTTCATCGACACAAAGTGAAACGGCATGCTCGCTGGCGCCAGCGTTGAGACAGACGATTTCACCGGGCTGAATGACCGCCGTACCACCTTCGACCACCGTGGTTGGGGTTGGCACGACAGAATGAAGGGTCGTGACAGCTGGCAGGTCTGCGACATTCGATGGCGGCGTCGCCACGACAGTATCCGATGTATCCGATGACGCCGCGCGGATCGCGACCAGGCCGGCGATGCCGATCACAGCGACACTCGCAGCCGCAGCGGCGACCCAGAGGCGAGAACTGGGAGTGGTCTCGGGCGACAGGCGAAGAGTGTCACTCGTCGGGGGGTCACCGATCTCGGGCGTCTTAGCGACGATCCTGTCGAACGTGGTCTTGAGGCGGGAGTCAAGGTCCCTGTTCATGTCAGTGCCTTTCGAAGTGCGACGCGGGCGCGAGCGAGAGTCCGATGAACGCTGCTGCGAGCCACATCGAGGGTTTCGCCGATCTCGGCTTCGGTCATGTCGTGCCAGTAGGCCAGAAACACGACGGCGCGCTGTTGCACACTCAGCGCCGCGACCGCTCGAAGCAAGTCGAGGTCGGGTGTTGGATCAGTGTTCCACGCTGGTATCACGGCACGTAGGTCGCGTTGCCAGCGGCGTTGTCGGTCTCGGTACAGATTGTGGGCTTCGTTGCGGACTGCGCGAAGTAGGTAGCGATCGAGGTGCTCGAGGCTGGTCCAATGTGGTTGCCGGGTGACGCGCAGAAACGCTGTCGTGACGACGTCGTGGGCGTCGGTCGGCCCAACGAGGGCGGTAGCGAAACGCATCGCTGCTGGTGCGTACGTGCGCCACGCGTCGCTAAGTTGACGTCGACGTGCATCGTCGTTTGCTAGTTGGTGCTCCACCATTTCCATCTCGATTCGTAGACACCACGGCGGCGGTTGCTGCGCGACCACGCTGTGCCGAGAACTCTGCCAGGGCCGGGGTTCCTCGATGAGTGTGTTGCGTGTCGTGCACCGCTCGACGCGGCGACGACCGCCGCGATCTGAGTCCTGCCGCGCCGCGCTCGAGTTGTGACAACGCGACCTCAGTCGGGGTCGTCGGGGAGCAGAGCGCGGTACTGCTCCATCAGGTCGCTGGTTTGCTCCACGATCGACGGGATGAGTTCGGGTCGTGCTTGAAGCTCCACCGTTTGGACCTCGTCCACCACTGCTTGAAGAGCGACGTAGTAGGTGGTGTAGCAGTGTTCGACGTCGCTGACGGTGACTTGAAGATCTCGCAGCTCGGTGGTGGCAAGGTCGATCGTCTTCGACCCATCCGCAACGGCTTCTTGGATCTCGGTCACCATGCCCGAGAGTGCAGCCATCGGCTCGACGCCGTCGGTCGCAGGAACGCCCTGGTGGGCCGCGCATTCGTCGCGCACTGTCTTCGCCTCCGCAACGCGGTTGTCGGAGGCGACGCGCGCCGATACGTCGCGGTCGAAGTCTTCGATCGCGGCGAGGACCATGCTGTTGGGGTTCGGGTACCGAGCCTCGGCTTGATCCACGCACCTCACGATCTGCTTAATCCGGCGTCGGTCTGGTGGATCCGTGATGGGTGCCGGAGCACTGTCGAAGTTGGCGATGATCTCGTCGATGTATGCCGTCAGCGTGCCGGCGTCAGAGTCTCCGGGGTCGAACAGTTCATCAAGCTCCGTGCTCGAGATAGTCCACCCGCTGTCGCTGACGCAGTCGGCAACTGCGGGGCGACGCGCGGCGAGTACGGCCTTGTAGATGTCGGTCAGATCGGCTCCGAGGGCGGCTGACACCGCAGCCATCACGGGTGCTTCGTAGGGTTGTTCGGTCGAGGTGCCCTCGTCGCCGCTCGGTGGAATCCCTGACGAAGAGGCGTTGTCGTCCCGCGAACTGCATGAGGCGAGGCCAACAGCTAGAAGTAACACAACCAGTGTCAGTCGTGGAAGTCGGTTCACGCTTCCTTCCTCTCTGTGTGCGACGAGGGCGAACCTCGATGATGTTTCAACTGGCCAGTTACCGGTCGGCGGACGAGAATCAACACACCCCGCGTCCGGCATCGGCGGGCGGCCCCGGTCAGTAGCCGGAGTTTGTGCCTCGGCTTCCGCAGACAATGATTCCGCCACTGCCGTTGGTGTGGCAGATCTGGAACCAGGAGGCGCTGTTGGAGTCGCTGTACGTCCAGAGCAAGTTCGAGATGGTGTCGGCGACGTTGCTGGAGCTGTTGCCGGACGCACCTTCGTAGGTACCGTTCTGGTCGGCATCCCATCGCATCTTGATGCTGACGGATGTGGAGAGGTCCTCAAACCGCCCGGTATAGGCCAGGTCTCCGTTGCAGGTGTTCGCGTTGATGTTGTATTCACGCCCTGACCCGGTGGATGTGGCTTGCGTCGAGCTGCCCACGCAGTGGGCAAAGGTCGGGGCGCTCTGTCCGATGACGGAGACGGCGGGTCCGCCGATAAGTGCAGCTACGAGCGCGGCGGTGCGGAGTTTCTTGAGTTTCATGTGAGCTCCTTCGTTTGAGATGGAACGGCGGCCTGCCAGCTCCCAGCGCTGGGGCACCGCCGATATAGAAGTGTTGACCGGGCGCGAAGTGTGCCTCTCGGGCGCTGGTTCGATAGCTCTGGCCACCGGCTGGGCTTCGCCGCGATAAGACAGCGCCAGTGTCGATGCCTGTGGTGTCAGGTCAGCTCCGCAGCGTCTCGGCGGGCGGGGTCCGCGAGGCCTTGAGGGCCGGGATGATGCCGGCGAGGGTGCCGGTGAGAGTACCGATAGCGGGCGCTGCGAGGAGAAGTTCGGGTTGGATGGTGGGGGTCCACTGGCGGCCGATCGACGTCGCGATCACTGCGATCAGTCCGAGCGCGCCGCCGAACAAGCCGGCAAGGCTTCCGATGAGGGCGGCTTCCAGGGCGATCTGTCGGGTGATCTGTTCGCGTGTGGCGCCCAGGGCGCGTCGAAGGCCGATTTCGGGGCGGCGTTCGATGATGTTGACCAGTGTCGCATTGGCGATTGCCACGGCGCCGATGAGCAGAGCCAACGCCGAGAGCGCCAGAAACAGGGACTGGACGTCCCCTTCGACTTGGTTGCGCAGTGATTCGGGATCCGGTGGAACGAGCGCCTGAAGACGTTCTGGTTGCTGCGGGCGCAGCGCGAGAGGGGCTTGATGGCCGATCAGCTGGGCGGCTCCAGGTGCGGTGTCGATGATGACCTGTCGGTCGGCGTAGGTCACATCGAACTGGGCCTCGGCACTCGTCGTGGGGATGACGACTGCCAGCAGCAGGTCGGGGTTGCGGGCGACGTCGTCGATGATGCCGACGATCGAATAGGGGCGGTCACCGAGGAAGACGACTGGCTGGTTGTCGACGCGGGTGACGCCGAGCTGATTGGCGGCGGCGCGGCCAAGCATGGCGACTCGTTCACCCCGTTCTTGGTGCCACGCGTCATAGATTCGCCCGGTTCGCAGAGTTGGAAGTGACGCCTCGATAGCGCCGGGGCTCGCACCAATGACGGGGATCTGCTGGTAGCCGCCGATGGTTGGTCGGGCGGCGGTGTTGCGTGCCTGGATCGTTGCGTTGTCGGGAAGCTGGAAATAGACCCCCGCGTGGTTGACGCCGTTGAGGCCTTCCAGCGTGCCGTCGACATCGCCTGGAAACGGGTCGGAGCCGTCCGGGTTGACGTCTTGGACGATGACTTCTGTGGCCTTGAGGGCGTCGAATCGGGCGGATACCTGCGCGCGGGCGGTTTCGGCGAGTCCGGAGGTGGTTATGAAGGCCCCGACGCCAAGGATGGTACCCAAGGCGATGAGCAAGGTCCTGATCGGGCGTTGAGCGACAGCTGAGGCGGCTTCGCCAAGGCTGTCACTGAGTCGGAGCCTCGATCGGCCGGGGTCGTCAGACATGGCTCGACGCTGGCTCGGTGAGCATGCCGTCGGAGATAACGAGGTTGCGTTGGGCGCGCCCGGCGATGGATGGATCGTGGGTGATGGTGACGATCGTGAGTCCCCGCTCGTGCAGTTCGCCGAGCAACCCGAGGATCTGCGCTGTGGTTGCCGTGTCCAGGTTGCCGGTGGGTTCGTCGCACAAGACAAGCGCTGGCTCACGCACGAGCGCGCGCGATCGCCACTCGCTGTCGTTCGCCACCAGAGAGTTGCGAGCATAGAGCGTGTCGCCGACGCGAGAGTCCGACTTGATCGATCACGTCATCGGCACGCCTGCGCCGTTCACGCCGCGCAACGCCTTGGTAGATCAGGCCGAGCTCGACGTTGTCGCGGACGCTGCGATAGTGCACGAGGTGGAACGCCTGGAACACGAAGCCGATCCGTCGGGCGCGCACTGCGGAACGTTGCTTGTCCGAGAGCTGCGCGATATCGAGGCCGTCGAGGACGTATCGGCCGGTGGTCGGGACGTCGAGCAGACCGAGCAGGGACAGCAGGGTGGTCTTGCCGGAGCCGGAGATTCCGGTGATCGCGACTGCTTCGCCATGAGCGATCTTGAAGCTGCACGGTTGGAGGGCGACCACGGGTGGCGGGCCTGGGAAGACTCGCGACAAGTTCTCGACCTCGACAACGGGCACGCTGTCGCCGGGCTCGCCGCGCCGGGGAACGGTGGTCATCGTCCGACCACCACCTTGTCGCCTTCGTTGAGCGCTCCAGGAGTCACCGACTTGATGGCCACGAACCCGTCGGCTGATAGCCCGACCTCGACCGGGACGATGACGGGATCCGCATCGAGATCAGCGGTCGGCGCGAGCGTCGAGACGTTCGTCGATCCGTCGGCAGCCGAGGACACCGCCGCGAGTGGAACGACGAGGCTTGGACCGGCGGTTGATGCCGCCGTCACCGTGACTCGAACGTTGGCGCCACTGAGTTGGTCAGGCAGACCCTCGGCCGGCGTGATGGTGACGGGAAAGGCAGATTGGCCGTCGCCAGTCGTTCTCGCAATCGCGCCAATCTCTGTGATCGTCGCCGTGTAGCTGACATTCGACTGTTCGTCGAGCAGGTCGACCTCCATCCCAACGCGCACGAGGGCAACTTCGTCAGCTCGCAATGTCATCGACACGACCAACTCGCCAGCAGCCAATGTGGCCAGCTCGTTCCCGGGGCTACCACCAATGGCCACCGGACCGTCTGACGTGGCGCTATCGAGTGGGCCGAGAGTGGCGATGACCCGTTGCGCCCGTGCGGGCAGCGTCGGACTGAACACGACTTCACCCTGGGGCACGGTCGGGCCGGTAGCTGTGCGAAGCGTGTCGAGTGTTGTTTGGGCACGATCGCGGGCGGCTGTGGCCTGTCCGAACGCCACGAGCTCGACAGTCGCGTCCGGCGGCAAATCGAGCGCGTCGCGGGCACTCTGAGACAATGTGATGGCGTCGATCGCGTCTGCGATGGTCGATTGGCGGCCGCGTCGCGCGCTGTCTAGCGCGCCGCTCGCTGCGGCGACCTCATTCTCCGCGGCGAGTACGTCGGCCGGTGTCGCCTCGGGTGAGTTGCGGAGCTCATCGAGTGCAGCTTGCGCACGGGTCACTGCGTCCAGGGCTTGCGCGACCGCGACGTCTCCGGACGCCACAGCATCGTTGTAGGCGCGTTGCGCTGCGTTCAGCGCCGTGTCAGCAGCGAGGATCTCCTCGTCGGAGGGCCCGCGTTGCGCTCTGTCCAAGGTGAGTTGCGCTGAGTCGATGCCGGTCTGAGCGTCGATCAAGGCTTGGGTTGCGGCCGCGATGTCTGCCTCGTCCGTGGGCGAGGTCGGGATCGGCGTGTAGCCGGCGTCCGCGTAAAATCTGGCCACGCAGGCTTTGGTGGCTTCCCCGTAAACGCCGCCGTCGGCCGACGTGTCACAGCCCAGCCGGCCGAGCGCTCGCTGAAGTTGTTCGACGTCGGTACCGACCATCAAAGGCTTCAGCGGCCGGTACACGGGCACTTCGCCCTGTAGAACGAACACCGGACGTCCCGAGACCTCAGCGACTCGAGTTCCTTCGGTGACCTCGGCTCCCACGCTGATACCGATTGCTGTCACCACGGGCGAACCCTCGGTGGATGTAGGCACGCCGATCGGTATCGCTACCTCAGGGTGCACGTCGCCTCGCGAGATCACCGTCTGAGCGAGCACGCGATGCTCGACCGTCGCCGTGATCCACGAAGGCGACGGCGATGCGGCGTTTGATGCCGCCTGGCTCGGCGACTGCACATGCTGCCCAACCACCCAGCCGGCAGCGACGACGGTGACGAGCGCGCCGGCACCGACGCCCCACCACCGTCGGCGCCGCCGGTGCGCACGCGCCGGCTCAGCCGTCGCGCCGCCATCCTGACCATCCGTATCGGCTGCCTCGAGGTCGGCCGGACGGTCAGTGGCGGTGTCAGCGAGCCGCAGGCTGGGTCGGCTAGTTGATGTAGACACTGCCAACCCGGTTGTCCCAGCCGCTCAACATCGATGGCGCCCAGACGCCCGCGTTGGTGTTCCCGGGATACGCGGATCCGCCCGTCGTCGTGTCGTACAGCCTCGAGTTGCAGCCGCCGATCTTGTAGCTGCTCGTGTCGTTGTCGAACCCGTACGGCGCAAGGCTAATGGTCACAAATCGTGTCGACAGTTCCAACACGTTGCCCGTGTAGCTGGTGCCTCGGTATAGCTTCAGCGCCGGCGAACATGTCGCCAGCAGCACGGCACCTCGCTCAGCTCGCCCTTCGTCAGGGTGTGCAGCGTCCATCTCGGCTTCGGTTCGGTAGCAGTGGGTCGTCTGGAGATCTGACATGCAGGCGCGTGCTTCGCCCCACCCATCGGCGAGCCGAATCTGCCGTCCCTCGAACCAGGCCACCAGATCCGGTTCGGTGGGTTCGTTGGCAGCTGCAGGCACCGCAACCAGTCCTAGCGCGCCGACCACGGCAAGTGCGGCTGCCGTCGTGTGACGGAAAAGTCTCATTGATGTTCCTCCTACTAGTTGATGGTTAGAACTCATGCACAACGACAAATTGGCTGTCAGTGTCGATGGCTGCCTTCCCGCAGACCCCCGCTTCGGACCCGCCTTCGACCGCAACCTCCCACTCGTGCATGGCAAGGTCGCTGAGGATCCGCTCGACGGTTGCGACCACGTCGCCAACGGGCGCACATGCAACACTGTTGACGTCGTCGACCAAGCGTTGTTGAAGCTCGACAATGCGCGCGTTTGCCGCGTCGAACTCCGGGTCGAGTGGTGCCCATCCAAGGTCAGCACACACGTTCGGCTCGCCCGGGAACACGTTGATCGCTCCGCGGGGGTCAACGCACGCCACGAGGCTGGGAACAGCAGCCGATGCGACGTACTCCGCGAAGCGACCAGTGGCCCAGACTCCACGACACCCATCGATGGGGTCCTCGCCCGGGGACAGAACGATCGCAGCGGCATCGGCACTCGCCTCAGCACGACAAGCGGCTCCAGCTTCGGGAGCCGCAGGCTGACCGCTGAGAACGAGCGCGGCTACGCCGACAGCGCCCATGGTGGCGACTACCGCAAGGCCCGACGTCGCGATGATGGCTCGGCGTCGCCGACTCCGTGCCCGCAGACGGCCGGCGTGAGAGCCCGAAAGAATGTCGTCCACGATCCGGTCAATCGTCGTGTCATCGAATGACAGCTGCGATTCGTCATCGGCGTATTGCCAGGCCTCTGGATGACGTCGGATCCACGTCGCCAAGTCCTCGTCCGAGAAGTCGGGCCCGGGGGCGTCACTCATGGCCTGTCCTTCCGAGTTGTTCCTCCTGTTTGATGGCGGCTTCGTATGAGGTGCGAAGGATCGCTCGAGCTCGCATCAGTCGCTTTCTCGCAGCGTTCGCGCTGATACCGAGCGCGGCACCGATCTCGGGTCCGCTCATTCCGAGTGCCTGCATCACGATGACGCGTCGGTAGTCCTCCCGAAGCCTGCTCAGCACTTCGGCAACCTTCTCCGACTGAGCGAGAGCCGCTAGTTCGTCTTGATAGGCGATGAGGTCGTCGTCGGGTGCGGAGACGAACGGGAGCGGCTCGCGTGCCAGCCGTTCGACCAGCCGGCGCCTCGTGAGCGCCCGCCGAATCCGATTCGAGCCAAGGTTGCGGGCCGTGCGGAGCAACCAGCTCCTCATCTGGCCGTCAGATGCCTCGCGCAGGCTCTCCCGGTTCTGGTGCGCGAGATACAGCACGTCGGCGAAAATCTCCTCGACTTCCATCAGGTCATGCTCAGAGTGCCCGATGAAGCTTCGGAGCGCACGCGCATGAAGGTGAGCGATCCGACGAAGTTCGTCATCGTCATCATCATGGACCTGCATGAGCCTCCGACCCGATGGCGCGCGCGAACCATCCACCGGTAGATGTCGGCTGGCCTCGAAGTGTTCCCATCCGACCGTAAACACCGTGGGGTGGCACCATGCGCGACACTTCGGTGGCCTTTCAACAACAGCCGGGCTTCCGACGCGCTGCGTCAGACCGACGCTCAGGTCCTGGTGCGCATCCCATGGCCGCGACCGCGACCAGGGAAGCGGGCGCCGGCAGCGGCTAGGGAGTTCAGCCGCTGATCGCCTTCAAACGGCCTGTCGCTTCCAGGTCCTTCGGATCCAGCGACGGTCTGAGCGTGTCAACGCGACGCGTTCCAGTGGGATCACGTCGGCACGAAGACTTGCTCGGTCATCCGCCAGCCCAGTCGCATCCGCGACATAGCGCTCGGCAAACACTGACGCCGAGACCGGCCCCGGGAACGGTCCGAGCACAATCGGCAGTCTGAGAACTCGATCGTAGACGTGTACGACGTGTGGTACGTCGAGGGTACGAATGGCGTCTCGCGCGATCGCGCAATCGACCAGCGCAACAATCTCGGGTGTACCAGGACGGAGATTTGCAGGATCTGACATCGTCTGATTAAGTGTCGGGAGGCGTCGAACTGTTCCGAGTTACGTTCAAATGGGGTCGCGGAAGAATGAG
>Ga0073899_10005483_pt1 | contig 11026 bp, 8 predicted proteins | sample KloWWTmetaKNB5Ph_FD_88975 | JGI IMG/M metagenome (GOLD analysis project Ga0073899, IMG submission 88975) | Active sludge microbial communities from Klosterneuburg, Austria, studying microevolution and ecology of nitrifiers - Klosterneuburg... | ecosystem: Engineered > WWTP > Aerobic digester >...
AGCAGCACCCGCCGCAACAGGTCCGGCGTCAGTTGGCTGATCATGTTGCCCAGGTGCTGAGGCGCATACACGGTGGGGCCGCAGGTATAGATGCCGACGTGGGGGGCATCGATCGGCTCGAAGCGCTCGATGCTGCGCCGGCGCGTGTCGTGCAGGCGAAGGTCGGCCAGGGCAGCGGGCGCAGCGGCGCCCAACGGGGCGGCCGGGTCGGTGGGAGGGGCCATGGCACCATCATGGCCCAGCTCCCGCCGGTCGATCATCGACGGCAGGAGCCGGTTGAGCGACGAGGAACAGAGCGCTCTGGGTCAACGATGGGCACAGCTTGGCCGGGGACGCTGCCGCGGGGAACCCGACGCGACCGGCGGCGGTACCCTCAACACATGGCCCTCGAAACCGACACGACCCGCATCTGGTCCGACACCGCCGCCGAGATCCACCAGGTGGTCGTCGGGCCGATGGACAACAACGTCTACGTGCTGCGCTGTCGATCCACCGGCGACGCCGTGCTGATCGACGCCGCCAACGAACACGACCTCCTGTTGGAGCTGGCTCGAAGCCTCGGGGTGCGCCAAGTGCTCGAAACCCACGGGCACTGGGACCACATACAGGCGGTGACCGAGATGCGCGACGCCGGCTATTCGGTGGGTGTGACCTCCGAGGACGCGTCGATGCTGCCGTCCTATGACGAGATCCTGGCCGACGACGAGCTGATCGAGGTTGGTGACCTCCGGCTGCGCACGATCCACACGCCCGGCCACACGCCCGGTTCGATGTGCTTTGCCATCGAGGGCACCCCGGTGCTGTTCTCGGGCGACACCCTGTTTCCGGGCGGGCCGGGCAACACCACCTTCGAGGGCGGCGACTTCCCGACGATCATCGAGTCGCTCGAACAGCGGCTGTTCCGCCCCTTCGGTGGCGACACCCTCGTGCTGCCGGGACACGGCGACCACACGACGATCGGCGCCGAGGCACCACATCTTGACGAGTGGGTCGAGCGCGGCTGGTGAGCTCCAGCGGGCGCTGCCACGGTCACCTCGTCGTGCGGACCGAACGGTCCGACCAGCCTGTGGGGGCGGCCTCGCCCGGCGTCCTAAGGTGACGGGTCCCTCTTTCGACTTTCGATCTAGGAGAAATACACTGAAGCCCATGGCCAAGCTCTCCCATCATCCGGTGAGCGCATGAACGACCTGCGCAACCTGCCTGGCGACCCCCTCGACTCGGTTGCCATCCGGGCGCAGTTCCCCGTACTCCAGCGGGAGATCAAGGGCCATCGCATGGCCTTTCTGGACAGCGCTGCATCTTCACAGAAGCCCCAGCGGGTCATCGACTCCATGTCGCGCTTCTACGAGACGATCAACGCCAACGTTCACCGCGGCGTGTACGAGATCTCCGAACAGTCGACGACGGCGGTGGAGCAGGCGCGCCGCGACATCGCTCGGTTTATCGGTGCCGCCGACGCTGCCGAGGTCGTGTTCACCAAGAACGCCACCGAATCGCTGAACCTGGTTGCCGGCTCCTGGGGACGAGCCAACCTCGGGCCCGGGGATGCCATCGTGCTCTCGATGCTCGAGCACCACGCCAACATCGTGCCGTGGCACATGCTGGCCGCCGAGAAGGGCTTCGAGATCCGTTGGATCCCGCTGACCGACGACGCCCAACTCGACCTGAGCTCACTCGACACCCTGCTCGACGGCGCCAAGCTGGTCGGCGTGACCGCCGCCTCCAACGTCACCGGCACCCTGACCCCGGTGCGGCGCATTGCCGATGCCGCCCACCAAGCCGGCGCCGTCGTGTGCGTCGACGCCTGCCAGTTCGTGCCCCACAGCCGCTGCGACGTCGAAGAGCTCGGCGCCGACTTCCTGGCCTTCTCCGGGCACAAGATGTGCGGCCCGACCGGCATCGGCGTGTTGTGGGGCCGTCGGACCCTCCTTGAGGAGATGCCGCCGTTCCTTGGCGGCGGGTCGATGATCCGCGACGTCCGCCTCGACGGGTTCACCGCCAACGAGATCCCGCACAAGTTTGAGGCCGGCACCCCACCGATCGCCGAGATCATCGGCCTCGGCGAGGCGGTCGCCTTCCTCGAGGAGCTGGGCATGGACAACGTCTTGGCTCACGAACAGGCGATGTCGGCCTATGCCTTCCGGACGCTGACCGAACGCTTCGGCGAGCGGCTGACGATTCACGGGCCGGCGGAGCCCGGCCAGCGGGCGGGCGTGATGAGCTTCGCCCTCGGCGACGTGCACCCCCACGACGTGTCGCAGATCCTCGACGAGCACGGCGTGGCGGTGCGGGCCGGGCACCACTGCGCCAAGCCGCTCATGAAGGAGCTCGGAGTCGGGGCAACCGCACGCGCCTCCTGGTACCTGTACAACACACCCGACGATGTCGATGCCCTGGCGGACGCCCTGGACGCCACGGCCGAGTTCTTTCTGTAACCGTTCTTTCTCCACAACGTGCGCCGCAGCCTGCGACGCTCGCCACCCGCACCTGGCCGGGCCTTCGGGGCTCGACCGACCAACCCTCCGGAGCCACCATGGCCGGTCTTGAGGATCTGTACCGAGAGATCATCCTCGATCACTACCGCAGCCCCCGCCATCGCGGGCAGCTCGACACCCCACCGGCCGTCAAGGCCGAGGGGTTCAACCCGTTGTGCGGGGACGAGGTGGTCGTCTACCTGGCCGTTGACGACGGCGTCGTCACCGACGTCGCCATCGATGGGCAGGGCTGCTCGATCAGCCAGTCGTCCGCCTCGATGATGAGCGCTGCGATCAAGGGCCGTTCGGTCGACGAGGTGCGTGCCCTCGTCGGCTCATTCAAGCAGATGATGTCGAGCCACGAGACCGAACTGAGCGGCGACGACGACGACGCGCCGACCGAGACGGCGGACAGCCCCGATCTGGGTGACCTGGCGGCGCTTCAGGGGGTCGTGAAGTTCCCGGTCCGCATCAAGTGCGCCACCCTCAGCTGGAACACCCTCGTCCATGCACTCGACGAGGCAACCGCGTAACGTCTGAGTCTCGGGCCGACAGGCTGCGCTGGCGCCGCCTCGCCCTCAAGCCCGGGACGGCTTCGCAGGCTCCCGCGCAGACTCGAGGTCGCTCCAGAGCCGATCGAGCCTGGCGGCAACTACCCGGCCGGGCCCGCCTGGCTGGTCGGCGGAGCGGCCATGGGGGGCTTAGCGCCCGCCGGGATCGGCACCGGAGGCGCCGTCGTCGGCGCCACGCCGCCGGTGACGGTGGGCAGCGCTGCCGGGTCGACCTTGTCACCAAGGCGGGTCGATACCTCGGCGGCGACCGCCGGATCGCCCAGCGACAGCGCTTCCACCGGAAGCACCGTGCGGTTGATCAGCTTGATCCAGTCGTCGGAGCCGAGGCGGCCCAGCGTGTCCGAGCGGACCTTGCCCTCGGCCCACAGCGTGCGACCGAGTTGGTCGGGCAACACGAGCAGGTCTTGAGCCCGCACCGTGGGGGTGGCCCCGCCCTGACGGGCCTGGGCGACCGTCATGGCGAGAGCCTTGAGCATCGGGTACGGGTTGGAGGTTTCGCCGCCGGCGGGCTGCACCTCGAAGTGCAGGTGCGGCGGCGTGCCGATGGCGTTGCCGGAGGTACCAACCTTGCCCATCACCTGCCCGACCTCCACCTGCTGGCCGTCGATGCCATCCTCAACCGCAGAGAGGTGGGCGCAGTAGTAACGGTTGCCCGACCGGCCGTACAGGTACACCGTGTTGCCGCCCAGGCTGTTGGTCGCCACCCGCACGACGCCGTCCTCAACGGCCACCACCGGGTTGCCGTAGCGGGAGAACAGGTCGTTGCCCTTGTGCGAGCGCTTGCCGCCCGCCCGCTCGAAGCCCCATGAGTCGACGAAGTTCCAGTCGCCGGCGATCGGGTAGGTGACGGTCAGGTCGTTGCTCACCAGCGCGTTCAACGCCGCATCGGGCCCAGCGCCTGCGGTCGGGTCGCCGCCGGTCGTCGTCGATGCCAGAGCGCCCTCGGGCAGGTCGGGCAGCGCCGCCGGCTGCTCTGCGGGGGCCTCCTCGGGGGCGGCTGCTGGGGCCTGATCCAAATTCAGCGCACTCGCCTCGGAGACGACCTTGGCCAAGCTGGCCTCGGTCTCGGCGAGCGCCTTGCGGCTCTCCGCCAGCGCAGCCTTGGCGCTGTCGCGGTTGGCGGTGTTTTTCATGACCGCAGCCTTGGCCCCATCGAGGCCATCGGAGGCCGAGGCCTGGTTCTCGTCGGCGCCGACCAGGACGGTGCCCGAATACTCCCGCACCGCGCTTGCCCGCATCGTCTGGCCAGTGAGCGCCAGGATGTCGGGGTCATTCTCACCGTACAGGTTGGTATAGGAGGCGACGCTCATCCGGGCGAGCTGCTTGCGCGCCTTTTCGGCGGCCGACTCACGCCGCTCGAGTTCCACTCGGGCCTCGTTGAGCGCCCGCTCGGACTGCACCATGGCCGTCTCGGCCCCAATGACCCCGGCCTTGGATGCCGAGCGCTGTTCGTCAACCGTGAACGCTGCGGATTCGGCCTCCTTGCGCACCTTCGTGACCGTCTCGCGCAGGCTGACCCCCTGCACACCGGCCTGACCGCCGATGAGCACCGGGGTCTCCCACACGCCGGGTGCCAGCTCCCGGATCGGGTTCTCGCCGATGACCGCACCGCCGCCGGTGTTGCCGCCACCGGAGCTTTCCGAGTTTCCGGGCGGGGTGACCGGCTCGCCGGCGTCGCCGCCGCCCTCATCTTCCGGTTCGTCCTGCTTGGGGGGAAGGGTGGCCTCCGGAAGGGTCTCCTGCGGGCCTTCGGGCTCCTGCGGGGCGGGGGGCGTCGTCGCCGGTCCGGGCGCGTTGGTGGTCGGCGCTACCGGCGGCGGGGCCTGCGTGGTCGGCGGCCTCGTCGTCGGTGCAGCCGACGTCGGCGCCACTGTCGTTGGCGGAGCGGTCGTCGGGGGCGCGGTCGGCCGTGCCGTTGTGGGCGTCGTCGTGGGTGCAGCGGTGGTCGGGGGAGGCGTCGGGTCCTGTGCCCCGACGGGAGCGACGGCAACAACCGTGCCCATGAGGACCGCCCCGGCCATGACGGTGGCGCCCAGCGAGCGACGGCCAAACCGGTTCTTCAAGGTATTCAACAGGGGTTCCTCACCAGGTGCCAGAGGGTCGTGACCGTGTGCAGAGTATCGGCCATGGGACTGCCCATGAGACGTCGCTAGACTCCATCTATGGAGACCCAGCACCGCCGCCCCGATCGCTCCGGGTCGAGCGGCCTACCTTACGCTTCGGAGCCCGCAAACGACAGCGGGGACGAAGAATCCGACTTCGTCGCCCGCTTCGGCCCACCCGGGCTGACCTTCGATGACGTCATGCTCATGCCCGCAGCCTCCGACGTACTCCCCCAAAACGTCGACACGTCGGCATCGTTCGCTCAGGACATTCGCCTGGCCGTCCCGATCGTGTCGGCGGCCATGGACACGGTCACCGAGGCGGGCATGGCGATCGCACTCGCGCGGATGGGCGGGCTTGGCGTGGTCCATCGCAACCTGTCGCCCGAAGAACAGGCCCACGAGGTGGACCGCGTGAAGCGGTCCGAGTCGGGCATGATCTCCGACCCGGTCACCCTGACGGCGAACCGTCCGGTATCCGATGCGCTCGACCTGATGGCCCGCTTTCACATATCAGGGGTGCCGATCACCGATCATGCCGGGTTACTCGTCGGCATCCTCACCAACCGCGACCTGCGCTTCGAGACCGATGACACCCAGCTGATCTCCGAGGTGATGACGCCGCTGCCGTTGGTGACCGCTCCGGAGGGCACCACGCTCGATCAGGCCCAGGTGCTGTTCGCCCGCCACAAAATCGAAAAGCTTCCCGTCGTCGATTCGGGCGGCAGGCTGTGCGGCCTGATCACCGTCAAGGACCTGCAGAAGCGGATGGACCACCCCGAGGCAACCAAGGACGCCGACGGCCGCCTGCGCGTGGCCGCCGCGCTGGGTGTGGGGCCCGATGCGCTCGACCGGGCCAAGCTGCTCATCGACGTCGGCGTGGACGCATTGATCGTCGACACCTCCCACGGCCACTCCTCGTCGGTGCTCGAGACGGTGCGCAACCTGCGCGCCGAGTGGGCCGGGCCGATCGCCGCAGGCAACATCGCCACCGGCGAGGCCGCCCAGGCGCTGATCGACGCCGGCGCCGATGCGATCAAGGTGGGCATCGGCCCGGGTTCGATCTGCACGACCCGGGTGGTGACCGGCGTCGGGGTTCCCCAAATCACCGCCGTGTGGGAGTGCGCCGAGGTCGCCAGGCGCCACGGCATCCCCGTGATCGCCGACGGCGGCATCCAGTACACCGGCGACGTCCCCAAAGCGATCGGTGCGGGGGCCAACACCGTCATGCTGGGCAGCTACCTGGCCGGGGTGGATGAAAGCCCGGGCGAGATCGTCTTCTACCAAGGCGAGCGGTACAAGGAGTATCGAGGCATGGGTTCGATGGGGGCAATGAAGGCCCGCTCGTTCTCCAAGGACCGCTACTTCCAGGCCCACATCACCGAGGCGGACAAGCTGGTGCCCGAAGGCATCGAGGCTCGGGTGCCCTACAAGGGACCGCTGCGCAACGTTGTCGGTCAGCTGGTGGGCGGCCTGCAACAGGCGATGGGCTACACCGGGTGCGGCGACCTCGACCGGCTGCGCAGCGAGGCCAGGTTTGTGCGCATGACCTCCGCCGGGTTGCGGGAGAGCCACCCCCACGACGTGTCGATCACCGAGGCGGCCCCCAACTACCGGCTGCGCTGAGCCCGGCCCGGTCCTCCCACGCGAGCCCACATTCCGGTGCGGTGTCGCCGCCGAGTGCAACGATGGGCCGATGACCAGGCCCTTCCGCTTCGCCATCCAGCTCTCCCAGCCCCTACCGGGCACGTCCTGGGGTGACACCGCCCGCCGGGTCGAGGAGGCGGGCTTCTCGGCCCTGCACATGCCCGACCACTTCGGCGATCAACTGGCGCCCTTGGCGGCGATGACCTGGGCGGCGGCCGTCACCGAGCGGTTGCGGGTGGGCGCACTGGTCTTCGACAACGACTACCGCCACCCGGTGGTGCTGCACAAGGAACTCGCCACCATCGACCAGCTGTCAGGCGGGCGGGTCGAGTTGGGCCTGGGCGCCGGCTGGATGCGCTGGGACTACGAGAAGGCGGGCTTGGACTATGACGCGCCCAAGGTGCGGGTCGACCGCTTCGAGGAGGCGCTCATCGTGCTCAAAGGTCTCTTCCGCGAGAGCGAGTTCAGCCACGACGGCGAGCACTACTGCATCGATGCGCTGGAAGGGTTGCCCCGGCCACACGCGCCGGGCGGCCCTCCGCTGATGATCGGCGCCGGCGGGCCGCGCATGCTCGGCATCGCCGGCGCTCACGCCGACATCGTCGGGATCAACCCCCGGATCCCCTCCGGTGCGGTCGACGCAGAGGCCGCCCGCGACTTTGCCGCCGACCGGGTCGACCAGAAGCTGGAGTGGATCAAACGCGGTGCCGGGGACCGCTTCGACGACATCGAGCTGAACGTTCTCGTGTTTCTGGCCACCGTCACCGACGATGCCAGGGGCATGGCCGAGGGCATCGCCGCCATGTTCAGCGCGGAGCCCGAGATCCCCAAAGGGGTGGGCGATGCGGTCAACGCAGCGGCGACCGGCGGCGCCACCAACGACGATGCTTCGGGGGGCGACTTCAGCACCGAGACGGTCCTTGAGGCGCCCGCCATCCTGCTGGGGTCGTTCGAGGAGATGGCCGCCACCCTGCGCCAACGGCGCGAACGCTGGGGCATCAGCTACATCACGTTGCAGGGCCCCGACGCCATGGAGATGGCGCCGCTAATCGCCGAGCTGTCCGGCACCTAGCGCCGTGGTCGTGGCGACCCCGACGTGGTTAGGCCACCCGCTGGATCGCCTTGGCCAGGGTGATATCGCGGTCGGTGAGGGTGCCGACGTCGTGGCTGATCAGGTCGATCGTCACCGTGTTGTAGCTGTTGGACCAATCGGGGTGATGGTTGGCCTCCTCGGCCAGCGGTGCCACCCGGATCATAAACGCAAAGGCCTCGGAGAAATCGGCGAACTCAAAGGTGCGGTGCAGGGCTCCCTCGGCCAGCCGCCACCCCGGCAACTCATTGAGCGCCGCCCGGAGCTCGTCGTCGGTCAGCCCCTCGTCGCCCTCTGCCCGTGCGCCCATGATGTTGCCTTTCGTTCAAACTCGTCGTCAGGGGACGCCTGGGGCCTCCCCCAGGCCACCGTAGGGGCTATCTCCGATTCCAACCGGTTCCAAACCGGGCCAGGATCACTCCCATGACCACGCCCGACACCAGCGCCACCAGCGCCGCCCAGCCCGCTGTGGGCGCCTGTCCCCGCTGCGGCGCCCGCCTCAGCGCCGCCATCGGCACCCCCAACGCGGCCTGCCCCAGCTGCCACCTCGCCCTCGGCGGACCCCTCGTCGCCGAGCTGAGCGACCTCAACCGCCGCCATGGGGAGCTCCATCGGTACCGGAACGAGGTCCTGGCGATCGTTGCGCACGACCTGGAGGCCAACGAGCGGCGTCGTGGAGAAGTGCTCGCCGCCTTGGAGCCGGCCAGCCCGACGGCCGCCGGTCAGCCGCCTCACCAGGCCGCTGAGCGCGGACGACCGGCCGGCGGCAACGGCCGGGGAACCCAGGCGTTGCTTCTGGGCCTCGGCGTGTTGTGCCTGGCGATCGCCGTCGCCGTGTTTGCCGCCGTCGGGTGGGGTCGGCTCAACCCTGCCGGCCAGGCCGCCGTGCTGCTGGCCGCAACGGTGGTGGCCGGATTTGGCGGGCTGGCGCTGCACCGTCGGGGCCTGAGGGCGACGGGCGAAGCGGTGCTGTGCCTGGCCGCGGCCATGGTGCTGGTCGACATTGCGGTGTTCGGCGACGCCCTCGGCGCCGGCGCAGGCGATCTCCGGTTCTGGAGCGGTGGCCTGGCGTTGCTCGCCGCCCTGGGCGCCGCCACCCGGCGCTGGGGCGGAGCCGGCGGCCTGGCCCCGCCATCGTCCGGGGCCCTGATCGGCGTGGTCGCTGCGCAGCTGACCTTGCCAATGGCGGTGGGGGCGGCGCTCGGCCGCCACTCGAGCACCGGGTTCGACCTCACGCTGGGGGATCCGGGCCTGACCCAGGTGGGCATCGCCGGGGTGGCTGTCGTCGGCATCGTGCAGGCGATCGTCGTCACGCTGGTCACCCGTGAGCGACGCTGGTCGCCGGCCTCACCGGTGGTGGGCATGGCGCTGCTGACCGCGGCCGCCGGTTGGTTTGTGTCGGCGAGCATGGCGCTGGCGCTGAACGAGCCGACCGCCGCCGCAGCGATTCTGGCGGGGGCGGCGATCGCTGCGACCCTGGCGGCGTTGCTGCCGCAGCTCGGCTCGGCCTGGACCAACCTGGCGGCGGCCGGAACAGCCGCTGCGGCGCTCGGGGCGTGGACGGCGCTGGCCCCGGACGCACTCTCGCTCACCGTGTGGGTGGCCACCGGCGCTGCGTTGGCCGTGCTCGCCGCCTGCACAACCCCGCAGCGCTCCAGGTGGGGCGGGGCGCTCGTCGCCGGCCTCGTCCTGGCGGGGACGACGTGGGTGCTCCTCGCCGCCGGCGGCAGTGCTCTTGACGACTTGACGACACGCCTCGGCGGCACCCCGGAGGGCACCGCCGGCGCCGACTACTCCTGGGCCGAGGTCCTCGCCGTGGCGATGATCGTCACCGCAGCCGTCGTCGGCGCCTTGATGATCCTCGCCCGACATCGCAACCGAAGGGCCTGGATCGGACCTCTCACTGCCGCTGCGGTGGTGTTGATCGCTTATCTGGCCATGGCGCTGCCGCCGTTGATCGGCGTGAGCCAGCTCACCTGGGCGATCGTATTGACCCTGGCAGCCGCGGCCGGCGCGGCCGCCGTGACTGCGATCTCGATCAGCGGCGCAGCGGGCGCGGCCATCCGGGCCGCGGGATGGGCAGCGGCGGGCACCACCGCAGCCGCTGCGCTCGCGCTGGGGTTCGTCGGGGACGACCTGGACCTGTGGTGGGCGCTCACCGGCGTCGCTGCGCTCCTCGCCGTGCTGACCGGGCGGGCGGGACGGACCATCGAAAGCACCGGCCTGGCCGGCGTGGCCGGCCTGCTCACCGTCGTCGGCGCCGCCTCGACCGCAGCGCTGTTCGACGCCGGGCCGACCTGGGTGGCCATCGTCGCCGTCACCACCTCGGGCGTCCTCGCCGTGGCGGCTGCCGCCGTCGTGTGGGCCGCCGAGGAAGTCGCTGCGGCGGGCCGGGGTCCCCGATCGGTCGCCGGCGCCATCTGGAGCACCGTCGCCCGCCCGTTCATCGCCCTGATGCTCGGTGCCCAGGCGGTGGCCCTGGTCGTGGCGGTGGTCGACTCGATCGACCGCCAGGCAGCCGTCTCCGGCACGGTCAACCTGCTGATCGGCGCGATCTGTTGGTTCGCCGTCTCCATCCTCATCCGACAGGGCCTTGCCGCTGCGGTCGGCGCAGTGCTCTCCCAGTTCGCCGCCTGGCTGGCCCTGGGGATCGCCGGGGTGGGGCTCGTCGAGGCCTACACCGTGCCGGGCGCGCTGGTGCTGCTGGCGCTGGGCGCCGAGGCGATGCGGCGTTCCCCGCAGCGGGGCTCCTGGATGTCGTTGTCACCGGCGCTGGTCGTTGCCCTGGTGCCGTCATCGATGGTCGCGATCGCCGATGGCGGCGCCCGGATGCTGGCGCTCATCGCCGTCGGTGCGCTGCTCGTCATCGTCGGTGGCCTGCTCAGGCTGGGTGCCCCGGTCGTTGCCGGAGCGTGCTGCGTGGTGACGCTGTCGTTCGTCGAGGTGGCGCCGCTGGTCGGATCGCTGCCCCGCTACCTCACTTTCGGCACCGCCGGCGCGGTGTTGCTCGTCACCGGGGCCACGTTCGAGCGCCGCCGGGCCGAGCTGCGCTCGCTGCACCGTCAACTTCGGTCGCTGCGCTGAGGTCTCGCCCGGAAGGGCGCCGGGTTCCGGACGGCGTTACCCTCATCGAGTGTCCGA
>Ga0073899_10005484_pt1 | contig 11023 bp, 10 predicted proteins | sample KloWWTmetaKNB5Ph_FD_88975 | JGI IMG/M metagenome (GOLD analysis project Ga0073899, IMG submission 88975) | Active sludge microbial communities from Klosterneuburg, Austria, studying microevolution and ecology of nitrifiers - Klosterneuburg... | ecosystem: Engineered > WWTP > Aerobic digester >...
AGCTCGGCGAGCGCGTCCTCGGGGTTCTGCCGGACCGCGCGGCTGCCGATCACCACCGCGTAGCAGCCGCGGCCGGGGTCGCCCCAGGCCAGCGCGGCGGCGCCGACGGCCTCGGTCGCGGCGGTCGCCACCGCCGGCAGCGGCTGCCACCCCGGCGCCGGCGCGATCACGCCAGCCAGCGCCAGCGCCGTCGGCGCGGGCGCCTGCTGCGCCGACGCGGCCTGGCACGCGACCAGCCCGAGCAGCGCGAGCAGCCCCGCGGCCCGGGTCACGCCAGCACCAGCCAGGCGCGCGGGTCGGCGCCGACGCCCAGCCGGTCGATGACGTCCTTGGTGACGCCGAAGCGGCCGTCGTCCTGCTTGATCACCCGGGCGCCGACCGCGCGGAAGCCGGCCGCGCCCTCGACCGCGAGGATCGCCCACGGCCGGGCGCCGTCGGTGTCGTCGACCAGCGCCAGCGGCACGGCCGCGGCGTCGCGCACCAGCGGGATCTGATCGGTGGTGGCGACGAAGTGCGGGCCGCCGTCGAACGGATCGATCTGGCCGGCGTACTCGAAGCCGATCCGCCGCAGGATCTTCTCGACGCCGCGGGTCTCGGGGCCGACCTGGCCGATGATCTCGCGCACCTCGGCGGGCAGCAGCTCGCAGTGGATCGGATCGTCGGGGAACAAGGCGTGGATGAACTCCTTGTTGTCCTTCGACAGCAGGTCGGCCTCCTGGTAGTTGAGGCCGGTGAAGTGGCGGCCGAGGTGCTCCCACAGCCGGCTGGTGCCGTCGGGCTCGAGCGGCGGCAGCAGCTCGGACAGCACCTGATCGCGGAACACCTCGCGGTGCATGCGGATGAACAGGAACCGCACGTACGACAGGAGCTTGCCCAGCGACTCGGGGTTGCCGCGGTACTCGGGCAGCAGGATCAGGCCGCCGATCTCCGTCGGGCCGGCGTAGTTGTAGCCGATGCGCAGCGTGCGATGGACGAAGTAGCGATCGAGCGTGCACGAGTAGCGCTCGTCGTTCTCGACGCGGAAGAAGATGTGCGGCGCGCGCTTGGTGCCGTGCTGGGCGTGGACCATCGACGTGCCGATGACCCGGCGCTTGCCGAGATCCTCGAGGACGAACAGGTACTCGCGATCGACCGGCGGCACGCTGGCGGCGAACGACTTCTCCGACAGCTCGAGGATGCGCTCGATGTGGCGCCGATCCGCCGGCAGGTTGACGGTGTCGAGGTGCTCCGCGACCGCCAGGATCTGCTCGGCATCCTCTCGAGATGATTGTCGAATTCGGAACATGCGCGGACCGGCCGGCACCTTACCACGGGTCGCGCGGGGCGCGGGCGCCGGGCCGCCACGCCAGCACGCCGAGCGCCAGGGCCGCGGCGCACGTCCCGCGGATGAACGCCGCCACGCCCTCGTGCGGCGCGAGCCACGCGCTGAGCGCCCCCACCAGGCCGCCGAGCGCGGTCGCGATCAGCAGCCGCGGCCGGACCAGCGCGCCCGGCGTCGGAGGGCCGCGCCACCACCGGGCCAGCATCGCCAGCGCGAGCAGCGACCCTGCCGCGTGGCCGACGTACTGCAGCGCGTGCGCGACCGTCAGCCGGGTCGGCCAGGTCAGCGCGACGTGGCGCAGCAGCGCGATCCGATCGGCCACGGGCGACGCGTCGTGCGTGCACGCGTCCCAGGCCACGTGCGACGCCACGCCGATCAGCGCCGCGAACACCGCGTGGCCGAGGTTGCGCCGATGCCACGGGCGCGCGGCGCTACCCTCCAGGCGCGCCACCCACCGCGCCGGCGCCCACGCCGCCGCCCGCGTGAACAGCGCGCGCCGCAGCCCCCAGGTCACGACCAGCGTGATCGGGACGCCCCACGCCACCGCCGCCCAGCCGTAGTGCGCGTCGAAGCGCCAGCGCGTCCCGAGCAGCAGGTACGAGAGATCCGGCGCGGCGCTGCCGACGCACAGCGCGACGCCATCGAGCTGCGGCCACCGCCGCTTGAGCGGCAGCACCGCCGCCTGGTGGGCCGGGAAGGTCAGCGGCACCGGCCGCCAACGCGCGGGGCACCGGCGCCATTCCGCGCGACCGCTACGGCACGGTCGCGACCAGCGCGGCGTCGACGCCGCGGCGGCCGCGGTTGACCGCGTCGGCCAGCCAGCCGAGCGTCGGCGCGAGCTGCTCGCGGGCCAGCTGCGCGCCGCTGATGATGCGGATGCCGGGCCGGCCCTTCTTGATGCGGCGGGCGTTCTCGGCGGCGATCCAGTCGAGGATCAGCGGCAACGCGTAGCGGGTCGCGAACTTGGTGTCGTGCATCAGCAAGACGCCGCGGCCCTGCAGGCGGTGCAGCGAGCGGATGACCTTGGCCGCGGTGGCCTTGGCGCCCAGGCCGCGCCACTCCTGCGGATCGACGTCCCAGTGGAAGTGGCGGAGGCCGAGGTCGCCGAGCAGGTGCTCGACCCGCGGGCAGCGCGAGCCGTACGGCGTGCGGAACCACGGCACCGGCATCGCGCTGGCCTGCTCGAGCAGCCCGTGCGCCTTCGTCACCTCGAGCTTGCCCAGCTCGATCGGCACCGAGCACAGCTTGGCGTGGTTGACGGTGTGGTTGCCGACGATGTGGCCCTCGCGCACCAGCCGTTGCTCGATCGCGTGGGCCCGCGCCAGGTCGCCGCGGCGGAACCGCCAGCCGACCTGGAAGAACACCGCGTGCAGGCCGCGCTCGCGCAGGATGTCGAGGACGATCGGCGTGGTGTCGGGGTCGGGGCCGTCGTCGAAGGTCAGCACGACCTCGGCCTCGCCGCTGGCCGACGGGCCGGCCGCGGGCTGGGGCCAGCCGCGGGGATAGCCGGGGATGCCGTGGGGCGGCGGCGCCTCCATCGGCTCCAGCGACTCGCCGGGATCGCTCGGGCCCTGCGCCGTCGCCGGGCCCGTGACCAGCGCGACGGCGAGGCAGGCGGCGAGGGCGCGGCGGATCGGCACGATCGATCGAACCCGCGAGGCGGTACCGACATTCACGGGGACGTTCACAAGCTCGCGAGGCGACATGGGCAGGGTGCGGGCGACCGCCGGCACTCCAGAAAATTATCGCGCGCCCCGCTACGATGCGCCATGTCTGTGATCCGGTCGCGTCCGCCCTACCCGCGCAAGGTCGCCTTGGCCCGCACCGGCACCCCGCTCGAGCCGCTGCCGCGCACCAGCGCCGCGCTGGGCGTGGAGGTGCTGGTCAAGCGCGACGACCTCACCGGCGCCGAGCTCACCGGCAACAAGGTGCGCAAGCTCGAGTTCTTGCTCGCCGAGGCCGAGGACCAGGGCGCCGACACCGTCATCACCTGCGGCGGCGAGCAGTCCAACCACGCCCGGGCCACCGCGCTGGCGGCGGCGCGGCGCGGGCTGCGCTGCCGGCTGGTGCTGCGCACCGACGACCCGACCCAGCCGCCGGCCACCACCGGCAACATCCTGCTCGACCGGCTGGCCGGCGCGGCGATCCGCTGGATCAGCCGGCCCGACTGGGCCCGGCGCAACCCGATCATGGAGGAGGAAGCCGCGGCGGTGCGGGCCGCCGGCGGCGTGCCGTACGTCATCCCCGAGGGCGGCTCCAACGCCACCGGCTCGTGGGGCTACGTCGCCGCCGCCGCCGAGCTGGCCGACGACCTGGCGACCCTGCCGGCGCGGCCGACCACGGTGATCTACGCCTGCGGCTCGGGCGGCACCGGCGCCGGGCTGATCGTCGGCGCCAAGCTGCACGGCCTGCCGGCGCGGCTGGCCGGGGTCAACGTGTGCGACGACCGCGCGTACTTCGTCGACGCGATCGGCCGCATCGCGGCCGACCTGATCGCGCGGTGGCGGCTGCCGGTGACGGTCGGCCCCGACGACATCGAGATCGTCGACGGCCACGTCGGCCGCGGCTACGCCAAGAGCCGCCCCGAGGAGCTGATCACGATCCGCGACCTATGCCGGCGCGACGGGCTGGTGCTCGATCCGGTCTACACCGGCAAGGCGTTCCACGGCGTCGTCACCGAACTGGCCCGCGATCGCGGCCGCTTCGGCGAGCGCGTCGTGTTCGTCCACACCGGCGGCGTGTTCGGCCTGTTCCCGGCCGCCGCCGAGCTGGCGCCGCTGCTCGGGTGATCGGCCCGCCCCGGCCGCCCGCGGGCCCGTGATACCCTGCGGCACGATGGATCGCCCGCGATCGCCGGTGCATCAGATCGTCAACGCGCTGGGGCTGGCGTTGCGCGAGCTGGGCGCGACGCCGGCGCCCGAGGACCTGGAGCGCTGGGGCTTCGCGGTGCACGCCGCGCTGTCGGCGCCCGGCCGCGAGTTCCACAACCACGGGCACGTGCTGGCGCTGGCCGACGGCTCCGACGGCGATCCGCTCGACGTGATCGCCGCGCTCTACCACGACGTGGTCTACCTGCAGGTCGATCAGGGCCCGCCGGCCAGCCTGCGCGGCGACTTCGCGACGGTGTGCGAGAAGGCCGACGGTGGCTGGCGGCTGTTGCCGGCGCCGACCCAGGCGGTGGCCGACGTCTACGCGGTGTTCGGCCGCGCCGCCGGCGACGTGGTCGGCCCGATGTCGGGCGCCAACGAGCTGGCGTCGGCGCTGATCGCCAGCCTGCACCTGGGCGACGTGCTCGATCGCTGGTCGCGGCTGACCGTCGCGATGGGCATCGAGCAGACCATCCCGTTCCGCGCCGATCCGGTGCCGGCGATGCACGCCCGGGCACAGGCGCTGGGCGCGCCCGCCGATCGCCTCGACGCGATGGTCCGGCAGGCGGTGCGGTTCGGCAACCACGACGTCGAGAACTTCGCCTACGCCGACCCCGGCCGCTTCCTCGACAACACCTGGAAGCTCCTGCCCGAGAGCAACCCGTCGTTGTTCTCGCCCACGGTCTACACCGTGCGCGACTACCGGATCGCGCTGATGAAGATGGAGGGGTTCCTCGCGGCGCTGCCTCCCGAGCGGGTGTTCCACGCCTGGGGCAGCGAGCCCGGCGAGGCGATCCACGCGGCGCGCGTGGCGCAGACGGCGATCAACGTGGCGCTGGCGGTGCGCTACCTGCGGGCCAAGCTGTACTCGATCGCGATCGTCGAGGCGCTGTGCGACGAGACCGGCGGCCAGGTGCCGCTCGACTACTTCATGGGCGGGTTCCCGGCGCCGGGCCAGCCCGCGCCCAGCCGCGTCGAGCACCACCTGCCGCGGCTCGAGCGGGTCGGCGCCGTCGAGCCGCTGCTGCACGCGCTCCTCGCCATCGGCCGCGCGTCGGAGTCGAGCTTCGACACCGGGCCGTCGCCCCTGGCCGCGTACCTGCACCTGTGCTGCGGCGAGGACGGCATCGCCCGCGGCCTGGCCCAGGCCCGCGCGGTGTGGCGCGGCGAGGTCACCGCGGCGGCGTTCCTGGCCGATCAGCCGGCCCGCGCCACCGCCGGCATCGCCCGCGCCGCCGCCGAGGTCGCCGACACCCGCAAGGCGCGGCTGCGCGCGCTGGCCGATCGCCTCGATCCGCCGGCGGCGTGATTGTCGGCGCCGCGGCGGGCGGGCATGCTCCGCGCGTGCCCCGCTGCCCGCTGCCGATCGTCGCCCTCGCCCTGGCCGCGTGTGGAGGCCCGGCGGCGGCGCCCGACGTCGACGCCGCCCGCACCGACGCCGCACCGACGCCGCCCGACGCCGCGCTCCCGCCCGACGCGCCCGCCCGCGCCGAGGTCGGCGTGCTGTCGCTCAACCTGCACTGCCTGAAGAACGACGGCACCGCGTACGCGACCAACGCCGCGCGGTTCGCCGCGATCGCGGCGACCATCGCGGCCGAGCAGATCGACGTGCTGCTGGCGCAGGAGCTGTGCGTCGGCGCGGCCGGCGATGCGCGGGCGCTGCTGCACGCGGCGCTGGCCAGCGCGACCGGCGGCGCGTGGGCGAGCGAGGTGGCCGCCACCCACCGCGCGTGGGTCGGCACGCCCGACGAGGCCGACGAGTACGTCGCGGTCTTCACCCGCGGCGCGCTGGCGGCGCCGCGCGGGACGGTCCACCGCGTCCAGGGCAGCCTGCGCCGGGTGCTGCTGGGCGCGACCGTCACCGGCGTCGGCGCGACGCCGCTCCGGGTCTACACCGTGCACCTCGATCACGAGCGCGAGGACGTGCGGGCCGCCCAGGGGCGCGACGTCGCGAGCGCCGCGCTGGTCGAGGCCGACGTCGAGGCGCTGGCGCTCGACGCCGGCGGCGGCGCGGTGGCGCTGCCGGTCGTGATCGCCGGCGACTTCAACTCGACCTTCACCGCCGCCGCGCCCCAGGCGCTGGCCGGGTTCGGGTTCGTCGAGGCCAGCGGCAGCGCCGCGACCACCCGGATCGATCACGTCTTCGCGCACCGCAGCGCGCCGCTGGCGGCGACCGAAACCCGCGAGCTGTTCGAGGGCGCCGCCGCGGTCTCGGATCACCCCGGCGTGATGGTGCGGTTCGCCGCCGCCGCGCCGACGCCGGTACGGCTGACCCGGATCGCCGCGCCCGGCACGTTCGCGCCGCCGCTGACGGTGCGCGGCGATCGCGCGCCGCTGACGTGGACGAGCGGCTGGCCGGCGTGGCCGCACCCGGTCGCGGGCGGGCCCGGCGTCGCGCTGGTGACCAGCGAGCTGCCCCCTGGCGCCTTCGCGTACAAGTTCCTGCGCGACGACGTCGACTGGGCGCTGGGCGCCAACGCCGCCGGCGTCGGCCAGACCGACAACCAGACGTCGCCGACGTTCCCCTGACCGCGCTACTCGGGGCAGGGCGCGCCGGCCGCGACCCAGCGCTCGAACGCGGCGAGGAACTCGGCGCGCGGCGTCGCTACCGGCGCGCGGCCGAAGCCGGGATCCCAGCCCCACGTCACCAGCGGCGTGTCGAGGTGCGCGCGCACGCCGCCGAGGTCCTTGCCGCCGGTCTGCGCGGGATCCTTGAGCTGCTCGCACAGCTCGCGCGGCGCGCGGCCGACGAACACCAGCGGCGCGTCGGGCGGCGGCATGCGCCAGCCCTCGCTGACGCCGGGCGGGATGTGCAGGCCGTAGTTGCTGGGCGGGTTGGCCGGGCCGTGGCAGGTCGAACATTCCTGCCCGACCTCGCCGCGGCCGAGCGGCCCGCGCTTGACGTACTGCAGGTGCACGTGGCCATCGTCGCCTTGCAGCGGCGCGTCGCCGGCCGGGTGGCAGTTCTGACAGCGCGGGTGCTGCAGCACCGCCTGCACCGTCGCGAACGCGACGACGCCCTCGGACGCCGAGGGCGGGCCGCCGCTCGGCCCGGGCCCCGCGGCCCGCGGCGTCGACGAGCACGCCGCCGCGAGCGCGATGATCGCCATCGCCGACGCGCGCATCACGCCACCCCCAGCCGCAGCGGCAGCGCGCGCAGCCGTTGCTTGGTCAGCGCGAACACCGCGTTGGCGACCGCCGGCGCGATCGGCGCGGTGGCCGGCTCGCCGATGCCGCCCATCGGCGCGTCGCTGGCGATCAGGTGGACCGCGACCGTCGGCATGTCGGGCATGCGCACCACCGGGTAGTCGTGGAAGTTGCTCTCCTGGACCGCGCCGCCGGTGATCGTCAGCGCGCCGTACAGCGCCGCGCTCAGGCCGTAGGCGACGCAGCTCTGGATCTGGGCCTCGATGCCCAGCGGGTTGACCGCGGTGCCGCAGTCGACCGCGGCGGTGACCGCGTGGACCCGGATCCGCCCGCCCTCGACCGACACCTCGGCGACCTCGGCGACGATCGAGCCGAACGACTCGTGCACCGCCAGGCCGCGGGCCCGCCCGGCCGGCGGCGGCGTGGCCCAGCCGGCCTTGTCGGCCGCGGTCGCCAGCGCGTGGGCGTGGCGCGGGTGCTTGGCCAGGAGCCGCATCCGGTACGCCAGCGGATCGACCTTGGCGGCGTGGGCCAGCTCGTCGAGCATGCACTCCATCGCGAACGCGGTGTGGGTGTTGCCGACCGAGCGCCACCACAGCACCGGGATCGCGGTGCGCGGCGAGTGCAGGGTCACCCGCTTGGCGGCGAGCCCGTCGAGGTACGGCGAGTCGGCGATGCCCTCGACCGACGAGCCGTCGACGCCGCCCGGGCCCATGAACGCCTCGAGGAACGTGCCGGCCATGATCGACTGCCCGACCACCACGTGATCCCACGCCACCGGCGCGCCGGCGGCGTCGACCGCGGCGCGCACCCGATGCACGTAGGCCGGGCGGTAGTAGCCGCCGCGCAGATCGTCGTCGCGCGTCCACACCACCTTGACCGGGACGCCGGCGGCCTTGGCCACCTGCACCGCCTCGACGACGAAGTCCGAGGCCGGGTTGGCGCGGCGGCCGAAGCCGCCGCCCAGGAACGGCGTGTGGATCGTGATCCTGTCGATCGTGGTGCCGAGCACCTTGGCCGCGGCCAGCTGATCGCCGGTCTGGAACTGCGTGCCGGTCCAGATCTCGCAGCGATCGCCGTCGAGCTTGACCGTGCAGTTGAGCGGCTCCATCGGCGCGTGGGCCAGGTACGGCACCTCGTAGACCGCCTCGTGCACGCCGGCCGAGAGCGCCGCGTCGACGCCGCCGCCGTCGACCACCACCGCGCCGGGGCTGCGCGACTGGTCGCGGAACCGGGCCATCAGCGCGGCGCTGTCGGCGCCGCCGTCGGCGGGCGGCGTCCACTCGGCCACCAGCGCGTCGCGCCCGAGCTTGGCGGCCCAGAAGTGCGCGGCCACCACCGCGACGCCGGCGGCGGTCGCCACCACCTGCTCGACGCCGGCGATCTTCAGCGCCGCGGCGCCGTCGAACGACTTCAGCGTCGCGCCGAACGCCGGCGGTCGCAGCACCACCGCGGTGCGCAGGCCGGGGAACTGCACGTCGATGCCGAACTGCGCGCGGCCGGTGATCTTCTCGGGCGTGTCGAGCCGCCGCACCGGCGTGCCGATCAGCTTCCACGCGGCCGGGGCCTTGAGCGTGAGGTCGGTGGCCGGCGTCAGCTTCATCGCCGCCTCGGCCAACTCGCCGAAGGTCGCGCGCTGCTTGCCCGCCGTGACGACGCCCTTCGCGACGACGCACTTCTTCGGCTTGGTCTTCCACCGCGCCGCCGCCGCCCGCACCAGCATGTCGCGCGCCACCGCGCCGACCATCCGGTAGCGCTGGAACTCGCCGTTGGTGGTCGACGAGCCGCCGGTCATCTGCATGCCCATCATCGGGTGGCCGTAGACCGGCGCCGCCGGCGCGTGCTCGCACCGCACCTTGGCCCAGTCGCACTCGAGCTCCTCGGCGATCAGCATCGCCAGGCCGGTCCAGATGCCCTGCCCCATCTCGCTGTGGGCCAGCACCACCGTCACCGAGTCGTCGGCGCCGATGCGCAGGAACGCGTTGGGCGGCGGCGCCGGCGGCCCGAGCCGAGGCAGCGCCTTGGCCGCGGTCGGCACGTAGAACGCGATCGCCAGGGAGGCCGCGCTGCCCTGGAGGAACCCGCGCCGCGAGAGGCTCACGCGCCACCTCGCTTCAGGCGCGCCGCGAGGTGGATGGCCTCGCGCACCCGCGGGTAGGTGCCGCAGCGGCAGATGTTGCCGGCCATCGCGGCGTCGATGTCGGCGTCGCTGGGGTCGGGCTTCTTCTCGAGCAGCGCCACCGCGGTCATGATCTGCCCCGACTGGCAGTAGCCGCACTGCACGACGTCGGCCTCGGCCCACGCCCGCTGCACGACGTGCCCGCCGTCGGGCGACAGCCCCTCGATGGTGGTGACCTTGCGGTCGCCGACGGTCGCTACCGGCGTCACGCACGCGCGGACCGGCCGGCCGTCGAGGTGGACGGTGCACGCGCCGCACTGGGCGGCGCCGCAGCCGAACTTGGTGCCGGGCAAGCCGAGCAGGTCGCGCAGCACCCACAAGAGCGGCATGTCCGGGTCGGCCTCGACCTCCCGCACCGCGCCGTTGACGTCGAGCTTCATGGCGCCGATTGCACCACCCTTGCGCCGGCGAGAGAAGGGCGCCCCGCGACAAGCTGACCGTCGGCCGGCGGCCGCGCCGGTGCTAGATTGCGCGCCCTCGCCATGACCTCCCCCGCTGTGCACTTCGGCCCCTGGCGCCTGCGCCGCGTCGCCTCGACCGGGCTGGGGCTGATCGTCGACGGCCTCGACCACGCCGACGGCGTCACCGCCGCGCCGGCCAGCTACGTCGACGACGTGCTCCTGACCGAGCCGCACCGCGAGGCGTTCTTCGCGCTGATCGACGCGGCGGGGCTGGTGGTGTGCCGGCAGGTCGGCGGCGACGAGCGCACCCACGCGCCGGTGCGCGGCCGCTCGAGCCGTGGCCGGCTGAGCCAGAGCGAGCTGTACCACCACGACGGTTGCTCGGGCCCGACCAAGCCGCGCGTCGTCGAGATCCGCTGCCCGTACCAGGCGCTGCCGCGCGCCATCGCCACCGCGATCGCGCCGTTCCACGAGACCGTGCACGCGATGCTGGAGGCGCTGTCGCCGGAGCTGCGCACCGCCGATCCGGACGTCGTGGCCTGGCACGCGACGCTCACGGCCGACGGCGCGCTCGCCGCCGACGACTACGACGTCGCGCAGGGCGCGGTGAACCGCATCGTCCGCATGGCGATGAACGCCGAGGCGACGCGCGCCTACTTCCGCGCCGTCGACGCGCGGGTCGGCGCGTTCCGCGAGCCGTGGCAGATGGGCGAGAGCCGCTTCATCGCCAACGCCAACGCCACGCGCACCATGCAGCACCGCCGCGCCTACCTCGAAGAGCCGGGTCGCCCCAACGGCCGGCTGGTCAAGCGCTGGCCCGCCGGGCCCGAGATGCACGACTGAGCGACGGCGACGGTCACCGTGGCCGTCTCCGTGCCCGTCACCGTCTCCGTGCCCGTGCCCGTCCCCGTCACCGTGCCCGTCACCGTGCCCGTCGCCGTCCCCGTCACCGTGCCCGTCACCGTCACCGTCACCGTGTCCGTTACCACCGTCGCCGCGACCGCGACCGTGGCCGCGACTGGGAGAGGTGCCGGGCGCGCGGCCCGGCGCGAGGCGCTCATCGGCGCGGGTGGCGGAGGCGCCAGAGCATGGCGCCGACGCGATCGGC
>Ga0073899_10005485_pt1 | contig 11022 bp, 11 predicted proteins | sample KloWWTmetaKNB5Ph_FD_88975 | JGI IMG/M metagenome (GOLD analysis project Ga0073899, IMG submission 88975) | Active sludge microbial communities from Klosterneuburg, Austria, studying microevolution and ecology of nitrifiers - Klosterneuburg... | ecosystem: Engineered > WWTP > Aerobic digester >...
GAAAACAAAGATCATTGCCACCCTCGGTCCTGCAACCGGGTCACCCGAAAAAATCAGGGAACTGATTCTGGCCGGAGCTCACATTTTCCGGCTCAACATGAGCCATGCCCCGCACGACTGGGCACGTGAGATGGTCGCTACGATTCGCGCAGCGGCAACGGAACTTCAAACAAATGTAGCAACGCTCGTCGATCTGCAGGGACCGTCAATCCGCACCGGAGATGTCGACGGTAAAATCCCGCTCACCAAAGGAGACACGGTAGAGTTTCGGAATGCCGGACTCACACCCGCCTCCCCTGTCTCAATCACGACGAACTACGACAAACTCCACGAGGATGTCTCGGTCGATGATGTCATGCTCGTCGACAACGGGGAGATCCACTTCCGGATAAAGCAAATTGAGGAGGGCCGTCTTACCTGTGAAGTCCTCACCGACGGGCTCATGGGCTCCCGCCGCCACATCAATTTGCCGGGTATCCGCGTAAATCTCCCGCCACTGACAGAGAAGGATATGCTCGACATCAGGCTCGCTGCTGAACTGGACGTTGATTTTATCGCAATCAGTTTCGTCCGCGACGCGGAGCATATCAGTTGCCTGAGGGAGCAATTGCAGCAGCGGGATTGCAACGCCCGCATCATCGCCAAAATCGAAGATCAGGAAGCGCTCAAACACCTCGCCGGGATCATTCTGGAATCCGACGCTGTGATGGTGGCACGCGGTGATCTCGGGATCGAAGTGCATATCGAAGAGCTTCCCATCGTGCAACGCACCATCGTCAAGGAGTGCGCCCGCCTCGGCCGCAAGGTCATCGTCGCGACGCACATGCTGGAGTCCATGATCGAAAGCCCGGTTCCGACCCGGGCTGAAGTCACCGATGTGGCGAATGCCGTCTATGAGCAGGCCGATGCCGTCATGGTCAGCGGGGAAACCTCCGTCGGTCACTACCCGGTCAAGTGCATCGAAATCCTCGATCGCATCGCAAAACGGATGGAGCGCGAGCCGGGTGCAGGCTTTTCTGCGGCGATCGAACTGGATAACGAGAAACAATTCACCGTCAAATCCGCCGTCGTTCTTGCCAACTCACTGGAAAACTCGAAGCTCGTGATCTTCACCGCCCGCGGCGTCCTTGCGAACTACGCTGCCCACCAGCGCCCGCTGAAAGCAGATATCTTTGCCTTTTGTCCGGATGACAGGGTCGTTCGGGCACTGCTCATGAACCGGGGTGTCACCCCTTTCCAAATGGAATTTGCCGACCACCCCGAGGACAGCATTCGCAACGCGCTTGAGTTTTTAAAAGAGCGAAACCTCATCGAGACCGGTGATTCTGTCGTTATCCTCAGCGATGTCCTCAACCGCGATTTTGATACCGAGGCGATCCTCCTTCGTAAAGCGTAGGCTCATCCTAGTCATACGCATGAAGCTTTCCGCGTTTCAAACCATGGATCCCCTCTTGCTGCCGGGCCTGGTCAATACCGCTCTCCGCAATGACTGTGAGGATCTCGACGACCTCGTGCGCACCCACGATCTCGAACGCGAATCGCTTGAAAAGCGAATGGAGGAGATCGGTTACCGCTATGTGGCGTCCACCAATCAGTTCCGACCGGTTATAAAGGAGTGAAACCCGGCTATACCGGAGCGGCGATCATTTATGGGCGGCAACGATCTTCTCGATCTCCGCTCGTTTGACACCGGCAGGCGCGTCAATGGCGGCAAACTTTTTCCTCGCCGCCGCAGCCTGCTCGACGGTTACGGCAGGGGCACTGTTACCCCATTCATTACGGACATAAGTCAGCACCGCTGAAAGTTTCTGATCATCCAAAGCCGCCCCGAGCGGAGCCATCATGCCCATGAATTTCATGTCTTCTTTGGCGATACCCTTGAGCACGACAAGAAGCGAATTTTCAGGATCGCCAAGAAGAACCTTTGAGCCGACCATACTCGGCGCCATCAGAGCAGGACCGACTTTCAAGCCGGTTCCATCGGGACCGTGACACGCCGCACACATCGCAAAAGTGGTCTTTCCGAGGGCCATCACAGCCGGATCAATTCCTGCGGCACCGCCACCACCCGCAGGCGCGGCGTTTGACACAGGCGCAGGCGCTGGAGTTCCGGCTGCGGGAGCAGCCGGCGCCGCTGCCGATGGTGCAGGAACTGCTGCCACGACAGGCTCGGCGGACTTCTCTCCCTTCATTCCTCCGATAAACGAAATACCGACAATGCCCAGCATCACGATCAAAGACAAAGGAACCAAAACGAGGAAGGCATTCCCGAAAAGGGAAACAAGAGGACTTTTCGAGTCAGAATTATCGGCGCTCATATTTTGGGGAGGAAAAAAGCTCTATTTCGAAGGATGTCAATGCGAATGGTCCCTCACTGTTGAACCAATACGTGACAAATTCGAGTGAGGATACCGGAAAATGCCCGTTTATCTCTCCCCGCCTGCCTCCATGCCTTAAAACGGGGCGGTGGATTGACTCATTCCCGTACTTGATGGACGAACGGCAGCTGATCTAAAATCCGACGGATGGACTCGAAGATCAGTTGAGAATTCATGGTGCAGGAACCCCCGATCACCCTCTTAAAGGCGCACCCTGACGAAGCTGAGGCAATCAATGCCACAGCGAGCCTCATCTGGCCCCGTGCCTACAGGGGAATCATCCCTCCATCACAGATCCGATACATGCTCGCTCGGATGTATGATCCGGCGACTCTGAGAGAGGAAATGCGTCACGGTGCCATCGAGTATTTCTGGATCGTCTGCGGCAGTTCAAAAATCGGCTTCATCGCGATCGGTCCGGTTTTGAGAGGTTCCCCGTGTTCCCTTCACAAGTGCTATCTGCTCCCCGAATCGCAAGGTTGCGGTTTCGGAAGTGCCGCCATGGGCCTGCTCGTCACCCTCCTCGAATCGGCGGGTGCCACTTCTTTCGAATTGCGGGTCAACCGGAACAATCACCGGGCAATATCATTTTATCAGAAGAACGGTTTCGAGACCTGCGGTGAAGACCGTCGAGAGATTGGTGGCGGCTTTGTCATGGACGACTATCTCATGAGGCGACCGATTCCGGTGTTCCCCATCCCCACGGTGAACTGATTGAACTGATATTCACCTTCCGGGCCAATAGGACAGAGCCATCACGAGTTTTTGAGGCTCTTTTAAAATCAGTTGCCTCGATCCACTCCCCGCCCAATGTCTTTGCGACTCCCCAACACTTATGAAATCCCCGATTTTTGCCTATTCTCTCGTTTTCGCGCTGGCATCGATCCCCCCTCTAACCGCCGCTGAATCGACCATAAAATTCGACGATCCTGCGCCGAAGCGTTACGAACTCTCGGCTCGTGCCAGCGAGATCGACCCAAAAGCGAAAGAACATCCCGAAATCGATTTCACCTTTGAGACGAAGGACGGCAAACCCGCCGACACCGAAAAGGCCTCGGTCGATACCTCCGTGCCACCACGAGGAAAGCTGGTGATCTGGCTGATGGGGCATAACGGAGAACTTTTCAGCCGCCTCAATTCCTACGGGCTCCACGCGATTCAGCCTCACTACGCCAACAAGTGGTTCGGCATCGTTTGTCAGGACAAGCCCATTGATCCACAGGCTCGCGGTAATGTCAGGCTCGAAGCTGCCATCGGTGAAGACGTCAGCGACGAAGTCGATATTCCGAAAGCGGACGGCATGATGGAACGCAGCTACCAGTTTGTGAAATGGCTCGCCAGGGAAAACCCCGAAGGCAAATGGGACTATTTCCTGACTGCCGACGGCACCGGCCTGCGCTGGGAGGATGTCATCATCTCCGGCTCCTCCCATGGATCGACAACAGCGGCCCGCTTTGCCAAACACACCAGGGTGGACCGTGTCGTCGCCCTTTGCGGCCCCCGGGATCAGGACCAGGACTGGCAGTCACTCCCCTCCGCGACCCCGGCAAATCACATCTTCGGATTCTCCCACGTCCTCGATGGAGGTTGGACCGGCGACCACTACTGCCGCTCGTGGGAAATGATGGGACTCCACGAATTCGGTCCCCTTGTCGACGTCGACAAGGTTCCCTTTCCCTACGGAAACACAAGACGCCTCATCACCCGGTGCGACGTTGGTGGCAACCCTGACAAAGCGCATGGATCAGTCACCCCGGGCAAATCGTCGGGCAAAAATCCCGACGGCACGTTCATGCACGAGGATGTCTGGCGCTACCTCTACACCCACCCCGTCGATGAAGTGGGCGACCCGGTTCCAGTTGACGAAAATTGCCTCAAAGTGCAGCCCCTGTAGGACCTGGACTTTCCCCCACCCACCGCCATGAGCACCGACACACCTCCTCCCTCTCTCGACGCGATGTCCCTGCGCCTCGCGGCCGCGAATGCCCTGATCCGCCGCCGTCGCACCATCAAACCGCAGGACATGTCGGATCAGATGGTCGAAACACGCCACCTCGTTAGCATTCTCGAAAATGCCAACTGGGCTCCCACCCACGGCATGACCGAACCATGGCGCTTCTTCATTTTCACTGACGAAGGGCGTCAGCGCCTCGCCGACTTCTGCCAGTCCCTCTACCGCAGGATCACTCCCGAAAAGGATTTCCGTCAGGATAAATTCGACAAGCTCTCCACCTTGCCCCTCCAGGCTCCGGTCGTCATTGCCATCGCCATGAAACGCCAGGCAATCGAGAAAATCCCCGAGATTGAAGAGATCGAGTCCGTCGCCTGCGCCGTCCACAACATGCACCTCACTGCCTCCGCGCTTGGCATGGCCGCCTTTTGGGGAACCCCGCCACTAGTCTACACTGACGAAATGCGGCAGTGGCTCGGGCTCAGCGATCCCGGGGACAAATGCCTCGGCTTTTTCTATCTCGGCTGGCCCGCAAGTGATACCTGGCCCGAGGGGAAACGGGGCGATCTCGCTTCGAAAATCGTCCACGTGACGAAGTAAATCGCGTCAATTTGACCCGCGCGGAACCATCATTTCACTTGCAAAACGGGCGAGTTCTCAGTAGTTAAGCACTCTTAACCGTTTTGACTTTTATGGAGAATCTACGCTCTTTGCTTTCCCTCATCGCGATCGCTTCCTTTCTTCCCCTTACCGGATGCGTCACCAACTCAGGCGGCGGTGATTCTGTCGGCGGCTCGGTTGACGATACGGCCCGTTTTCTCGCCGGTCTCCAGGGAGGATCAAGAAACGATCTCCCGATCAGCCGGAACTCGCCCGAGTGGAAGTCTCACCAGACCCGCATGGAAGGACTCTGGGCCAGCCACTCCGGTCGTCGCAGCCAAATCAGAGGATTCCGCAGCCAAATCGGCGGACTCAGTTCACCGGGTGTCCTGTTCTACCCCTTTGGCGGCCCTGATTACCTGCATGCCAGCGCTCTTTTCCCCGGTGCCCGCAACTACGTCCTCGTCGGTCTCGAAGGCGTGGAGGCCATGCCCGATCTCGACAAACTCAGCGCCGGCGACTTGAACCGCGGACTGGGCGGCATCGGCAATTCGCTCCGAACCGTGACCGGCGCCAGTTATTTCATCACCACCGAAATGCGGTCCGACCTTCAAAGCACACCGCTTCGCGGCACCCTTCCGATTCTCCTCGCCCAGATTGCGCGGGATGGGAAGACCGTTCAGTCCGTCGATGCCGTCGGTATCGATTCGAGCGGGAATCTCACCTCGCGGGCAGCGGGTTCCGCCTGTCCGGGCTGGCAAATTCGTGCCGGAGGAAAAAACATTTTCTACTTCCAAAAGGACCTCTCCAACAGCGGTCTCGGGGATCGCCGCATCCTGAAATTTGTGAGCAGCAAAGGCAGCCCCGTCACCTTTGTGAAGAGCGCCAGCTATCTCATGCACGGAAGCAATTTCTCAAACATCCGCGACTACATTGTGAACTCCTCAACCGGCCTCGTCGAGGACCCCTCCGGAGTACCCTATCGTAACCTCAAGGAAGCGGGCTGGAATCTGAAACTCCACGGGAACTACAAGGGAGCCGGTGCCCCGTTCACTAATTACCGTCAGGCCGATCTCGCCGACGCGTATGCCAAGGGTTCCGACCCGGTCAAACCCATGAATTTCGGCATGGGTTACCTGCTCGATCCGAAAAGCACCAGTATCATTGTCGGTCATCGCTGAATCGACTACCGTGTCAGGATGAAACTGGCACGCATGCCGGATGGCACTCCCGAGATTTTTTTCACCCTCCAGGGAGAGGGGCGAAATACCGGCCTACCCTCCGTCTTCATCCGTTCCTCGCTCTGCAATCTGCACTGCCGCTGGTGTGATACCGACTACACCTGGAACTGGGAGGACACGAATTTCACCCATGAGCGGGACGCCGATCCCGCCTACCGCAAGTACCGGCGCGAGGATCAGATTCTCGATTGCCCGATCGAAGCTATTGTCGCGGCAGTCTCGGGATTTCCCTGCACTAATTATGTCTTCACCGGAGGTGAACCGCTCATTCAGGAAAAAGGCTGGCGTGCCCTCATGGACGCCCTTTCCGCCGTAAGGCCACATGCCCGTTTCGAGATCGAGACCAATGGCACGTTGCTCCCGGGTGCTGACTTTCTGAGCAAAATTGATCAGATCAACGTTTCCCCGAAACTGGCAAATTCCGGCGTCACCGGGGAGCTGCGCGACAAACCCGATGTCCTCAGAGCCCTTTTCGAAACAGGCAAAGCGGACTTCAAATTCGTGATCGGCACCCCCGCCGATCTTGATGAAGTGCTCTCCCTTCTCGCGAAAACTAGCATCCCTCCCGACCGCGTTTTTCTGATGCCGAAAGCCCTTACCGTCGCCGAGCTCGAGGCGAACCAGACGCACGTCGCCGCTCTCGCCCAAGACCACGGCTTCCGATACTCGGACCGCCTCCACCTGCGGCTCTTCGGCGCAAAGCGAGGAGTCTAAGAGGCCCGCCTACCGCCTCACCCCTTCACCGAGGCCTTGCGCAGCTTATCCAGAATCGCTTTTCCCACCCCTCGATCCGGCACCGGCTCGGCGATGATCTCGTCGACCTCGAGCTTGTCAAGCTGCCCGAGGAGATGAAAGAGCCGAATCCCCGCCTCGGCGACACGCCCCGATCCCGGGCTGAGAATCGCGACCTCGACCCAGTCATGACGCAGCAAATAGCCGTCTTTCTCCTGCCCGCGGTAGCTTAGCAACGCGTAACGTTTCCCTTCCTCCGGCACAAAATCCTCGGGCTTTGACAGGAGACGCAGCGGCTTGCGCGGCGCATAATGGGTCGCCAGCATGCCCGGTGCTTCCGGAGCCGAATCCTCGACCGCCTCGTTGCGTTCCAGAAAGACCACTTTGCCGAATTTCTTCAAATCCTCCGCCGTGACCGGCCCCGGACGGAGGATCTGAATGATGGGCTTCGGATCACCGGGAAGGATCTTCACAATCGTCGATTCGAGCCCCTCCGCGCAGGCCCCTCCATCAACGACGAGCGGGATCCTGCCGTCGAGCTGATCGATCACCTGCGCCGCGGAGGTCGGGCTGAGGCAGCCGAAGAGGTTGGCACTCGGGGCCGCAATGGGACGACCGAGGTTCTTGATGATGCGGTGAAAGATCGGATGCTCACACTGCCGCACCGCCACCGTGGGGAGGCCGGCGGTGACAATGTCAGGAATGATTGGCTTCTTCGGGACCAGGAGCGTGAGCGGTCCCGGCCAGAAGGTCTCGACGAGCTGGATCACCGTTTTGGAAATGTCGGCCGGGATCTCCGCGACTTCCCAGAGCGAATTCTTGTGCGGCAGATGGACGATCAACGGATCAAAGTGGGGCCGGTCTTTGGCGACAAAAATCTTCTCCACCGCCTCCGGATTGAGCGCGTCGGCGGCCAGTCCATAGACCGTCTCGGTCGGGAGCGCAACGACATCGCCGCCCTGCAGCAGCGTCACCGCCTGGCGGATCGACTCACGTGTGTTCTGCTCATTATCGGTCAGGGCCAGTTCGGTCTGCATGGAAAAAAGGGATTCTGTTTGGGCATCGGCCCGGTTCACGGTATGCTTGGGCTAGTGAATACGACAGGAAAACGTGCCCGCAATCTCATTTTGATCGGATTCATGGGGACCGGCAAGACATCGGTGGGGATGCGCGTGGCGAAAAGCCTCGGGCTTCGCTTTGTTGATACCGACCGGCTCATCGTGAGAAAAGCGGGCAAACCCATTCCTAAAATCTTTGAAGAGTCGGGCGAAGAGGCCTTTCGTGAACTCGAAACCGAAGTTCTGAAAAAGTGCGCCGCCGGGACCGATCAGGTTATTTCCACCGGCGGGGGCATCGTCACGCTCGAACGCAACCGCGAGATCTTAAAAGAGGCCGGCTACGTTATTTGGCTGAAAGCCTCCCCCGAGACCATCTATGAAAGGGTCAAGCGAAACCGCAACCGCCCCCTCCTGCAAACCCCCGACCCGCAACAAACGATACGGGAAATGCTCGCGGCACGGAATTCGTTTTACGAAACCGCCAGCGATCTCAGGATCACCACCGACGATCTCACGATGGAGGAGACCTGCTACGGTGTCACTGAATCGGCAAGGCTCGCGCTGGCGGAGGGGTGAGAGGGAGGAGTTGAGGGTTGGCTCTGCCTGCATGCATCCATCGTCGCTAACAACTCGCTTCGCGGGTTCGCTGTCTCCCCTTTCACCTCACACCACCTGTTTCGGAAATATCCTGCTTCGAAAGCAACTGCCCGGTCAAGTTGTCGGGCCAATTCTTGCGATGATTTTTCTCTACCCGGTTTGCAATTTTGTGATCCACGCGGGAAAAAGGATCGAATCACTCCTTTGCCGGCGGCGCTTTCGCGGGAGGTGCCGGAGCCGGCGGCCCCTTTGCCGCGACGGTGGCCAACGCTTTGATCTTTGCCTGCTCGGTCTCGCCGAGTTGATCGAGAGGGTAGTCGATCGGTTGTTTTTTCCCGGTGACGAGGAAGCGGACCCTGCCCTCACGAATGATCTCGACCGAGCCCGCCTGCCCCGGTTCGGGTGCCGAAAACGCGAGAAGTCGCGCCTCCATCGTTTTGCCCTCAAGATTGACCCACGGTTGAACCGGCGTCACTGCAACATACTGGACCACGACCGGCTTCGTCGCGGCGATCGTGCCGCCTGAAACCCCTGCCGATGATCCGCCGTTTTCACTGAGATTTCGCTTCGTAAACTGGTTGGGATTCGCGGGGACCACCACCTGGGCGGAAGCGACCCCGGGCCAGGTGATGAACACGGCTCCGACTACCACTTGCAACCAGGCACCTGATCTCATGGGCCTAGATTATCGGATTCCCGATTCGGGGTCGATCACTATTTCGCACGAAAAACGAGACGACGGTCTCACGACCTTCGCTACTCCCTTCGACGTGCGCGAAAGGCGTAGCGAAGCGGGAGGCAACGGCTCAGAGCACTTCGGGCACGACGTAGGGCTTCCGGTATTCCCGTCTCGCGAGGGCATTGGCCGGTGCATCGAGTTCGCCGTTGCCTTCGGCCCGTTCCGTCTGGGGATTGAATTTCACCATCGGTCCGACGACGACGTCTTCTTTAGTAAGATCAACGCCGTTCGCGGCGAGGTGGTCGGACATCGAGCCGAAACGCTCGGTAAGAAGGGCGTCGCTCTTGATGCGCTCCATCACCTCCCCTTTCTTGAGTTTCTCACCGAGACGGTGCGAGATAAGACCGGTGTGACAGAGCGCACTGGAGAGGTGCGTCTCTTCACATTCGGAATACTGCTCGTCGATCTTGCGGCTTTTCACGGCCTTGATGAAGTTCGAAAAATTGTCATCCGTTTTGAAGGACTCCGGGGCTGGCAGTTCCTTGCCCTTGAGATCACTCACTTTCACTTTGCCTCCCGCATCGGTGAAGACGAAGCCATTTTCGCAGGCGACGACGACAGATACGCCGCTCATTCCGGGAAATTCGTCGGGATTGTTCATACTCTTGCCCCAGTCCTTTTCCTGGAACTCTTTCGCCTTAGGAAGTCCGCGGGTTTCAAAAATCAGGGGAGCGGCATCGTAGTCGTGATAAACGATCTGGGTGTTCGGCGTTTCGCCGTCATCATCATAGCCGAGACGACCGCCGATGCTCATGGAGCGGGGCGCTATGGTGTTTTCCCCGAGATACCAGCGGGCCACATCCATCTGGTGAATGCCCTGGTTGCCCATGTCTCCGTTGCCGTAGGCGTAAAACCAGTGCCAGTCGTAGTGAAACTTCTTCCGGCGGAGCGGTGACTCGAGCTCGGCGGGACCGCACCAGATATCGTAATTCACACCGTCGGGAATCGCCCCGCCGCCACCTTTCCCGATCGAGGGACGGGGTTTGTAACACATGCCCTTGACATACTTAATCTTTCCCAGACCACCGTCATGCACATACTTCACGGCTGCCTGAATCGAGCCCATCGAGCGGCTCTGGGTCCCACCCTGAACGATCCTTCCCTCCTTGCGGGCGAGCTTCACCAACTGGCGGCCTTCCCAGACGTTGTGGGAAATCGGCTTTTCGATGTAGGCATCTTTGCCCGCCTGAATCGCCCAAATCCCGGCGAGAGTGTGCCAATGGTTCGGGGTCGCCGTCGACATCGCGTCGATATCGCCCTTTTCAAACATCTCACGCATGTCCGCATAGCCGTTCACCGCGATCTTCTGGCTGTCGGCGACCTTGTTGACCCGGGCGTCGAGGACGGCGGGGTCGGTGTCGCAAATGGCGGTGACGCGCACCCCTTTCATTTTTGAAAAGGCATCCATGTGCGACTGGCCGCGACCGTTTACCCCGATGATGCCGACGCGGACATCGCCATTGGCACCGAGGACTCGGGAGTTGGGCCAGGCAAGGGCGAGACCGAATCCGGCTCCGTATTTGAGAACTTGGCGGCGGTCGATTGAGGCAATTTGATCAGGGTTTTTCATCATGGTGGGGGAAGATTACGTAAAAGGCGCGGATTCAGCAATACCGAAGACATCCCGCAGTCGCGGGATTCGATCTTTTTTCGCCCGGCAGATAAAGCCTCAGCGGCGCCGGATCTCCTGCCGGATATCGCCCGGCCGCATCACAGCACGCAGCGA
>Ga0073899_10005488_pt1 | contig 11020 bp, 10 predicted proteins | sample KloWWTmetaKNB5Ph_FD_88975 | JGI IMG/M metagenome (GOLD analysis project Ga0073899, IMG submission 88975) | Active sludge microbial communities from Klosterneuburg, Austria, studying microevolution and ecology of nitrifiers - Klosterneuburg... | ecosystem: Engineered > WWTP > Aerobic digester >...
CGAAGACCCGGCGACGCAGCACGAGGGGGGCGGGCTCGACGAGGGTGACCGGTGCGACGGCCGGTTCGGAGGGTGCGCTCATCGGACCACCTTGCCACGCGCGGGCCGGCGCCGGCTCGGCGGGCACTGCCTCAGCCGACGAGTGCCAGCGGGAGGGTCGCCGCCACGATGCCACGGCGCTGCCACGTGTAGGTGACGAGCAGCTGCTCGCCCACCACCCGTACGGAGGGGTAGGAGTACTCCCCGGCGCCGGACGTCACCACGCCGGTGGCCGCGGCGGTGGTCGGGCTACCGTCCCCTGCCCGGGTACCGGGGCGGTCGTCGTGCGGCGAGCCGTCGAACGGGGAACCGTCCTCGAGCGTGACCACGCCCACGGTCCAGGTGAGACCGTCGTCGTCGGAGGTGGACAGCACCAGGGGGCAGCGTGCGCCCCAGTCGTCGGTGCCGGGGTTGTGGGCGCAGACGAGCCGGCCCGACGCCAGCGCCACCACACTGAGTCCGGAGTTGTTGTTGGGCAGGCCCACGGGGGTGAGCGGTGGCCAGGCGTAGGGGTCGCGGGTCACGGACCGGTAAGCGGCCCCGGCCGTACTGCGGCACAGCATGGCGAGCTCCCCCGCCCCCGTCACCCACAGGGACGGCTGGATGCAGCCGGCGCCGCGCAGGGAGGTGTGGTCGAGCGGCACGGTCACCTGGCGCCACGCCGACCCGTCCCACACGTCGACGAAGCAGTCCCAGCGCGGCGGCTCGTCCCAGCACTCCACGCTGCCGGGAGCGACCCACGCTCCCCGGTACTCCACCGGTGGGTGTCGCACCGGACCGCGACCTCCGGGAGGGCCACCGGGCGCGAACTCGACGGGGTCCGCCCAGGTGCGGCCGTCGTCGGCCGACGTCGTGACGTAGGTCGTCCACGACTGGATCGAGGGCCCGCGTTTGAACCAGAGCCACAGGGGCTGCGAGGCGGCCGGGGTACCCAGGGAGGGGCCACGCGCGAGCACCGGGTTCCAGTGACACACGGCGGACTCCGGGAAGAGCACCCGAGGTGAGTCGACGTCACCGTCCACGCTGCCGGTGGCCACGACGATCCGCACGTCGTCGGCACCCTCGTGCGCGCCGGCGAACCAGGCGACCACCAGCGTGCCGTCGTCGGACACCAGAGGGGACGAGCAGTGCGACTGCCGCAGCCCCGGGATGTCGAGGCCGACGAAACGCCTCGACACCCCCGGGGTGACGGTCACTCCACCAGTCCTTCGGCGGCGACCGGACGGCGCTTGTTGCGCGCATCGCGCACCACCGGCCACACGAGCGACGCGATGGCCAGCAGGATCAGCACGATCGCGATCGGCCTCGTCAGGAACCCGCCGAGATCGTCGATGAGCAGGGCCCGGCGCAGATTGGCCTCCGCCAGCGGGCCCAGGATGAAGCCGAGCACCACGGGTCCGGCAGGCACGCCCAACCGACGGAACCCCAGGCCGAGCAGGCCGAAGAGCACCATCTGCACCACGGTCATGACGTTGTTGGTGGTGGCGTAGACGCCCACCACGCAGAAGACCAGAATGACTCCCCAGATGAACTGGGGCCTCAGGTCGAGCAGCTTCGTCATGGCGCGGGTACGGGCGAGACTGACCACCGTGGAGATCAGGGTGGCCACGATCATGATGGTCGCGATCGTGACGACCAGGTCGGGACGGCGTTCGAAGAGCGACGGCCCCGGCTGGATACCCCAGATCACCATCGACTCGATCATGATGGCCATCACCGAGTCGCCGGGAATGCCGAGCGACAAGGTGGTGGTGAGTGCGCCGCCGAGCGTCGACGACGACGCCGTGTCGGCCCCGACCAGCCCTTCGATGGAGCCCTTGCCGAACTCCTCCGGATGTTTCGAGATCGCCTTGGCGCGGTTCCAGCCGATCAGTCCGGCGATGTCGCCGCCGGCTGCTGGCACGATGCCGATGCCGATGCCGAGCAGCCCTGACAACGCCATCGGCTTGGCAACCCGCTTCATCTCGTGCCGATTCGGCCACCAGCGGCCCAGCGACGAGATCGGCCGGACTCTCGACGCGTGGTAGGTGAGAACCTGGTCGAGCACCTCGGTGATGCCGAACAGGCCGATGATGAGGGCGATGAAGTCGAAGCCGCCGGTCATCTCCTGCGACCCGAACGTGAACCGCGGGTCGGCCGTGATGGGGTCGAGGCCGACCGTCGCCAGTCCGAGGCCGATCATGCCGCCGAGCAGGCCCTTGGCCACCGAACGAGAGGCGATCGAGATGATGATGGTGAGTCCGAAGCACACCAGCGCGAACATCTCGAAGGGCCCGAACTTCAGCGCCAACGATGCGATCGGCTGGGCCAGGGTCATGAACACGACCATCGACATCAGGATGCCGACGGTGGTCGCGATGGCCGAGATCGACAACGCGAGGCCGCCCTGCCCGTTCTTGGCCATCGGATAGCCGTCGAGTGTGGTGGCGACTGCGGCCGGAGTGCCCGGGGTGTTCACCAGAATGGACGGGATGCGGTCGCCGTACTGGGCCGCGACATAGATCGACAGGAGCATCGCGAGGCCCTGCGCCGGCTCCAGCGTGAGCGTGAACCCGGTCGCCAGGGCCACCGCCATCGAGATGGTGATCCCGGGGAAGAGCCCCACGAGCAAGCCCAGGCCCAGGCCGATGGCCATGCAGAGGAGCGCGGTGGGGTCGAGGACGAGTGCGTCGATTCCCTGCTGGATGGGGTTCACAAGGGCACCTTGAGGAGGAGCTGGAACACGAGGAAGAGGAGGAGCGTGATCGTGGCCGGGAAGACCACCAACGGCACGAGCCCCCGCAGGCCGTAGGCCAGGTTGCAGACGATGATGAACAGGGGCGCCAGCACGAGGAACGAGAGCCCGACCTGCCACAGCACCAGCACGGCCGCGATCATGGCGACCGTGACCGCCATCTGCACCCAGCCGGAACGGGTCGCCGAGTCGACGTCGCGCTCCGAGCGCCGACCGGTGACCGCGTTGAACGCCATCCAGCCCGCCGACGCCAGGATGCCGACCGCGATCACGGTGGGCCAGGTCCGGGGGTCCATGCCGCCGGTCTCGTTGCGCACGCCGATGGTGCGGGCTCCGACGAGCATCGCGAGCCCCAGCGTGAGCGCCAGCACCGCGAAGGCGATCTCCAGCGGTCGCGAGGGCGAGGCGCCGGTGTCGGCCACCCCGCCTCCCGCGACCTCGGGGACGCCCATGGGCTCGACGGCCTCCGGGGATCCGGTCACTTCTTGATCAGCTTCCCGAAGCGCTCGTACTCGGACTGCGTGAACGCCGTGAAGGCGTCGGCGGACTTGTAGACGACCAGGTTGCCCGAGTTGACGATGATGTCCTTGTAGGCCTGGGTCTCGACGGCCTTCTTGATGGACTCCTCGAGGTACTTCTTGACCGAGGCGGGCAGGCCCTTGGGTGCGTAGATGCCGCCCCAGCCGCCGATCTCCATGTCGAAGCCCTGCTCCTTGGCCGTCGGCACGCTGCTCATCTGCGGGTGACGCTCGGAGTGGAAGATCCCCAGCACCTTCAGCTTCTTGTCGGCCAGGTTCTGCTTCACCTCGTTGACGCCGGACGCCGCCGCGTCGACCTGCTTGCCGAGCACCGCCGCCACAGCCGGCGCGCCGCCGTCGAACGGGATGGCCTTCAGCTTGGCGCCCGTGATGTCCGCCAGCGAGAGCCCCGCGAGCTCCCAGATCGATCCCGCCCCGGAGTTCGCGACCGTCATCTCCTTGCTCTTGGCCGCGTCGACGAAGTCCTTCAGCGTGTTGTAGGGGCTGTCGACCGGAACCGAGAGCACCCCGGGGCCGAGCATGATCTGACCGAGGAAGTCGAAGTCGGCGGGCTTGATGTCGAAGTTGCGATGCCCGAGCATCGAGATCTCCACCGGCCCGAAGCCCACGGTGTAACCGTCGGCGGGGCGGCCCTTGACGTAGAGCATGGCGGTTGACCCCGAGGCGCCCGGACGGTTCTCGACCACGACCGACTTGCCGACGATGGGCTCGAGGGCCTTGCCGAGGGCGCGGGACGAGAGGTCCGAGCCACCACCGGCGGCGGCCTGGACGATCAGGTTCAGATCCTTGGTGGGGAACGCGGGGGCCGCGGCCGACGAGGCGGTCGTGCCGGCGGTCTGGCCGCGCGTGGTGCAAGCACCGAGGACGGGCGCGACCGCGAGGCCGGCACCGCCGAGGACAAGGGTGCGACGCTGCATGAGGAACTCCTTTGAGACGTGTGTCGACGGGTGGACTGGGGTGCTGGAGAGTCGGTGCGGACTGTGGTCGTGCCGGCCTTGGACCGGCGTGGGGCCGGTCTTCGGACGAGGTGGAACGTCAGGCGGCGGCGGCGATGGCGGCGGCGATCCGCTGCCCCAGCGCCTGGTCCGGGGCGTCGATCGACATGCGGCACGGTCCGTCGCCCAGGCCCGGACCGACGATGCCGAGTCCGAACTTCAGATTGGCGATGCTGGGACCGAGCAGCGGGACGAGGGTGGTGATCCGCCGCTGGGCGGCGTCGAGGGCGTCCTGGTCACCGGCGGCGTACGCCTCGCGGAACGCGGCCCATGGGCCCGGGCAGACCCCCGAGACGCCGGACACCGTGCCGGTGCCGCCCGCGGCCATCACACCCGGCAGGTCGGCGTCGTTGCCCGACCAGAGCTTGAACCCGGCGGGAGCGACGGCGAGGTAGTCCGGAACGAGCCGCGACGCGCGACCCGAGGTCTTGAGCCCGTCGATGCCCGCGTCGAGCAGTGGCTGGAGCTGGTCGGGGAGCACCTCGGTGACCGCCACATCGGGGAAGAGATAGCCGTACACCTCCGCGCCCGCGAGTTCGGTCTTGAGTGCCGAGAAGTACCGCGCACAACCCGCCGGGGTGGCCGCCAGATAGTACGGGGTCAGGGCGGCGAACCGACGTGCGCCCACGGCCGCGGCCGCGGCAGCGAGCCGGAGCGCCTGACGCAGCGACGGCGCGCCGGTGTGGACGACGACCCGGTCGGGCCCGAAGACCGCGAGCGCGCGGCGCGTCAGATCGAGGTGCTCGTCGGCCTCGAGCGCGGGGAACTCGCCGGTCGTGCCGGCGACGAACACCCCGTCGACCCACGGCTCCAGGCGTGCGAGGTTCGCCTCGAACGCGCTCGTGACGATGTCGCCCGAGTCGTCGAACGGGGTGGTCAGGGCGGACAGGATCTCAGGTGCGGACACAAGACCTCACTTCTTTGTTGACGGTCGTCCGTTAACGGTTGACACAATCTAGCGCGTCCGAGCCCGCGCGGGCAAGGGAATCCCTATGCTGGCGCCCATGAATCACCCCGTACGCTCTTCGGCCCTCGGGGAGCAGTTGGCCGACCTCTTGCGCGCTCGCACGGTGTCCGGCGACCTCGCACCCGGCACCCACCTGGTCGAGGACGGGCTGGCGGCGGCCTACGACGTCAGCCGCGGCCCCGTCCGCGACGCGCTCCGCATCCTCCAGGGGGAGGGCCTGGTCGAGGGCAGGCGCCGCGGCTTCTACATCAGGGGCCTCAGCGAGGCCGACATCGACGAGCTGTACGAGGTTCGCGAGGCCATCGAACAGCTCGCCTGCCGCCTCGCGATCGACCGAGGTGCCGACTGGGCCCAGGCGGAGGCCGATCTGGGCGGCATGCTGTCGGCGGCCGACGCCGGCGATCTGCACCGTTTCGCCGTCTGCGACCTGGCCTTCCACTCGCACTTCTACACCCTGTCGCGAAACTCGCGCCTCCAAGCGCTGTGGGCGCAGTACCGGCCCACGTTCGCCGCTCTGCTCGACGTCACCAACGCGCAGGACAAGGACCTTCACCCGGCGGCCGCCGACCACGGCACCCTGCTCCGCCTGGCCCGTGAAGGGGACCACGACCGGTTCGCCGCCGAACTGACGAGCCACCTCGCCGGATCGCGCCGGCGCATGGTCGAGGCCCTGCGCGCCCGCGGCTGGACCCGCGAGGCCGGCTGACACCGGCGGACCGACACCGGCGGACTGACACCGGCGGACCGACAAGGGCTCCCAGGGGCGCTCGGCGGGTCGGGTGGGGACGACCGGTGAGGTGCCGGGTACTCACCCGTGGGCCTCGGCGATCCCCAGCCACGCCAGCACGCGCTCGTCGCCCTGCCACGTGGCCCGGAGCCGGCGGGCCGTGTGCTCGACGACCACGGCCGCCGGGTAGGGCCACCGGAGCGGATCGAGTCGTCCGCTTGCCAGCGCCAGGCAGGCAGCGTCCTCGGCGGCGGCGAGGGGGTCCTCGGGCGCGCGCCGTCCCGGCAGGCCCGCTCCGAGACGGGCAGCCAGGGCCACCGCGGCCTCGTGCGGCTGCGACAGGTCCGGCGCACCCGCCGAGATGACGTCGGTGACCGCCGGGTCGCCCAGCCCGACCAGCAGCATCTCGGTGACGATCACCCTCGCCGTGGGGCCGCGCAGCCCTCCAACGGCCTCGCGGAGAGCGTCGAGGGCGGTGCGCTCCCCCGTCACCACGGCCACGTGGGCGAGCGCCAGGGGGCGGAGCGGCGACTCGTGCACGTGTTCGACCACCGAGCCGGCCAGCAGGTCGAACGCCTCGGTGTCGGTCCGGCCGGTGGCCGCGAGCACGATCAGCTGCGCCGCCACCACGTCGGCCGCCTGGCCGGCCGACCAGCCCTGAACCACACGGGCCTCGACGCGGTCGGCCGCTCGGCGCTGGAGGTCGCGCAGCGGCGGAGCGAAGTGGGCTTCCAGCTCGAGGTCACCGGACACGCCCTCGACCCGGATCACCACCCTGCCCTGCCCTCGCACCGAGACCTCGCCGGTCGGGCCCACCGCGGCCTCGGGTGCCGAGACCGCGTCGTCGGGACGGTGGAGCAGCAGGTCGTCCCCGGCCGGGAGGGCCAGCGGCGGCAACCAGGCCGGAAGGAGTGCGGCGACCTCGGTCCACGACCGGCAGCGGCAACCCGACAGTTCGAGCACGGCTGGTCGCGTGAGGTCGCTGCCTCCCGGCAGCCACTCGAAGACGCGGTCGGACACCCGGGCCGATCGTGGGTCAGGGACGGTCAAACGCCCCCGGCGGAGCCTGAGCGCCACCGGGCGTTCCGGGTCGTCGGCCAGCACGACGAGGGCTTCGGAGCCTGCCGCCCAGACCCACGCCGTGCCCCGTCCCGGATCGACGTCCACGTGCGCGGCCCCCAGGGCAGAGCCCGGGTCGCCGGACGCCAACGTGGCCCGGAGCGTCCAGACGGCATCCCCCACGTGATGGCGCACGGTCCACCGCAGGTGGTGCGCCACGCGGACCGACTCCGCCTCGCCGTCGACGACCGACAACGCAGCCTCGCCCCACGGCACCGGGCCGACGCCCGCGACTCCGGCCTCGACCGCCGGTGGACGCACAAGGACCGCCGGCCCGGATGATCCGAGCCTGGCGGTCCCGTCCGGGGTGACGACGATGTCGACGTCACCCCACTGCAGCCGGCCGTGGGCATCCCCGTGGCCGGGCGACGCCGCAGTCACGCGGCGCCGTCTCCGATCACTTGATCGATGCCTTGGCCTCGTCGTAGAGAGCCTTGGCCGCATCGGCAGACGACGCCTTGCCGAACTGCACGTTCTGGACGGCGCGGTTGAACATCGTCTGGAACGTCGACACGCCTGGCGGCGGGGCGACCGGGGCGGCGCGAAGGTCGGGCTCGATCGACTTGAGGTAGGCGCTGGCCTTCTTGTCGGGGTCGGCGAGCAGGGTCTGGATGCCGTCGAGGACCGTCGTGTTGGACGGCAGTCCGCGCTCGGCCAGCAGCACCTTGCCGGCGTCCATGCTGTTGAAGTAGTAGTCGAGGAACTTGCCGGCCGCGGCCTGGACCTTGGACTGGCTGTTGATCGACTGGAACTGACCCGACTTGTACCAGAGGTTCGCGCCCTTGGACGTGCCGTCGAGGCTCGGGAGCCGAAGGATCTGCAGCTCGTTGCCACCCACGGCTGCCTGCATGGCGTTGACCTGGTTGGACCAGATGAGCACCATCGCGGTCTTGCCCGTGCCGAACATCGACTGGTTCATCGCCTTGTTGACGTCTTCGGCGTTCTCCGACGCCGACGGGATCGCCTTGGCGGAGACGAACTTCATCATGAGGTCGAAGAAGCCCGCCATGTCGGCCGGCTCCCAGCCGAGGCTGGTCTCGGTGAAGAGCGACTTGCCCTTCTGGAACAGGTAGGCACGGGCGGTCGAGTCGCTGAAGATGCCGCCGTTGATGCCGTAGGTGCCCGCAGGGCTCTTGCTCGTGATCTGGGACGAGACCTGCATCAGCTGGTCCCACGTCCACGCCTTGGAGTCGGGGATCGCCACGCCGGCCGCCGCGAAGACCTTCGGGTTGGCGACGATCGAGAGGGCGTTCACGCCGGCGCACAGCGCGAGCACCTTGCCGTCGATGGTGCCGGAGTCGACGAGGCCCTTACCGAACTTGGAGGTATCGATGCCGAGCTTCGACATGTCGGCCAGAGCGCCGCGCTTGCCGAAGTCGCGCAGGTACTGCTCGTCCATCTGGATGATGTCGGGGGCGTCCTTGCCGGCGTACTGCGTCGACAGCTTGTCCCAGTAGCCACTCCACTCGCCCGGCTCAGGGGTGATGGTGACGTTGGGGTTCAGCTTCATGTAGTCGGCGATGACCTGGTTCGTCATCTTGTTGCGCACCTCGTTGCCCCACCAGGCGAACCGGATCTTGACCGGTCCCTGGGAAGCGGCCGCGCCGGTGGTGGTCGCCGCGCTACTGCCACAGGCGGCGAGTGCGCCGGTTGCCGCGACCGCGGCGGTGCCCGCGAGGAATGCCCTGCGTGTCGTCATGTGCCCTCCATTGGGTGGTTGTGACAGCGATCGTAAGCCTCGTGACCGTGATCGCCAACGCCCGCGAACGATCGATATTGAATCGTTGTGAAAGCGCTGTCCGAGACCTTACCAGGGTCGTCCGGCACGTCCTGACGGCCCCTGGTGCTCGTGGGTGAGACCCTGGCTCAGAGCGCTGCGACCGTCAGCCGGTAGACCAGCGTGTGGGTGCCCCCGGGCGGGAGGACGACCGCGTTGTCGAGCGCGTTGGCGCCCTCGACGCAGATCATCCCCTGCCACTCGTCGTCGCCGAAGTCGGGCATGGCCGCGGCCTTGGCGATCCAGGGGTTCCACACCACGGTGTTGGCGGCCCCGGTGGTGGTGACGGTGATCGTCCGTCCGCCGACGGGGTCGACGACCGTGACCGGAGCCGACGAGGCATAGACCCGGTCGGTCTCGCCGGCGAACGTGATGTCGCCCTGCTGCACGACCGGGTCGGGGCCGCCACCGGGGGCCTTGTCGAGGTAGGAGGCGCCGTCGAGTCCCGTGACCGTCACCTCACGGATGTCGCCCACGGCCAGGTAGGTGTGCAGGGCCTCTTCGTAGGAGAAGTCCTCGTCGCCCGTGTTCTCCACCGTCAGCACCAGTTCCAGCTCGGCACCGAACGTGGCGGTGAACGTCGCGGCGTAGGGCTGCGGGAAGCGGTCGTTGGTGGCCTGCCCGTCGGTGAGCGTCCAGGTCGCCGTGACCTGGTCGTCCCCCTCGGTCACTCCCTGGAACGACCAGGGGCTGACGCGGGCGAAGCCGTGGGCGGGCGACAGGTCCTTGGTGCGCCCCGGGCCGAACCACGGCCAGCAGACGGGCACCCCGCCGCGGATCGGCGCGGTGTCGTCGAGTGCCGACGCGGCGCTCATCCACAGCACCGGCTGCTGACCGGCCGGCGTCCAGGCGGTGACGTGAGCACCGTGGTCGTAGGCCTCCCCCGTGGCGGCGGCGCTGGTGAAACGGCGAGGTTGTCCGAGGTTCGTCATGGGCTGAACGCTATGACCTGGGCGCGAGTGCGCGGGTGGTTGTCGGAACTTTCCGCGTCACCCCTCGGCGCGTCCCCTCGTCGACGTCGCGCTGCGGCGACGAGGCCGGCGACGCTGGCAGGCCGCACACCAGTAGAGGTTCCGGCCCGCCACGTCCTCCTTGCGCACGGGCCCGCCGCAGACCAGGCAGGCCTGCTCGTGCCGCCGGTACACGTACACCTCGCCGCCGTGGCGGTCGACTCTGGGCGGGCGGCCCATCCGTTCGGGGCTGTGCTCCGGCCGGACGGTGTCGATGCGATCGTCGCGCACGCCGAGCGGCATCAGCTCCACCAGGTCCGACCAGATCGCGTCGAACGTCCGGCGGGGCACGTCGCGCCCCTCGGTGCGGGGATGCAGCCCGGCCCGGTAGAGCACCTCGGCCCGGTAGATGTTGCCCACGCCGGCGAACATCGACTGGTCCATGAGCAGGGCGGCGATGCTGCGGGTCGACCGATGCAGCCGCACCCAGGCACGTTCCCGGTCGGCTGCCGGGTCGAGCGGGTCGGGGCCCGACCCGGCCGTCACCTCGGCCACCTCGGCGGTCGTGATCAGCCGGCACGTCTGCGGACCGCTGAGGTCGTGGGTGCCGACGTCGGGCAGGGCGATCCTGAGCCGGACCTGGCCCGGCCCACCCGGCCAGGGGTACGGACGCAGCTTGCCGATCAGCCCGAGGTGGATGTGGACGACACGATCGCCTTCCCAGCCGGCGAAGAGATGCTTCCCCACGGCCCACGCACCCTCGAACACCGTTTGGTCGAGCAGCGCGGCCGCGTCAGCGAACCGTCCCTGGGGGCTGGTCACGAGTGGCCGCCGGCCTCCGTAGGCCTCGGTCAGGTCTCGCGCCAGCCGATGAATGTGATGGCCCTCGGGCATCGGGCCAGACTACCCAGGTTCGGGCGCCGTCCCGGACCGGCTGTGGGTGGCGGTTCCCACGCCGGGACGCGAATCCCGCCTGGTCCTTGACAGGTGGTCGGCTGGTTCCTAGGCTACGACAAGGATCTAGGCAGATGTGAATATCTATTCAAGGAGAGCCACATGCCGACACGTCGTCGGGTCATCGTCAACACCGACGCGAAGAACGAGGCGGACGACCAGTTCGCCATCGTCCATGCCCTGCTGACCCCGATGTTCGACGTTCGGGGCCTGATCGCG
>Ga0073899_10005491_pt1 | contig 11013 bp, 11 predicted proteins | sample KloWWTmetaKNB5Ph_FD_88975 | JGI IMG/M metagenome (GOLD analysis project Ga0073899, IMG submission 88975) | Active sludge microbial communities from Klosterneuburg, Austria, studying microevolution and ecology of nitrifiers - Klosterneuburg... | ecosystem: Engineered > WWTP > Aerobic digester >...
CGAGGTCCGCGCGACTGTCGCCACCGACGCACGCATGGCCTACGGCCACTGCGCCCGGATGGCGTGGGCGAACGACCGCTGGCGGATCGCGCCCGGCGTCCCGCCGGCAGCGATCCGAGGCGCCTGGCCGGGCACGCAGGCGTTCATTGATGCGGGCTGGAAGACCTGGAGGCAAGCATCATGATCCCGATCTTCCCGAACCCGTTCGACCCACTCGGCAACGTCGCCTCGAAGATCGTCTATGACGGCTGGACGGCGGCGATGCTGGGCATCTGGAACGCCGGCCTCTGGCTGCTCCAACTGGTGCTGAACCTGGGCGACATGCTCCTGACCCCGGACCTGCGTGAGGGCGGGCCCGGCGCGGGCATCTACCGGACCGCTTTCTGGATCGCTGGCGCGCTCGTGTTGATCCTGGGCATCGTCCAGATCGGGACGGCTGCGGCCCGGCGCGACGGCCGCAGCCTCGCCCGAGTTGGGATCGGTCTGGTCCAGTTCGCCGTGGTGTGGGCGGGCTGGCTCGCCTACGGGGTCGCGCTGATCGCCGCCACCTCCGGGCTCACCCGGTCACTGATGCGGTCCCTGCTGGACGCGGACGCCTGGTCGGCCATCAAGATCGGTGAACCCTTCGGCGCCGGCGACATCACCGACGCGACTGTCGCTACCGTGCTCGGCTTCATGGGCTTCTTCGTGGTGATCGCCGCAATCGGCCATTTCCTCGTCCTGCTCGCGCGGGCAGCCGCGCTGATGGTGCTGGCCGCAACGACCCCGATTGCCGCCGCCGGCCTGATCGGCGACGCGGGGCGAGCCTGGTTCTGGAAGTCGCTGCGCTGGTTCCACGCCGCGGCGTTCGCGCCGGTCGTGATGGTGCTGGTCTTCGGGCTCGCGAACCAGTTCACGACCGGTATCGCCACCGGCCTCGGCAAGGACTTCTCCGCCATCGGTACCTCGGTGGTCGGGGTCGTGCTGATCCTGATCTCGGTGTTCAGCCCGCTGGCGCTGTTCCGGATGCTTGCCTTCGTCGACCCTGGCACCAGCTCCGGGGCAGCGATGCGCGCCGGACTGGCAGCGAACGGCGGCATCCAGGGCCTGCTGTCCCCGAAGCCCGCGGACGGCGGGGCGGCAAACCGGACAGACGAACAGGGACGGACGAGTGCGGAGGGCTCGGCCGAGGCGCAGACCACGTCCCGGTTCGCGAACTCCGCCTCGGGGGTCATGAAGGTTCTCGGGCCGGTCGGCCAGGTCGCCGCAACGGGTCTTGGCGTGATGGCCACTATCGGCACACGTGGAGCCTCGATGGGTGCCGACCTGACCAGCCAGATGGGCGTCGGCCACCAAGTCTGGCCACCCGACCTGAACCCGCAGGCCAGGAAGGCCAGCCAGACCCAAGACAGCCGCCAAGACCAGAACGACAGCGACGGCAACCCGCCCGCGGACAACACCGAAGCGGGTCCGGACAACACCCCACCAGCCCCGGGCATCAGCGGGGCACCCTCGGCCCTACCGGCTCGACCCACCGTCGGCGCGACTCCAGCAGGCGGTGCACTCGCGAGTGGGGGAACCGCAGCAGGTGGCGGGGACGCTGCCGTAGCCGCAGCGGCCCTGTGACCCGAAAGGATGACGATGGCTGTCTACAGCGACTACTCCCGAGACCGGATCGGCTGGTTCTTCGGACTCACCGGCCTTCAACTGGCCGTGCTCGGCGGCGCCGCACTGCCGGTGTTTATCGCGGTGAACCGACAGCAGTGGAGTCTGGCCGGTTCGCTGATCCTGGCGTGGGCCGCTTTGCTCGTCCTGGTGGCCGTCCCGATCCGGGGGCGCTCGCTCACCGGTTGGCTCGTCGCCTGGTCAGCGTTCACGCTCGCCCGGGTCGCGGGTTGGTCGCGGTTCCGGTCTCGGGCGAGCATCGGCAAGACCAGGGATCTGGCGGAGGTCGACCTGCCAGGCGTTCTGTCCGGGGTGATGATCCATGACGGGCCACCGTCGGGGCCCTCACAGGCGAGGGTGGCGATCATCCAGGACCACGCAGCCCACACGTGGGCGGTCACCGCGGCGATCACCCACCCCGGCGTCGGCATGGCCGACGGCAACCAGCGCGCCGGCTACGGGACGGGGCTCGCCGACCTGCTCGACGGGTGCCTGCGCACCGAACTGGTCGACGAGGTGCTGTTCATCGTCCGCACGGTTCCCGATGACGCCGCAGAACGGCACCTGTGGAGCCAGCGCCACCGCCGGACCGGCGCGCCGGCGATCGCCGCTGCGATCAGCGACCAGCTCACCGCCGGCCTCGCGGCAGCGTCGGTACGCACGGAGTCGTTCGTCACGGTCGTGGTGCCAGAGGCTCGGCTGTCGCGGGAGGCCCGCGAGTTCGGACGGGGAATCGACTCCCGCGCCCGCGTCCTGCTGCAGCTGATGGGCGAGGTCGAGGCCCAACTGCGCGCAGGGTTGGGTGCGACCTCGGTCGTATGGCTGACCAGCCCCGAACTGGCGCTGGCCGTCCGAACCGGGTTCGCGTCCAGCGAGCGAGCGGGGATCATCGAGGCGCAGGCCGCTGCGGCCACCGACCCCGGCGTGGATGCGTCGATTCCGTGGGCGCAGGCGGGGCCAGGCATCGCCCAGGCGAGTGGACGCCACTACTCCCACGACGCCTGGCTCAGCATCAGCGCAACGCTGAAGCTGCCCGACCGTGGTGCCGCCCTCGGCGCTCTGGCCCCCGTCCTCGTGCCGACGGAACCGGGGGAGCGACGCAGCCTGCTGGTCGCGTTTCCGCTGCTCGCCCAGCAGTCCGCCGACCGGCAGACCGCGAACGCCGAGTGGACTGCCGACATGGCCGACGCCGTCCGCGCGAAGGCCGGCATCCGCAGCCGAGCCCGCCAACGAGCCGAACACGCCAAGGCCCACGGACTGGACGACAAACTCGCCCGCGGCAACGCCCTCACCCGGCCGTACGCCGTCGCGACGGTCACCGTGCCGCGCCCGTCCTCCATCAACGAGGCCGGACGCAGGCTCGACGCCAGCATTCGGCGCGCGGGCTTCGCACCGCTGCGCCTCGACCTCGCCCATGATCTCGGCTTCGCGGTCTCGACCATCCCGCTCGGTGCCTCCCTCGCCCGGAAGGCCTACCGATGAGACGGCGACCCAGAGCCGGACGCTCTGCGTCGGAACTGCTTGTCGACTTCGGCCATCCGCTGCCTTTACGTCCGGTGCAGGCGCCGGCCGAGCGGGAACCTCGGCTCTTTCGGCGGGTCTCTCGCCGGGGCGAGGCCAAACCTGGCCACGGCTATGCGCCCGCGTCTGCGCCCGCGACGGTGTCGCGCATGACGTCCGACCAGGCGGGAGTGCTGTGGCCGTTCATCACCGGGCCCGGGCTGCCACCCACAGGGGCCGTCATGGGCATCGACCAACAGTCTGGTGGGTGCTTCTACGCTGACCCCGGCGGCTGGGTACTCGACGACGCGATCGGCGTCACCAACCCCAACGTGTTCGTCTTCGGCAAACCAGGACGCGGCAAGTCCGCCACCATCAAAGCCTTCGCGACCCGGCTCATGCCCTTCGGCTACCGGACCCTGATCGCCGGCGACCCCAAGGACGAGTACGAGCCTCTCTGCAAGGAGCTTGGCGTCGAGCCGATCACCGTCGGTCACGGGCTGTCGGCCCGCATCAACCCGCTCGCCTTCGGGCCACTCGGACAGGGCTGGTCCGGCCTCCCCGCGGCGGAGGCCAGGCGACGGGTCGCGATCGTGTTCGCCCGCTGGCTGACACTGATTCGGGGTCTCGTCGGATCGCAGCGGATCGGGGAGGCGCGCGTCCCGTTCGGGCCGGTCGACGAAGTGGTGGTGAAGACCGCGCTCGCCCATCTGACCGGGCACCGCCAGGGCAACACGATGCTGGTCGAGACGACGATCCCGCAGCTGTGGCGGCTGCTGGACGAGCCCACCGACGAGCTGGTAGCCGAGTGTCGCTACGCCACCACCCGCCAGTTCCTCGATGAGACTCGGCTCTTGCGGGACGCGCTGGGCCAGTTGGTCTCCGGTGCCCTCGCGGGCCTGTTCGACGGACCCACCACAATCGACATCGACTGGAATGCCCCCATCCAGTCCCTGTCGCTGTCGAGGCTCGAAGCACTCGGTGACGAAGCCGTCGGCATCGCCCTGACCTGCCTCAACTCGTGGAGCCGCGGCATGCGCGAACTCGCCGCACCCGGCGACCTCCGCGTCGTCGTCCGCGACGAATCGTGGAAACAACTCCGGCTCGGCCCCGAAGCGGTCAAGAGCTTCGACGCCGACCTGCGGCTCTCCCGCCGCGACGGCGACGTGCAGGTGGCCGTCGCCCACAAGCCGTCCGACCTGCTCACCGCCGGCGACGCCGGGTCCCAGGCAGTCGCGATCGCCAAAGACCTGCTCCACCTGGCCGACACCCACATCCTCCACGGCCAGGACCCCGCCGTCGCCGACGACCTCCACCGGCTCCTCGGATTGTCCGCGATCGAGCAGGAGCTCGTCACCAGCTGGGCGATGCAAGGCAAGGGGCGCGCCCTGTGGTGCGTCGGAGACCAGAGGTACAAGGTCCTGACAATCCTTCACGAGAAGGAGCAGAGACTGTTCCAGACAAACGAACGATGGCTCGACTCCCCGGCGAGGCCGTGATGAAGCCCGCTGTCTGGATCGCCTGCCTGACCCTCGTGGTGGCACTCAGCGTCCCTTTCGGTGCCGCCCTCATCATCGCCACGATCGCGACGCCGGCCGCCGCCCACCAGCTGTCGATGGACCCGTGCGGCATGGTCGCGGACGAACCCGGGCTATCGACACCCGCCCCGAGCCCCAGGTCCGACGAAGTGACAACCGACCTGGACTGCGTGCCCGCTAACGGCGATCTGCCGCCCGGCCCTGACGGAATCTGCCCGCCAAGCGGGAGTGCCGCCGAACGCGGCCTTAGACCCAACGCCTTACGTGCACTCCGCTGCATCAAGCAACGCTTCGGCTGGATCAAGTACATGGGTGGCGTTGGTTCGCGTCCGAGCGGCTACGTCTCTGACCACCCGCGCGGACTGGCGGTCGACTTCATGATCCCCGCCTGGAACACGCGCGCCGGCAACGCCCGCGGCTGGGAGGTCGCGCACTGGCTCCAGGCCAACGCCAAGGAGCTGCACGTGAAGTACCTCATCTTCGACAACCGCTCTTGGCGCGCCTACAACCCCTCAGCCGGCTGGCGGCCGTACCGCTATCCCGGCCCAAACCCGAACAACCCGACCACCAAACACGAGAACCACGTCCATCTGTCCGTCTACCCGTGATGCGCAGATGGCTATGTTCTATATGCGCAGAGTCGCTTACCATGGTGGCATGTCCCACCAGTTGGCAACCTTCGATCCCGACGACATCCGTGACAGCACGGCCGACGTCGGCCTGCCCGGCTGGGCGAAGACACTGGTCGACCGGGTGCGTGAGGCAGCTGCGTCGGGCCAGACGGTCACGGTGACCGCCGAGGAGCGGATGCTCACCCCGGAACAGATGGCACGCCGGCTCGGCGTCCACCGCTCGACGATCGCCCGCAAGATCCTCGCCGGCGAGATCCGGGCGGCAAAGGTCGGCAATCGGCATCGCGTCCCGTACTCGGAGTTCCAGCGGTACCGCGAGGACATGCTGGATCGGATTGCTCGCGCGTCTGCGCCCGATGTCGAGGCGGAGCTGTTCGGTGACCAGTGACGACCTGCTGGTCGTCTTCCTCGACGCCAACGTCCTGGCCAAACCGGTCACCCGAACCCTGGTCCTGCGCTGTGCCGCCAGCGGCTACACCGTGCGGTGGAGCCGCACCGCTGAGGAAGAGGCCGACCGGCACTTGACCGGTCGCCAACTGTCGATCGCGGGTCTCCGCGCGTTGGTGGAGATCCCGCTCAGTCCGACCGGCGCAGACCCCGAGCGCTTCACAGGGACCTCCGTCGATGACAGGCAGATCCTTGCCGACGCCGAAGCCGCCGGAGCGACCTTCATGGTGACCGAGGACGTCGACGATTTCGCGGAGCTTGACCTGCGAGCCGCGGGCGTCACCGCGGTGAATCCGGACCTGTTCCTCGCTGCACGCGCAGACCGGGATGTCTATCGGCTTGCCTTGGAGGTGATGGTCAGCGGAATGGCTGATCCGTCACGCACACCCGCTGAACTGCATGCGGCGATCTCGCGGCAGCATCCAAGGCTCTTTCAGCGGCACCGCGACCTGTTCGACGTCGAACCCCAGGCGACCGGCCACCGGCCACCCGCCACGCTCTACCGCGGCCTGACCTGCCTGCGCTGCCTGACCGAGCAGCCTCGCGAGGCTGACCTGATCAACGGCCTGTGCCCGTCGTGCACCGCAGAGACTTCCCCGACCAGCGTTTCAGCAGACTGACGTCGGTGAGCGCCGACCGCCAAGCCTCGCCTCGGCAGACAACGGACGCCCTGATGCGATCGCGGTTCGCAGCCTTCCGGGACGGCGACGCTGAGTGGCTGCTGGCGTCCTGGCATTCCTCGACCCGTCCGTAGTCGCTCGACCTCAGCGGCAATCCGAAGTGGCGAGGTCTGCAGATCCTCAACACTGTTGCGGGTGGCCCGGAGGACGAGACCGGCATCGTCGAGTTCCGAGGGACCTACCTGGTCTCCGGCGGCGAGGTCGGAGTGCAGCAGGAGCGGTCACGGTTTCCGCGAGGATGTGCGCTGGTTCTACCTCGACGCGATCGGGTGACTCAGGTACCCGGCTTCACGCGTACGGACACGCTGGTGGTGCCTTCGTTGCGGAACTCGTAGCCGGGCAGTGCCTTGAGGACCTTGGTCCAGGTTGCCTTGCCGTGGTCCTTCGACACCTGTCCGTAGTGCTGGCGCATGTGGTTCGCGACGGCGCTGACGCGGGCCCAGCCCTGCTTGTCGGCGTTCTTGTCGATGGCGGCGGCCAGCATCTCGGCCAGAGTGGGTTGGCGCTTGGTCTCGGTCTTCTGCTTCGCCGTTCCCGCTGCGGAGCCTGGGGTGCTGGGACCGCTGCCCTGGATGGCGGTGAACGTGGTGCAGGCGGCCTGGAACGATGGGGCGGTGGTCGGGCGCCCGAAGCCGAGGACCTTGGTGCCTCGCTCGCGCAGGTAGTGGGCCAGCGGGGTGTAGTCGCTGTCGCTGGACACCAGTGCGAACACGTCTGGGGCCACGGTGTGGTGGAGGTCGACGGCGTCGATCACGATCGCGAGGTCGGTGGCGTTCTTGCCCTTCACCGGGTCGGACTGCTGGATCGCGCGAAAGCCGCGTCGGTTCAGTTCGGCGTCCCAGCTGCGCAGGGCCGTCTTGAACCAGTTGCCGTAGGCGCGGCGAATCTGAACCTGACCCTGTTTGGCCAGACCGGCGAGTACCTGATCGAGGCTGTCCAGTGCGGCGTTGTCGGCATCGACCAGGAGCGCGATCACGGGCGGGGTGTCAGTCACACGCGAACAGTAGCCGTCTCGGTGCCGTCAATGCTGGCGGCGGACGTTGGGGCGCCGAGGACGAGGTTGTCTTGCGTCAGGCCTCGTCCCCAAGCCGTGGAGTCTTCCAGTACCGCAACTCGACGACTCCTGCGTGACCGCAGAGGGCTCCTCGCTGCCTTCTTCATGTGCGAAGAAGGGAGTCCGCGATGGAACGACCGAGTACCCGCGAGTTGACCCGCGTCCCGTTGCCCGATCGGGACCTCTTGGCCGAGCAGCTGCTGAGCGAGCTTGAGTTCGCGGTCTTGATGGCGCCGGACGATGAGCCGATCGTGCGGCTGCAGGCGATGTGGAACGACCTGAAGTTGGGTCGGGTTCGGTGAGCCGGCGGGAGCCGTCGAGGGAGGACCTGCAGGCCTCACGACGGGAGACGCTGGAGCGGATGCATGCTGACTTGGCTGCGAAGGTCGGGTCGATGGATTCGGTGGGGGAGTGGCAGGCGTGGTTGAGGTTCACGCGGAGCTTCCATCGCTACTCATTCAGCAATTCCGTACTTATCTGGCTCGCCCGGCCAGACGCTACTGCGGTCGCAGGTTATCGGGCGTGGCTGGCCCGGGGGAGGCAGGTTCGCCGTGGGGAGAAGGCGATTCAGGTGTTCGCGCCGGTGACCCAGCGGGTGCCGCGGCTCGACGCGGCAGGCAACCCCGTGCACGACGCGGACGGCAAGCCGGTGACCGAGACCCGCATGGTCGGAGTGAAACCCGCATCCGTTTTCGACGTGAGCCAAACCGATGGTGTGCCGTTGCCGCAACAGCCGGACGTGCAGCTCCTCAAGGGGGAGGCGCCGATCGGCCTATGGACCTCGCTGGTCGGCTACTGCGAATCCAGGGGCTACGCGGTCTCGCGCGGCGACTGCCAAGGCGCGAACGGGCTGACCAAGTTCGACAGCAAGGAGGTGATCGTCCGCCTGGACGTCGACGACGCCCAGGCGGTGAAGACGCTTGCGCACGAGGCTGCTCACACAACGCTGCACGAGAGACTGGTCGACCGGACGTGCCGCGGGCTGATCGAGGTGGAAGCAGAGAGTGTCGCGTTCCTCGTCCTCGCTGCGCATCAGGTCGATAGCAGTCAGTACACGTTCAACTACGTCGCCGGCTGGGCCCACCAAACCAAGGCCCTCGACCCCCAGGGGCCGAGCATCGAGGAGATCGTGCAGGCCACCGGGCAGCGGGTTATCACCGCCGCCGACCAGATCCTGAACGTGACCCGGCCCGGCCCGTCGGTCACCGAGATCGCGGTCGGCGCGCTGGCGATGGAGATCGAACCCAAGGTCGAGCGTGCACTGCAGCCGCTGCCGGCCATGGCCAGCGAACGGCCTGCCCTGCGCCAGGGCCCCCTGCCGGGCATGGACACGCTGCCGCCGACGAACAGCCGCAAGCGCGGTCCGACTATCGGACGGTGACCCGATGGGCTCCCAACGCGAACGCCGAACCGATCCCTACCCACTGACCTGGGAGATGCCAGCGGCGATCTTCGCCGGCTCCCTGCTCGCCCTCGTCCTCGGAGTCCACCTGGCACGCGCGCTAGCCAACCTCGCCGCGGGCGCAGTCTGGGCGTGGCCGACCCCGACACTGCTAATCCGCAGCACGATCGGCGTCCTTCAAGGCGACGCGGGCGCAGGCCTCGACCACGTCGCGCCGCTCGCCGAGCCGGACGCGCTGCTGGTGTGGGTGTTCGCGGTCGAGCTGGTTGTGATGGTCGCCTACGCGGCCCTGACCTGGGTCTGGCTGCGCCGCTGGGGTCCGAACCGCACCCTCGGCGTCGCCAGCGCCGACGAAGCAGGCCGACTCCTCGGCCGCCAACGGCTTTATGCCGCACGGAAAGTGATCCGTCCCGATCTGTACGGCAGAAAGGCGAAGCAATGAAGCAACGTGATCTCCGGCAAGTCGGATGGCAGATCGGCCGCGCCCAAGAACCCCGCGGGGCCGGCGAGCTGTGGTGCCGGTGGGACCGCACCGCCGGCGTCGTCGGCCCACAAGGGTCCGGCAAGACCCTCGACCTACTCATCCCCGCCCTACTGGCCGCACCCGGCGCCGCCCTCGTCACCCTCACAAAGGCCGACGACCTTCTGCTGTCCCTGCCCGCCCGGTCCACCGGTGGCCGCCCGTGTGTCGTGCTCGACCCGTTCAGCCTCGCACCGGGACTGTCCGAGCTGGTGTGGGACCCGATCGTCGGCTGCATCGACCCGTTGCTGGCCGAGCGTCGGGCGAAGGCGTTCACCGCCGGCACGATCAGCGCCACCATCGCCGCCGGGCAGAGCGACCCTGCTGCCAGGTTTTACGCCGCGGAAGCTGCGAAGGTCATCCAAGCCTTCTTCCACGCCGCCGCTCTCACCGGACGCACGATCGAGCACGTCCTGGAGTGGATTGCCCACCCGACCGGCACCACCGAACCCGGCGAGATCCTGCGCGAACACCCGCACGCCGCCAGATTCTGGGCTGGACTGCTGCACGGCGCCCTGGGCGGCGACCACCGCACCGTGGGCAACACGATCACCACTTGCCAGCAAGCGCTCGCATTGTTCTTCCAGCCCGACATCCGAGACCGTTGCGTCCCCTCCGAGGATCGTCCCGCCACCGACGTCGCTAACGTGATCAAGCGGGGCGGGACCTTCTATCTGCTCGGACGCGAAGACCCCTACTCCTCGGCCTCACCGCTGATGACGGCGATCACCGAGCACATCCTCGACACCGCCCTCGTCCTCGCCAACCAGTCGCAGTGGGGACGGCTCTGCCCGCCGATGCTCGCTTGCCTGGACGAACTGCCGTCCACCGCCCCGCTACCGACCCTGCGGACCCGGATGGCCAACGAACGGGCGCTGGGGATCTCGTTCGTCTACGCCGCCCAGACGTGGCGGCAGTTGACGTCGATCTTCGGCCAGGACGAAGCCCAGGCACTGTTCGGTCTGACCAACGTCATGGTTGTCTTCGGCGGCTCCAAAGACGTCAGCTTCAACCGCGACATCTCCGAACTCACCGGCACCGTCCGCGTCGCCCGCACCGCCTGGCACACCGCCCGCGGCGGACGCAACATCTCCGCCGACGACATCCCCGTTCTGCGCCCCGAAGAAGTACGCCAACTCCCCGAACGCCAAGCCCTCGTCATCGCCGAGAACGGCAAACCCGTCATCGCCAAGCTCCACCGCAGCATCTACGACCGAGCCGGACGCAAGCTCCTCGCCAGGCAGCGCGAGCTGCGTGATCAGCTCACAGCAGCCCGTGGGGCTCAGATCTCGGCCGCTGATCGCACCGAGGCAGCCCTGGCCGAGGCGGGGCGGCGAAGCCTTTCGAAGGCCTGAGCGATGACCGAGAACTACGACACCTCGGCGCTGGCGATCCTGCCATTCCCGATCCCGGGGCCGAACCTGCGCCACCTGTACCGCCACCACACGATCGCGCAGAGCGGGACAGAGGCGGAGCAGAAGAGGGCGCTCGGCCGCGGCATCAACGACCGCCCTTGGGACCCGGCCACCCTCAGCAATCCGTCCTACCGCCTGGAGATGTGGCACTGGTTGGAGGACGTTGTTCGATGGTTCAACC
>Ga0073899_10005492_pt1 | contig 11013 bp, 9 predicted proteins | sample KloWWTmetaKNB5Ph_FD_88975 | JGI IMG/M metagenome (GOLD analysis project Ga0073899, IMG submission 88975) | Active sludge microbial communities from Klosterneuburg, Austria, studying microevolution and ecology of nitrifiers - Klosterneuburg... | ecosystem: Engineered > WWTP > Aerobic digester >...
CCAGCGGCCCTGAAGGCATTGCGTCGTGAAGGGCGTGTAGGAGCAGGCGATCATCAGGTAGATGGCCGCGTGATCGATGCGACGCAGGAACCGCTGGCGTGCCGGCGTACGCGTGAGGTTGTAGGCAATCGAGCAGGCGAAGGTCGCAATCAGACCGATGCCGTAGATCGCGACAGCCGCGATCTGCCCTCTCCGGTCACCCTGCAGGGAAAGCGACAGCAGATAGAGCGCGCCAACGCCCGCGAGGGCGATGCCCACTATGTGCACCCACTTGTCTGCGAGGCGCTCGGCCGCTGACCGGTAGTGCGGGGCCGGCATGGCGGCCGGCAAAGAGCTGCAGTCGACGGCGCTCACGGGCGTCAGCGTACCGGGCCCGATCGTTGACGGGGCTTGACGACGAGGACGTCGCAGGGCAAGCGGTCGAGCAGGTGCTCGGCCGTGCTGCCGATGAACAAGCGCTTCAGCGCCGAACGCGATACGGCGCCCATGACGACGATGCCGGCGCCCGTGCGCCGCGCGACCGCCTCGAGTCGGGTCGGTACATCGCCCATCTCGAGATGACGGCGTCCGCGCGGAATGCCCGCGTGCGCGGCGAGTTGCTCGAAGGTGCGGCGCACGTTGGCGCTGTGGATCTCTTCGGCGTCGGGCGGCAACGTCAGCGCAACCGGTTGGCCCATGGCTCCGGGCAGCGCTGCGACCAGCGGCAGGTAAGCGTGGAAAGCATGGGCGGCGCCGTTCAGCAGATGCGCGAGGTGAGTCGCTGCACCCAGCAGTCGCGCATCGAGACCCGCAGGCTTGGCACGCGCGTGAAACGGGTCGACGGCCGCCACGATCGCAGCTCGCCGGTAGTTGCCACCGGTCTTGACGAGCAGCACGGGGCAGGGCGTATGCCGGATCAGCTCCCAGTCCGTATTACGCAGCAGCAGGCGCGCGCCGAAGCCATGCGATGCAGTCGCCGCGATGACAAGATCGGCGCGGATCACTTCGGCCCTGCGCACAATCGCCTCGTGAGGGGGCGAGTCGATCGCAATGCAGCTGCGCACGTCGCGGCCGTGCAGGACTTTGAGGGCAGCGAGGCGCGTCATGCGCGCGCGCGCAGCCGCCACCGTGTCTGCGCGAGCTGGGTGGATCGCATGAAAGAGCTCGATGTGGGCACCGGCCGCGGCCGCGAGTGCTACAGCCTTCCTCAACTGGCCGGGGGGTACCTGCCAGGGATCACCGATCGCGACGAGTATCCGGCGAATCTTCCAGTTCATCCGCGCAGTGTACACGCGAGCGGCGGGCTACAAGGCTACGCTCGTGCGGTGCGCAGGGATGTCCGCAGAACGCCCGAAACGATTCCCGATCGCGGCCGCGAGCGCCCGGGACGAGTCCTCTTCGCCGTGCACGAGAAATATGCGCCCCGGAGCGCGCCTGAATGCGGCGAGCCAATCGAGCAGCGCGCTGCGATCCGCATGCGCCGAGAAGCCACCGAGCGTGACGATTTCGGCGCGCACCGCCACTTCCTCGCCCGCGATGCGCACCGTCTGCGCGCCGTCGACGATGCGCCGCCCCAGGGTACCCACGGCCTGAAAGCCGACGAAAAGCACCATTGTTCGTGGGTTCGACAGATGGTGACGCAGGTGGTGACGGATGCGACCGCCGTCGCACATGCCGCTCGCGGCGACGATGATCGCACCGTCCCTGGCCGAGTTGAGCGCTTTCGATTCTTCGACTGTTTCGATGAACCTGAGCACCGGCGCGCGGCCCTCGGGCACGGGTTCGCGCGCGAGCCGCCGCGCCTCCGCATCGAAGAGATCGAAGTGCCGCGCGGTGATCCGGGTCACTTCCGTCGCCATTGGCGAGTCGACAAAGATGCGCAGGTCCCGCAGGCGCCCCGCGCGACTCATGCTGTTCAAATAGTAGAGGAACTCCTGGGTGCGCCCGACAGCAAATGCGGGTACCAGTACCACGCCCTGCTTCCCGCTGAGCGCGCGCTCGAGGCTTGCGGCCAGTTCGTCGAGCGTAGCCGCAAGTGGCCGATGATCGCGATTGCCGTAGGTCGATTCCAGCAGCAGCACATCGGCGTCCGCAATGGGAGCCGGATCGCGCACGATGGGCCGGCCCGGCTGGCCAAGATCGCCCGAGCAAACCACCTTGCGCCTGGTCGCGCCATCATCGAGCCACAGCTCCACGATCGCCGAGCCGAGGATGTGCCCGGCATCCCGCAAGCGCACACGCACGCCCGGTACCGGAGCAAAGATAGCATCGTAGTCGACGACCCGGGCAAGCGGCAGCACGCGCTCGACATCTGCCAGCGTGTAGGCCGCGGCATAGTCGCCGCCGCGCCTGCGGGCCCGCTCCGCTTCGACTTGCTGAATGTGCGCGCTGTCGCGCAGGAGTACCTCGATGAGGTCGCGGGTCGCGCCCGTCATGTAGATCGGGCCCGTGAATCCTTCCGCTGCGAGGCGTGGCAGGAGACCGCTGTGATCGAGGTGCGCGTGGGTGAGCACCACAAAATCGAGCTTGGCAGGGTCAAAGGCGAAACGCGCGAGATTTTCCGCGCGCGCGGCATGCCCACCCTGGAACAGGCCGCAATCGACGAGGAAGTGGTGCGCGCCGACCTCGAAACCGAAACAGGAGCCCGTCACCTGACGGGCGGCTCCGTGAAAGGTCAGCCGCATGCCGCTACCCCTATGCGATAGGCTTCACCACGCCGAAGAATGCCACGGTTGCGATGCCGATCCAGTAGAAATACGCGAGTACGCGGGCGAGGGAGATTTCCTGGCCGAGTTGCGCTTCCACCGCTGATCGCGACGCTCCCGAGTCCAGGCTGCGAAAGAGCGTGACCCAGTGGCGCATCACGACGCGCAGCACGAGCCCGATGACGAGCAGCAGCGCGTACAGCGTGACCTTGAACGCGTACCAGCGCGCGCCGAGTGGGCCCGCGCCGAAGAGCCCCATGACTCCCGGCACCAGGAGGGCGGGAATCAGAAAGTAGCGCAGCGCCTCGTCGATGCGCGTGAGGCGCAGGCCAAGGTCGCTCTGGTGCGTGAAGAAGGCAGCGAGCGTGAGGCAGAGCCAGGCGCCGAAGAAGATCCAGGTGGCCGTGATCCAGGGGCCGCCGAGGGGCTGCACGCCGAGGTCGTAGCCCATGTGGATGCCGAGCGGGAGCAGCAGGATGATGCCGAGGCGAGCCAGGATGTCGATGCGGAAGGCCGTATCCATGTGCCGGCGGCGCTCGTCCAGCGAAAGATTCATGTTGGTGACGTAGCGCGACGTATTGAATACGCCCCACTCGCCGCCCAGCCAGTAGACCATCGCGAGAACGTGCAGCCAGCGCAGTACGCCGTGAGTCGTGACGTAAAATTCCATGTCCCCATCCTGCCCCGGAAAAAGTTCGCGAATGATGAGCGCCGGTTTTGCAGGCGTACAAGTGTAAATACCCCTATGCACCGCGTCTCGGCCGCGCGGCGAGGGCATCTGTACGCATTTAAACCTACCCCGCCCGCACCGCGAGGCATAATGGCCCGCAATCAAGCTGCCACGTGGCCTTCACTTCATCGGGAACCTCATGCTGCTGTTCGACGCACTGAGTCCGGCGCCGCGCACGGTGCGGATGTATCTCATCGAAAAGGGGCTCGAGCTGGCGGTGCAGCCGGTTGACGTATTCGCCGGCGAGAATCGCGAGGCGGGGTTCCTGCAACTGAACCCGGCGGGTCAGACGCCAGCGCTGCTGCTCGATGATGGCACCTGCCTCGCCGAGGCGGTCGCCATCATGGAATATCTCGACGAGCGCCACCCGGCGCCGCCGCTCGTCGGCGCGACTCCGCAGGAGCGTGCGCTGACCCGCCAGTGGCAGCGTCGCGTCGAGCTCAACATCACCGAAAACATCCACAATGCGTTCCACTTCGCCGAAGGCCTGCGGCGCTTCGAGAAGCGCATTCCGGTTGCACCGGAGGCCGCGCCTGGCTTGAAGCGCATCGCGCAGGATCGGCTGGCCTGGCTCGATGGCATGATCGGGGGCCGCACCTTCCTCGTCGGCGGGCGATTCACAATCGCCGACATCTGGCTATACGTGTGGCTCGACTTCGCAATCAGTGTCGGGCAGCCCTTTGATCGTGCGCTGCCTGTCCTGACACCCTGGTTCGACCGCATCGCTGCGCGCCCGAGCGCGGCCGCGAGCCTGCACCGCGACTGGCAGAAGGTCGGCGTGCGCGGCTGACGCGCACAGCGCGCTGCCGCGTACAGTGCGCCGCCGGGTCAGCGCGTGGGCCGCGCGTTCGCGATGCCCGCGATCTTCCATTCACCCTTGTCGAGGCGCAGCAGGTAGGTCTCCGCGAACTCGAGTATCCGCGCATCCCCGCTCTTCGGCTCGGTGGTCGTGCGCAGACGCGTCCAGACCATCGCGAGGGTGCCGTCGACGTGCGTCGTGGCTTGCTCGACGCGGCGCTCATAGCGCCGGCTCGCGCTGTAGAGCACGGGTGCAACGGTTCGCCAGTGAAGGGCGAGGTCGCTCGTGAGGGGCTCGGCGGCGCCCTGGCTGGTGGAGAATCCGTGCACTGAACCGAAGTTGAAGTTCACCGCGCCAGTGGCGAGGGTCGCCAGCGCCGCATCGAGATCGCGTCCGGAAATTGCCGCGTTGAATGCGCGAACGACCACTTCGGGCGCGGGTGGCTCGCTCGCGGCGCGTGTGGACGCCGTGGTGAAGGTGCAGGCCGTCAGCAGGAGCAGGCAAAGCGTTGTCCGGGAAAATCGGCACATGATCCGGCACTCTCCTCGTGGGTGCGCTCATGCGGACGTCCGCATGCAGCGATGAGCGTGAACTCTATACTGCGATGCGACGAGGCGCAGCGGCTGGAGTGGCGGATGACCGGAATTCTGGGGCGGGTCGAGGCAGTGTTGAGCGGTCGCGCGGTACCGTACACCCGCCCGGGCACCCGCAGTGCCATCGCCAAGCAGATCGTTGGCGGGTCCGTTGCAGTAGGGCCGGAAGGACTGGCGTGCGACGAGCAGGGCGATCGTCGTGCGCATGGCGGCCCGGACAAGGCTGTTCATCACTATGCCCGCGAGCACTACGCGCACTGGCGCGCGGAACTTGGTGAGCTGCCGGTCCTCGGGCGGCCAGGAGCCTTTGGCGAGAATCTCAGCACTGCGGGCTTTACAGAGTCCGGTATCTGCATCGGTGACCGGTTGCGGATCGGCACGGTCCTGCTCGAGGTCTCGCAGAGCCGCCAGCCCTGCTGGAAGCTCAACGATCGCTTCGGGCGCGCCGACATGGCGCGACTCGTCCAGCAAACAGGGCGCACGGGCTGGTATTACCGGGTGATCGAGCCCGGAGTTCTGCAGGCGGGCGACGCAGTCCTCCTCGTCGCGCGACCGTATCCGGCGTGGACCCTGCAACGCCTGATCGACGCGCTCTACCGGCGCATGCTGGACACCGCCACCTTGAGTGAAATGCTCACTCTGCCCCTCACGCCGTCATGGAGGCGGCTTACGAGCGGGCGACTCGCACAACGAAAGGTCGAGGACTGGAGCGCGAGGATCGACGGGCCATCCAATGCCGACTGAATGAGTCCGGTATTCTTGCAGCAATTACCGGAGTCCGTCGTGCCGGGCCCCTTCTGGCCCGATCGTCATCGACTTCGCGCGCTGATCTGCCGCGATGAAGGCGCGAATCGCCAGTGCATCCTGTTTCGACAGGACGTCCGCGAAGCTCGCCATTCCGGCCTGGCTCATCGCACCCTGCAACACGATGGCGTCAAATGACTCGTAGGTTCCAGGTGACATGTTCCAGAGATCCGGAAAATTGTTCGGAGCATTGCGAGGCGCATGACAGCGTGCGCAGAAGCGCTCGTACAGGGCCTTGCCTTGCGCCAGTGTCTGCGGATCGGTGGGCAGGTTTTCCGGCGCCGGATAATGTGGTTTTTCAACGAGGCGTTTCGGCAGCGGAGTCGGACCGCCGTCCAGCCTGAAGGCAAACAGGCGTTCCTGGTTCTCATACTCGAGTGCCGCGAAGCCGGGGAGGTGGCGGACGCTCATCGCGCCACCGATTCCCGCCAGCACGACGATGTACTGCTCGCCATCAATCGCATACGTCATGGGTGGCGCCATGATGGCGAGACCGGTCTCGATCCTTTTCAGGACGCGACCCGTGGTGGCCTCGTACACCGTCAGCACGCCGTCGGCAGCACCCTGGATCACGAGCCCGCCTGCCGTCGTCAGCACGCCGCCGCTCCACCAGGGCATCGGCGCGCTCTGCCAGACCGCCTTGCCGGCCAGCGGGTCCCAGGCCTTCAGAACCGATTGCATCACGAAGGGGGGCGACTGCTTCATCAGCGCCGCATCGGCGACCGGATCGGGAGGGGCAGTGTCGGTTTCGGTGTTGTAGGTGCCGGGCACGTAGCGCGCGGGTCCGGGCTCTTGCGAGAACTTCATCGGCATCTCGAGCGTCGGAATGTAAACGAGGCGGGTCTGCGGGCTGAAGGCCATCGGCTGCCAGTTGTGGCCGCCTGCGGTCGCGGGCCAGACGATCTTCGGCGATTTCCCATACAGCGCGGAGTCGGAGACCTCGGGCTTGCCGGACTTCAGATCCACCTGCCTTGCCCAGGTGACGGTCGTGAACTTCTCCGCGGAGAGCAGTTTGCCGCTCGTGCGATCGAGCACGTAGAAGAAACCATTCTTCGGTGCCTGCATGAGCACCTTGCGCGGGCGACCGCCGACTCGCAGATCCGCGAGAATCATGTTCTGCGTGGCAGTGTAGTCCCAGCTGTCACCGGGCGTAGTCTGGTAGTACCACACCATGCGCCCCGTCTTTGCGTTCAGCGCGACGATGCTCGAGAGAAAAAGATTGTCCTGGCGCTCGCCTCCATTGCGGACCCACGAGGACCAGGGACCCCCGTTGCCGACCCCGACATACAGCAGGCCCAATTCGGGATCGTAGGTCATCGAGTCCCACACCGTACCGCCACCCCCGAATTCCCAGCGCGCGTTCTGGCTCCAGGTTTTCCTCGCGACCGCGACTTCGGGGTGCTCGTCGCGTCCCGCGCCTGGCACCGTGTAGAAGCGCCATGAGAGCCGGCCGGTGGTTGCGTCATAGGCGCTGACGTAGCCACGCACACCGAGTTCTGCGCCGCCGTTGCCAATGACGATGTTGTCACCCGCTACGCGCGGTGCGCCGGTGATCGAGTAGCTTCGTGTCCGGTCGATGAGCGTATCGATGCGCCAGCGCAGTTTGCCGGTCGCCGCGTCGAGCGCGACCAGCCAGCCATCGAGCGTGCCAACGTAGATCGTGCCCTTCCAGAGCGCGACGCCGCGGTTGACAGCATCGCAGCACGTTCGCCGTGCCCAGGCGCCCTCGACCTCGGGGTCGTAGGTCCAGCGTCTCGCGCCGGTGCGCGCATCGATCGCGTAGACGACGCTCCACGGACCCGTGAAATAAAGGACACCGTCGTGCATCAGGGGAGTCGCCTGCGTGCCGCGGTGAGTCCGGCCTCGCACGACAAAATCATCGAAGGTCCACGCGAGACCGAGCCGGTCAGCCGTTGCAACGTTGATCCGGGTGAGCGGGCTGTGACGCTGCTCATCAAAACTGTGCCCGTGCAAAGTCCACTCCGACGGGGCGGAGTGCGCCGGCAAGCCGGGGCCGTCGGCGCTGTGCGTGTCGTGCCAGGCCGGGACGACCATCAATGCCATGAAGGCGCAGGAGGTACGCGCGCGCAGTGCAGTGACCCGTTTCAAGGCGCCATTCTCCCTGAATCTACGGCGTGAGCAAGGCTGCAAGTTTGGGATGTAGCGGCCCGGACAGCGGATTGACGATGGTCAGTCCGCGAACGACAAAGCCGTGCTGCATATCCTCGGACAGCAGCATCGAGCAGCCGGCTTCGGCTGCCGCCGTCACGATGAGCGCATCCCGGTATTGCAGCTTGTGATCAACGACGAGATCCGCCGCCGCCAGTGCGTTGCGGCTCGTCGAATTCGCAGTTCCCAGAGATTCGGCAAACTCGATGAGAATGGTTCGGCATTCCTCCGCGGGCGTGCCGGCGCGACGGAGGACAATGAACAACTCACCCAGCGCCTGGGCAGGGGCAATGAGGGTTGCATTGGCGGCGAGCTGCCTCATGAGCGTGCGCGTGTGGGCGATCTTGCCGTCATCCTCAGGAGAACGGCTGACGCCTGCGAGATAAGCAAGAACATTGCTGTCGAGCGCGACGCGCGTCATTCGTACAAGTCACTGCGTAACCAGCTGACCGCATGGCGCACAGGCAAGCGGTCGACGAATCGCAGCAGCCGATTGATCGAACGGCGCTCCTGCTCACGATCGACGGGAAGGACGCGCGCAACGGCACGCCCGCGCGACATCACGGTAAAGCTCTGGCCTTCAGCTACGTCACGAAGCATTTCCGAGAAACGCTGGTTCGCGTCACTTGCACTGATCGCTCTGTCCATGCTGAAGAATCTAGTGGTAAAACCTAACTTGCGCAAGGCCCGTAAGATGCGTTGCAAGAACCGCGGATCGCTTTCGAGCCGGTACTGCGGCTTTGACAGTCCGCGCAGGCGCTCGATCCGGCGTCGGGCGAGAAATCATGAAACTGGGTTGTGGTGCCCAGGAGAGGACTCGAACCTCCACGGTGTTACCCGCTAGCACCTGAAGCTAGTGCGTCTACCAATTTCGCCACCTGGGCAGATGGGCCGCGAAATCTACGCATAGGCCTGTGCGCTGTCAATTAGGCTATGCCTATGAAGAAACCTCGCAAGACACCACAAAAGGAGCGCGGCGCGCACCCGTCCCAGCGACGTCGCGCAGGGGGCGGCCATGCCGCGAGCGGCCGCGCACGTGCGCCCGTCAAGGCTGCGACCGGGCCCATGGCGAAGGGACCTGTCGAGGGTATCGTCAGTGCACACCGCGCGGGCTACGGCTTCGCGCGCGTCGAGGGCATGACTGATTCGGTGTTCATTCCGCCCTTCGCGATGGCGGGGCTCATGCACGGCGATACCATCCGCCTCACCGTGAAGCGCGACAGCACCGGACGCTTTTCGGCGGATGTGCTCGGCGTCGTCGAGCACGGTGTGCGCACGTTTCTCGGCACGATCGACATCGAAGGGCGCACGGCCTGGGCCCTGTCGGCCGATCGACGCCTCGCGCTGCGCTGCCAGGTCGCGCCGAACGATCTGAATGGCGCCCGCCACGGTGACTGGGTTCTCGCGGAAATTACCCGCTATGCCGGTGCGAAGAGCGGTGCGCAGGCGCGTGTTGCGCAGCGTCTCGATCCGGACCGGCCGGTGGAACTGTCCACCCAGACAGCCATCGCGCGCTTCAGGTTGCCGGCGGAGTTTCCGGACGCTGCGCGACTGGAGGCGCAAGGCTGGGGCGAGGAAGTCGATCCGGAGGAGGCGGCCCGCCGGGTTGACCTGCGCCCGCTGCCGCTCGTCACGATCGATGGCGAGGACGCGCGCGATTTCGACGATGCTGTATTTGCCGAACCGCACCAGGACGGCTTTCGGCTGATCGTCGCGATCGCAGACGTGAGTTACTACGTGCGCCCCGGCGGCGCGCTCGACGACGAAGCGGTCAAGCGTGGCACATCCGTGTATTTCCCGACGCGCGTGATCCCGATGCTGCCCGCGGCGCTCTCGGATCACCTGTGCTCACTGCAGCCGCGGGTCGACCGGCTGTGCTTTGCCGCCGACATGGTGGTGACCAGGCAGGGGCAGCTGAAAGAGGCACGCTTCTATCCTGCGGTGATGCATTCGGCGGCGCGCCTCACCTATACGCTCGCGAACGCGGCGCTGCTCGAAGGGCGCCCGGAAGCGCGCGCGCAGATCGGCCCGCTCGTCGAGCGGCTGCTGCCGCTGGTTGAGGTGTATCGCGCGCTTCACAAGGCACGCAACCGCCGCGGCGCCCTCGATTTCGACGCGCCGGAAGCGACCTTCGACATCGACGCGCAGGATCGCGTGAAGGGCATCGTGCTGAAGGCGCGCAACGACGCACACCGGCTGATCGAGGAGTGCATGATCCTCGCGAACGTGGCCGTCGCGCTCGAGCTCGAGAAGCGCCGAACTGGCACGCTCTTTCGCGTGCACGGCCAGCCCGAGGAAGAGAAGCTCGACCGGCTGCTGTCAACCCTTGCGGCGCTCGGAATTCCCGCCGAGATTCCCGAGACAGTGACGCCGCGCGATATCAAGCAGATCACAAACCGGCTCGGCACATCGCCGGCGCGGCCGTTCGTCGAATCACTCGTCGTGCGCTCGATGCCGCAGGCGCAGTACCAGCCGGCGAACATCGGGCACTTCGGGCTCGCGCTGAAAGCCTATGCGCATTTCACCTCGCCGATCCGCCGCTATCCGGATCTCGTCGTCCATCGCACTCTGAAGGCGCTCGCCGGCGTGCCGCCGCCGGTCGGCGTGCGCTATGGTGCCGAGGAGCTCGCGCGTCTCGGCGAGTCGACCACACAGCTCGAGAAGCGCGCCGACGAAGCCGACCGCTACGTCGATCTCTTTCTCAAGTGCAGCTGGCTGCGCGAGCGGCTGGGCCAAACTTTCGAAGGCCTCGTCACCGCGGTGGTCGAGTTTGGTTGCTTCGTGCAGATCCTCGAGGTTGCCGCCGACGGGCTGCTGCACACGGCGGCCCTGAGCGACGACTTGTACGAACTCGACGCGGGCGGTCATGCTTGGGTGGGGAAAAAGACCAAGCGCCGGCTTGGCCTCGGTGAGCGCATCCGCGTCATCGTGACAAACGCAAACCCCGTCGAGGGCCTGATCGATCTCGAGCTGGCGTGAGAACCAGGTACTGCGCGTGAGTGGTACAGAGCGCATTTACGGCCTGCACGCGGTGAGGGCGGTGCTCGCGCGCAATCCGGCGCGGGTCGTTCAGGCGATCCTCACCGATCGGCGAGACGACCGGCGCATCGCGGAAATCGAAGCGCTGGCGCGGGCGGCGGGCGTGAGCGTGCGACGTGTCGACGCGCAGGCCTTGTCGAAGCTCGCGGGCGAGGGCGTCCACCAGGGCGTCGTAGCCGAAGTGCGTCCCATGCC
>Ga0073899_10005494_pt1 | contig 11012 bp, 9 predicted proteins | sample KloWWTmetaKNB5Ph_FD_88975 | JGI IMG/M metagenome (GOLD analysis project Ga0073899, IMG submission 88975) | Active sludge microbial communities from Klosterneuburg, Austria, studying microevolution and ecology of nitrifiers - Klosterneuburg... | ecosystem: Engineered > WWTP > Aerobic digester >...
CAAAGTCGCGTCGAACGCCTTGTACGCCCACTTCGAGTCCGCGACGCGCTTCGCAGACTCGGCGTAAGGGAAGTCGGTCAGCGCGACATCTTCCCGGAGCACCGGGTTGTCGCGATTGACCAGGATGCAGTTGCAGCCCGGGTCCTCCTTCGTCTTGTCGTTGGCTGAGATGTCTTCGGTGCTCTGGCAGGCGCTAGCGCCGATCGCCAGCGCCACGACCCCCCCCCTGCAATAGCCGTGCTCGCATGCTACCCTCCGTGCGAGGATGCTACGCGCGAACGCGGATCGCGGCAACCACCAGCGCAGCGGACGGAGCTGGCGACACGCAGGCAGACTGACTCAGTGGATCGAGGCCACCAGCTCGGCGCTCTCGCGATCGTCGAGATCGGTGGCCACCGCATAGCCCACGCCACGCTTTTCGACCGCCGCGATGCTGTAGCCGCGCCGTGAGCCGACGTAGACCGGCATGTTGCGCACCACCCGCGGCTCGAGCGTGGCGCGGAGCGGGAACTGCGCCGAATTGTAGACGTAGAGCGTGACGCGGTGGCCGTCGTACGAATAGCGCAGCGACGCCGCGCGCTGGTTCAGCTGCCGAACCGGGATCACGCTGGCGCCCTCCCAGCGCAGGCCATATTGCTGCAGGCTGGGCACCCGCACCGGCACGCCGACCTCGGGCTCGAGCTTGTTGATCTGCGACGGCTCGACCACGTCGGGGTCACGCGACTGCACGTGATGGCTGACCAGCTCGTCGACCATCTGGTCGAGCGAAGCGGTCACGCCCGGCGTGCTGGTGGCCATGTTGGCCGAGATGCGGCCATCGGGGTGGGTGCCCTTGCCCTGCTGATCGAGCGCGCCCCAGACCAAGGTGACGCCCGCCGCGGCGGCCACCGGCACGATGAAGCGCCAGGCCAGCGGCCGGCCCCGCTCGGGCTGGCGCTCGCGCTCTTCTTGGCGCTCGCGCTCGGCGCTGAGCGCCCGAGTGACGCGCTCGGCGAACTCGGTGGAAGGCTCGGCGTCGGAGCGCACCGCGCGCTGCAGGCTCAGCTTGAGCGCTCGGCTCAGCTCCACCGACTCGCGGCAGCACTCGCACTCGTCGAGGTGCGTCTCGACCTCGACCGTCTTGTCGGTGGGCAGCTCGCCATCGGCAAACGGCTCGAGCAGGGGGCTGTTGCGGCGTCGACAAGGGGCGGTCATCGCGTCACCGCCTTCTTGGCGCGAAACGCGGCGAGGCTGACCGGAGCGTCGCCCGAGCCGACCACGGCTTCGGGGCTGACGATGCCCATGTCGAGCGCGTGCTCGTAGAGGCGACCCTTGAGGATGCGACGACCACGGTGCAGGCGGCTCATGACGGTGCCGATGGGGCAGCCCATGATATCTGCGATCTCGCGGTACGACATCTCTTCCACATCTGCCAGAACAACCGCCAAGCGAAACTCTTCCGGCAGCTCGTCGAGCGCCCGTCGGATCTCGGCTTCGAGCACCGGGCGCAGCGCCGTGGACTCGGGATCGCGCATCGCCGACATGGTCGACGCGCTGACCCAGCCGTCAGCCAGCGGGTCGGCGTCGGGCCCTTCGAGCACCGCCTTCTCGAGCCCACCGCGGCGATAGCGGTTGATGAAGGTGTTGGTCAGAATGCGCAGCAGCCAGGCCCGCATGTTGGTGCCCGACTCGAACTGCTCGCGGGCGCGCATGGCCTTGACCAGGGTGTCTTGCACCAGGTCTTCCGCTTCGGTGCCGTTGCGGGTCATGCGCGTGGCCACGGCCAAGAGCGCGCCGAGATGCTGGACTGCCTCGCGCTCGAACTCGGCGGTCGACGCGGGCTTCTTGGAAAGAGAAGGAAAGAGCTTCACCGGTTATCCTGTGACAACCGGCACAACATGGGCTCTATTCCTTGCGGGCGCTCGCCCCGCCGGTGCGTTTTTCGAGCTCGTCGAGCCGTTCGTTCAGTCGTTTGACGTCGGCCTGCAGCTCCCGAAACGCAGAAAAGTTGGGCAATACCGCGCGGATGCGTTCGTCGATGGTGTGCTGCCACTGCTCCAGCGTCGCGCGCAGACCCTTGTTCTGATCCTTGTCGGTCACGTCATCCTCCGGCTCTGGCTCTGGCACGGGCGGGGGCGGCTCGCTCGGCGCGCCCGGCTCCTTGGGAATGAGACGGCCGATGGGGCCCTCGCGCAGCGACGACAAGAGCTTCTCGCCCCGGTGGCGGATCAGGGCCTTGAGCGTCGCGAGGGGAATGCCGCGCGGCCGGGCCTTGAGCTCTTCCGAGATGATCAGCGCCAGCGTGACGTCGGTTTTGTCTTCCTTCGTCGCGTTGTCGATGATCTGCACCTCTTCACCCGAGCGGACCAGCTCGGCGATCTGCAGCAGCGTGACGTACCGGCTGTCCTTGGTGTCGTAGAGCTTCCGGTTCGAATAGCGCTTGATGACCCGACGATCCGCCGAAATTCCCTCTTCTGCGCCCTCGGTCGTCATCTGTACTGGATGGTGACAAGAATGCCGCAGAGCGTCAAGCCCGGGAAATCAGGGAACGGCTTGCTCTCGGGTCGAGTCGAGCTCGGCCTGGCAGAGCTCGCACACGGTATCGAGGAAGTCCGGGAAGCTCGAGCGGCGCAGGCCAATCTCGTTGATCCAGGCGATGACCTCCATTTCGCCGCGGCTATCGACGTGGGCCGGGTTGAACACGAACAGCGTGGTGGCCGCCAGATCGATCCCGAAGGGGATGAGCACGCGCGGCTGGGTTCGGCTCGGCGGGCCATAGTCCGGGACGGGGGTCTCGGCGGCCTCGAAGGTGGCGCGGGCGGCTGCCGCGTGGGCGGGCTGGCCGATGGCCGCGGTGCCCAGCAGCGTGGCGCCGTCGTAGAAGCGGGGCCAGCCGTCGTGCAGCATCAGGAACTCGCGGTAGCTGGGCGGCAGCGGTCGGCCCAGGCGCTTCTCGGCGGCCACGATCTCCGCGCCGCTGGCGCCGGGGTTCGGCTTCAGGCCGAAGTCGCGGTAGGGCGCGGTCTTCAAAATCTCGCGCTGAACTCGCTGAATGTCCCGGAGCAGAATGCGGAAATCGGCCATGCGCGCCGAACCTACGCGCGGGGCGGCACGTGGGCCCAGAAACTGACCTAAGCTCCGTCGCGTGAGCATCGAGGCGTGCGAGATCAGCGCCGGTTACGGCCGCGATGCGGTGCTGTCGGGGGTGTCGCTGGCGGCGCGCGCGGGCGAGTGGGTCGCCGTGCTGGGCCCCAATGGCGCCGGAAAATCCACGCTGGTGCGCGTGCTTTCCGGGATGCTGGCGCCCGCCGCCGGCCGCGTGTTGCTCGACGGGCGCGACCTGCAAGGCCTGGCCCGCGCCGAGATCGCGCGCTCGCTGGCGGTGGTGCCGCAAGACAGCGACGTGGCCTTCGGGTTCAGCGTGCGCGAGGTGGTGATGATGGGACGTGCGCCTCACCAGTCCAGCCTCTTGCGGGTGCGCGCCGAGGACGAGCGCGCGGTCCAAAGCGCGCTCGAGCGCTGCGACATCGCCGGGCTCGCGGACCGCGCCGTTGCCGAGCTCTCGGGCGGTGAGCGCCGGCGCGTCACCCTGGCTCGGGCGCTGGCCCAAGAGGCGAAGGTGCTGCTGCTCGACGAACCCGCGGCCCACCTGGACGCGCGCCACGCGGTCAGCGTCGGGGAGCTGGTCCGCGAAGAGGTCGACCGCCGCGGCATCGCCTGCATCGCCGTGCTGCACGACCTGGCCGCGGCGGCCCGCTGGGCCGATCGGGTCGTGCTGCTGGCCGGGGGCAAGGTCCGGGCCGACGGCCCGCCCGCAGAAGTGCTGACGCCCGAGCTGCTCGAGGCGGTGTTCGAGATCCCCATCCGGGTCGCGATCGACGCCGAGTCGGGCCTGCCCTACGTGGTCACGGGTCGGCTATCGAAGTGACGCTTTTTCGCGTATCTCGGCCGCCTCTGATAAGGGCCAAGGCATGCGCCGGGTCCTGCCCCTCGCGGTCGCTCCGACTGCGCTCGTTCTGTGGGGGTGCAGCCTGGAGCCGCCCGCGGCGCTGGTTTCGGCCATGGATGTCTCGCCCCGCGACGCCGAGGTGGGGGACCGCATCGAGGTGATCGGCGCGGGCTTCCCCGAGGGCAAACCCGCCACCGTCAGCTTCCGCGGCGACCTGCACCGACCCGGCCAAGAGCCCATCCGGCGGGTGGAGATCGTGGTCCCGGCGGTCAGCACCTCGGCCCATCGCGTGGCCCTGACCCTGACCGAGGCGCTGCAGCGCGAGCTGTGCGGTCGCGGCGAGAGCGCCGACCACACCACCTTCCGCGGCGACGTGACCGTGGCGTTTGCAGCGCGCACCGCCGGCGCGCCGCCCATCACGGGCGTGGTGCCGAACGTGGTGATCGACGTGCACGGCCCCGCGGTGCCCACCGAGGTGAGCCGCGCGCGTGAGGCCGAGTCGAAGCGCGCGCTCGACTTCATCGGGGTCAAGATCGACGACAAGGCCACGCTGCCGCCGTTCGTGGTCACTGCCGTGCTGCCGGGCAGTCGGGGCGAGCGTGCCGGGATCTTGCCGAGCGACGCCATCGTCGCCGTGGACGGCGTGAACGCTCGCTCGCTCGGCGACTTCACCTTCGCGGCGGATACGACCTCGACCTTCACGTTGAACCGCGGCCGCCTCAAGGAGCCCATCGAGCGCGCCGTCGACGTTCAGGGGTTTCGCGAGCGCGCACCGAAAGAGCTGGCGGTCAGCGGGGTGCTGATCGGTTGCATCGTGATGCTGTTCGCGCTCTGGCTGGCGCCCGTGGCGCGCATGCTGGGCTGGATCGAGCGGCGCGTGGCCACGCGCCTGCGCGAGCACGTGGCCAGCAAGAAGGTCCTGGGAAACCGCCGCACACGCCTGTGGACGGCGGTGCAGGCGTCGATCGTCGAAGACCTGGCACCGCGCGGGGAACCGTTCTTCGTGCGTCTCTTGCCCTATGGCCTGTTCCTGGGGACCAGCGCGGCGGCGACCACCATCGCGTTCGGCAAGCCACTGGTCTCGGTCGATCTCGATCTGGCGCTGATCGCCGGCGCCAGCACCACGCTGCTGGTGCTGGTGGCCCTGGCCAGCGCGGGCTGGCACGCCAAGGGTCACTGGTCGATCCGGATCGGGCTCAAGGGGGCGTTCGCCGCGCTGGCCCTGCAGCTGCCAGTTCTGGCAGCGTTCGGCGCGGTGGTGTTGACCACCGGCAGCGTGCGCATCGCGGACATCGTGAACGGCCAGGGCGCCACGCCGTGGAGCTGGAACGCGTTCCGCAACCCGGCGCTGTTCTTCGCCGCCGGGCTGATCCTGTTCGCGTCGTTCCCCGAGGCGCGCCGCCCGACCCAGCACCTGGCCGAGGCCGACCTGGACGAGCCCGGCCCCCGTGGGGGCCTGATGTTCTACGTCGAGTGGGGGCACCTCTTGGTGGTGAGCACCCTGGTCACCATGCTGTTCTTCGGCGGCTGGAAGCTGCCCGTGGCGCCGGTGGCGCCCGGCGGCATCTGGCTGCCGGCGCTCGGGGCGTTGCTCTTGCAGCTCAAGTGCTGGGCCGTGGTCGGCCTGGTGGTCGCGCTGCGCTGGGCGCTGCCGCGGGTCCACACCGACCAGATGCTGGGCGTGCTCTTCCGCTACGTGGTGCCGGGGACTCTGCTGGTGCTGGCGGGCAGCGCCGGCTGGGCGTCTTGGCGCGAGAGCCCGGCCTGGCGGGCGGTCGAGCCGGTGCTGGGATACGTGCTGTTTGGCCTGGCGCTGGGCGCGGCGCTCAAGTTCGCGCGTGCGGTGCAGGCCCACGTTCGCGCCACCGGCGCGCCCATGCACGTCAATCCCTGGCTGTAGCGCGACCGAAAATGCTCTAGCGTGCCCCACGGCTGCGCGCCGCCTTCATGCCCGAGTACTCTGGCTCGCTTCCCTCTTTCGAGCTCGCGCTCTCTTTGTGGCTTGCACCGCTCTTGCCGCTCGTGGCGGCGATCTACGCCGGGCTCGGCGGGTACGTCGCCGGGGGCGACGACAGCGCATTGCCGAAGAGCTTCCGCCCGCGCTTCGTCGCGCTGGCTGCCTCGGTCGTGGCGCTGGGCATCGTGGCCTTCCACCTGGCCGTGCTCGTCGGCTTGCCCCCGGCAGGGCGGCAGCTGGTGTCGCACGCCTGGGGCATGCAGCGCATCGGGTCGTTCGACACCAGCTTCACCTTCTCGGGCGATCCGACCCGCCTGGCGCTGGCGCTGGTGATCTGCATCGGCGCGCTGACAGCGATCGGGGTGATGGGTCCGTCCGATGCCGAGCGCCGCGTGTCGGCGGGGGTCGGGCTGGGTCTTGGCGGCGGCCTGTTCGTGCTCTTGGGCGACGACCTGTCACTGCTGATCGCGGGCTCGGTTCTGAGCGGCCTGGGGGCGCTGGTGATGGCGCCGAAGGCCGCTGCTGCGCGCGCGGCACGCGGCTTCGTGGTCGGACGCCTGAGCGACGCGGCGCTGATCGGCGCCACGGCCCTGCTGGTCTGGGGGCTGGCCGGAAGCTGGACGGGCGAGGGCGACTACGTGCCCGACTTCCGCCCGCGTCTGGTGGCCGTGCAAGTGGGCGACGCGCCCGCGCCGCAGCGTGAGCGCGGCGTAGCTGCTCGCGATGCCATGGGGACCATCACCATGGCAGCGCTCCCCGGGGCCAGCCTGACGATCGGCGGGGCCGAGCTGTGTGCCACCGATCCCGACGGGAAACGCGGCGGAGTGGGCACCAACGTGCGGCCCTGCCGCGAGATCGCGCGCTCACCCTTCTCGCGCCTGCCCGTGCCGGTGGCCCTGCACGACATCGAGGTTCGAACCGGCCCGGGCACCCACGATCTGCTGGTCGAGAAGACGCGCGTGGCCCCCGGCGCCGAGACCGTGATCGCCATGGCGGGCGCGACCAGCGTGCTACGCGAGATGCGCGACCAGCTGGCGATTCGCGATGACAGCGGCGCCCATCCGCTGCGCACCACCCTGGCGCGGCGCAAGGTCTTGGGGCAGCCGTTGCTCGGTCTCCTGGGCGGTCTGTTCGCGGTGTTCGCGCTGCTCCGCAGCCTGGGCGCTGCCGGGTCGGTGTCGCAGCGCGCGTCGGCCGAGGCCAGCGCGCCGTCGCTGGCTGCGCTCGGTGCCGGCTTGGAGCTGTGGGTGGCGGCGGCGGTGCTGGTGCGCGTCGACTTCTTCTTCTCGTTCGTTCCGGGTACCGCCAGCGTGTTCGCGGTGGTCGCGTCGGCGCTCGCGCTCTGGGCGGCTGCCCAGGCCGCGCATGGCTTCGACCTGCGACGCTCGCTCGCGCTGGTGGCGATCGCGAACGGCGCGCTCTCGACCGCCGCGTGTCTTCTCGGGGCTCACGTCGCCGGCGTGGTGGGGCTGGTCGTGACCTCGCTGGGGCTCGCGGGCTTCGTGCTCTCTACTCACGCAACCGATCTGCGAGAGCAGGCCGGCAGCGCTTCGAGCCGTCGGCGCGCGCTCGCGGCGTCGGCGCTCGCGCTGTCCGGTGCACCGATCCCGGCGGTGGGGGTGTTCTGGGCGCGGGACGGCTTGCTCACGGCAGCGGCCGCGCTCGGCACGTCTCTGGGCTGGGTCACCCTCGCGCTTGCGGCCGCCACCAGTGGCGGCATCGCGTTCTCGGTGTGGCGGCTCCACTTCCTCTTGGTCAGTGGCAAGCCCACCACCCCCTCGGCTCGGCCCATGCCCGAATACTGGGCGCTGGCCTGCGGCGTCTTGGCCGTGGCGTTCGGCGCTCTGGCCCACGCCGGCGCGGTCACTGGCGGGCCGCCGCTGCTCGAGGCCTGGCTGGCCTCGCTGGCTCTGGTCGACTTCCGCGGTGTGCCCATGGAGAAGAGCGTGCGCCTGGCCATCGCGGCCGTGGGCTTCGCGGCGGTGGTCACGGGCTTCGTGCTGGCGCGCGGGCGCTATGGGGCGAGCCGCGTGAAGGACTGGGTCGACCGAGAGAACGAACGCCCGATGTCCGACGGGCTCGCTGCGTCGAAAGACTGGTTCGACGCGGTGATCACCCGACCCGCCTCCGCCGTGGCGCGCGGCGTCTCGCAGTTCGACGCCGCGCTCGAGGCGCTAGTGGCGGGCACCGATCGCGAGGTGTCGCCGGTTTCGATGACCCAGAAGCGCAGCAAACCCGCCCCGTCCGACGAGGGCGAAGAATGAAGCGCTGGATCACGCTGCTGACGCTGCTGTTCGTGACGCTCGTGGGCCGGGTCGCGGGCGCCGGGCCCATCGAGCTGCGGGCCAAGGCGGGGTCGCTCCCCGTCGAGCTTCAGCCGCAGAGCGGCAGCTTCGGAGCACGCCTGGTGGTCGAGAACCGCGGCGCCGAGCCGCTCAAGCTCGAGCTTTCCTTGCGCGAGGGCGGCGAGACCGACCCACGGCTGCCGGTCGGCATGCGCGCGCGTTTCGTCGACGGTGACAAGACCGCGCTGCTGAAACCCGGCGAGCAGCGCGAGATCGAGGTCGAGCTCACCACTGGTCGCGGCCGACGCCTTCACGAGGTGTACGGCCACGTGCTGGTGCAGGCCGACGATCACCCGCAGGCCGCGGCGGGGTTTCACGTGGCCCCGCCGGGCGCCAAGGCCGGGCCTGCCGGGCGTCACCTCTCGCTCATCTGGCTCTTGCCGCTGCTCGGCGCGCTGGTGCTCTTTGCGCTGCGCGGCCGCGAGCCGCGGGCCGGCGCGCGGCGCATGATCTGGGTCGGCGCTAGCGGTGGCCAGGTCGCGCTGTGGGTCTGGGCGGTGTCGCGCTTCGATCCGTTTCACACGCGCTTCGCCGGTGGCGACGGAGCTCAGCTCGTCGAGCGGCTTCCGTTGCTCCGTGGTCTGGGGCTCGAATACGCGCTTGGCGTGGATGGCACCACGCTGGTGCTGGCGAGCAGCGTGGCGCTGGTTGGGCTCTTGGCCGCGCTCGTGTCCGAAGACGCGCGCGCCGGCGGTTTCTCGCTCCTGATCGTGAGCGGCGTGACCGGGGCCCTGCTGGCGCTCGATCTCGGCCTGATGCTCGCGTTCTGGCTGGTCGCGGTGGTCGCCAGCGTGTTCGCGCTCGCCGCCACCGATCGCCAGCTGGCCCGCGGTGCCGCGCTCGTCCTGGGGCTCGGCTTCGTGCTGGTGGCCTTCGCCGTCTGGCAGCTGTCCGGCACGGCCACGCCCGCCCTGGCGCTGGACGGCTCTGCGGCGCCGCGCGTCTTCTCGCTGCTCGAGCTGTCGCACGGCGGCTATGTGCCGCGGGTCTCGACCTTGCTCGGCGCGCACCCGATCAAGGTGGTGTACACCTGCCTCTTCCTGGGCAGCGCGCTCACCCTCGGCGTCGCCCCGTTCGGCGGGTGGCTGGCCGCGGCAGCGGCGCGCGCGCCTGCTTCGCTCGCGCTGCTGCTCGGCGGCGCGGTCACCGTGCTCGGCGTGCACGCGCTGTATCGCATCGGGTTTGCCGCCGTGCCCAACGGCGCGGCCTGGGCTGCGCCCGCGGTGGCGGTCTTCGGTGTGGCCGGGACCGTGTATGCGTCGCTGGTGGCGCTCGCCACCGACGACGCGCGTCGCTTCCCGATGCTGGCGTTGTCCGCCTCGGCGGGCGCCATCTTGGTGGGCGTGGCGTCGCTCACCGCGGCGGGGCTGCAGGGTGCGCTCTTGATTGCCCTGTGTCGCGGGCTCACCCTGGCGCTGTGTTTCGGCGCGCTCGCGATGCGCCGCGCCGCGCCCGGGTCCCGGCTGGTGGTGGCGCTGGGTGTCGTGGCCTGGGTGGCGGCCGCCGCCGGCCCCGGAACCCTGGCTTTCACCGGCGCGCTCTCGAGCGTCGTCGGCGCCCTGCCCACGCTGCGTGGGCTGGCGCTGGCCGAGGCCTTCGCGCTGGTCTTGCTCTCGGCGTCGGCCGTGCGCAGCTTCCGGCGCGCGTTCTCGGCGCCTGACGGGGATGCAGCAACCCTGCCGCCCGAACGCGAGATGTCAGCGGCGCTCACCGCGGCCATCTTGCTCTTGGTGCTCGGGCTGTGGCCCCGGCCGCTACTCAGGCTGATCGACTCGAGCTGTCTGGATCACGCGCAGCGGGTGAACCCGCCCGGCGCGCTCGAGATCGTGCGCCAGCCGCCTGTGGGCAGCCAGCGCTTGGCCATGCGCTGAGTCGATCGGCCGCGTCGGCAGCTCTTCGAACTGCCAGCGCACCAGCCTTCCTCCCGCGAAATCCAGCAGCAAGAACCCTTTCGGCTCGCCGCGCTCTGCCACGCTGGTCCGCTCCACCGAGCCCGAGAACAGCACCGGTGCGGCCAGCGGCTCGCCGCGCAGGTCACGCGTGAGCACCTGGTGGCGGTGGACATGCCCCGACAGCACCGCCGCGACGGGCGGCACGTCGGACCCGCGCACCACGTCGTCGGCGTCGCGGAACACCCACTCGTGCACGCCGACGCGCGCGCCTTCGAAGCAGTGGTGGGTGCACAGCAAGCTCACCTCCGCCGAGGTGCGTCCGAGCCCGGTGGCAGCGAGCCGATCGACGAATGCAGCGCGCACACCGCGCCCATGCGGGAAGCCGCCGAGGGCGATACGTGTGCCGCCCGCCCGGACCAGCACGGTGCGCGGACGATCGAAGACGTGGATTTGCGGGTGGCGCGCCAAGAGCGGGAAGGGCAGCGCCCCGCGCTCGTGGTTGCCGGGTACGATCGCCACCGGGATTTCGCGATCGGCTACTCGCTTCAGGAGTGAGTAGCCGCGCTCGGCCACCCACAAAGGGACGGTGGGTCGATGGAACACGTCGCCGCCGTGCACGACCAGATCGATGTCGCCGGCCAGCGCACGCATCACGGCGCGTTCGGCGTTGGCGTAGAGGGCGTCCCCGTGACGTGGGCGCTCGACCTTGGGTCGTGACGGCCAGTCGAGCCCGAGGTGCGTGTCGGAGAAGAACAGCACGCGCGTCACCCCGCCAGCCTACGCCCGCCGAGCGGGTGGCCTCGGACAGACAATGACCGCGCGCTGGGGGCCGGCGACGATCGTTATTGCAAATGACTTTCATTTGCAATAAGCCTCAGCCATGGCACTCA
>Ga0073899_10005496_pt1 | contig 11010 bp, 8 predicted proteins | sample KloWWTmetaKNB5Ph_FD_88975 | JGI IMG/M metagenome (GOLD analysis project Ga0073899, IMG submission 88975) | Active sludge microbial communities from Klosterneuburg, Austria, studying microevolution and ecology of nitrifiers - Klosterneuburg... | ecosystem: Engineered > WWTP > Aerobic digester >...
CGAACCCACCTTGTTGCCGTCGTCGCACTGCTCGTCCGGCCCCTTGTCGCCGTCGCCGCAGACGTTGGGCGCGCAGCTCGCGTTGCAGGCCTTGCCCGGGCCGTTCTCCGCGCCGTTGTCACACTCCTCGGTGCCCGCACCCGTGTTGTACAGCGCCCCGTCGCCGCACACGTTGTCCTTGCACTGCGTCGTGCACGCGGCGTTGTCGGCGTTGTCGACCCCCACGTCGCACTGCTCGCCGTTGACCACCTGCACGAAGCCGTCGCTGCACACCGCGTTGGTGCAGCTCGTCGTGCACGCGTCGCTGTCATCCTTGTTGCCGTCGTCGCACTGCTCGGTCGGCGCAACCTTGCCGTCGCCGCAGGAGGCCAGCGCGCAGTCGTTCCCGCACTCGTCGGCGTCGTTCTGGTTGCCGTCGTCGCAGCCCTCGCCCGGCCCGACCGCCCCGTCGCCGCACACATTGTTCGTGCAGTCGACCTTGCAGCTGCTCATGTCGCCGTTGTTCGCGCCGTCGTCGCAGTCTTCACCCGGCCCGACTTCGCCGTCGCCGCAGGCGCTGACCTGACACATCGCGTTGCACGCCTGCCCCGGACCGTTGCCCGGCCCGTCGTCACACGCCTCGCCCGGGTCGATCAGCCCGTCGCCGCAGAAGGGCTCGGCGGCGGTCGTGCCTTCGCTCGTCGCGTCGCTCGTCGCGTCGCGTCGCTCGTGCCGTCGCTCGTCAGGTCGACGCTCGTGCTGCCGCCGGTCACCTCGAGGGTCTCCCCGAAGGTCTCCTCGGTCACCGGGCCGCCCGTCGTCGTCCCGGTCCCCGGACCCACGCTCGTCGGCGAGGGCGACGAGCTGCTGCCCTCGACCGCCGTCGATCCCCCGGTGGTCCCGGTCCCCGCCGGGGTATCACCGCCACACGCGACACCGAGACACGCGCGACCAACCCCAGAATACGAGCATTCCCACGCATTCTCACCACCCCTACGTCCGCCGTATGAGACGCATTGATGACAGTGTCGCCCTGCGATCTTTACGTCAAGGGCGCGCCCAACGCCACCACCACGCAAATATCTCGGACCTGCTCGAGCGAGCGCGACCCTCAATCAGAGGACGTCGGCGCGGCACGGCGAGGCCATTGAAGCCCGTGATGCGGCGATCGAAGACCTGCATATTGTGAGGTCCGCGGGCGTCCGCGCCGCGCCGCGGAGCAGCGGCGGCCCCGCGCTGGCGAGTCCGGTCGACCGGACCCACCTTGCACGGATGCCGCACAAGCTCGCACCTTTGACCGTACCGGACCTCCGGGACGTCTCACGGCTACGGCCCGGCGGGCTGCGTCCAGCGAGCCACCTCGCGGCGCGCCTCGACGCACCCACGCTCCCCGAGCTCGAGACCGACCTGGTGACCGACCGACTGCACGCCGCGGCGGTCATCTACTACGCGGCTCAGCTCGATCGCATGCGCCTGTTCACGGTCGCCGACCGCGTCGTACGCCTGTTCCTCGACGGCCTGCTGCCCCTCCCGCCGGACGCGCTCGTCCATGCCTATGCCCGCGCCCGGACCGGCTTCCCCGACGAGGATGAGCGCGCCGCCGCCTGCGCACAGGTCGTCGGCGAGGCCAACCACGACGCGCCGGCCCTGCTCGACCTGTGGCTCGTCAGCGCGGTCGCCCAGCCCGCCGATCCGCTCGCCTGCTCGGTCGTCGCTCACGCCCTCGCCACCGAGCTCTCGCGGCGCAGCAGCCCGCTGGTCCCGCGCATCCACGCCCACGTCAGCGCCGCCGTCGAGCTGCTGAGCGATCCCGGCGTGCTCCTGGCCTTCGGCGACCGCGACCTGTGGCACCTCGTCGAGCGGATCGCCGCGCAGTACCTGGCCCGGCCGCTCGATGTCCCGCGGCTGCGCGGCCGCGCCGTCATCGGCAGCGCCGCCCTCGTATGGCTCGCCGACCACGCCGCCGTCGACGACTTCGAGCCCGACGAGACGCTCATGCACCTGGCCGCCAGCTGGCTCGCGCTCACCCGCTGACGCGAACGCGTCGGCTGATCGCCACCGATTCTTGTGCGACACTGGCGACCGGCCCGGTCAGGGCCCGCGACGAATTTCCATGCGCACGCCAACGCTGCTCGCCGTCACCCTCCTGCTCACCTCCTGCGACCGCGGCGCCAAGGACCCTCCGGCCGCCCAGGCCGTCGCCGCCGCACCGACCACGCCGAGCACCCCGCCCGCGACCCCCACGGCCACGACGCCCGCGACCCCGGCCGTCGGCGCCCCGGCCGTCGCGCCGACCCGGCCGAAGCTCTCGGCGAAGGAGCGGGCGCGCGCCGGCTTCGACGCGAGCGCCGCCAGCGGCAACGCCCGCACCTTCCGCGAGCAGCTCGCGGCCGGGCGCACGGCGGTGAAGGAGAAGAAGTACGCGGAGGGGATCCTCGCCTTCACGGCCGCGCTGAAGCTCGACCCCAACCACGCAGCGGCGCTCGCCGAGCTCGGCTGGGCGGCGTACCTCGCCGGTGACCTCGACGCGGCCCGGCGCCACACCGAGCAGGCGATCGCTGGCGACGCCTCCGATCGCACCCGCGGCGCGGCGCTCTACAACCTCGGTCGCATCCTCGAGGACCGCAACGACAAGGACGGCGCCGCCGCGGCCTATCAGCGCTCGCTCGGCCTGCGGCCCAACGAGGTCGTGCAGAAGCGCCTCACCGACCTCACCACGGCCGGCGCCGACGCGACCGGCCACGACTGCGATCTCGAGAGCCACCCCGGTCGGCCCCCGCAGGACCTCTGCGCCGCGCTGGTCGCCGGCATGCCCGTCGACGATCTGTACTCGCGGCACGAGTGCGACGCGGAGGCGACCGAGCCCGGGGAGGTCGTCGTCGACGCCGCCGGCACGCCCGCCGGCGGCGAGCCGACCACCAAGATCGCCCTCGAGGTCGCCGGCGGGATCAAGGTGGCCCACTTCGACATCCACCACTGGCTCGAGTCCGGCGGCTCGGAGGACGTCACCTACCTCGCGGTGCTGTACGCCGACCGCTGGTTCGTCACCTCGCTCGGCAGCGCCTACAACCCGGGCGTCGGCTACATCGGCGAGAGCTTCACCGTCGAGGCGATCGAGGCCCGGGACCTGGTCCCCGGCGGCCGCCCGGAGCTCGTCCTGACCCTGGGACACGACCGTCACGACGGCGACTACGGCGACAACACGACCGAGGGCACCAGCGCGCGCATGGTCGCGGTGCTCGGCCTCGACGGCGAGGCCCCGCGCTGGCTCGGCGCCTTCAAGGTCTCCGTGGTCGACGAGACCGGGCCGATGCTCGAGGGCGAGCCGAGCGAGGGACCGGTGACACGGAGCGAGCACAAGGTCGATCACCGCTTCGACGCGGCCAGCGGCGAGGTCGAGCTGATCGCGGCGGCCGGCTTCGAGCCGGTGAGCGCGCCCGGGCGCTTCAAGCTCGGCGCCCTGCCTGCCGCCTGCCCCGCGGCCCTCGGCTACATCGCGGGCGGCTGAGCCGCCGCCCGCGGATACCCTACGAGCGTCGAGCGCCGGGGCCGCGTCGCGGGTCCTTGAGAGATGTCCGTAGGGACATGTCTCCAGGGGCAGGCCCGACCGCCCGGCGGGCGGCGTCGACCTCGGCGAGGATCGCCCGCGCGTGCGCCAGGAACCGCTCGCCCGCGGGCAGCAGCGTCACGCCCCGCGGCGTGCGCTGGAACAGTCGCGCGCCGAGCTCGTCCTCGAGGCCGCGGATCTGCCGGGACAGCGGCGGCTGCGAGACGTGGAGCCTGCGGGCCGCCCGTCCGACGTGCTGCTCCTCGGCCACCGTGACGAAGTAATTGATCTGCGTCAGGCTCACCCGGGCAGCGTAGCCGCGGCCGCGGCCCGGGCACAACCTTCATACTTAAATGGTATTGGATCGCCGAGGGCCCGCTGCGCCACTGTCACCGGCATGGCAGTGACGATCTACGGGCCGCGCGAGATCGCGGGCATCCGCCGCGCCTCGATGGCCGCGGCGGCCACCCTCGCGCAGGTCGGCGCGCGCTTGCGGCCGGGGGTGTCGACGGCGCAGATCGACGCGTGGGTGCGCGAGGACACCGCGCGCCGCGGCGGGCGGCCGAGCCAGCTCGGCTACAGAGGCTTCCCGGCGAGCGTCTGCACCAGCCACAACGCGGTCGTCTGCCACGGCATGCCGCGCGCGAGCGACCTGCTGCGGGACGGCGACATCATCAACGTCGACGTCACCACCGAGCTGGACGGCTTCCACGGCGACACCTCGGCGACCTTCTGCGTCGGCGCCGTCGACGACGCGGCGCGGCGCCTCGTCGAGCGCACGCGGGCGGCCCGCGACGCGGGCATCGCCGCGGTGCGGCCCGGCGCGCGCCTCGGCGACGTCGGCGCGGCCATCGTCACGGTCGCCGAGCAGGCCGGCCTCGGGGTCGTCCGCGACTACTGCGGCCACGGCATCGGGCGACAGATGCACGAGGCCCCGCAGGTCGCGCACGTCGCCCGCCCCGGCACCGGCCTGCGCCTGCGCGCCGGGATGGTGTTCACCGTCGAGCCGATGCTCACCCTCGGGAGCCCCGAGGTCCTGCTGCACGCCGACGGCTGGACCGTCCTCACCGCCGACGGGCGCTGGAGCGCCCAGTTCGAGCACACGATCGCCGTCACCGCCGACGGCTTCGAGGTCCTGACGCTCCCGCCGGACCCGGACCCACCGACGCGATGAAGCCGGACGACCTCGCGGTCGCCCGGCCTCGTGAGCGCCTGGTGGGCGCCTCGTGAGCGCTAGAGCTGCTTCGGCGGGTTGGCCTTGAAGGCCCAGCTGAAGGTCGCGTCGCCCTGTCGCTGGTCGACCGGGTCGAGGGCGAGGCCGTCGAGCGCCTTGACGATGCAGTCGCTGAGCGCCGCGGGGGCGTTGGTGCGGGTCGGATCGGCGGCCGCGTCGAGGATCTTACCGGTCTTCTTCTCGACCTTGAACTTGACCACGACGTCGCCGCTCACGGCGGGGTCGGCCTTGAGGGCCTCGTCGTAGCAGGTCTTGACCGCGTCGTTGCGGGTCTCGAGCACGGTGCGGGTGTCGGCGCGGTAGGTCTCGGCGTCGCGGGCGACGCAGGTGCAGCCGGGGACGACCGCCGAGGCGGCGAGCAGGAGGACGCTGAGGATGGTGTTCATGCGCATGGTCGGTCGCTCCTTCACTTGGCCTCGGCTGCGGGCGCGGGCTCGGGCTCGGTGCTGATGGTGTTGGTGCTCTCCTCGAGGACCTTCTTCGCGCCGGACTTCTCGTCGATCTCGACCTTCTTCTCGGTCACGGTCTGCTCGATGATGTTGAACTCGACGCGGCGATTGAGCTCGCGGCCCTCCTCGGTGGCCTCGTCGGCGATGAGCTTGGTCTCGCCGAAGCCCTTGGCCGTGAACATCGCGGCGGGCAGCTCGCCCTTCTTGACGAGGTAGTCCATGACCGCCTTGGCGCGCTGGTCGGAGAGCTTGAGGTTGTGCTTGTCGCTGCCCTCGCTCGAGGTGTGGCCCTCGATGGCGATCTTCTTGATGTGGGCGTTCTCCTTGATGACCTTGATGATCTCTGTCATCAGGCTGTCCGACTCGGGGCGGATCGTCGCCTTGTTGAGGTCGAACTGGATCTTCTCCATGATCACGATCTTGTTGTTCTCCACGACGACGCGCTTGGGCGGCTCGGGCTCGGGCTCGGGCTCGGGCGGCGGCGGCGGCGGCGGCGGCGGGAGCGGGGGCGGGTCACCGATGACGTTGAGCGCCGTCGCGTCCTCGAACACGGTCGGGCTGCAGGCAGCGGCCGCGAGCACCGCGACGAGGGAGAAGAGAGTTGTGTGCGTTCGGGTCACGAATGGTCTCCTGGTCAGGACGGGTGGCGAAGCGTCGCCGCAGGCCCTGCTGTAGCCTGCCTGACCTGAAACGGGCAAGAACCACGACATGCGCACTTGGCGCTGGTCACTGCGGGGGCCCGTCGACCCGCTGACGCAGGATCGTCCCCGTCAGCGACCGCAGCGCGCTCTCCCGTTCCGTGGCCACCCGGAGCCGCTCCGCGAGCACCTGGATGACAGCCAGGCCGATATCGCCGTTCTCGCGGACGATCCGGCGGAAACGTTCGGCTTCGAGCATCAGCGTGCGGACCTCGCCCACGGCCTGAACCCCGGCCGTCCGCGGCGCCAGGCCCAGCACCGAGACCTCGCCGCAGACCTCGCCAGGCCCGAGGCGGTTGATCACCGCGCCGTCACGCACGACCTCCACGGTGCCCGCGAGCAGGATGCACAGCGAGTCGCCGGGCTCACCCTGGCGAAAGATCGGCGCCTGGTCGGTGAAGCCGGCCTCGTGGCAGGCCTCCGCGATTGGCATCAGGTGCCAGGTCGGCACCGCCGCGAACAGGCTGATCTTCTGCAGACAGTTGATGCGGGTCAGCAGCGTCCGCAGGGCCGAGGGCGCGTGGCTCGGGTCGAGCTCATCGTCCTCGCCGCCGCACAGCGTCGAGACCACGCTCAGCCACGGGTCCGTGGCCTGCGGATCGCCGAGCGTGAGGTCGAGGGTCGACAGCGAGGCGAACTCACGGGAGCGCGCCAGGTGGCGCCCCGCTCGCACCACCGCCGCGAAGGCCCGCTCGCTCAGCCGCGTCAGCAGCTCGCTCGCCAGCTCGCGGCTCGCCGGCACCGTCGGCGTGCGCGACGGGTAGACCCGCAGGAACACCCGCCAGTACAGGTCGCCCGCCGCCTCGCCCAGGGTCTGCCCGCCCTCATCGTCGTCGAGGCCGCGCAGCAGCTGCTCGCCCGCCTCCTGGTAACCAGCCAGCAGCGCGCCCCGCAGCCGCGCCAGCCGCAGATCGTCGTCGTGCTCCGCCTCGCGCGGGTCGTCGCGCGTCGGGTGGCGCTCGATCAGCTCGTCGACCGCGAGCTCCTGCACCGCGAGCCGCTCGAGCAGCGCCCGCGCCGCGTCGAGCGCCCGCCGGGCCTGCTCCGCCCGCCGCAGCCGCTCGCGCGTGCCCTCGAGCTCGGCCTCCAGCTCCGTCATCAGCTCCGCCACCGAGCCGTGGCGCAACTCGCGGTTCTTGCTCAGCGCCCGCCGACAGATGTCCTCGATCCCCGCCGGCACCGGCCGCCCGGGGGCTCGCTGCGTCGGCGGCTCGAGCGGCTCGACCATCACGCGCATCAGCACCTCGCGCGGGTTGGCCCCCTGAAACGGTAGCGTCAGCGTCAGCAGCTCGTACAGGATCACCCCGAGCGACCAGATGTCGCTGCGCACGTCGAGGTCCTGGCCGCTCTTGGTGATCTGCTCCGGCGCCATGTACTCCGGCGTGCCGGCCTTCATGCGCGCGCGCGCCTGGTGCTTGCCGTCGGGGCCGAGCACCTGCGCCAGCCCCCAGTCGACCAGCACGACCTCGCCGTACTCGCCGATGAACACGTTCTCCGGCTTCAGGTCGCCGTGCAGCACCCCGCGCGAGTGGGCGTAGGCGAGCGCGCGGCACAGCTCGATGAAGCAGCCGAGCAGGCGATACATCCCGAAGGCCTGCACCGTCGCCGGCTCGCCGCGCCGCAGCTCGATCAGCACCTCCGCCAGCGGCCGCCCGGTCAGCCGCTTCATCGTGTAGTAGATCCCCAGCGCGCTGCTGCAGCCGAGGTCGTAGGCCGGCACGATGTTGGGGTGCTCGAGGCCGCCGGTGATGATCGCCTCCTCGACGAAGGCCTGCACCCGGGTCGGGTCGGTCACCAGCTCCGGCGACAGCACCTTGAGCGCGACGCTGCGCCGCAGGCTGCGGTCCGCGCCGAGATAGACCACGCCGCCGCCGCCGCGCCCGAGCTCCTGGCCGAGCGCGTAGCGCCCGTCACCCGCCGCGTCGAGCGAGGGCCCGCCCGGGTCGAGGCCCGGGTTCACCTTCGGCGCGATCCCGAGATCGTGACAGTAGGCGAAGATCTGCGGCTGCGTCTGTCCGCCCACGCGGCCGATCGCCTGGACCATGCTCTCGAGGCTGGACTTGTCCCACGGCCACTTCTTGGTCTCGTTCATCGGGCCCGCGCCTCCAGCAAAGGGCGGCGCATGATAACCCGGGCCCACGAATGTGGGTAGACCCGCGGCCGCGCTCACACGAAGGGCGTCAGCGTCCGGACCAGCCCGGGCACGGCCGCCTGCACGTGCTCCTCGGCGCTGTCGCGCAGGCGGGCGTAGGTCTTCTTGAGCGCGCCGCTGGCCTTCTCGGCGCGGCGGTCGGTGACCGTCACCAGGGCCGCGGCGACCCGGGCCGGGTCGCTCTGCATGTGCGCGCGAAACACCTCGCCGCGCGGGCGGCCGGTGCTCGCGGCCTGCTGCTCCACCTCGGCGAACATCGGCTGCATCGCCTCGGCGAACTCGGGCAGCAGCTTGTCGACGACCTCGGGGATCATGCTCGGCTTGATGGTCTTGACCAGCTTGTAGCCGGCCTTGACGGCGAGGCCTGAGAAGCCGGACTTGCTCTGGACCTCGGCGTCGATGAGCTCCGCGCAGGCGCGGACGACCTGGGGGCGAAGCTCGGGCTGGGTGAGGATCTCGGCGAGGCGGGCCATCGGGGGGCTTATATCGCCGACTTCCCGCGGCGACGCAAGCGCCAGCCGACCCCCCGAAATACCGGCCCAGGGGCCCCGTACGCCCTCCTGCGATCGTCCGTGCGGCGCGGCGGCGGGCGTGGACAGCGAGTGCGACACTTGCGATCCTGCATCTGCGATGTTCCGCGCCGCGATCGTCCCACTCCTGTGCTCTGCGCTCGCCGCCTGCTCGTCGCCGAGGCCCCAGCCCATGACCGCCGCGACGCCACCTCCCCGCTCCATCGCCAGCGCCGATCCCACTCCGGCCGCGCCGGCGCTCCCGGCCACCACCGCCGCCGCACAGCCCGCCCACGCGCCGCTCAGCCTCGAGGACGCCGCCGCCTACCCGCTGCCCGGCATGCTCGCCCCGCAGGCGCTCGCCTTCACCCCCGACGACGCCGGCCTCACCTACCTGCGCAGCCCCGACCGCAGCCTCAGCCGCCAGCTCTACCGCCTCGACCTCGCCACCGGCCAGGAGCACCCGCTCGTCACCCCGCCCGGCGGCGGCGTCACCGAGGACAACCTCTCACACGAGGAGAAGCTGCGACGCGAGCGCCAGCGCGTCCGCGAGATCGGCGTCACCAGCTACGCCTGGGCCCGCGAGGGCCAGCGCCTGCTCGTCCCCCTCGGCGGCGACATCCACGTCCAGGACGGCGTCGACGGCCCGCTGCGCCTGCTCGTCAGCGGCGCCGGCGGCCAGCCCACCCTCGACGCCCAGCTCTCGCGCGACGGCAACAAGGTCGCCTACGTCCAGGACGACGAGCTCTACGTCGTCGACGCCGCCGGCGGCCCACCCTCGCAGCGCACCCGCGGCGCCCGCGGCACCGGCAAGACCCACGGCCTCGCCGAGTACATCGCCCAGGAAGAGATGGGCCGCAGCCACGGCTTCTGGTGGTCGCACGACGGCCGCTCGCTCGCCTTCACCGAGGTCGACGAGACCCACATCCCCAAGTTTCGCATCATGCACGCCGGCAAGGACGGCGTCGGCGCGGACGCGCAGGAGGACCACGCCTACCCCTTCGCCGGGGCCGCCAACGCCAAGGTGCGGCTCGGCGTGGTCGCGGCCGCCGGCAGCGACCGCGTCACCTGGATGGACCTCGGCGACGACCCCGAGCAGTACCTCGCGCGCGTGCAGTGGATGCCCGACGGCAGCCTCACCGCCCAGGTCGAGGACCGCGCCCAGACCCGCCTGAGCCTGCTCCGCCTCGACCCGAAGACCGGCGAGAGCAGCGTGATCCTCACCGAGTCGAGCGACGTGTGGATCAACCTCCACGACCTGCTGCGCCCGATCGACGACGGCCCGCTCGCCGGCCACTTCGTGTGGGCCAGCGAGCGCAGCGGATTTCGCCACCTGTACCTCTACAACGGCGCTGGCGAGCTGGTCCGCCCGCTGACCGCCGGCCCCTGGCACGTCGACGCGATCCCCGAGATCGACGGCCCGCGCGGCATCGTCTACTTCCTCGCCAACCGCGAGCACCCGACCGAGCAGCAGCTCTACTCCGTGTGGCTCACCGGCGGCGAGCCGCGCCGCATCACCCCCGAGCCCGGCATGCACGGCGTCGTCATCGACCACGCCCTGCGCCGCTTCGTCGACGTGCACAGCAGCACCGCCGCCCCGCCGCGCCTGACCCTGCGCAGCCTCGACGACGGCGCCGTGCTCCGCGAGATCCCCCACGAGTCCGACCCGCGCCTCGCCGAGCTCGAGCTGCGCCCCCCTGAATTGCGCAGCTTCGAGAACCGCCACGGCGACACCCTCCACGCCGCGATCTACCGCCCCGACGCCGCCATCCGCCCCTACCCGACCCTCGTCGAGATCTACGGCGGTCCGCACGCCCAGCGCGTCGTCAACGCCTGGGGCAGCACCGTCGACATGCGCGCCCAGGCCCTGCGCAGCCGCGGCTACCTCGTCGTCAAGATCGACAACCGCGGCAGCGCCCGCCGCGGCCTCGCCTTCGAGGGCGCGATCCGCCACGACCTCGGCCGCGTCGAGCTCGAGGACCAGCAGGACGTCGTCGCCCTCCTCGCCGCCGAGGGCCTCGTCGACCCCCACCGCGTCGGCATCTACGGCTGGTCCTACGGCGGCTACCTCGCCGCGATGGCCGTGGTCCGCTTCCCCGAGACCTTCAAGCTCGCGGTCGCCGGCGCCCCGGTCACCCACTGGGACGGCTACGACACCCACTACACCGAGCGCTACATGGGCACGCCCGCGACCAACCCCAAGGGCTACGCCGAGAGCTCGGTGATGCACCACGTCGACAAGCTCACCGGCAAGCTCATGCTCGTGCACGGCATGATCGACGAGAACGTGCATTTTCGCCACACCGCCCGCCTGATCAACGCCCTGATCAAGGCCCGCAAGCCCTACGAGCTGCTGCTCTTCCCCGACGAGCGCCACATGCCGCGCCGCCTCGAGGACCGCGTGCATATGGAGCAGCAGATCCTCGACTTCATCGCCAAGAA
>Ga0073899_10005497_pt1 | contig 11009 bp, 8 predicted proteins | sample KloWWTmetaKNB5Ph_FD_88975 | JGI IMG/M metagenome (GOLD analysis project Ga0073899, IMG submission 88975) | Active sludge microbial communities from Klosterneuburg, Austria, studying microevolution and ecology of nitrifiers - Klosterneuburg... | ecosystem: Engineered > WWTP > Aerobic digester >...
GCCATCGCCGACGAGGACGTCGCGCAGAACACGGCGATCGGCGAGCACGGCCTCGCGCTGTGGCGTGCGCAGGTCGTCCCGCGCGGTGACGTGCTCAACGTGATGACCCACTGCAACGCCGGCTGGCTGGCCACCGTCGACCGCGGCACCGCGCTGGCGCCGGTCTATGCCGCGCACGACGCCGGCATCCCGGTGCATGTCTGGGTTTCGGAAACGCGCCCGCGCAACCAGGGCCTGCTCACCGCCTGGGAACTCGACCAGCACGGCGTGCCGCACACGCTCATCGCCGACAACGCCGCCGGCCTGCTGCTGCGCGACGGCAAGGTGGACGCGGTAATCGTCGGCGCCGACCGCATCGCCGCCAACGGCGATGTCGCCAACAAGGCCGGCACCTATCTGAAGGCGCTGGCCGCCGCCGACAACGGCGTGCCCTTCTACGTCGCCGCGCCGCGCTCGACCATCGATTTCGCCTGCGCGGACGGCGCGCACATCCCCATCGAGGAACGCGACGGCGACGAGTTGCGCTTCCTGCATGGAATCGACCACCACGGCCAGGCGTCGGCGCTGCGCCAGCTGCCGGCCGGCGAGGATGTCGCCAACCCGGCCTTCGACGTCACCCCCGGCTGGCTGGTCAAGGCCGTCATCAGCGAGCGCGGCGCCTGTGCCGCCAGCCGCGAGGGCCTGCTCGCCCTTTACCCGGAGGAAGCCGGGCAAAAGTGAGACAATCGCCGAATCGAAGCCTGCCCCGAGGTCATCATGTCCAATACCGTCCGCAAACCCCACCTGCTGAGCCCCGAAGCCTATCTCGCGCTGGAAGAAAACGCCTTGGAGAAAAGCGAGTACGTCGATGGCGAGATTTACGCCATGTCCGGCACGACGGTCCGGCATAACAAGATCGCCGGCAATCTGTACCTTGCGCTACGCAACCACCTCGACGGCCGCCCCTGCGAAACCTTCATGGCCGACCTCAAGGTTCATGCCGCCGCCGCCAACGCTTTCTATTACCCGGACATCGTCGTCCGCTGCCAGGAGCGCCCGCTGGCCGGCGATACCCGCGTCATCGCCGACCCGACGCTGATCATCGAGGTGCTCTCGCCGTCGACCGAAGCCATCGACCGCCGGGAAAAGCTGGCCGCCTACCGCCGCATTCCTTCGGTGCAGGAATACGCCATCGTCGCGCAGGACGAACGCAGCGTCGAAATCTACCGCCACCAGGGAGACATCGGCTGGACCTATCACGCCTTCACCGACGACGAAACGGTCGATTTCGCCAGCGTCGGCCTGACGCTGACCCTGGACAGGATCCACGCCTGAGCCGTGACCGACCCGCGCGCCGGCCTCATCGCCACCGCCCGCGCCATGCGGCCGGCCGGGCTGAACAAGGGCGCCGCGGGCAACGTCAGCGTGCGCGACGGCGATGGCTTCCTGATCACGCCGAGCGGCCTGCCCTACGACACGCTCGCTCCCGACGACATTCCGCGCATGACGCCCGACGGCTCGCACGCCGGCCGGCGCAAGCCGTCGTCGGAGTGGCGCCTGCACCGCGACCTCTACGCCACGCGCCCGGAGGTCGGCGCCGTGCTGCACGCGCATTCGCCCTTCGCCGTCAGCCTCGCCTGCCTGCGCCGCGACATTCCGCCCTTCCACTACATGATCGCACGCTTCGGCGGCGACACCGTCCGCTGCGCCGAGTACGCGATTTTCGGCTCCGCCGGGCTGTCGGCCGCGGCAATGCAGGCGATGGCCGGGCGCACGGGCTGCTTGCTCGCCAACCACGGCCTGCTCGTCGCCGGCCGCGACCTCGCCGAGGCGCTGGCGCTGGCCGTCGAACTGGAGGATCTGTGCGAACAGTACTGGCGCGCCTGCCAGCTCGGCCAGCCGGTGCTGCTGACGGCGGGGGAGATGCGCGCGGTGCTCGAGCAATTCCGCGGTTACGGCCAACAGTAGAAATTCCGCGGGCGGCGAAAGCGGGCCGGTCAGGGTTTTCGTCGAAAAGGGCTTGCACGGAAGCCCCATGTTGCCGGTAGACTGGACGGAATCGCAAGCACAAGGGAGGAGACGATGAAAAGATCGCAAGCGCGCGGAGTCATGTGGGCCGTGACATTTGGCCTGTTCCTGGCGTCGACCGCGGCCAGCGCCCAGGAAGCGCCCGCGCTGAGCAGCGGGCAGACGCTCTACCAGCCGATCTACTCGCACGTGACCTTCGGCAACCTGGGCCGGAGCGGCGCTCCGTCGCAGGTCATGCTCTCGGCGCTGGTCAGCATTCGCAGCACCGATCCACGGCGTCCGCTGCGGGTGGTCTCGGCGCGCTATTACGACACCAACGGCAAGCTCCTCGGCGAGCGCGTGCCCAACCCGGTGACCATCCCCCCGCTGGGAACGCTCGAGCTGTTCATCGAGCGCAACGACTTCTCGGGCGGCTCCGGCGCCAACTTCGTCATCAAGTGGGATGCCAGCGCGCCGGTCAATCCGCCGATGGTCGAAGCCCTGCACGTCAACATGGACGGCGGCAAGGCGGTCGTCTTCATGACCCAGTCGAGGCCGATCGACGATCCCGCCGCCCCGTCGGCGCGGCAGTGAATCCCTCGCATACCGGCTACATCATCCGCCTGCTCTATATCGCGCTGGGCGGACTGGCAGTCGTTCACATTCTCGGCACCATCGGCTACATGGTGCTGACCGATGGCCATTATTCCTGGTTCATCTGCTTCTACATGACCTTCATCACCGTCGCCACCATCGGCTTCGCGGAAGTCATCGACATGACCAGCAACGAGCCGGCGCGCGTCCTGACCGTCGCCATCGGCATCCTCGGCGCCGGCAACCTGTCGATGCTGTTCTCGATCGTCACGGTTGGCCTGCTTGAAACGGATCTCAACGGAACCCTGCGGAGAAGACGCATGGAAAAGGCAGTCAGAAAACTCAAGGGCCATTACGTCCTGTGCGGCTTCGGTCGCGTCGGCCGCAACATCGGACGCGAACTGGAGGCCACCAAGCGCCGCTATGTAGCCATCGACGAGGAACTCACCCGCCTCGAGGAACACAAGGAGAAGACCCCCGGATTTCTCTACCTGAATGGCGACGCGAGCGACGACGATGTCCTGCAGCTCGCCGATCTCGAGGATGCCAAGGGACTGTTCGCCGTCACCGGCGACGACTCGCGCAACCTGATGATCGTCATCACCGCCAAGCAGATGAAGCCGACGCTGCGCGTCGTCGCCCGCTGCCAGGAGCCGCGCAACGAGGAGAAGATGCGCAAGGCCGGCGCCGACGCCGTCATCTCGCCGGACTTCACCGGCGGCATGCGCATCGCCTCGGCGATGATCCGGCCGCACGTCGCTTCCTTCCTCGAGGAAATGCGCAAGGCGGACTCCGACCTGCGGGTCGAGGAAGTGCCGATACCCGGCGGCTTCATTCCGAAGCCGATGGGCGCGCTGCGAACGCATGGCGACAACTACATCCTGCTCGCCGCCCGCGAGCGCAACGGCAACTGGCGGTTCAACCCGGAGGCCGATTACGTGCTCAAGCCCGGCTTCACGCTGATCGCGATGGCCACGCCGGAAGGAAGGCGGGAACTCGAAACGCTGCTGATCGACATGCGCGCCTGACGGCCCGGGCAGTCTCCGCACGCCGCTTCCGGGCCGGATGCTAGAATCGGCCGGCAATTCAACCATCGGGAACCACCGCATGCCCACCTTCCGCAGGATCTTCTGCCTCTTCCTGGCGCTCTTCGCGCTGCCGGCATGCGCCGCCAGCGGACCCGCCGTCGCCGGCATCCCCGTCGATTTCATCCTCTTCGCGCTGACCCTGCTCGGCGTCGCGCTCTTCCACAACGCGACGCTCTACGTCGCGCTGACCGGGGTGACCGTCATCGCGCTGTACAAGATCGTCTTCACCGGCTTCAAGACCGGCGTCGGGCTCGCCGGCTTCATCGGCCATGTCGGCCACGAATGGGTGACGCTGGCCAACCTGTTCTGCCTGCTGATGGGCTTTGCCCTGCTGTCGCGGCATTTCGAGAAGAGCCATGTGCCGGTCGTGCTGCCGAAATACCTGCCGGACGACTGGAAGGGCGGCTTCGTGCTGCTGCTGATGGTCTTCGTGCTCTCCAGCTTCCTCGACAACATCGCCGCGGCGCTGATCGGCGGCGCGATGGCCCACCAGCTGTTCAGGGCGAAGGTGCATATCGGCTACCTGGCCGCGATCGTCGCCGCTTCCAACGCCGGCGGCGCCGGTTCGGTCGTCGGCGACACGACGACGACGATGATGTGGATCGCCGGCGTCTCGCCGCTGCAGGTGTTCGACGCCTACGTCGCCGCCGCCGTCGCCGTCTGCATCACCGGCTTCGTCGCCGCCAGGCAGCAACATGCCTATTCGCCGATCATCAAGAACGCCCACGAACACACGCGGGTCGACTGGACGCGGGTCGGCATCGTCGGGCTGATCCTGATCTTCGCCATTGCCACCAACGTCGTCGTCAATATCAGGTTCAATGAACTCGCCGACCATTTCCCGTTCATCGGCGTCGCTGTCTGGGTTGCCATCATCATTTCGGTCGCGCTGCGCCGGCCGGACTGGGAAGTCCTGCCGGAAACCGCGAAGGGCACCGTCTTCCTGCTCTCGCTGGTGATGTGCGCGTCGATGATGCCGGTCGAGGAACTGCCGCCGGCCTCGCTCATCACCGCCCTCGGCCTCGGCTTCGTCTCGGCCGTCTTCGACAACATCCCGCTGACGGCGCTGGCGATCAAGCAGGGCGGCTACGACTGGGGCTTCCTCGCCTATGCGGTCGGCTTCGGCGGTTCGATGATCTGGTTCGGCTCGTCGGCCGGCGTCGCGCTCTCCAACATGTACCCGGAAGCCAAGTCGGTCGGGCAGTGGCTGCGCCACGGCTGGCACGTCGCGCTGGCCTACGTCGTCGGTTTCGCCGTCATGGCCGCGGTGCTTGGCTGGCATCCGGAAGCACCGTCACGCAGCACACCGGCGGACGCGCCGGACGCCGCGCGCATGGCGCCGGCCGGCAGCGCCGCCCACTGAGTGCCGAATTTCCGATGACCGCCACGCTCCGCCGGCTCCTCCCGCTCGCGCTGCTCGCCGCCGCCTGGCCGGCCTTCGCCGCCGGCTCCGGCGTGGTCGGCGAGAACCTGCTGTGGCTGGCCATCATCCTCCTCGCCGCCCGCCTCTTCGCGCCGCTGGCGCAGCGCGTCGGCTTTCCCGCCGTGCTCGGCGAACTGCTGCTCGGCGTCGTCCTCGGCAATCTCGGACTGATCGGCTTCCACTATTTCGACACCATCGCCCGTGACCCGATCATCATGTTCATGGCCGAGCTGGGCGTGGTCATCCTGCTGCTGCAGATCGGCCTCGAAACGCGGCTCGGCGATCTGGTCAGCGTCGGCGTCCGCGCGTCGCTGGTCGGTGTGGTCGGCATCGCCGTCCCGTTCGCGCTCGGCGCCTTCGTCGCCGGGCCGCTGCTGCTCGAAGGCATGGAATTCAAGGCCTACCTGTTCCTCGGCGCAACGCTGGCGGCGACCTCGGTCGGGATCACCGGCCGCGTCTTCCGCGACCTCGGCAAGCTCAAGATGCCCGAGGCGCAGATCGTTCTCGGCGCCGCCGTCATCGACGACGTCCTCGGGCTGGTCATCCTCGCCGTCGTCTCCAGCCTGGTGCAGGCCGGCAGCGTCAGCCTCGGCCAGGTGGCGTGGATCATCGCCAAGGCCGTGCTCTTCCTCGGCGGCTCGATCGCCATCGGCCGCGCCATCGCGCCACGTCTTCTGGGCTGGGCCTCGCGCCTCGACAGCAGTCACTCGATGCTTTTTTCGCTGGTCCTCGTCGCCGGCTTGTTCATGGCCTGGCTGGCGCATGCGGTCGGACTGGCGCCGATCATCGGCGCCTTCGCCGCCGGCCTGCTGTTCGAGCCGGTCTTCCTCAAGGAATTCGAGACGCCGAAAGTGGTGCAGGAGATCGAGCCGCTGCTGCCGGCTGCGGTCGACGCCGAAAAAATGCAGAAAATCCGCGCCGTGCTGGCGCGCCACACCAGTCACCAGCATGAGCAGATGATCGAGCCGATCGGCTATTTCTTCGTCCCGGTATTTTTCGTGCTGACCGGCATGCAGGTGGACCTGACCGCGCTGGCCGATCCCAAGGTCGTCATGATCGCGCTCGGCATCACGGTCGCCGCGGTGGTCGGCAAGCTGGTCGCCGGTTTTGCCAGCGGCAAGGGCAGGAATCCGTGGCTGGTCGGCTGGGGCATGGTGCCGCGCGGCGAGGTCGGCCTGATCTTCGCGATGGTCGGCAAGCAGCTCGGCGTCATGAGCGAGGCGATGTTCTCGGTCATCGTCATCATGGTCATCCTGACCACGCTGCTGACGCCGCCCATCCTGACCATGCTGCTGCGCCGCCAGAAGGCCTGAACCGATGCTCGACCTGACCGCCGAACAGAAGCGCCGGCGCTGGCTGGCGCTGGGCATCGTCGCCCTGGCGTACGTGCTTTCCTTCTTCCAGCGCTTCGCGCCGGCCGGCATCGCCCAGGATCTGGCGGTGTCCTTCTCGACTTCGGCGGCGTCGCTCGGCGCGCTGGCGGCGACCTATTTCTACGTCTACACGCTGATGCAGATCCCCACCGGGATCCTCGCCGACACGCTCGGGCCGCGCCGCATCCTCGCGCTCGGCGGCGTCATCGGCGGCCTCGGCAGCTTCCTGTTCGGTTTCGCCCCGTCGCTCGACTGGGCGCTGGCCGGGCGCACGCTGATCGGCCTCGGCGTCTCGGTGACCTTCATCGCCATGCTCAAGCTGATCGCCGTCTGGTTCGAGGAGAGCCGCTTCGCGACGATGGTCGGCATCTGCATGCTGGTCGGCAACATGGGGTCGGTGCTGGCCGGCGCGCCGCTCTCCGGGCTGGCCCAGGCGACCGGCTGGCGCGGGGTCTTCATCGGCATCGGCGCCGTTTCGCTGGTGCTGGCGGCGGCCTGCTGGCTCATCGTGCGCGACCGCCCGGATGCCGGCGGCGCCGCGGCCACGCCACGCTTCGACCGCACCGTCGTCCTTGGCGGCCTGCTGGCCGTGCTGAAGAATCGCGCGACGTGGCCGGCGATCGTCGTCAATACGGGCATGGCCGGCGCCTTCTTCACCTTCGGCGGGCTGTGGGCGACCCCTTATCTGGTGCAGGTGCACGGCATGGCCCGCCCGGCCGCGTCGGCGCATCTCTCGCTGTGGTTCGGCGGCTTCGCCGCCGGCTGCTTCTTCATCGGCACGCTGTCCGACCGCATCGGCCGGCGCAAGCCGGTCGTCATCGCCACCTCGCACCTGTATGCGGCGATCTGGCTGATCTGGCTGTCCGGGGCGACGATGCCGCCGGCGCTTTCGTATGCGCTGTTCGCCGTCATGGGACTGGTCACCGCCGGCTTCAGCCTCACCTGGGCGTGCTCGAAGGAGGTCAATCCGCCGCTGCTGTCCGGCATGTCGACCAGCATCGCCAACATCGGCGGCTTCCTCGCCGGGGCGCTGCTGCAGCCGCTGGTCGGCTGGGTGATGGACCTCGGCTGGAAGGGCGCGATGCTCAACGGCAGCCGCTTCTACGACCCCGAAACCTGGCGCAACGGCGTGCTGGTCGTCGCGCTGTGCGCGCTGATGGGCGCCATCGGCTCGTGGTGGATCCACGAGACGCGCTGCCGCAACGTCTGGCAGCCGCGTTGACTCCCGCTCACTTCTCGACGAAGGCGCGCTCGATCACGTAGTCGCCCAGTTCGCCGGTGTAATGGCGGGCCACCTTGAAGCCGCGCGCGTCGAGCAGTTCGGCGGTGTCGGCCAGCATGGCCGGGCCGCCGCAGATCATCGCGCGGTCGGTCGCCGCGTCGAGCGGCGGCTCGCCGATGTCGTCGAACAGCTTGCCGGATTCGAGCAGGTCGGTCAGGCGGCCTTCGTTCTCGAAAGGCTCGCGGGTCACCGTCGGGTAATAGACCAGTTTCTCGCGCACCCATTCGCCGAAGAACTCGTGGTCGGTCAGTTCGTACTCGATGTAGTCGCGGTAGGCGAGTTCGCTGGTCCAGCGCACGCCGTGGATGAGGATCACCTTCGCGAAACGCTCGTAGGTTTCCGGATCGTGGATGAGGCTCATGAACGGCGCCAGGCCAGTGCCGGTGGCGAACATGAACAGCCGCTTGCCCGGCTTGAGGTCGTGGAGGACCAGCGTTCCCGTCGGCTTCCTGCTGACCAGGATCGGGTCGCCCGGCTTCACCTTCTGCAGGCGCGAGGTCAACGGGCCGTTCGGCACCTTGATGCTGAAGAACTCCAGGTGTTCCTCGTGGTTGGCGCTGGCGATGCTGTAGGCGCGGGTCAGCGGGCGCCCTTCGACTTCCAGGCCCATCATCACGAACTGCCCGTTGATGAAACGCAGTCCGGCGCTGCGCGTGGTGCGGAACGAGAACAGCGTGTCGTTCCAGTGATGGACGGAGAGGACGGTTTCGCTGGCGAGGGTGGTCATGACGGGCTCCTATTGCGGAGCTTTCGACCGGCGGGCCTCGCCAACGTTCCATTGGCGCAGCGGAAACCGCCGATCCGGCGCCCGGGAAGAAACCCCGGCAGCATCGCGCTTGCGCAGCGGCTAAGCATTAGCTTATACTAATGTTGATGAAAACGACCCTGATTTTCGCCCTTTTTTCCGCGTTGACCGTGACCGCGGCGACTTCGGCGCCCACCGCCTTCGCACAGGAGTTGCCGAGCGTCGCCGTCAAGCCGCACCGCGTCGACCTGAGCTTCCCGGCCGAAGCGCTGGTCGAGGCCGTGCAGCAGACGACGGTTGGCGCGCAAATCGCCGGCCGCGTCATCGAGGTCAAGGCCGATGCCGGCCAGAATGTCAAAAAAGGTGAAGTGCTGATGCGCATCGACGCGCGCGAGGCCGAGGAAGCGGCGCGCGCCGCCAACGCCCAGTACGCCAACGCCAGGCTCAACTACGAGCGCACCAAAAGCCTGGTCGCCCAGAAGTTCATGAGCGCCGCCGCGCTCGACAAGGCCCGTGCCGATTACGACGCGGCCAGCGCCAGCCGCGCCGCCGCCGCCGCCGGCGAGAGCCATGCCACCATCGTCGCGCCGCTGACCGGCGTCGTCGCCCGCCGCCACGCCGAACTCGGCGACATGGCGACGCCCGGCAAGCCGCTGTTCACCCTCTACGAACCGGGCGGCCTGCGCGTCACCGCCAGCATCCCGCAATACCGGCTGAACGACATGCGCGGCGTCAAAACGGCGCGCGTCGAATTCCCCGAACTCGACAAATGGGTCGATGCGACCGCCGTCAAGCTGCTGCCGACCGCCGATGCCGCGACCCACGTTTCGCAGGCGCGCGTCAGCCTGCCGCCGCTGCCGGAAGCGACGCCGGGCATGTTCGCGCGCGTCCATTTCGTCGTCGGCCAGGCCGAGAAGCTGACCGTGCCGGCCGCCGCCGTGGTGCGCCGGGGCGAGGTCGCCGCCATCTATGTGCTGGGCGCCGACAATCGCCCGAACCTCCGTCAGCTGCGCCTGGGCGATGCCGTCGGCGCCGGCGAGATCGAAGTCCTGGCCGGGCTGGCCGCCGGCGACAAGGTGGTGACCGATCCGGTCCGGGCGGCGATCCAGCTCAAGTCTGGCAAGTAGGCGATGAGCGCCAATCAGGGCTCACTCGGCATCTCCGGGCGCATCGCCGCCGCCTTCCAGGAATCGCGGATGACGCCGTTGCTGGCGCTCGTCGCCTTCCTGCTCGGCGTCTTCGCCGTCCTCGTCACGCCGCGCGAGGAGGAACCGCAGATCGACGTGACCATGGCCGACGTGCTGGTCGCCTTCCCCGGCGCCTCGGCCAAGGATGTCGAGAACCTGGTCGCGCGCCCGGCCGAGCAGGTGCTGTCGCGCATGCACGGGGTCGAGCACGTCTATTCCGTGTCGCGCCCCGGCATGGCGGTGATCACCGTGCAGTTCGATGTCGGCGTCAAGTACAACGACGCCGTGCTGCGTCTCTACGACACCGTCCATTCGCACCGCGACTGGCTGCCGCCCAACCTCGGCGTGCAGGAGCCGGTGATCAAGCCGCGCGGCATCGACGACGTGCCCATCCTCGGCCTCACCTTCTGGACGAAAGATCCAGAACGCTCGGCCTACGAGCTGCAGCAGGTGGCGCGTGCCGTCGAGATCGAGTTGAAGCGCATCAAGGGCACGCGCGACGTATCCACCCTCGGTGGCCCCGACCACGCCATCCGCGTGCTGATGGACGCCGAGCGGATGAACGCCTATGGCGTCACGCCGCAGGAAATCGCCGGCGCGCTCAAGGTGTCGAACGCCCTGCAGCCTTCCGGCAACCTGACCGCCGGCAACCGCGAGGTGCTGGTGCAGACCGGCACCTACCTCGAATCCGCCGCCGACGCGAAGCAGCTGGTGGTCGCCGTGCGCGAGGGAAAACCGGTGTTCATGAGCGACGTCGCGACGGTCGACGACGGCCCCGACCAGCCGAAGCGCTATGCCTGGTTCGGCAACCGGGACGGCGAATTTCCGGCGGTCACCATCCAGATCTCCAAGCAACCCGGCGTCAATGCCGCCGACGTGGCGTCGGCTGCGGTCGACCGGATAAATGCGCTCAAAAACACGGTGATCCCGGAAGGCGTCGAAGTCACCGTCACCCGCAATTACGGCGCAACCGCCACCGAGAAGGCGCAGCAGCTGATCGGCAAGCTGATCTTCGCCACCGCCTTCGTCATCGCCCTCGTCTTCTTCGCGCTGGGCCGGCGCGAAGCCTTCATCGTCGGCGTCGCCGTCACGCTGACCCTGGCGGCGACGCTGTTCGCCTCGTGGGCGTGGGGCTTCACGCTCAACCGCGTCTCGCTGTTCGCGCTGATCTTCTCGATCGGCATCCTGGTCGACGACGCCATCGTCGTCGTCGAGAACATCCACCGCTGGCAAGGCCTGCACCCCGGCAAGCCGCTGCGCGAGATCATCCCGCCGGCGGTCGACGAGGTCGGCGGGCCGACCATCCTGGCGACGCTGACGGTGATCGCCGC
>Ga0073899_10005499_pt1 | contig 11008 bp, 9 predicted proteins | sample KloWWTmetaKNB5Ph_FD_88975 | JGI IMG/M metagenome (GOLD analysis project Ga0073899, IMG submission 88975) | Active sludge microbial communities from Klosterneuburg, Austria, studying microevolution and ecology of nitrifiers - Klosterneuburg... | ecosystem: Engineered > WWTP > Aerobic digester >...
CTGCGCAGTTCAAACTTGCGCAGCGCCGCGTCGATACCGGTCGCGGCCTCGATCGATTTGATCGCGGCGTCCACGGGACCGTCGCCGGCTACGCCGCGCTCGACGACGTGGCCATCGGCGTGGCGCAGACGCACGCTGGCGCGCGCCGGCGCGCCACCGCCGGCCGTGGTCTGCAGGTCTTCGATTGTCCAGGGGCCCGTCGCGGAACCCTCCGCGCGCAACACGAGCGCTTCGATGTCGCCGTCGAACAGTTCCTTCTTCTTGTCGGCGAGCGCCTTGAACTCGGCAAACACGCGGTTGAACTCCAGCTCATCGAGCTCGAAGCCGAGTTGCTGCACGCGTTCGCGGAACGCGTGGCGGCCGCTGTGCTTGCCGAGCACCAGGCTCGAGCGCGACAGGCCGACAGTCTCGGGCCGCATGATTTCGTAGGTCGAATGGTGCCTGAGCATGCCGTGCTGATGGATGCCCGATTCGTGCGCGAAGGCGTTCTCGCCGACCACCGCCTTGTTGCGCGGAATCGGCATGCCCACGATGTTCGACAGCAGGCGCGAGGTGGGGTAGAGGCGCGTCGTGTTGATGTTCGTGCGCAGGTTGAAGAAGGCCTCGCGCGTCTTCAGCGCCATCACCACTTCCTCGAGCGAGCAGTTGCCCGCGCGCTCGCCGATGCCGTTCACGGTGCACTCGATCTGGCGCACCCCCGCAACGACCGCCGTCAGGCTGTTCGCGACCGCCATGCCGAGGTCGTCATGACAGTGGACCGAAAGGCGCGCGCGCTCGATGCCGCGGACGTGCTTGCGCAGGTAGCGGAACAGTTCGCCAAACTCGTCTGGAACCGTGTAGCCGACCGTGTCCGGGATATTGACCGTGGTCGCGCCAGCGTCGATCGCCGCCTCCACGACCTGGGCGAGGAACTCGAGTTCGGTGCGCGAGGCGTCCTCCGGCGAGAACTCGACGTCCTCGCAGAACTCGCGCGCGATCTTCACGCCCTCGACCGCGCTCCTGACAATCTCGTCCTTGGCCATGTTGAGCTTGTGTTCGCGATGGATCGCGCTCGTCGCGAGGAACACGTGCAGGCGGTGGCGCGGAGCGTCCTTGAGCGCCTTCGCCGCGAGTTCGATGTCGGCGCGGTGACAACGCGCGAGCGCGCAGATCACCGGGCCGTGCACCTCGCGCGCGATCGCGTTCACGGATTCCCAGTCGCCACGCGAGGCGGCGGGAAAGCCTGCTTCGATCACATCGACCCCGAGCTCGGCGAGCGCACGGGCCATCCTGAGTTTCTCGGGCTGGGTCATGCTGCAGCCGGGCGATTGCTCGCCGTCGCGCAGTGTCGTGTCGAAAATCAGGACGTGATCCGGACTGTTCATGCTCGCTCCACGCGGCCCTCAGGCCCGCTCTTCGGACAACCAGGGCATGCGCGCGCGCAGCGCGGCGCCCACCTTCTCGATCTTGTGGGTGAGATCCTTCTTCATCAACCGGTCGTACTTCTTGCGGCCTTTCGCGTTCTCGCTGATCCACTGCCGCGCGAACTTGCCCTGCTGGATTTCCTTGAGGATCTTGCGCATTTCCTTCTTCGTCGCCGTGTTCACGATGCGCGGACCACGGGTCAGGTCACCGTACTTGGCGGTTTCGCTGACGTACTTGTGCATCTTCGCGAGCCCGCCCTCGTGCAGCAGGTCGACGATGAGCTTCAGTTCGTGCAGGCACTCGTAATACGCGACCTCGGGCTGATAGCCCGCTTCGACGAGTGTTTCGAAGCCCCTGACCACGAGTTCGGTGGTGCCACCGCACAGCACGGCCTGCTCGCCGAAGAGGTCGGTTTCAGTTTCCTCGGCAAACGTGGTCTTCAGCACCCCGCCGCGCGTGCCGCCGATGCCGTGCGCATAGGCGAGCGCCTTCGCGAAGGCCTTGCGGCTCGGGTCCTGAAAGACGGCAATGAGGCAGGGCACACCGCGGCCCTGCTGGTACTGGCGACGCACGAGACCGCCCGGGCCCTTCGGCGCGATCAGCACCACATCGAGGTCCTTGCGCGGCCGGATCTGCTTGAAGTGGATATTGAAGCCGTGCGCGAACAGGAGGGTGACGCCCTTCGCGAGGTTCTTCTCGATCGACTTGTAGACCGCCTTTTGCGTGAGGTCGGGTGTCAGCATCGCGACGAGCCCGGCGCCGATGACGGCCGTGGCAGGCTCGGCGACCGCGAGGCCGTCTTTCTTCGCGCTCTTCCAGCCGTCGCCGCCGCGACGCACGCCGACGACGACGTCGAAGCCGCTGTCCTTCAGGTTGAGCGCATGCGCGCGGCCCTGGCTGCCGTAACCGATCACGGCGATGCGCGCGCCCGAGAGCGCCTTGCGGTCTACGTCTTTCTGCGAGAACAGCTTCATCAGTTCGACTCCAGCATGGGTTGTGAAAACATAAAAAACCCCGCAGCGGCCTGGCCGGTGCGGGGTTCTGATTCTTCGCTCGTCCGCCTGTTGAAAGCTATACGCGCGACCCGCACCTGCTGTCCGTAAGGAGCAGAAGGACGAGCGGAAGTAGGGCGGCGATCGTGTGGGTCACAAGGCCATCGATGACACCACAAGCCGGAAGTGCTTGTCAACGCGGCGATCCTGTAAGCTGTCAGGCCCGCGCGAGCCCATGACATCCGTGACTGCCGACCTCATCTCTGCCGCCACCTCCGGCTCCCTGCCACTGTGGTTGCTGCCTGAAGCGGCTGTCGAAGGCTGGCTCGCCGATCGCCCTGTCGCCGTGGCGCAGTGGGTGCGCGCGAACCAGTTCGCCGGCGAGCGCCACCGGGTGCTCATGTTGCCGGGGTCTGACGGGCGGGCGGAGGGCGCGCTGGTCGGCCTCGGCAATCTGGATGACCTGAAGGCCTTGAACCTGTGGCACGCCGCGCCGCTGGCGGAGCGTCTGCCGCCGGGCATCTGGCGGGTCGTGACCCCGCTGCCCGGCGAGGCCGCGACACAGTTTGCCCTCGGCTGGTTGACGGGTGCCTATCGTTTTTCGCGCTACCGCAGTGCGTCGGCCACCGGTCACTCGATGCTGGCAGCACCCGAAGGCGCTGACGTCGGCTATGCCCGCGCTGCCGCCGGCGCGATGGCGCGGGCGCGCGATCTCGTCAATACGCCGGCCAACGACCTGGGACCGGCAGAACTGGCGCGCGCGGCCACCGAACTCGCGCATCTGCACGGAGCGGGGATCGACGTCATCGAGGGGGATGCGCTGGCAGCGGGTTACCCGATGATCCACGCCGTCGGTCGGGCGAGCGCGCGCGCGCCGCGGCTGATCGACCTGTCGTGGGGCGAGCCATCCGCGCCCCGCGTCACGCTCGTCGGCAAGGGCGTCTGCTTCGACAGCGGTGGTCTCGATCTCAAGCCTTCCGCCGGCATGCTGCTGATGAAGAAGGACATGGGCGGGGCGGCGTGTGTGCTGGCCCTCGCCGATCTGCTGATGCAGACGAAGACGCCGGTGCGGCTGCGCGTGCTCATTCCCGCAGTCGAGAACGCGGTCGGAGGTTCGGCCTATCGCCCAGGCGACGTGCTGCGATCCCGCAAGGGGCTTACGGTGGAAGTGGGCAACACCGACGCTGAAGGGCGTCTCGTCCTCGCCGATGCCCTTGCGGCTGCAGACTCGGACGGCGCGGACCTGCTGATTGACCTCGCGACCCTGACCGGCGCGGCACGCACCGCGCTCGGGCCCGAGTTACCCGCGGCTTATTCCAATGATGCCGGGCTGCTCGAGAACCTGCGCGGTCACGCCGAGCGCGAGCACGACCCGCTATGGCCGATGCCGCTCTGGTCCGGTTACGACGAGGACCTCGCGAGCAAGGTCGCGGATCTGAACAATGTGGCTTCGCACGCGTTCGCCGGCTCGATCATGGCCGCGCTCTTCCTGCGTCGCTTCGTGACGGCGAGCCCGCGCTGGCTGCATCTCGACGTCTATGCCTGGAACGCCAGGGAGCGTCCGGGTCGACCGATCGGGGCCGAAGCGCAGGGCGTGCGCGCGCTCTATCGGTTCATCCGCGCCCGCTGCGGATGATTGCGATTGCGCCACGTCATTTCCTGTATCTCCTCGGCATCACGTTCATCTGGGGGCTGAACCTCGTCGTCGCAAAAGTCGGCGTCGGCGACATGCCGCCGGTGCTCTTCACGGCACTGCGTTTTGGCATGGTCGCGCTCCTCACGCTGCCCTTCCTGCGCTGGCACGGCGAGGCGACCGGCGCGATCATCGTGGTTGCCCTGCTCGTCGGTGGCCTGCATTTTGCGCTGCTGTTCATCGGGATCGCACGGGCCGACAACATTTCCTCGGTGGCGATAGCCTCCCAGCTCGGCGTGCCGTTTGCGACGTTGCTGTCGGTGGCGCTCCTGGGCGAACGGGTCCGCTGGCGTCGCTGGACCGGCATCGGGCTCGCCTTCCTCGGTGTGTGCGTCATGGGTTTCGATCCGGCGGTCTTCGGCCAGCGCCTGAGCCTCAGCTTCGTGATCGGGGCGGCTTTCATCGGCTCACTCGGCCTGATTGCCATCAAGCGTCTGCCAGCGATGCGGCCGCTCGAACTGCAGGCCTGGATCGCATGGATCAGCTGGCCTCTCTTGCTCGCGTTGTCGCTGGTCGTCGAGGGCGATCAGCGTGCAACGCTTGTTTCGGCCGGCTGGGTGGGATGGGGCGCGCTCGTCTATGCCGCGGTACTCTCGAGCCTCTTTGCGCACACGGTGTACTTTTTCCTCGTGCAGCGCTATCCGGTCACCAGTATCGCGCCGCTGACGGTGCTCTCGCCGGTGTTTTCGGTGATCTTCGGCGTGCTGCTGCTGGGGGATGCGCTGACGCCGCGCATCACGCTTGGCGGGGCGTTGACGCTCCTCGGCGTGCTGATCATCACGCTGCGTGAAAAGAAGTTTGCGGACACGGGAAGCTGAGCCGTGCGGGGAGGGGACAAGCCGAGCGCATCAGCAGAAGTCATGTTCCGGCGCGAGATCGTGCCCTGGGCGCTCATCGGGCTCACGCTCGGGCTCGTCGAGGGTGCGACCGCGGCGGTGCTCGTGAAAACCGGGTTCCAGGGAACGGCGTCGCCCTTCGCGGTGAATCTCGCCACGGCGCTCGTGAGCGGCGCGCCGGCCTTCTCGAATGTCGTGAGCTTCGCCTGGGCCAACATCGCGCACGGCCGCGCGCGGGTGCAGCTGCTTGCGCGCCTCCAGGCCTTATTTGCGCTGCTCGTCGGGCTGATCGGACTGGCACCGCGGGTTGGCGGAGGGCTCGTGTTCGCCGTGATCTCGATACTCGCGGCCCGCATGATCTGGGCCGGCATTCTCACAGTGCGCACTGCGGTCTGGACAGCAAACTACCCGAGGCAGGTACTTGCGCGGATCACCGGCCGCATCGTGATCGTGAGCTCACTCGCCGTGGCGGCTACGGCTGCGCTCGCCGGGGCCGCGCTCAAGGCGCGCGCGTTCGACCCTCGCTGGCTTTACGGTGGCGCCGCGCTCTGCGGGCTCGCGGCGGCGCATCTGTACCGGCGCGCGCGGGTGCGGCGTGAATTCCGGCTGCTTGCGGAGGAGACCGCGGAGGCAGGGGAGAGCGAGGTTTTCTCGCTGCGCATGATGCGCGAGATCCTTGCGAGGGACCCCTCGTTCCGTGAGTACATGTTCTGGATGGGACTGTTCGGTGGCGGCAACCTCATGATCGTCGCCCAGCTCGTCGTCATACTGACCGACGATTTCGCGATGTCGGGAAGCCGCCAGATCGCCTTGCTCGCGGTCTTGCCCCTCGTTGCCCTGCCGCTCTTCGTGCCTTGGTGGGCGCGCTACTTCGACGGCGAGCATGTCATTGTCTACCGTGCCCGCCAGTGCCGGGCGCTGGTGGCGGCGGTCGCGCTCTATTGTGTGGCCGTGTTCGGTGAGTGGCAGTGGCTCCTGTGGCTTGCTGCACTGACGTATGGATTTGCGATGGCCGGTGCTAATCTTGGCTGGAACCTCGGTCACACGGATTTCGCGACGAGCGGACGCGCGCAGCACTACATGGGCGTGCATGTCACGCTCACGGGCGTGCGCGGCATGCTCGCGCCGCCGGCCGGCATGCTGGCTTACCAGCTGCTCGAAAACTGGCAGCGCGGCTCGGGCAAGCTGGCGCTCGCCCTGCCGCTCGTGATGACCACTGCGGGCGCCATCGGTTTCAATCGCATGAAGAACAGGCGGACATGAAGAAAGTGAGCAGCAAGGATATCGACCCTCGCGCGTATTCGCGCCTCGTCGTTGACGGCGCGAAGCAGGCGCCGTCGCGCGCCATGTTGCGCGCGGTCGGTTTCGAGGAAGCGGATTTCGGCAAGCCGCAGATCGGCATTGCCTCCACTTGGGCGAATGTGACGCCGTGCAACATGCACATCGGCAATCTTGCGCAGGAGGCAGCGGCCGGCGCCGACGCGGCGGGTGGCAAGAGCGTGATCTTCAACACGATCACCGTGTCGGACGGCATCTCGATGGGTTCGCCCGGCATGCGCTATTCGCTCGTATCGCGCGAGGTGATTGCCGATTCGATCGAGACCGTCGTCGGTGCCGAAGGCTTCGACGGCTTCGTGGCGATCGGTGGCTGCGACAAGAACATGCCGGGCTGCGCGATGGCGATCGCGCGGCTCGACCGGCCTGCGGTCTTCGTCTACGGCGGCACGATCCGGCCAGGCGCCTGCCATCGCGATATCGTTTCGGTCTTTGAGGCAGTGGGCGGGCACGCCGCCGGCACGGTGAGCGATGCGGCGCTGCTCGAAGTCGAGCGCACTGCGATTCCCGGGGCTGGTAGCTGCGGCGGCATGTACACCGCCAACACGATGGCTTCGGCCATGGAGGCCCTGGGGCTTTCCCTGCCGGGCAGTTCGGCACAGGAGGCCGTGGGAACCACCAAGATGGACGACTGCCGTCGCGCGGGTGAGGCCGTCGTGCGGATGGCGAAAGAAGGGCTGCGTCCCTCGCAGATCCTGACGCGCAAGGCGTTCGAGAATGCGATCACCGTGACGATTGCGCTCGGCGGTTCGACCAACGCCGTGCTGCACCTGCTGGCGATCGCACGTGCAGCACGCGTGAAACTGTCGCTCGATGATTTCACCCGCATCGGCCGGCGGGTGCCCGTACTCGCCGACCTGCGCCCGAGCGGGCGCTATCTGATGTCCGAGCTGATCGCGATCGGCGGGATTCAGCCGCTGATGAAACGCCTGCTCGACGCGGGGCGCCTTCATGGTGACTGCCTGACCGTGACGGGCAGGACCCTCGAAGAGAACCTTGCGAGGGCCGGTGACTATCCGGACAAGCAGGACATCGTTCGCCCGTTCGACGATCCCATCAAGAAGGACAGTCACCTGGTGGTGCTTTATGGTAACTGCGCGCCCGAAGGCGCGGTCGCCAAGATCACCGGCAAAGAAGGCTTGCGATTCACGGGGAAGGCCCGTGTTTTCGAGGGCGAGGAAGCGGCAACGCGCGCGATCCTTGCCGGCAGGGTGAAGGCGGGCGACGTCGTGGTCATCCGCTATGAAGGACCGCGTGGCGGGCCGGGGATGCGGGAGATGCTGAGTCCCACCGGCGCCATCATGGGCCTTGGGCTCGGGGACAAGGTGGCGCTCATTACGGATGGGCGCTTTTCGGGCGGCAGCCATGGTTTCGTGGTCGGACATGTCTCACCCGAAGCTGCGGTGGGTGGCCCGATCGCATTGCTGCGCAGCGGCGATCAGATCACGATCGACGCCATCGCGCGCAGCATCGACGCGGCGGTGCCACGAGCCGAGTGGACGCGGCGCCGTCGGGCCTGGAAACCCCGCAAACCGTATGCGACTAGAGGCGTGCTCGCAAAGTACGCGCGTGTCGTGAGCAGCGCGTCGGAAGGCGCCATCACGGACCACGAATGAGTTCTGTGGGTCTTATGGCATGCAATGTAGAGCGCGCGAAATGCAATGCAGGGAAGTTGTAAGCCGTGTTGCCAGCGGTTACAGTGACCTTCCCCTGGGGGATGACCATTGCGGTCAGGCGCCGGGAAGCGCCTTCGGGTGGATAGTCGGTGAGGGTTGCGTGGGAGCGGAAACGTGTATAGCGTGCCGCGCTCGCAGATCCCGGCCGGGTGTCCGGACAATTAACTGCGTCCACGAGTAAACATGGCCGCCTACGCGCACGACTCGACCTTCGTACCACGACGCATCGTCGTGTTCCTCTTCATTGTCGCCTTTCACATCGCCCTCGTATGGGCGCTGGCCACCGGCCTTGCCCGCAAGGTGGTGGAGGTGCTCGCGCCTCCGATCCAGACCGACATCATCGAGGAGATGCAGCAGGATGAGCCGCCTCCGCCTCCTCCTCCGCCCCAGATGGAGCGCCCGCCGGTCGAAGTCCCTCCTCCGGAAGTGAACATCCAGATTCCGGTCGATACCACGACATCCACCGCGATCACCGATGTCACCGACCGGCCGGCACCGATGGCGCCGCCACCGCCGCCACGCGCCGTGGTGCGCCATAATCCGACCCTGGACAAGCGCTCCCAGCCGACCGAGGACTACTACCCGCCCGCGTCGAAGCGTGCGGAGGAAGAAGGTACCACCACGGTCCGCGTCTGCATCAACGAGCAGGGGCGACTGGCCGGCACCCCCACTGTCACGAAGAGTTCGGGTTTCGAAAGACTCGACGAGGCCGCCATCAAGTGGACGACGCGCGGCGCCCGCTTCAAGCCCGGCACCGAAGACGGCAAGGCCGTGGAACAGTGCTTCCAGTTCAACGTTCGTTTCAAACTGACCAATTGATCATCGATCCTTGAGGAATCTATGGAAAACACCGCTATTGTAGAAAACCCGTACGGGCTCTCCGCTCTCTGGGCGCAGGGTGACTGGGTCTCGAAGGGAACGCTCCTGGTCCTGGCGCTGATGTCGCTCGGCTCCTGGTACATCATGCTGACGAAGCTGTGGGACCAGGGGAAGCTGCGCCGATCCGCGAAGGTTGTCGAGAAGCAGTTCTGGACCGCCCCGTCGATCAAGGATGGCGTCGAGCGGCTCAAGAAGGGCGACGACTTCCGCAATATCGCGGAAGACGGCTTGCGCGCCACCACGCACCATGAAGGCCGGCTGACCGACCACATCGATCTGCACGAGTGGATCACGATGTCGCTCACCCGCGCGGTGGACGCTGTCAACGGCAAGCTGCAGTCAGGGCTCTGGTTCCTCGCGACGACGGGGTCTGCTGCGCCGTTCGTTGGCCTCTTCGGTACGGTGTGGGGCATCTATCACGCCCTCATCGCGATCAGCATCGCCGGCCAGGCGAGCATCGACAAGGTGGCGGGTCCCGTCGGTGAGGCGCTCATCATGACGGCCATCGGCCTCTTCGTCGCGGTGCCGGCGGTCATGGGTTACAACTGGCTGCTCCGCCGCAACAAGGCCCTGCAGGACGGTCTGAAGGCCTTCACCGGTGATCTGCACGCGTTTCTCGTCGGCGGCGCCCGTATCGCCAGTGACGGCGCCCGTGCGGCTGCACCGGCTGCGCCCCGCAAGTAACCAGTCGCCTTTTCAAGGTAACCGCGCATGTCCATGAATGTTCCGTCGGGCGCCGATGAAGGCGAAGCGAAGGCGATGTCGGACATCAACACCACGCCCCTCGTGGACGTGATGCTGGTGCTTCTCATCATCTTCCTGATCACCATCCCGGTGATCACGAAGACGGTGCCGGTCGAGCTGCCCAAGGCGACCAACATCGCCACGCAGACGAAGCCGGAGAACATCACGATCGCGATCGACAAGAACGGCGACATCTACTGGAACAACGGCAAGGTCCGTGATCTTCATGCCCTGCTTGAGTTCGTGAAGGCGGCGGCGGTGCAGGAACCCCAGCCCGAAATCCACATCCGTGGGGATCGCAACGCGCGCTACGAAGCGGTGGGGCGCGTGCTCTACACGATCCAGCGTGGTGGGGTGGTCAAGGTCGGGTTCATCACCGAGCCCGATCGCGGCGTGCGCTGAGGAGAGATCAACCATGTCAATGAGTGTGGGCAGCGACAGCGGCGACGATGAAATGATGGTGGAGATGAACACCACCCCGCTGATCGACGTCATGCTGGTGCTGCTGATCATGTTCATCATCACGATTCCCGTGATGACTCACGCGGTGAAACTCGACATGCCGCGGGATACGCACGCGCCTCCGCCGCCCGTGCCGCCCGAAGTGGTCGACATCGAGATCGACTTCGACGGCACGATCGTCTGGAACGGCACGGTAGTGCCAAACCTCGAGACGCTCGAGAGCTATTTCCGGCAGGAGTCGCAGAAAGACCCGCAGCCGGAGCTGCACCTGCGCCCCGATGCCCGCGCCCGTTATGACGTCGTGGCGAAAGTGCTCGCGGCGGCCCAGCACAATCGCATGCAGAAGATCGGTTTCGTCAACACGGCGGATTTCCGCGACGAATGAGGCGTGCGGGCCGCACGCGGCCGTCATTCATCGCCCGTTCATCCGTCCCATGAGAACGTGACCCCGGGGCCCATGCCCGGGATCGCGTATTTGGACCAGAGGACAACATCAGCATGAGAAAGACACTGAGTCTCGCTCCGGTATTTGCGATGGCGCTGCTGGCCGTCGGTTCGTTCACGCTTTCCGGTGTGGCGCTGGCGGCCGATGCCAAGGGGCCCACGGTGAGCAAGGCGCTCGCCAAGCCGCTCAAGGCGGCGCAGGAGGCGTTTGCCAAAAAGGACTGGAAAGGCGCGCTCGCGAAGCTCGATGAAGCCGACGCGGTCTCGGGCAAGACGCCTTACGACCTGCACCTCATTGCCGAGATGCGCGGCTTCGCCTATGTGCGCACCGGCAACTACGCCGAGGCGGCGAAGAATCTCGAGGCGGGGCTCAATTCGGGCTTCCTCGCGCAGGAGGATATTCCGACCCGTGTGCGCGCGCTGTCGCAGATCGCGTACCAGACGAAGAACTATGCCAAGGCGATCGAGTACGGCAACCGCGCGATCAAGGGCGGGTTCGCGGATGCCGATATCTACACCCTCGTCGGCCAGGCGTATTACGTC
>Ga0073899_10005501_pt1 | contig 11006 bp, 8 predicted proteins | sample KloWWTmetaKNB5Ph_FD_88975 | JGI IMG/M metagenome (GOLD analysis project Ga0073899, IMG submission 88975) | Active sludge microbial communities from Klosterneuburg, Austria, studying microevolution and ecology of nitrifiers - Klosterneuburg... | ecosystem: Engineered > WWTP > Aerobic digester >...
CAAGAACGCCCTCAGCTTCCGCCACATCGCCGACGGTCAGCAGCTGCCGCAGAACCACCCGCTCGGCGCCACCGGCGGGCCCAACAGCGAGGTCCACAACGCCGGCGAGATCTGGGCGACGATGCTGTGGGAGGCCTACATCGCGCTGATCGAGGCCAACCCCAAGCTCAGCTTCGACGAGGCCCACCGGGTGATGAGCGACTACGTGGTCGCCGGCATGATGTTGGCGCCGGTCGACCCGACCTACACCGAGCAGCGCGACGCGCTGCTGCTGGCGATCAAGGCCGCCGACCCCGCCGACTTCCTGACCGTCGCCGGGGCCTTCGCCACCCGCGGCGCTGGCAGCTGCGCCGTGTCGCCGCCGCGCGACTCGACGGACTTCATCGGGGTCCAGGAGTCCAGCGAATTGCGGGCCAACGCGACCATCGTCGGGGTCAGCCTGGCCGACGATCTGCTGTCGTGTGATGACGACGGATACGTCGACGTCGGCGAGCTGGGCACCCTCAAGGTCGACATCGTCAACCTCGGCGCGGCGGCGATGGCGAAGGGCTCGACGGTCGAGGTCATCAACCCCGACCCCGCGCTGGTCTTCCCGCTGGGCAGCGTCACCGAGCTGTCCGCGCTGGGGCCGCTCGAGCAGACCACCGTCCTGCTGCAGCTCGCGGTCGACGACGGCCTGGCGACGCACCTGCCGCTCGCTATCAGCGTGCGGCTCACGACCCCGGGCGGGTGCACGGAGACCGTGGAGACCTTCCTGCGCGCGGACCTCAACGGCGACGTGCTGCCGGAGTCGTCGCAGGTCGAGGACGTCGAGACGCCGGCGAGCGCGTGGAGCATCGGCGGCACGGAGCCCGAGGGCACCGTCTGGGGCCGCGCGTCCGCGGTCGACGGCTTCCACTGGCACGGCGCCGACATCGGCCGCGCCAGCGACACCTGGCTCGAGTCGCCGTGGATGCTGGTGTCCGCCGACGAGCCGCTGGTCATCTCGTGGGACCACGCGTACAGCTTCGAGTTCTCCGACAACACCTACTGGGACGGCGGCGTGTTCGAGATCTCGGCCGACGGCGGCAAGAGCTGGCAGGACGTCCTCGACTTCACCGCGCAGGCCGGCTACGACGCCCCGATCAACAGCGAGGCCAACCCGCTCGACAAGCGCCAGGCCTACGTCGATAAAAACCCGTCCTACCCCGACAGCGACACCCAGGTCATCGATATCGGCGATACCCTCGCGGGCGCGGAGATCAAGTTCCGCTTCCGCATCGGCACCGACGCGGCCGCCGGCGCGGCCGGCTGGGACATCGATAATATCGTCGTTGAGGGCATCACCAACGCGCCCTTCGCCAGCTGGATCGCCGACCAGGCGGTCTGCGCCGAGGAGGGCACCAGCAGCGGCGGTGAGAGCAGCGGCAGCGGGGCGAGCACCGGCACCGACGGCGCGACCGCGAGCAGCTCGGGGGATGCCACCGGCGCGACGAGCAGCGGCACGAGCGGCGCGACGGGCGGGACCAGCACAGGCGGGACCACCACGGCTGGGACCACCACCGGCGGCACTGCCTCGGGCAGCTCGGGCTCGGGCCCGGGCGACGAATCGGGGTCCACCCCGACCACCACCGCGGGCGACGGCACTGGCCCGGCCACCACCGCCAGCTCGGGCAGCTCGGAGAGCTCCGGCGGCTCGGACGGCGGCGGCGAGCTGGCGCAGGACGACGGCTGCGGCTGCAAGCTCGACGATCGGGATCGGGGAGGCAGGCTGGTCTGGCAGCTCGCGCCGTGGCTGGGCCTGCTCGGCCTGCGTCGGCGCCGGCGCTCGCGCGAGCGCCCGGCGCCCATCCAGTGACGGGGCCGGGCGCGAAGTGCCACGAATGCGGGAGAACGCGCGCTTCAGGGCGCGGCGACGATCTGCACCGATTCAGGGTTGGCCGACGCGATCTCGGCGGAGGCGGGGATGTTCTGCTCGCCGACCAGCGCGAGCACGCCGTCGTAGCGCTGGACCAGCGAGTTGGCCTTCTCGGCGACGTACAGGTTGGCGCCGTCGAAGGCGATGTCGACCGGGTTGCCGAGCTTGGTCTGGTCGCCGCGGATGACCGCCTGGACCACGACGTCGCCGTCGGCCGCGTCGGCGCCGGCGATGACGAAGATGGCGCCGTCGGTGGCGTTCTGGGCGCTGCCGACGTCCGAGACGATCACCGTGTTGCTGCCGGCGTCGTAGTGGATGCCGTGCAGGTTGACGCCGATCGGCGCGTTCTGGTCGTCGGTCGGGTTGATCGTGCGGGTCGGGCCGCCGACGCCGAGGTTCAGCAGGGCGTCGTCGAACACGCGCAGCTTGCCGTCGGTGCTGGCGACGTAGAGGCGGTCGCTGGCGTCGTCGTAGTCGACGTCCCAGGCAGGCACGCCGCCGATCTCGAGGAAGCTGGCGAGCGGGGCGTCGTCGCCGAGCAACGTCGAGTCGAACAGCTTGATGTCCACGGCGCCGAAGTCGGCGACGAAGAGGCGGTCGGCGTCGGCGAGGTGCAGCGCCTTGGGGGCGATGATCTTGGGGTTGACGCCCCACAGGCGGCTGGCGACGGCGCTGGTGCTGCCGTCCGCCGCGGTCGCGCTGAGGGCGTCGATGGTGAAGGCGCCGCCGCCACCCGAGAACGCGGGCCCGTCGAAGCTGACGTGGCCGTCGCCGGACGGGGCGATCACGAGGCTCTGGATCGAGTTGACGGTGCCGAGCTTGTCGAACACGGCCAACGGGTTGATGTCGACCATCGGGGCGGCGAGCGCCAGCGCCATGTCGGCGTCGAAGCCGGCCGGGTTGGAGCTGACGATCAAGTTGCTGGCGGCGACCACGGCGACCGACTCGGGCTTGGTCACGGCCAGGTTCTTGCCGAGCTCGAACACGCCGGTCATCAGGTTGCGCGTGTACACGATCACCGCGTCGTTCGCCTTCTCGGCGACGTAGAGGTTGGTGAGCAGGCCGGGGCGCAGCTCGATGTCGACCGGGTTGCCGAGCTGGCCGCCCTGGATGCGCTGCTTGACCTGCTTGAGCGCGGAGGCGGTGTTGGCCGACTCGATGACGAAGAGCTGACCGTCGGTCGTGTTCATCGCGTCGCCGACGTCGCTGAGGTAGAGGACGTTGCTGTCGACGGCGATGCCGTGGAGGTTGACGGAGATCTTCACGCCGGCGTCGGCGGGGACGATCGTGCGGTCGGGACCGGCCTGGCCCATCGCGTCCTTGAAGTCCTCGTAGACCTGCACCTCGCCGTTGGTGCCGGCGGCGTAGAGCGTGTCGGCGTTGGCGACGTAGTGAACGTCCCACACCGCTGCCGAGCTGCCGAGGTCGGCGATGGTGAAGAGCGGGGCCACGTCGCCGTTGTCGTCGAAGTCGAAGACCTTGAAGTCGGCGGCGCCGGTGTCGGCGACGATGAAGGTGCCGGTCGGGCCGGCCGCCTCGACGCCCTTGGGCGCGATGAGGCCGGTGGCCGGGCCGACGATCACGCGGTCGCCCATGCCCAGCTGGCCGTTCATCGGGTTGATCGCCAGGTTGTCGCGGAAGATGACGCCGCCGACGCCGCCCGGGGCGTCGAAGCTGATGAAGGCGTCGCCGCTGCTGTTGACGCCGATGCTCTGGATGCTGACGACCTCGCCCTCGACCAGCAGCGTGACCTCGGGGGCCGAGAGGTCGAAGGGATAGCGGACCAGCGCGTCGGTCGCGAGTCCCGCGGGGTTCTGCGTCGCCCACACGCCCGGCAGACCGACCACGACGCCGCCGGTGGTGCTGTCGCCGGTCGTGTCGCCGGTCGTGTCGCCGGTGCCGGTGCCGGTGCCGCTGGTCGTGTCGCCGCTGGTGGTGTTGGCGGTCGTGTCGCCGGTGCTGGGCCCGCTGGTGACGGGCTCGGTGGTCGAGGCCGTCGGGTCGGTGGTCGAGCTCGTGCTCGTCGGCTCGATGGTCGTCGGCTCGATGGTCGTCGTCGGCGGGTCTCCGGTCGTCGGGTCGACCGTCGTCGGCGGCTTGGTCGGGTCGATCTCGGTCGTGCCCTCGGCGGTGCCGGAGGAGCCCTCGGTGGTGCCCTGGATGTCGTCACCGCAAGCGGCGAGGGTCAGGGCCAGGGCGGGGAGGAGGAGGGTGTAATGGGTACGTCTATGCGTGAATGGCATGGTCATCGCTTGATCCGGGGCGCCGGTACGCCACCGCTTCGGCCGCGGGATCGCGGCGTCTGGGTGGTGATGATCACGGCTATCGAGGACCGTGATGGATTTTCAGGGACAGTGCTGGAGGTCGACGCCCGCGCGCGTGTGCGGGCCAAGGTACATGGTCAAAGAGACAGCTCGGTGCGAGGATCGCGGGCGGTGAAGCTCCCCGAGAGCGGAGCACGACCTCGCCGCCAACATGATGGATTTACGCTAGTCAGATGCGGAGGTCGTTGTCGAGAGCGCTGTCCGCGGCCTGACGCGCAATCTCGGGAGCATCGCGCGAATGTTCGCCGACCTGCGCGCCGGCTTGACCCCGGCCGCAGGGGGCGCGCATTCTCGCGGAGCGAGGACGCGCGCCGCGCGGGCTGCCTCATCGACGATCGGGCCGTCATGGATGATCGGCCTGACGGCGCTCGCGGGCTGCGAGCGGGCGAGCCAGCAGCCGCCGCCGAGCCCTGGACCGACCTGCGACGCCGGCGAGTGCAACACCCGCGGGATGCCGGCGCTGTCGCTCGCGCGCCACGAGGAGGCGATCGTGCTGCTCGATCGGGCGTTCGCTGGGTCACGCGGTCGGCGGCTCGAACCTCGCGGGCCTGCTCCGCGGCGGGACGGGCGGGGCGGCCGTGGAGACATGCGTGCGCAAGGCGATCGAGCGGGCGCGGGCGGAGCTGTCGGACGAATGCGCCGCGTTCATGCTCGTCGGCGACGCCGACGGCCCGCTGCGGATGCTCGCGGAGCGGCGTTCTGCGGGCCATGCGTCGGCGACCGTCGGGGCCCGTGGCGAGCCCGCCCGCTCCGGCGGGGCGCATTGACGGCCGCGAGCGGGCTGCGTAGCGTGGGGGTCATGAACTTGCGCCTGAGTCTTGGTCTATTGGCGGGGGTGGTGATCGCGGCGTGCGGAGGTGGCGACGGCGGCGAGACCGGGAGCGACGGCGGCGCCACGGGCGAGCCGCTGACCGAGGTCCCCTTCGATGAGTTCTACGCGCGCGCCGAGACCGCCTTCTGCGCCTGGCAAGTCGCGTGCGGGCAGTACGGCGTCGAGGCCCGCTGCGCCTCGGTCAACCACCTCGATCTGAGGCTGTCGATGCAGCGGATCTCCGGGGTCGGCATCGCGGACAGCGTCCCCCTCGACTACATGCGCGAGGCGATCGAGCTCGGGCGCATCGGCTACGACGAGGAGGCCGCCGCCGCCTGCCTCGAGTACGTGCGCGGCCGCAGCTGCGAGTGGGCCCAGTTGCACGCGCTGAGCGAGGCGGAGCTGGCCGGTCAGACCGCCTGCGCCGCGGTGTTCACGGGCCGCATGGGCCGCAACGGGCCGTGCATTTCGGCCAGCGAGTGCGCCGGGACGGCGATCTGCGGCTTCGACCCCGCGTGCGTGGACGCCTGCTGCGTGGGCGCCTGCCGCGTGCTGCCCGAGCCGCGCAAGATCGGCGAGGCCTGCACCGGCGGCAACCCGGGCTGCGAGCCCAACTCCTTCTGCGACTTCGACCCGAACACCGGCATGCCGACCGTGTGCAAGGCGGCGCCGAAGCTCGGCCAGGCGTGCGCGCAGGGCCTGTGCGCTGACGGGGCGATCTGCGACTACACCGGCGACTCGGCGATCTGCGTCAAGCCCAAGGCGCCCGGCAAGCGCTGCTACAACGACAACGAGTGCGAGCAGCCGGGCGTGTGCCGCTACAACGAGAACGTCGGCGACTCGGTGTGCTTCCGGCCCTCGGCCGAGGGCGGACCGTGCAGCTTCGACAGCGGCGGCCTGCAGTGCCTGCGCTTCGACAACTACTGCGCGGCGAACAACACCTGCTCGCAGAAGCCGGGCAAGGGCGAGTCCTGCCAGGGCAGCTACGAGTGCAAGGGCGACTTCTTCTGCGGGCCGTCCCAGAGCTGCACGCCGGTGGCCGACCAGGGCGAGCCCTGCGGCTACGCGCCGCCGAACTTCGACCTGGTGCCCTGCTCGGGCGACAACTATTGCAGCGAGTTCGAGATGGGCACCTGCCTCGCGCCCACCGGCGCCGCGGCCTGCCCGGTGCCGGCTGACCCGGTCCCGGGCGCTTGAGAGGAATGTGATGACGACACGTAAGCCGACCCCCCTGTGGACCTTTATCTCGGTGTTCGGCGGGCTCGCGGCCCTGAGCGGGTCGGCGGCCTGCACCCCGAGCATCGAGGACTACCCGCGCGAGCTCGAGGAGGCCTTCTGCGAGTGGCAACACGAGTGCCACGCCTACGAGCGCGTCCGCGACTGCGTGGATTCAAAGCAGATCGAGAGCGACCCGCAGTACGATTACCTCGTGCGGGCGGTGGCGGGCGGCAGCATGGCCTACGACCGCGACGCGGCGGCGGACTGCCTCGACGCGATCAGCGAGCGCGACTGCGTCGACGACGACACCACACCCGAGGTGTGCGACCGCGTCTTCGTCGGCAAGATCGGCCGCAACGGGCCCTGCCTCAATTCGGCCGAGTGTGCCGGCAACGCCGTCTGCGGCTTCGACCCGGCCTGCAGCGACCAGTGCTGCGTCGGCGCCTGCCGGGTGTTCGCCGACCCGGTGGCGATCGGCGAGGCCTGCAGCTTCGGCGGGGTCGACTGCGTGCCCGAGGCCTACTGCGCGCGCGACCCCGTCACCTCGCAGCCCACCGTCTGCACCCGGCGCGTCAAGGCCGGCGGCGACTGCTCGCTCGGGCAGCTCTGTGTCGAGGGTGTGGAGTGTGACGGGTCGATGTGTCGCGAGATCGATCAGCTCAAGGAGGGCGAGGTGTGCGACGTGCCCTTCGCCACCTGCGCCGAGCCGACCCGCTGCGCCTACCAGACCGACGGCGAGCGGCCGCGCTGCGTCAGGGCGCCGACTCTCGGCGCGCCCTGTGAGCCCGGCAACGATGACTGCGACCGCTTCGACACCTACTGCGACCAATACTCGCAGCTGTGCACCCTGCTGCCGGGGCCGGGCCAGGCCTGCCTCAACGGCTACACCTGCCTACCCTACACGTACTGCGAGGGCGGCGGCGGCTTCGACGAGTTCGGCGAACCGACGGGCGGCGCGACGGCGACCTGCGCGCGCCGCGGCGGCGAGGGCGACTCGTGCGACAGCTACGACGCCTGCCTCGGCGACCTCGAGTGCGTCGCGGGCCACTGCAGCTTCCCGGAGCTCACCCCGGCGCCGGTGTGCCCTGTCCCGGGTTCCTGAGCCGCGTCTCAGAAGAAGCGGTAGGTCAGGTTGACCGCCGTGATCGTGTCGAGGCGGCGCACGCCGGGCAGCGGCGCGTTGTCGCAGCGCAACGTGAAGGTGGTGGCGAAGGCCAGGTTCTTGCGCAGGTTGACGCTGAGCGCGGCGTCCCAGTTGACCCACAGCTTGGTGCGCGCGACGACCGGGTCGCCGGCCTTGGGCGGGTCGACGTCGCTGCTCTTGAGCGGCGAGAGGGCCTGGATGTACTCGAGGCCGGTCATGAAGGTGACGACCTCCGAGAGCTGGTTCACGTAGCCCGCGAAGAGCCGCATCGAGTGGACCGAGAGCGCCCGGTCGACGATCAGCGCCGACTGCGAGAGCGGGACGTTCTGCACCGCGAGCGCGTAGCAGCTGTAGGTCATGCCGTCGCGCGAGCAGTTCTGGCGGAGGTCGTAGACCCGGCGCACGTCGTACTGAAAGTCGTAGCCGACCTCGCCCCACAGGCGGTGCTTGGCCTCCTGCAGCACGTAGAACGCGAAGCCAGGGTCGATACGCAGGCGGGCGCCGACGCCGAGGAAGGGGTCGTGGCGCATCGTGGCCATCCCGAAGAACGAGACCCGCGGGTGGAAGAAGAAGTCATAGCGGACGCGACCCTGCACGTTGCTCGCGGTCGGCTTCGACACCTTCGTGCCGTCGGCCTCGGCCAGCGAGGCGCGGCCATAGTTGCCGACCAGGCCGGCGGAGAACTCGTGCTTCTTGCGGCGGATGCGGAAGCGGCCGCCACCGGTCATCGCCACCGATCGAGCGTTGCCGGAGTTGAACAGACCGCCGGCGTTGAGCTCGAGCTCGGTGGCGTGGGTCACGTCGGCGGCCGGCACGACCGCCGTCGCTACCTTGCCGTCGTCGAGGTCGACAGCTCCGGTGCTCGCCGCCGCCTGCCCGCCGACGGTGCCCTTCGGGACCACCACCGGCGCAGGCGCGGCCGCTGCGGGCGCGGGCGCGGGCGCGGGCGCGGGCGCGGGCGCGGGCGCGGGCGCGGGGTCTTGAGCCAGCGCCGGGGTCACGCCGACGACGAGGCCAGCGAGGGATAAGGGAAGGAGCTTCGCGCGGTCGAGCATGGCGGCTCTTGTGCCACCGTTGTGACGCCCCGCCAAGATGCCAGCAAAACCTGCTGGCCTCGGGTCCGGCCGCACGCCGAATTGGGCGTAATCTCGCAAATTTAGCGGCGCCTGGCTGCCTCGGCGCGCGACCGCATCGCGGCGATCGCCGCCCCGTAGTCGCGGCCGAACTGCTCGCTGCGCAGCACGCCGCTGCCGCTGACGAACGCGTCGGCGCCGTCACTCGCTACCTCGTGGACGTTGTCGGCCGTGACGCCGCCGTCGACCTGCAGGCGCGTGGCCAGGCCCAGAGCGTCGAGCTGGGCCCGCAACTCGCGCAGCTTCGGGCGCACCTGCGGGATGAAGCGCTGCCCGCCGAAGCCCGGGTTGACGCTCATCACCAGCACGAGGTCGCAGAGCTCGAGCACGTGGGCGACCGCGCTGACCGGCGTGTGTGGGTTCAGGCTGACCCCGGCCAGCACGCGGCCGCCCCCCGTGCTGCTGTGGTGGGTGAGGCCGCGGATCTGCTGCAGGTTGCGGTGCAGGTGGCGGCACGCCTCGACGTGGACGGTGATGATGTCGGCGCCGGCGCGGGCGAACTCGGCGACGTAGCGCTCGGGCTCCTCGATCATCAGGTGGCAGTCGAGGACCCGCCGCGTGCGCGGGCGCAGGGCCTCGACCACCAGCGGGCCGATCGTCAGGTTGGGCACGAAGCGGCCGTCCATGACGTCGACGTGCAGCCAGTCGGCCCCGGCGGCGTCGAGCGCCGCGACCTCCTCGCCGAGCCGGGCGAAGTCGGCGCTGAGCAGCGACGGGGCGATCACGACGGGCGAGCTCACGGCCGGCTCCCCGCGTCGAGCTTGCTAGTCGTCGCGAGGTACTGACGCAGGCGCGCCTCGCCGTCGCCGCGAAAGCCGGTGAACTCGACGCCCATGCCGATGCCGAGCAGGCAGTGCTTCACCCGCCCCTGCGCGAGCACCTCGCCGTGCGGCGCCGGCAAGTGCAGGCGCAGGTCGAGCAGCGCGGCCGCCGGGGCCGGCGTGCCGGTGCCGAGGAACAGGCCCCCGAGGCTGAGGTCGCGGCTCATCACCGCGACCTGCTCCTCGTGATCGGCGTAGCGGACCACGATCGCGATCGGGACGCGCTCATGCTTGCGGCGGTCGTCGGTATCCACGGCGTATGTCCTCCGGTCCAAGTCTGCTGTCAGGTCGCGGGGGTGGTGTCCGGCACGAGCAGGACCTTGCCGCCGCGGCCCTCGCGGGCGGCGTGGAGCAGGGCCTCGCGCGCGCGTGACAGCGGGTAGCGGGCCTCGATCGGCACGGCGATGCTGCCGTCGGCGAGCAGCCCCGCCAGCCGCCCGTAGACGCGGGCGATCTCGCCGCGATCGTGGCGGCCGAACCAGTGGACCAGCCAGAAGCCCGCGAGGCTGACCCCGCGAAACACCAGCTCGCGGCCGCCGAGCTGCGGGTTTTGCCCCGACAGCAGGCCGTAGTTGACGACCACGCCGCGGTCGTCGAGCGCGGCCCCGAGGCGGGCCGTGGCCTCGCCGCCGATCGCGTCGACGCCGAGGCGCAGCTTGCCGTCGCCGACGGCCGAGCGCGCCCGCTCGGCGAGGTCGGGGCCGTCGACCAGCACCACGTCGCCGCCGAGCGCCCGCAGCTGCGCGCCGGCCTCCTCGCGGCGGACCACCGAGATCGTCCGCAGGCCGAGGCGGCGGGCGAGGACGACGAGGTTGGTGCCGACCCCCGAGTTGGCCGCGTTCTGGATCACCCACTCGCCCGGCGTGAGCGTGACGTAGTCGTGCAGCAGGCCCCACGCGGTCGGCGGGTTGACGGTGAGCATCGCCAGCTGCTCGCTCGGCGCGTCCGCGGGCAGCGGGAACATGCCCGCTGCGGGCACGACCATCCGCTCCGCCCAGCAGCCGCCGGGCAGCAGCACGCGGTCGCCGACGCTGAGGTGCGAGACCCCGGCGCCGAGCGCCGTGACCCGGCCGACACCCTCGAGCCCGCCGCGCGCCGGCAAGGCCGGACGATGGCCGTAGTTGCCCGCCAGCAGCAGCAGGTCGGCCGGGTTGATCGGGCTGCACAGCAGCGCGACCGCGACCTCGCCCGCCGCGGGCACGCCCGGCTCGGGCGCATCGACGACGGTCACGACCTCGTGGGGGACTCCGAACTGGGCGAACTGGACGGCCTTCATGTCGGGCGCGATCTTGCCACAAGCGGCGCCAGTCTTGCGACAAATCTCGCGGCCAACCCCGGGCCCTCTCACGCGAAGCGCAGCGCGTACACGGCGATCCCGAAGGCCACGCTGACGTTGAGCGAGCCCTTGAGCCCGAGCATCGGCAGCCGCAAGATCCGCTCGCAACGCGCGAGGATCCGCGGGTCGACGCCCGAGACCTCGTGGCCGAATACCAGCACCACCGGCGGCCCCTCCCGCTCGCTGCGCGCCACCTCGAAAAAGTCCCGCGAGCCCGGACCGCCCTCGAGCGCCCACAAACGATTGCCCGCGTCCGCCAGCCAGCCCGCCGCCGCCGCCCCGTCGCGGTGCAGGGTCCACGGCACCGTCGACTCCGCGCCCA
>Ga0073899_10005502_pt1 | contig 11002 bp, 8 predicted proteins | sample KloWWTmetaKNB5Ph_FD_88975 | JGI IMG/M metagenome (GOLD analysis project Ga0073899, IMG submission 88975) | Active sludge microbial communities from Klosterneuburg, Austria, studying microevolution and ecology of nitrifiers - Klosterneuburg... | ecosystem: Engineered > WWTP > Aerobic digester >...
AGCGCCACCAGAACCGGCACGTAACCTCCATCCCCCATCTTCACGAGGTTAGATGCCAAAAATGCCAGCTCGATCAAGGCAAGCGGAACGGCAATGCCAATCACGACAAGCGGACGAACACGCCCAGCATTCACGGCGTAGGTGGCCGCCAGAAGCGTCGTGATAATCATCGTGCCCGTGACAGCAATGCCATAGGCGGAAGCAAGCGCACTTGAACTGCGGAATGACAGAACAAGCCACAATACCCCGATGAGCAGCCCCCAGTTGACGGCGGCGATATAGATTTGACCGCTTTGATCATGGGACGTATGGCTGATCCTCATGCGCGGAATAAGCCCAAGCTGAATCGCCGCACGCGCCATCGAATAGGCCCCGGAAATCACCGCTTGAGAAGCAATGACCGTGGCAGCCGTTGTCAAGAGGACCATATAGGGCAGCATTGACGGCGGCACCATGTGAAAGAACGGATCATCCGCAGCAAACGGGTGCGACAATACATAAGCACCCTGCCCCAGGTAGTTCAGAAGAAGGGCGGGAAACACTAGCACGATCCAGGCCATCATGATCGGGCGGCGGCCGAAATGCCCCAGATCAGCGTAAAGCGCTTCGGCTCCTGTAACGGCAAGAAAGACTGCCCCCATCACTGCAAAGGCCAGTCCGGCGTTGTTCATCAAAAACCGAATGCCCCACAGCGGATTGAACGCTGCCAGAACCGCAGGATTAGCGACAAGATGCCAAAGGCCGAATCCCGCCAGCGTCAGGAACCACAGGCACATGATCGGCCCAAACGCGACGGCAATCGGGCCGGTGCCACGTGACTGAACCGCAAAGAGAACCATCAGGATCGCAAGCGTTGTGGGAACAACCCAATCGGTCAACGACGGCAGAACCAGCCCGGCGCCTTCGACGGCCGAAAGGACAGAAATAGCCGGTGTGATGATCGCATCCCCAGCAAAGAGGGCTGCGCCACAGATCGCCAACATCAGAACCGGAAGCGACCGGTGCCCTATCGACAGGCGCGCAAGGGTGTAGATCGCCAAAATCCCACCTTCGCCGCGGTTATCTGCCCGCAGAAGGACGAAAACATATTTTACTGTAACGACAAGGATCAGTGTCCAGATCAGAAGCGAAAGCAGGCCAAGCACGTTCGCCTCGACCACCCCGACGGGTGCGGCGGCATGCAAAGCCTCGCGGAAGGCGTAGATCGGGCTGGTCCCGATGTCGCCATAGACCACGCCAACTGCCCCGATAAGAAGAGCGGCGAAGCCCTGTTGTTTGTGCGCCAATGCCTCTGCCCCGACGTCTTCGCTCTCGTCACGAAGATAGTCGGCAAGGTCCAGTTCTTCTGTATCCAGAAGACGCGTGCGCTGATTGGCCGTGAAACGGCCCGGAGGATGTGATTGTGCTAGCATGATGATGATTTGGCACCGACGGGCCGGACCCGTACCGTGTCACTTCTGAACCCCGTATGGGGTCTGAAGAGGCTCCAAAAACCGCCGTCAGTTCGGCGTGGGAATTTTCATAAGCCTGTTTCTGAGTCGGTTCAAATGAAATTTCTGCATGTGCAGCATGTACAATGCCCCCTCATCGGGAGACATCAGGAGGCGCGGCGCGCAACACGGTCAGAAGTTTGGCAAAGTCATCGGGCAACGGGCTTTCGAACGACAGATCTTCGCCCGTCACCGGATGGCGAAAGCCAAGTGTTGCGGCGTGAAGCGCCTGGCGCGGAAAGGTGGCGGCGGCTTCGGCGGCGGCTTCGCCCACCGCGCGGGGCGACAGTTTCCGGCGCCCGCCATAGGTCGGATCGCCAATCAGCCCATGGCCCGCATGGGCCATATGGACACGAATCTGATGGGTCCGCCCGGTTTCCAGCCAGCATTCCACCAGACTGGCGACAGGCGGCGTGCCGAAGCTTTCCAGCACCCGCACCCGGGTGACGGCATGGCGACCACCATGAAAGAGAACCGCCTGGCGCTGTCGGTCGGTCTTGTGGCGCGCCAACTGGGTGGTGATCTTCAGAATGCCGCCCGCTTCGAAGCTCGTACCCTTGATCCCGTGCAGGCGCGGGTCATTTGCATCCGGCAGCCCGTTCACCAGCGCCAGATAGCGGCGATTGACCGTATGCTTTTCAAACTGCGCCGCCAGCCCGTGATGGGCACGGTCCGACTTGGCCACCACCAGAAGGCCGCTGGTGTCCTTGTCGATCCTATGGACGATGCCGGGGCGCTTTTCGCCGCCGATGCCAGACAGCGTGTCGCCGCAGTGATGCAACAACGCATTCACCAGTGTGCCCGACCATGATCCGGGCGCGGGATGCACCACCATGCCCGCAGGCTTGTCGATCACGATCAGGTCGCCATCTTCCCAAACCACCGAAAGGGCGATCGCCTCGGGCATGGCCTCTATGTCCTCGGCGGGGCCAAGCGACAGATCGAATGCATCCCCCTCGGCCACGCGGGCCTTGGGATCGGTCACGATCTCCCCTGCCTTGCGCACCGCGCCTTCGGCCAGCAATTTCGCGATGCGTAATCGGGAAACCGACGCTTCTTCTGGCACATCGCGCGCCAGCGCCTTATCAAGCCGATCAGGCGGGTTCGCCCCGATCACCACGCGCAAGGATTGGCCCCCGATGTCCGACATGCAAGTTTCTCCGGCCCCGGACGGGAATGAAACCCCGCCCTCCTTGCGTTTTCTCAAAGCGCTCGTCACGACCCTTGCCGGGACGATGATCGCTGGCCTCATAACCATCATCGCGCTGCTTGTCATCCGTTTCCCCACGACCACTGGCGCCCGCCCCACCCTGCCCGATCAAATCGCCCTGCCCGCAGGCGCGCAGGCAGAGGCGCTGACGATGGGGCGCGACTGGTATGCCGTGGTGACTGATCAGGACCAGATCCTGATCTTCGACACGGCTACGGGCAGCCTGCGCCAGACCGTGGACATCCTGCCCGCGACGGAATGACAATCGCGCGCGTTTGGCCCTTGCAATGGCGCGCACGGGCCGCTAAATGCCCCCTCGACGGACCCGTAGCTCAGCTGGATAGAGCATCAGACTACGAATCTGAGGGTCGGGCGTTCGAATCGCTCCGGGTCCGCCAATCCCCCCAATATGACTGATGATTGCGCCATGTGGTTTCGCGCATCTTTCGCATCGCGCCGGGAGAGCAGATAGCCAGCCGGTCGTATGGTGCCAGAAACGGCCGCAGCCGTACCGCCTGTGCAAATGCCGGATCGGTCGCAGAAGCGGCGGCCGACAGGATGAGGCGAGCGCGATCCGAGCAATGGCACACCGGAGCGGATGAACCTGTGCAGCGCTATGTCATTGCCGCCCCAAGTTTTTGAAATCCTGTTCGGGGCGCGGGCCAGCCTTGGGCGGGCAGCGGGTTTCCCCACCTCTGCGAAGACAGGGCACAGAAATTCCTAACCGGCGGCGTTCTTCTTCGGTACTATTCTCCGATGACAGATGTAACCGGTTAGGGCCCCGTGCCACCGCCAAGAGACAATGCCCATGACAGCTTTTCATGCGCCGCCCGCAGCGCTCGCCGAACTAGCCGACGGACGGTGGTATTCCTGCATGACGCCCGAGCTTGAGGAGTTGCGCGATGCTGCGCGGCAGGCTTGCTGGCGCCACGCCACCATGAACCCCACGCTGCGTGACCCCTGTGCGCCAGAGCTCGCGGCGCTGTTCGCCGCGATTGGTGAAGGGGTTTTTGTCGAGGCTCCTTTCCACGTCTCCTATGGTCGAAACCTCGCGCTGGGCGACCGGGTGTACATAAACGCGGGTTGCGTTGTCCTCGACTCAGCACCTGTCCGGATCGGGCGGCGGACGATGCTGGGACCCGCCGTACAGATCTACTGTGCCGACCACGCCCACGGACTCGACGAGCGACGCCGCGGCCTGGAGCGCGCATTGCCCGTGAACATCGGCGATGACGTGTGGATCGGTGGCGGCGCGATAATACTGCCGGGCATAACCGTGGGAGACGGTGCAATCGTCGGCGCCGGCGCGGTCGTCACACGCGACGTGGCGCCCGGTGGGCGAGTGGTGGGTAATCCGGCGCGACCAATCTGACGAGCACCCGTTATGATCCACCATAGGCCCGCAGCTGATGAAGGTGGCTGGTCTTGGCTCTGGCGCCCGAAAAATTGGCTCTTCAGATCAGTTTACTGAAGTTGGCGCACCCGACAGGATTCGAACCTGTGACCTCTGCCTTCGGAGGGCAGCACTCTATCCAGCTGAGCTACGGGTGCCTGAAAGGGTCTATAACGACCCTTCCTTGAGGTTTCAACGCCGCTTGCACAAAAAGATCAGACCCGTCCGGCAGCTTCGTCGGAATGCTGCTCCGAATCCGTTGACCCCCAGAGCGGGATGCCCATAGTCAACCTGCACGGGTTCACTTTTGGGTGTCCCGAACGGGCCTGCCAGTCCGACCATGCCGATGAACGAGGGGAAGTCATGAGTCTGCATATTTCAAGCGAAAGACGCACAGCGATGGGCCGTTACGCCCGCACAACCTCTATACTGGCTGCATTGGCCTTTCTTGCGGCCTGTAAGGGCGGCACCGGCACGGGGACCGTGGGGTTCAACTATGGGTCGCCTTATGCGCCGCCGCCCCCTGAGAACGGATCGGTCCTTGCGGGCTATCCTGTCCAGTTTGGGCCGGGTCAGGTGGCAACATTGCAAGGCCAGGCTCAGACGCTTCTGGCAACCGCGAAATATGCCATACAGCTCACAAACCTTGTAGTGCGGCTTAATTCCGGCGGACAAGTGGTCGTGAGGACCAACCCCCTGAACAGTTCCGGCGTGGCCTTCGCCCACGCGGCCGGTATTACCGGCGCTGGTCAGACAGTCGTCGTCGTCGACACCCATATCAACCAAAATCATGAGGTCTTCTCTGGCAGAGTCACGATCGCAAGCACCAACACGCAGCTGACAACCAACACCGGATTGAACGACCACGGCACAATGGTCGCCTCGATCGTGGGGGGCAATTCACCCACCATGACTGGCGTGGCACCCGGCGCCAACATCATCTACGGCAACTGGACCGATGACCTGACCACCTACGATGCCACGGTAGCCGCGATCAACAGCGGTGCCGTGGCGATGAACAATTCCTGGGGTTATGACAGCTACGATGTCGGCACATCGGCCTATCAGACACTGTTTTCGTCCAGCTCGGGCGCGGCCTATCTCAATGCGCTGCGGACCTATGCCCAGCAAGGCGTTGTGGTCTTCGCTGTGTCCAACAATGATTCAAAAACCCATGCGACGATCATGGATGCCCTGCCCTATGTGGACCCAACGCTGGAGGCGGGATGGATCGCGGTCGGCAATGCCGTGCCGACAATGAACAGTGCGGGCAATGTCGCATCCGTCACCATGCTGTCGAACGGCTGCTGGGAAGCGGCACGCTGGTGCATCCTTGGCAACGGGACATGGAACCACATGGCCACAACGCATGCACCAAGCAGCACCGCGACCAGCAACACCAGCTACGACAATGGTACCGGCTCGTCTTTTGCCGCGCCTCAGGTTTCGGGCGCGCTGGCCCTTCTGGCCGAAGCGTTTCCGACACTCACCCCCCATCAGTTGCGCGTTCGCCTGCTGGCGGCAGCCGACAACAAGTTCTTTGCGCCCGACGCAACGGTCGAACTCGTGACCGGCTTCAACAAGGGTTACTCCTATCGCTATGGCATGGGCTTTCTGGATGTGGAGGCGGCACTCCTGCCGATCGGACCAAGCCAGATGAGCCTGGCGAATGGCACATCGGTCGTGACCGATCAGCCGGTCATCATGTCAGGCTCCGCGATGGGCGATGCCCTGACCAAGAGCCTCGCCAATATTGACGTGGCGGTAACCGACATTCTCGATGCGCCCTTCCTGCAAAGGGCTGACAGCCTGGCCGCCACGGTCACCCCAGCGCCGCTTGCGCGGAACCTGCTGGCAAAATCCTTCGGTACGAACCTGACCGCCGCGCGCGAGATGGCCGTGGGCGGGTTGAACGACCCGTTCGCTTCGTTCCAGGGTGCGACATGGCAGACGCAAACGCCGGATGCCGGTGCCACCGCGTCGGTATTGATGATGGGGGGCGAAGGGTTCGGGCTGGGCCTGCGCCGCGCCGTGACCGACGGTCCGACGCGGGTTGAAGTCGGGTTCAAGGTCGGCCGGGACAATGGCGATGTAATGGGCTTCGGCGCCGCCGGCGATACGGGCACCAACATGGTTTCGCTGGAACTGGGTCTGACCCAAGACCTCGGCAACGGCGGCTTCTTCTCGCTCGCGGGCGAAGTTGGCATCGCCGACTTGGGCAACCCGGCCATGTTGTCTTCGGTTTCAACGGCTCAATTTGATAGTGTGAACCTGCAAATCGGTTCGAATAACGCCTTCAACGACGGCGACAGGATCTCTTTTGGCGTGGGCCTGCCTGTGGCGGTATCCAACGCCCATGCCGAAGCGATTCTGCCCGTCGCAAGTGCAAAGGGTGTCGCCTTCACCCCCATCGGCATCGACTTGTCGCCAAGCGACCGGCAGACTGACATTTCGCTGACCTACCAGACGCCCATCGCGGAAAATACCGAGCTTCTGGCCAAGATCGTCCATGCCGAAAACTACGGCAACCGGGCGGGCGAAAGTGACACCGGCGCGGTGCTGGCGATCAGCTTCTCGTTCTGAAAAACCCGGGCCAGGGCAGAGACATCTGCCCTGGCCACACGACCACTACGGAGTCAGCCGAAGAGCTCGCGGCAGAATTCCAGCGCCTCGATCAGCGCATCGACCTCGGCCTTGGTGTTGTAAAGGCCGAAGGACGCGCGACAGGTGGCCGTAACCCCGAAATGCTGCATCAGCGGCATCGCGCAATGGGTGCCCGCGCGCACCGCGATCCCCTTCTTGTCGAGCACGGTCGAAATGTCATGCGCATGGGCCGCGCCGTCCAGCGTGAAGGAAAAGATCGCACCCTTGCCCGGTGCGCTGCCCTGCACGTTCAGCCAGTTCAGCCCCGAAAGCCGTGACTGGGCATGATCGCGCAGCGCGGCTTCATGGGTCGCCACATTTTCCATCCCGAGCGTCATCAGGTAATCGAGCGCGACGCCAAGCCCGATCTGCTGCACGATGCCCGGTGTCCCGGCCTCGAACTTCATCGGCGGGTCGGCATAGGTGACGTTGTCGCGCGTCACTTCGCGGATCATGTCACCGCCGCCCAGGAAGGGGCGCATCTCGGCCATCCTGTCCTTCGCGATCCAGATCGCGCCGGACCCGGATGGGCCATAAAGCTTGTGCCCGGTAATGGCATAGAAGTCGCAGCCCAGATCGCGCACAGACACCGGCGCGTGAACCGCGCCCTGCGAGCCGTCCACCAACACGGGTACGCCGTTGGCGCGCGCGCCCTTGCAGATCGCGGGCACATCGACACGCGTGCCGGTGACGTTCGACATCTGCGTCACCGCAACCAGCTTTGTCCGGGGGCCGATCGCATCAATCACCTTCTGGGGGTCCAGATCGCCGTTCGCCTCAGGTTCCACCCATTTCAGGACCACGCCCTGCCGTTCACGTAGGAAATGCCAGGGCACGATATTGGCGTGATGCTCCAGAAGCGACAGGACGATTTCGTCCCCCGCTTGCAGACGGGGCGCGGCCCAGGCGTAGGACACAAGGTTGATCGCCTCGGTCGTGCCGGTGGTGAACACCACCTCTTCCGGGTCCGGCGCATTCAGGAAGCGCGCGATGATCGCCCGGACATTTTCGTATTTCTCCGTCGCGAGATTTGACAGGAAATGCAGCCCCCGATGCACATTCGCATATTCCTGCGCATAGGCATGGCTCATCGCGTCAATCACCACCTGCGGCTTTTGCGCCGATGCGCCATTGTCCAGATAGACAAGCGGCCGCCCGTTCACCTGCCGCGACAGGATCGGAAAATCGGCGCGGATCTTTTCGACATCATACATAGGTCAGACCGGGGCAAAAAGCTGCGGGTCGATGCCCGCAAATGTCAGAAGGATGGCCACCAGAATGGCGGTCGCGAAGAAGGCGCCGATCAGCCCCAGAAGAACCAGAAGCAGATTTGAAAAACCATGCAGCGCCGCGGTGAAGCTGACCAGCAACCACAAGAACAGGGGGATCGACAAAAGCGCGATGATGCCCCCGACCGGCGGCAGGATCAGAAGCGCGACAAACTGAACGGCGGACACCAGAACCAGAATGAACTGAAGCCAGACCACCAGGAAAAGCGCGTCCTGAAAGCGCCCGTTGCCGCCGAACATCCGGCCCGCCCAGGCCATGCCGCAGGCTGTCAACAGCACGAACCCGGCCTGAAAGACCGCGCCCCACAGCGGATGGCGCATCGCCAGCCCCGCAGGGTTGAGCATTTCGTCGCCGCCAAAGGCCATGAGCGTCATGCGCAACATCAAAAGCGCAAGCACCGACACCAGCGCCAGCCCCAGCCACCCGGCCTGTGGCGGAAGATCGACGGCAATGATGCGCCGCGCGGCGGCCTGCGGATCGCGCAGCGTCTCCAAGATCAGCGCCTTCACGTCCCGTCCCGTCATCTTGCCGCCCTTTCCACCGGATAGGCCGCCATCAGCCCGCGCCCCCAAAACCACAGGAAAACGACGAAGACCACCAGCCCGATCAGCTTTGCCATCCCACTGTCCGGCCCGACCAGACCGGCGGTCAGACCCTGCACCAGCATGCCGGGCACGATCGCCAGCATCGCCCAGAAAAGCGCAACCCGCGCGCCGAACGGGGCCCCGTCACGCCCGAAGGCACGCAGGGCCAGATGGCTGACGAAGGCCAGCCCATAGGCAAGAAGCGGCAAGATGAACATCATCACGAAAAGATTGATCCCGAGCGAGGCTTCCAGCGGCACCTCAGGGCTCAGCGCAGCCTTGCGCGCCAGTTCCGGCGTGCGCGCCACGAACATCAGCACCGAAGCCGCGATGACGATGACGAGCGACCGGTCTTCGCGCGGGCCGGCGGACAGGAGCCGCCCCACCGGCCCCGCAGGGTCGCGCCAGGTCGCAAGCACTTCGCCGACAACACTCATCCCTTGCGCCTGCGCGCCAGCCAGCTTTCCAGCCGCGCGACGATTTCAGCCTGTAGCCCGTCATCCTCGATCTCGGCGATGGCGTCAGCCAGAAACGACAGAACCAGAAGCGCCGTCGCATCTTCGCGCGACACCCCGCGCGAGCGCAGATAGAAAAGCGCGGTGTCGTCGATGGCCCCCGTCGTCGATCCGTGCGAACATTTCACGTCATCGGCATAGATTTCGAGTTCCGGCTTGGCCAGGAATTGGCTGTCGTCATCCAGCAAAAGCGCCTGGCTGATCTGATAGCCATCGGTCTTCTGCGCACCGGGCTTCACCAGGATCTTGCCCTGAAAGACCCCGGTCGCCCCGTTCTTCAGCACCTTCTTGAACACCTGCCGGCTTTCGCAGCCGACCGCATCATGGGTGACAAACACCGTATCGTCATGGTGGAAGGGGCCGGTCGCCGCATCGCCGAGTGCGGCCCCTGCGACATGCGCCACCGCGCCATCCCCCCGGATGTCAAGCACGCATTCATTGCGCGTCAGCATGCCGTTGGCGGTCAGGGTGAAACTCTTGAAAAGCGCGCCCTGCCCCAACCGGGCGAAGATATGCGTCGCGGCACGGCGGGCGTGATCGCGGCCCTGCGCGCGCACATGGTGGAAACGACCACCATCGGCCACATCGACCTCCATCACCTTGTTAAGCCGCGCCGCCGCCGGGCCGGTTTCCAGAAGCGTCAGCTCGGCCCCCGACTCGACCCGGATGCAGTGATGCAAGATCGCGTCCGACCTGGTGGCCTCATGGTAATAGACCAGATGCACCGGCTTTGCCGCCCGCCCCGTCACGCGGATCAGGACACCATCGCTGGCCGCCGCCGTGTTCAGCGCCGCCAGCGGCCGGGCGACGGGACGCTGGCCATCGGCCTCCAACACACCATAAAGATCGCGCGCCCAGTGGATATCGGCGCGGTCGGCCTCCGCCAGACGGGTGATCTCCAGCCCTTCAAGCGCCAACTCGGGCGAGGACCGCGCCGGGTCGAACAGGCCGTCGACAAAGGCGATGATCAGCCGGTCACGATCCGCGAAAAGCGGGACCTCGTCGCCCGGATTGAAGATTGCGGCCTCTGGCGCGTCGGGCGCGGACAAGGCCACCGGATCCGTATAGCGCCAATATTCATCGCGCTTCACCGGCAGACCCATCTCCGTCAGCCGCGCCAGCGCATCGGTGCGTGCCGGACCGGTGAACCCGCCCTTCGGCAGGTCGAGCGCGGCCAGACGCGCCGCCGTCGCGGCATCGCGAAGGCTGTCCTTTCGTGCAGGGGCCGCCATCAGTTCACCTCGGCCAGAAGGTCGGCATAGCCGTTGTTTTCAACCTCAAGCGCCAATTCCGGCCCACCCGACTTGATGATCCGGCCCGCCGCCATGATATGCACGACATCGGGTTTGATATGATCGAGCAACCGCTGATAGTGGGTGATCACCAGAAACGACCGGCCCGCATCCCTGAGCGCGTTCACCCCGTCGGCAACCAGCTTCATCGCATCGACATCAAGGCCCGAATCCGTCTCGTCAAGGATGCACATCTTGGGTTCCAGCATCGCCATCTGCAGGATTTCGTTGCGTTTCTTCTCGCCGCCCGAAAAGCCCACGTTCACCGGGCGCTTCAGCATTTCGGCATCAATCTTCAGCGTCTTGGCTTTCTCGCGCACCAGCTTCAGGAAGTCGCCCGCGCTCAGTTCCGGCTCTCCGCGCGCCTTCCTTTGCGCGTTCACAGCGGTGCGCAGGAAGGTCATGTTGCCCACACCGGGAATTTCGACCGGATACTGAAAAGCCAGGAACAGACCCGTTGCCGCGCGCTCTTCCGGCTCCATCCCCAAGAGTTCCTCGCCCAGAAGCGTTGCGGACCCTTCCGTCACTTCATATCCGTCGCGGCCGGACAGAACATAGGACAGCGTCGATTTGCCCGACCCGTTC
>Ga0073899_10005503_pt1 | contig 11001 bp, 7 predicted proteins | sample KloWWTmetaKNB5Ph_FD_88975 | JGI IMG/M metagenome (GOLD analysis project Ga0073899, IMG submission 88975) | Active sludge microbial communities from Klosterneuburg, Austria, studying microevolution and ecology of nitrifiers - Klosterneuburg... | ecosystem: Engineered > WWTP > Aerobic digester >...
CGGTTTCCGGCGTCAAGATGCCGGTCTTTCCGCTGCATGGCTGGCTGCCGCTGGCCCATGTCGAGGCGCCCAGTCCGGTCTCCATCCTGCTCTCCGGCGTGCTGCTCAAGATGGGCGCCTATGGCCTGATCCGTGCCGCCGAGACGCTGCCTGCCGCCCTGCTGGCGACGCAGGACTGGCTGGTCATCCTCGCCTTCATCAGCCTGCTCTACGGCGGCATCCTGGCCTGGCGGCAGCAGGACCTCAAGGCGATGGTCGCCTATTCGTCGATTTCGCACATGGGCATCGTGCTGCTCGGCATTGCGACGCTCAACGTCACCGGACTGACCGGTGCCGTCATGCAGATGGTGGCGCACGGGCTGACCGCCGGCCTGCTCTTCCTCGTTGTCGGGCTGCTTTACCAGCGCACCCACAGCCGCGATCTGGCCGACTACGGATCCCTGCTCGGCAAGGCCCCACGTTTCGCCTTTTTTACGGCTTTCGGCCTGCTTGCCGCGCTTGGCCTGCCCGGTAGTGCCGGCTTTATCGCCGAACTGCATGCCCTGGTCGGCGGCTACCTGCGCTGGGGCGGCTGGGTGCTCATCCTCTGCCTCGCCATGTTGATCGGCGCAGCCTACAGCCTGCGGGTGATCGGTCGCCTGTGCCTGCCCGGCAAGTCGATGGAACTGGCGGACATGACTCGGACCGAAGCCGTGGCCGCCGGGCTGCTGGCGGCCTGTATCGTCGGTCTCGGCATCTGGCCGGCGCCCTTGCTCGACCTCATCGCCGGCAGCGTCGGCCAGGTCGCCCACCTGTTCGGGACCTGAGATGAGCGCCGAGCACGAACTGCCCATCAGCGAACGCCTGGCCCACTGGCTCGAGCATCTGACGCATGTCCTGCCAGCGCAGGCGCCGATCCGCGATTTCGTGCATCACAACACCCTGCATGGCTTCCAGCATCTGCCCTTTACCGATGCCTTGGCAGCGGCCGGCGCCATGACCGGGGCGACGACTTACTGGCCCGAGTCGACATTTCGCGCCTGCCTGGCCAGCGGACGGATCAGTGCCGACGACCTGCGGGCCAGTCTGGACGATAGTGGCATCGCCGACCTCGATGCCCCACTGTTCCGTGGCATCACACGGCGTGATGTCCTGCTGGCCAGCCTGATGGCCGGCAACGAGAGCCCGGATGCCCGCCGCCTCGATTGGCTGGCACGCGAAGGCAAGCTGGCTGACGATCCGTTTTTTGAGCATTTTCTGGCCTTGGGGGCAGATGTCGCGGCGCGGCCCGCCGAGGTGTCATGGCAAGCGCTGGCCAGCGAGCGCTGGGCCGAACTTTGCGGCCGGGTTGGTAGCCGCTGGACCTGGCGCAGCGTGCTTGAGCATCTGGGTGGCGAGGATGTGCTGGCGCGGGTGCGCAGCATTCTCCAGCGGCATCTGGCAGCCCATCTTGATCTTGGCGTGGCGGCCTGGCGCAATCCGGCGCAGGGCCAAGGCTTCTTCGCGGCCTGGCGGGCCAGCGCCGGTTTCGATCTGGCCTGGGAAATGGACGAGTTGCCCAATGTCCGCGACGAAATCCTGCATCTGCCCGACCGTCCGCTCGACGTCCTGCTTGAAGAGCTGCCGCGCCTGATGCCTGACGAAGGCTGCTGGTATGGCTATTTGCAACGCCTCAGCCTCGAACTGCCCGGCTGGTCCGGCATGTTTCTCTGGCGCGACCGTCATCCGGAGTTTGGCGACGGGACGCCGGTGGTGATGCTCGATTACCTTGCCGTGCGCGTCCTGCTCGAGCGCCTGCTCACCGACGACTTGCTGCGTCGCCTGAGTGGCGGGCCGCTGCAACTGTCCGAACTGGCCGATTACTATGCCGCCCGTCCGGAGGAGTTTCTCGTGCGCGATGCGCGGCATCAGCCCGGCCTGCCCGAGGCTTTGCAAGGTCGCGCCGCTTACCTGGTCGACCTGGCCCGCAACGGGCACGTCGATGTCAATGAGTGGCGCCACCTGGCCGCAACGATGGCGCCATTCGTTTACGGCGCGCAGTCGCTGACAGCCGCCTGGGAAATGGCCGCCCTGAGCCGGCAACTGGGTTTGACGCCGGCCGATCTGCAAGCACTGGACAGCGCCGAAGTCGCCGCCCTGCGCGCCTGTGTCGGCAGTCTGGCGCCGGCCGAGCGCAGCCAGATCTGGCTGCTCGCCTACGAGCGCCACTACCGCGAGCAGCTTTTTGCGGCGCTGGCCGCCAATCATGCGCGCCAGCCTGCGCCGGGCGAAGTGTCGGCGCAGGTTGTCATGTGCATGGATGACCGCGAGGAGGGCACGCGCCGGCATCTTGAAGAAATTGCCCCGCAAATCGTCACCTATGGCGCCGCCGGTTTCTTTGGCGTGCCGGTCTATTGGCAGGGCGTGGATGATGCCGAAAAGACGGCGCTTTGCCCTATCGTCGTGCGGCCGACGCATCTCGTCCGCGAACGCGGCCGCAGCGGCGCCGAGATTATCGAGGGCCAGCGTGCAGCCCGTCGCGAATGGCGCTTGCAGTGGCGCGAAAACTTCTACCAGGCGACCCGCCGCCACGCAGTAGCCGGCCCGATACTGACCGCCCTGGGCAGCCTTCCCGCGCTTGGCGCGCTGACCGGCGTGACCCTGGCGCCCGGCTGGTTTGGTCAAACGGCCCGCCGCTGGCGCGAACAATACGATGGCGGTTTGGCCACCCGGCTCGATCTGACTGCCACCCAGCCGCTTGCCGCCATGCAGGATTTGCTACAAGCAGGCTTGACTGACAGCGAGCAGATAGAGCGGGTCGAAGCCTTCCTGCGCATGATCGGCCTGACCGATCATTTTGCGCCGCTGGTCCTGATCTTCGGCCACGGTTCGGGCAGCCGGAACAATCCCCACCTCTCGGCCTACGACTGTGGCGCCTGTTCCGGCAAGCACGGCGGGCCGAATGCCCGGATCTTTGCAGCCATGGCCAATCGTTCCGAAGTGCGGGCCGGCCTGGCCGGACGCGGCGTGGCTATCCCCGACAGTTGCTGGTTCATCGCCGCCGAGCACAACACCTGCGATGACGGGGTTGAGTGGTACGACCTCGATATCGTGCCGGAACGCTTCCAGGCTGCACTCGATACGCTGCTCGGCCAGATCGGCGAAGCCTGCCGGGCCCATGCCGCCGAGCGCTGCCGCCGGCTGGCCTCGGCCCCGTTGCGTCCGACACCGTGGAAGGCCCGTCAACACATGCTGGGCCGGGCCAGCGACATATCCCAGGCGCGGCCGGAGCTGGGTCACGCCACCAACGCAGCGGCTTTCGTCGGCCGGCGCGAGATGAGTCGCGGTCTTTTTCTCGACCGCCGGGTCTTCCTGATTTCCTACGACCCGAGCCGCGACGACGACGGGCAGATCGTCGAAAGTATCCTGCTCGCCGCCGGTCCGGTCGGCGCCGGCATTGCGCTCGAATATTATTTCTCGACCGTCGACAACGAGCATTTCGGCTGCGGCTCGAAAATCACGCACAACATCACCGGGCTGTTCGGGGTCATGGAGGGGGCGGATTCGGACCTGCGTACCGGCCTGCCCTGGCAGATGGTCGAAATCCACGAACCAATGCGTCTGCTCGTCGTCGTCGAACAGACGCCGGAAGTGCTGAGCGCCGTCCTCAATCGCCAGCCGCCGCTGCAGGAACTGATCAATAACGAATGGATCATCCTGGCGGCCAAATCCCCGACCAGCGCCGCCATCGCGCTGTACTGCCCGCGCCGCGGCTGGCTGCCGTGGTCCGGTAAGGCGGTGCTGCCGCACGTGGCGCGCTCGGTCGACTGGTTTGCTGGTAAATCCGAACCCCTGGCCCCGGCCATCATCATGGGAGCTGTCCGATGATCGCCTTGCTCGCCCTATTGCCCGACTGGATCTGGCTGGTCCCCGTTCTGCCGCTGCTGGCAGTGGTCATCAACGGTGCCCGCGTCCTGCTTGGCCGGGCCTCGGGCGATGCGGCCGAGCCGTTGACGGCGCGACTGTCCTCGCTGGCGGCTTTCGGCGGGCTGGTCTTGCTGATCGCCATCGACGTGCTGGCGCTCGTCGACGGGGCGCCGGGGCATCGTCGTCTGGCGCACTGGTTCGGCAATGGCAACTGGGAGGCGAGCTTCTCCTTCATGCTGGACCCACTGTCGCTGACGCTGGGCACGCTGACAGCGCTGATTGGCTGGCTGGTCATGCGCTTCTCGGCGAATTACCTGCATCGCGAGGCCGGCTTCCACCGCTTTTTCATTGCGCTGAGTTTCTTCCTGGCCGGCATCCAGCTCGTCCTCCTCGCCGGCAACGGGCTGCTCGCCTTCGTTGGCTGGGAGATGTGTGGCGTCTCGTCCTTCCTGCTTATCGGCTATGCCTGGCATCGGCCGGTGGCTACGGGCAATGCGTTGTTCGCCTTCGTCACCAATCGCGGCGGCGATGCCGGCTTCCTGCTCGCCCTCGGGCTGGCAGCCACCTGGCTGGGTGGTTTCGAGTGGACGCTGCTGACCAAGGCTTCCCAGATCAGCGTCGTCAATGACCGCCTGCTGGTCATCGGCTTTGTCATCGCGGCGCTCGCCAAGTCGGCGCAACTGCCCTTCTCGGCGTGGATCACCAAGGCGCTCGAGGGGCCGACGCCGTCATCGGCCATCTTTTACGGTGCGGTCATGGTGCATGCCGGCGTCTATCTCCTGCTGCGCATCGAGCCCCTGCTCGTTCAGGTGCCGGATGTCATGTTCGGTCTGGTCGTGGCCGGCGCGCTGACGGCTATCTACGCCTGGCTGTGCGGGCTGGTCCAGACCGACGTCAAGTCAGCCCTCATTTTTGCCACCGTTTTCCAGGTCTCGCTGATGTTCGTCTCCATCGGCCTGGGCTGGACGACGCTGGCCCTGGTCCATCTTTGCCTGCATGCCGGCTGGCGGGTCTGGCAGTTCCTCGTGGCCCCCTCGTGGCTGGTCATCACCCGCCAGCGGCCGGCACCGCCGCCGGCCTGGCTGCGCCACAATCAACTGCTGTACACCATCGCCCTGCAACGGTTCTGGCTCGACAAGCTGTCGCAAACCTTGCTCGTCGAGCCGACACAGTCCTTCGCCCGCGACGTCCGGGCGCTGGAGGAGCATTTCATCGATCATGCCATCGGCCAGCCAGGGCAAGGCCAGCCCATCCATGCCGATCGTCCGCTGGTGGTAGCCGACGGCTTGCCGGGGCGTCTCCTGGCCTGGGCTTCCGATGTCCTGCAGCGCATCGAATACCGCCTGCTGCTGCGCGGCAAGGGCGGCACGGCTGAAAAGCTTATGCACCGGGCCGGCGAATACCTGCGGACGCTGGAGAGTCTGCTCGAACAGCCGCGCTACCTGATGATGGCGGTCATGGCGACTTTCGTGGTGATCCTGTGAGCAGCGGCCTCAGTGAAATCTTCTGGTACAACCAGGCCGGCCTGCCGCTGCTCCTGCTCCTGCAACTGCTGCCGCTGTGCGGTGCGGCGGTCGTCTATGTCTTCAACGAGCGGCGCACGGCGGTCACCCTGGGCAAGATATTCGCGCTGGGCGAACTGCTGCTCGGCATCGTCGTCGTCAGCCACATCAACCCGCTGTCGCCAGCCTTGCAACTGGCCGAACGCTATACCCCGCTCGCCTACCACGTCGCGGTCGATGGACTCAGCATGCTCTTCGTGCTGCTCACGGCGCTGCTGACTTTCCTCATGACCCTTTACGGCATGAGTCGCGGCATGATCTCGCCGGGGCGGCTGTTTGCCGTGCTGCTGCTGGCCGAAACCGGGCTGGTCGGCATGCTGGTGACGGTCAATGTGGCGTGGTTCGCGGCATTTTCGGGACTCGAATTGTGGTCTGTCGTGTACCTGCTGCGGCGCTGGGCCTCGTCGCGGGCCGAAATCCATGCGCTGGCCCGCTTTGTCCAGTACCAGGCCTTCGGCTGGGTGCTTTTTGTCGCCGGTTGCATCGTGCTCGGCTGGGGCCATGCCGAGGCGACGGGGGGGTACTGGAGCTTCGATCTCTTTGATCTGGTCGGTGCCGTCCCCGTCGGCAAGTTTCAGACGGCGGCCTTCTACCTGTTGTTCTACGGCCTGGCTGTGCGCACGCCGCTCTTTCCGCTGCATGGCTGGCTGCCCAATATGGCGCAGCACGGCCTGATCGCCGTCGCCCCGGCGCTCATGGTTGGCGTCAAGGTTGGCATCTACGGCATGATGCGTTTCGTCCTGCCGCTGACCCCGGCCGCAGTCCAGTACTGGCAGCCCTACGTCGTCGGTTTCGCCATGGCCGGCGTCTTCTTCACGGCGGCGCTCGCCTTCCAGCAGAGCAATCTGCGTCGCCTGCTGGCATTTGCCGTGGTCAGCCATACCAGCCTGCTCGTCATCGGCCTGTTCAGCCTGCACGAGTCGGGCATCCAGGGCGCCATGTTGCTCGCCGCCAACTTCGGGCTGGCGGTGACCGGCATGTGGTTCATCGTCGGCTTTGTCTTCCGGCGCACCGGGACGACCGAACTACACGAACTCTCCGGCCTGTTCGAGCGCATTCCCTTCCTCGCCATCGCCTTCCTGAGCTTCGGCCTGGCCATTGTCGGCATGCCCGGTACGCCGGGTTTCGATGCGGCCCACCTGATCCTGGAGGCCTCGATCGACACCTTCGGCGCATTGTCGACGGTGGCGACGGCGCTCGGCAACGTCGCCGCCGCCGGCTTCCTGCTCTGGGCTTTCCAGAAAGCCTTCCTGTCGCAAGCCAGGGTCGGGGGCCATGACGTCGACCGGACGCAGATCATGGAATACCTGGTCTGCGGCATTGCCCTGGCTGCCATGCTGGCCATCGGCTTTTTTACCGAACCCTGGCTCTATCTGACCGAAACAGCCAGCCAGGCCGCCGCGGCGAGGTTCGTGCGATGAACCTGCCGCTGCTCTCGCTGCTCATCTTCCTGCCGCTCGCTGGCGTCGTCGTGCTCTGGCTGCTGCCCGCCCGGGCGACGCGCCCGGTCGTGGCGCTCAACATGCTCTTGACGCTGGTCCTGGCGACCACCGTGCTGTTCGCCTACGACCCGGCTGGTGCCCGTTTCCAGCTCGTCGAAAGGCTGCCATGGATTGCCAGCCTGAATATTCATTATCTGGTCGCCGTCGACGGCATTTCGGTGCTGTTTCTGCCGGCGACCGCGCTGCTTTTTCTCGCTTCGCTGGTGGCCTGCTGGAATGCGGTCCAAGACGCACCTCGCCTGCATTACAGCCTGCTCCTGCTGCTTCAGTCGGCCACCGTGGGTATTTTCTGCGCACTGGATACGGCGCTGTTCTTTGTCTTCTGGGAAATGTCGCTGGTCCCGATCTACTTCCTGCTCGCCCGCTGGGGTGTCAGCAGTGGCAGCGCACAAGCGGCAGCGCGCTATTTCCTGATCATGCTGGCCGGCGGCATTCCCCTGCTCATCGCCTTCGTCATGCTGGCGGCCAGCCAGCCGGTGCCGACCTTTGACCTGACGGTCCTGCTCGGTGTTCCCCTGCCGCGGTCTACGCAGACGGCGATTTTCCTGCTCTGCCTGCTCGGTTTTGGCATCAAGGTGCCGCTCGTGCCCCTTCACACCTGGCTGCCGCAGTTTGCGCTGGCCGCGCCCGGTTCGCTGACTGCCCTGCTCGTCGGCCTCAAACTCGGCGCCTTCGGCCTGATCCGCTTCGCCATCCCGCTCGCCCCGGAGGCGGCGCTTGACCTGCACTGGCTGCTCGCCGGGCTGGGCACCGTCGCCATTCTCTATGACGCCGTCGGCATGCTGGCCCAGAGCAACCTGCGCGTCGGCCTGGCCTACGCCAGCATCTGTCACGTCGGTCTGGCCGTGCTCGGTCTTGCTTCCTATACGGCGCAGGCAGCGCAGGGCGCGGTTTCCCTGCTGCTCAGCTTCTCGGTGGCGACCGGCGGGGCCTTCGTGCTACTCGAGTTCCTGCGGCAGCGCACCGGCTCGACCGACATCAACGCGCTGGGCGGAGCGGCCAAAACCATGCCGCTACTCGCTACCGGCTTCCTGATCTGCGGTCTGGCCGGAGTCGGCATGCCAGGGACCAGCAGTTTTCCCGGCGAATTCATGTTGATCATCGCGGCCCTGCAAAGTCATACCGGCGCCGGCATGGCTGCGTTGTTCGGGCTGTCTATCGCGGCCGGCGGCTTTCTGTCGCTCTACCGCAAAGCCTTTTTCGGCCCGGTCACCCGGCCCGCTGTCGCCGAAGCCAGCGACCTGCGGCCGCGTGAGTGGATTGTGCTCGTCGCCCTGATCCTGATGATCGTCGGCATCGGGGTCTATCCCGGTCCGTGGATCGAAATCGTCCGGCCGGCGGCGGAAGCCTGGGCGGCCGGACTGGGGCGCTGAAGGGCCGGAATCAGGCCTTCTTGACGAATTCCGACTTGAGCTGCATGGCGCCGATGCCGTCTATCTTGCAGTCGATGTCGTGGTCGCCATCGATCAGGCGGATGTTCTTGACCTTGGTGCCGACCTTGACGACCGAGGACGAGCCCTTGATCTTGAGGTCCTTGATGACGGTGACCGAGTCGCCGTCCTGCAGGATATTGCCATTGGCGTCCTTCCAGACGCGAGCCTCTTCACTGCTGGGGCCGGCATCCTTGCTCCACTCATGGGCGCATTCCGGGCAGACGTAATTCGTGCCATCTTCGTAGGTGTACTCCGATTTGCACTTCGGGCAGTTCGGCAAGCCGCTCATGGGGTTTTCCTTTTAATAATCTTCGTCAAAGCCGCCCATGAGATTGGGCAGCAGGATGTAGGCGCGCTTGATAGCGTCAGAAAGGTCGGGGCATATGTTGTCGTCGCCCAGGTGATCGATGAAGCCCGAACGATAGAGCAGAGATCCGGGCTGCGAGTTGAGGCCGCAGACAATCAGCGTACAGCCACGCTTCAATAACTTGTCGCGCAGGTTTTCCAGTCCTTCCAGGCCGGTCGTGTCGAGCTGGATCAGGCGTGTCATGTCGAGGATGACCACTTCGGGGTGGCCTTCTCGCGGGTCGAGCAGTTCTTCCAGCTTGTTGACGGCGCCAAAGAACAGCGAGCCAAACAACTGCCAGGCGGCAACGCGCATCGTGCCATCCGGGTAGAGGAACTGCGGCTCGTCGGCTTCATCGGTGAGTGGCAGACGCTCGATCTTGGTCAGCTCCGACATCCGGTAGATGAAGAAGAGGCTGGCCAGCACCATGCCGAGTTCGACGGCGATGGTCAGATCGAAAAGCACCGTCACGAAGAAAGTGGCGAGCAGGATGATCCGGTAGTTGTAGGAGTAGCGGCGCAGTTCGAGGAACTGGTGCCATTCGCCCATGTTGATGGCGACGACCATGACGATGGCCGACAGCGTGGCGAGCGGTACGTAGGAGGCGAGCGGGGCGGCAATGAGCACGATGCCGAGCAGGACGAAGGCGTGGATGATGCCGGCAATCGGGGTCCGGCCGCCGGTCTTGACGTTGGTCGTCGTCCGGGCAATGGCGCCGGTCGCCGCGAAGCCGCCGAAAAGAGGGGCGGCGATATTGGCTAGGCCCTGGGCGATGAGTTCCTGGTTGGGGTCGTGGCGGTCGTCGATCTGGCTGTCGGCGACGCGCGCCGAGAGCAGCGATTCGATGGCCCCGAGCAGGGCAATGGTGATGGCCGGCGAGATCAGCTTGCCGAAATCGTGGATGGACAGTGCGGGCAGGCCGAAATTGGGCAGTTCCTGCGGGATGCCGTTGAAACGGCTTCCGATGGTTTCGACCGGCAGATCGAAGAGGAAGGAAACCAGGGTGCCGACGATAAGAACGACTAGCGGTCCCGGTGCCCGGCGCATGAAGGCGAAGGTCTGGGCCAGTCGGTTGTACGACAGCAGAAAAATGAAGCAGGTGGTGGCCAGACCGAGGGTCGGCAGGTCGACGGTATGGGCGAAGGCGGCCAAGGTTTTTATGCGGTGGAAGAATTCGGCCGGCAGGTTGTCGATCTGCAGCCCGAAGAAATCCTTGATCTGGGCGAGGAAGATGACGACGGCGATGCCGTTGGTGAAGCCGATGACGACGGTGACCGGGATGAATCTGATCAGTTGCCCCATGCGGGCGATGCCCATGGCGAGCAGGAAAATGCCGGCAAGGATGGTGGCACCCATAAGGTTGGCAAAGCCGTGGATGGCGACGATGCCGTAAACGATGGGGATGAAGGCACCAGTTGGGCCGCCGATCTGGACTCGGGAGCCGCCCAGGGCCGAGGTGATGAGCCCGGCGACAATGGCCGTCCAGATGCCAGCCGTCGGCGAACAGCCCGAGGCGATGGCGAAGGCCATGGCGAGCGGCAGGGCGAGTACGCCCACGGTAATCCCCGCCGCAATGTCCTTGCCGAGTTGTGCGCGGGTGTAGGTGGGCAGGCAATCGAGTAACTTGGGGCGGAAGGCGATTTTCATGCGGCGCACTCGGAGGGTAAGCGCAGCATTATATGAGCGCCACATTTATCGTCAATGTTAATCACATGTTAATATGATGTAACACGAACCGAATAAGAGTAAGTCATGGAGAAACGTACAGCCCGTTTGACCATCCTGATCGATCCTCAGAAGAAAAAGATCTTCGAGGAAATATGCGCCGCCAAGGACCTGACGTCGTCTCAGGTGGTGCGCCGCCTGGTCCGCGAGTACATCATCGAAAATGCCGGTGAGCGCGAGTTGCCGGCCTGGCTGAAGCCGAGCGGCAAGGGTTCGGATTAACCGTCTTTACGCTCTGCGTCGGGGCGAACCTTGTCTGGATGCTGGGCGCCGACATAGGCGTCGAATTTGACCTGCATGGCCGGCGCCTGCTTGGCCAACTCGCGCAGGATACGCGCCACTGCCCAGAGCATGACGGCAACGCCGCCTGCCGTGCAGGCGACGGCTTCCACCAGCGATGTCGGGAAATCGGCCAGGATGGCCCCTTTGCCGGCGGCGAACCAGCTGGCGCCAATGCCCACGCAGGCCAGCCCGAACATGTCGACCAGCGCATAGAGAAAAATCGGGCCGGTCAGGCTGGGGCGGGGTGGGCGATTCGACGGGTTTAG
>Ga0073899_10005505_pt1 | contig 10998 bp, 9 predicted proteins | sample KloWWTmetaKNB5Ph_FD_88975 | JGI IMG/M metagenome (GOLD analysis project Ga0073899, IMG submission 88975) | Active sludge microbial communities from Klosterneuburg, Austria, studying microevolution and ecology of nitrifiers - Klosterneuburg... | ecosystem: Engineered > WWTP > Aerobic digester >...
CGCCAACGCCGCTCAGGGCACGTGCGTGCGCAGGCTGTCGACCGCGTGCACCGGCGCCAGGTCGCCGCGCATCAGGTGAGTGATCGCGCTGTAGACCAGGCGCTGGCTCTCGACGCGGCTCTTGCCGGCGAACACCGACGAGGTGACCTCGATGGTGAAGTGGCCGCCGCCGCCCTGGACGAGCACGTCGGCGTCGGCGATCGCGGCGACGATGGCCTCGCGGATCGCGTCGGTCACGGAGCCCTGAAAGTCGGTCGGGTGGGAGCTCATGGCCGGCTTCTTATCATTCCCCGGCCTCGCCGACCACCTTGACCTCGAGCTCGAGCTCCACCCCATGCATCGCCTGCACCGCCTCGCGGACGCGGCCGATCAGCGCCAGCAGGTCGCAGGCCCGCGGCTGGGCCCGATCCGCCCCGCGCTCGATCACCAGCCAGTTGGCGTGCACCGGGCTGACCACCGCGGCCCCGACCCGCGAGCCCTTGAGCCCCGTCGCCTCGATCAAGCGCCCCGCGAACTCGCCCGGCGGATTCTTGAAGGTGCTGCCGTTGTTGTCGACGCCGGCGGGCTCGCGCTCCTTGCGACGCTGACGCAGCCCCGCGACCTCGGCCTCGATCTCGGCCCGCGGCCGCGGCCACAGCTGCAGGGTCGCCGCGAACGCGACCTCGTCGGGCGGCAGGTCCGAGGCGCGGTAGCGAAAGCCACAGGCTTCGTGCGCCCGCGTCACCAGGCCCCCGTCGCGTCGCAGGCTGCGGACCTCCGTCACCACCCGCGTGAACTCGCCCAGGTAGGTGCCCGCGTTCATGATCAAGCCGCCGCCGACGCTGCCCGGCACGCCCCCGAGGAACTCGAGGCCCCCGAGCTGCCACTGCGTCGCCGCGAGCAGCAGCTTGCCGGTCGTGGCCCCCGACTCGACCTCGACGATCGTCCCCTCCGGCTCCGGTCGCCGCACCGCCGTCATGCGCCCGAGGTTGACGACCACGCCGCGGATGCCCCCGTCGCGCACCAGCAGGTTCGAGCCCCCGCCGACGCAGATCAGCGGCGCGCCGATTCGCTGGCAGGCGGCCAGCAGCGCCGCCAGAGCGGCCGCGTCGGCCGGGCGCGCCCACAGGTCCGCGGGGCCGCCGAGGCGCAGCGTGGTGTGCTTGCTCATCGGCTCGTCCAGGCGCAGCTCGAGCGCGCCGGGGGCGAGGTCCAGCGCGAGCGCGTCCAGGAGCGCCTGTCCGCGCGCGCTCATCCGCGGCTCGCCGGGGCCAGCGCGCGCGCGCCGAGGATCGCCGCGAGCTCGTGCGAGACGCGGGTGATGCTGCCCGCCCCGAGCGTGATCACCAGGTCTCCGGGACATGTCCCTTCAGACAGGCGCTCGGCGAGGCCCGCGACCGAGCGCTCGAGGCGGACGCTGCGTCCGGGCACCCGCGCGCGCGTCAGCTCGAGCAGCCGCTCGATCGACACCCCGGGGATCGGCGCCTCGCCGGCCGCGTAGATGTCGGTCAGCACCACCTCGTCGGCGAGGTCGAGGCAGTCCGCGAAGCCCTCGAGGTGGTCGCGCACCCGCGAGTGCCGGTGCGGCTGGAACACCGCCACCAGGCGGCGCTCCGGGTAGCTGGTCCGGGCCCCCGCCAGGGTCGCGCGGATCTCCGTCGGGTGGTGGCCGTAGTCGTCGACCACCATCACCCCGCCGGCCGTGCCGCGCACGCTGAAGCGCCGCTGCACCCCCGTGAACTCCTCGAGCGCCGCGCTGGTGACCGCGCGCGGGACCTCCTGCGCGTCGCACACGGCGATCACCGCCAGCGCGTTGAGCACGTTGTGCACCCCCGGCATGTGCAGCGCGAACTCGCCGAGGTCCTCGCCGCGCGCGCGCACGTGGAACCGCGTCAGCGGCCCGTCGTGGCGCAGGTCGTGGGCGGTGTAGTCGGCCGGCGCCTTGAAGCCGTAGGTGACGGTGCGCTTGGTCAGGCGCGGCAGCATCGCGGCGACCCGCGGGTCGTCGCTGCAGACCACCGCCATGCCGTAGAACGGCACGCGATTGGCGAAGCCGACGAAGGCGTCCTCGAGCCGCGCCATCGTCCCGTAGTGGTCCATGTGCTCGTCGTCGATGTTGGTGATCACCGCGATCGTCGGGGTCAAGATCAGGAAGCTGCCGTCGCTCTCGTCGGCCTCGGCGACCAGCAGGTCGGAGCTGCCGAGCCGCGCGCTCGAGCCCAGCGAGTTGAGCTTGCCGCCGATGACCACCGTCGGGTCGAGCCCGGCCCGCTGCAGCACCGAGGCGATCAGGCTGGTCGTCGTCGTCTTGCCGTGCGAGCCCGCGATCACCACCCCTTGCTTGAGCCGCATCAGCTCGCCCAGCATCTCCGCCCGCGGGATCACCGGGATGTGCCGCGCCCGCGCGGCCTGCACCTCCGGGTTGTCCGGGCGCACCGCCGACGACACCACCACCACGTCCGCGTCCGCGAGGAACTCCGCCTCGTGACCGCGATGCACCACCGCCCCGAGCTCCGTCAGCCGCCGCGTCACCTCCGACTCCGCCAGGTCGGTCCCCGTCACCCGGTAACCGAGGGTCAGCAGCACCTCCGCGATGCCGCTCATGCCGATGCCGCCGATGCCGACGAAATGAATGTGGGTGTCGCTCTTGCGGAACATGCGGTGGCGCCGGAGCTTACTCGAGGCATGTCGCCGCGAAAACGTGCTACATCGCGGCCGTGCCCGATTTCGCGCCCCGCTCCCAGGGACCGACCAGCCCTCCACGCGCCGCCGCCTCTGGAGATTCCACGCTGGATCTGGCGCGCGCCGATCGCCTCGCCCGGGCGCTCGCCCCGTGGTTCCTCGTCCACCAGCGTGAGCTTGATTGGCGCAAGACCCGCGACCCCTACGCCATCTGGGTCTCGGAGATCATGCTGCAGCAGACCCGCGTCGACACCGTGAAGGCCTACTGGCGCCCCTTCATGGACCGCTTCCCCGACGTCGCCAGCCTCGCCGCCGCCGACGAGCAGCAGGTGCTCGCCGCCTGGAGCGGCCTCGGCTACTACCGCCGCGCCCGCCTGCTCCACCAGGGCGCCCGCCACGTGCACGCCGCCCTCGGCGGTCAGATGCCCGCCGCCGCCGACGCCCTGCGCCAGATCCCCGGCATCGGCCGCTACACCGCCGGCGCCATCACCTCGATCGCCCACGACCGACCCGCCGCGCTGGTCGACGGCAACGTCGCGCGCGTGCTCTCGCGGCTGCAGGCGATCGCCGACCCGAAGCAGCAGCAGGCGACCGCCGCCGGCCACTGGAGCCTCGCCCAGCGGATCGTCGAGGCCGGCTCGCCGCGGGTGCTCGCGCAGGCGCTGATGGAGCTGGGGGCCACCGTCTGCACCCCGAGGCAGCCGCGCTGCGACGCCTGCCCGGTGCGCGCCGAGTGCCTCGCCCACGCGCGCGGCCTGGTCGACCAGATCCCCGCGCCGAAGCAGCGCGCCCCCTCGCCGCAGCAGGACCTGTGGGCCGTCGCCGTGCGTCGCGCCGGCAAGCTGCTGCTCACCCGCCGTCCAGGCGCCGGCCTGCTCGCCGACATGTGGTGCCTCCCCTTGATCGAGCGCCCGCCGGCCGCGCCCGAGGCCCCGCACGGCAGCCTCTTCGACAAGGGCCGCGTCACCCCGGCCGCCATCAAGAGCGCGACCGGCCTGCGCGTGACCCGTATCGACCCGCTCGCCGAGCCGCTCAAGCACGTCTTCACCCACCGCGTGTGGTTGCTGTGGCCGTGCCGCGCCGACGCCGACCTGTCTGATGGGTCAGGTACCGTACACACCGACTCCACCCACTTCACCCACTCCGAATGGATCGCCCCCGGTGAACGCCCGCAGGGCGGCATCCCGACCGTCACCGAGCGCCTGCTCGAGCGCCTCGGCTACTGAGCCCGCGGCCTGCGCCGCTACTTCGCCGCGGCCTCGGTCTCGAAGCGCCCGATCACCCGCGCCAGATCCTCGCGCATGCACTCGAGGCAGTCGCTCTTGAACCACCCCCGACCGCAGCCGTCGCGCGGGCTCGCGGCGGTGATGCGCAGCCCCGGCAGCGCCCGCAGGTCGGCCTCGGCCTCGATCTTGTCGAGCACCAGCTTCTTCGCGTCGCAGCTCTGATTCTTCTCGAGCCACGCGAGGTTGCGCAGGTACGCGGGGATCCGCTGCTTGTCCTCGTCGCTCGCGCTCGCTATCGCCTCGGCGGCCGCGCGCCGCTGCTTGCGGTTGCTCTCCGTCAGCAGCGCCTGGGCAGCCGCCGCATAGGCCGGCGGCAGCGCGACGTCGGCGCTCGCCCCCGGCACCACCGCGGACACGACCGCGCCGACCGGATCGGCCGCCGCGCCCGCCTGCGCCGGCGGCTCGCCGACCGCGACGACCTCGTCCTGCTCGTCGCGGCCGGCGCAGCTGCGCCCGAGCACCAGCAGCAGCACCAGCCCCAGCGCGCCGCCGCCGATCCACGCCGAGCGGCGTCGCACCGTCTGCTCGAAGCTCGACACCGGCGCCCCCCCGCCGAGCATGGTCCGGGTCGTCGCCGCGGTGCCGGGCCGCAGCACGGTCGAGCGACCAGGCGTGCTCATCGCCGCCACCGCGTCCTCACCGCGAGCGATCGCCCGCAGCTCGTCGCGGACCAGCGCCGGGGTCGCAGGCCGCCCCGCCGGGGCGCTCGCCAGCAGCTGGGCGACCAGCGCGGCCAGGGCCGGCGGCACCCCCACCAGCGGCGGCGCGACCGTCGTCAGCTGGGCCGTGAACAGCGCCGTGATGTCCTCCTCCGCCCACAGCACCCGGCCGGTGCAGCACTCCCAGAGGATCACGCCGAGCGCGTAGAGGTCGACGCGCGCGTCGATCTGCCCGCCCACCGCCTGCTCCGGCGCCATGTATCCCGGCGTGCCGATCACCGCGCCCATCCGCGTCAGCGGCTCGCTGCCGGTGGCCGCCGCGCCGGAATCATCGGACAGCCTGGCGATCCCGAAGTCGACGACCTTCGCCGAGCGCTGGCCCTCGCGCGTCTCGATCAGGATGTTGTCGGGCTTGAGGTCGCGATGGATGATGCCCGCCGCATGCGCGGCCGCCAGCGCGTCGGCGACCTGGGCCCCGAGCTCGACCGCCTGCGGCCACGGCATCGCCCCGCCCGCGAGCAGCTTCCCCAGGCTCACCCCGCGCACCAGCTGGATCACCAGATAAGCGCCACCCTCGGGCAAGTGCCCGAAGTCCACCGCGCTGACGACGTGCGGGTGATCGATCTGCGCGGTCGCCAGCGCCTCGCGGGCGAAGCGGGCCTCGAGCTGCGGGTCGCCGGAGAACTCGCCGCGGATCGTCTTCAACGCGACCAGCTTGCGCAGCTTGAGGTGCTCGGCGACAAACACCGCCCCCATGCCGCCCTCGCCGAGCACCTCGACGATCCGATAGCGTTCGTCGATGACGCGGCCGATCCAGGCCGGGAGCTCCGTGGCCTCGCCCGTCGCAACCGCGTTCGGCTCGGTGTCCATCACGGCGGCGAAGCCTAACCCGGGATCGGCGTCCGCGGCGGCCCAGTTTCCGGGCCGGTGACCGTTCCGGACCAGCGGCGAAGGCGCAACGGGCGGTGATCACCCGCCGCAGCCCGGCCGGCGCGAAGCCGTGCGCGGCGCACGGTCGACTCACGCGAGCGCCTACGCGGCCTGCACGATCGTCCTGTCGTCAGTGGTGCCGATGATGCCCGCCGCGCTCACGCTGCGCCCGCCGCCGCTTCAGCTCGAAGCGATAGCCGACCTGCAGCACCCCGCGGGCCAGGAACGGCGCGCCGACCAGGGGCGCCTGCAGCTCGGCGCTCAGCTCGAGGCCGCGGACCGTCACCGACACCCCGCTCGAGGCGATGATGCGAGTCACCCCGACGACGTCCGCCGAGCCGACCGGCATCGCCCCATAGATGCCGAGCTTGAGCGAGACCCGCTCGTGCAGCCGCAAGAAGGAGCTCACCGATGCGTCGAGCTCCGACAGATTCATCGGATTGACGATCGGCTTCGGACCGGCCCCGTGATGGCTGCCGCCCGCGCTCGCCAGCGCCCGCGCGAAGCCCACCGTCCCCACCCACTGCACCCGCGCGAGCTCGTGCGCGAACCAAAACTCGGGCATCAACATCACGTGGCCCATCCCGAGGTCCGCGCTGGCCTTGCCGGTCGGCAGCGTCGCCGCCAGCCCGAAGCCCGCCGACAGCGGCCCGCGCGAGAGGGCCGGCACCGGCACCCGCAACGCCAGCGCCAGGTCGCCGAGCCCGTAGCCGACCCGACCGTTGCGACTCAGACGATACATCGGCAGCAGGGCCATCACCGAGACCTTCGGGTGGTTGAAGCCCAGAGTCGGCGCCATGCCCTGCCAGTCGCCCTCGTAGCTGCTGTTGCGATAGCCCGCCGCGTCGAAGCGCAGACCCACGGACAGGCCCGGATCGCGCCACACGCTGCCGGCGAGCGGGTGGCACTGCTGCGCGGCCGCGGCCGGTCGCGCCGCCAGCAGCCCCGCAGCCATCAGCACGATCAGCCCAATCAGCCCGACACGCCCGACCAGCCCGGCCCGCCGGAGCGTCGTGCTCAGGGCGCGCCGCATGCCAGCCACTCACCGAGCGAAGCGCGCTCGGCCTCCGTCGGCGCCGGCGTACCGAGCGGCATCGCCGTGTTGACGCTGTCGGGCCCCGCCGCCGCCTGGTGATCGATATGCCCGACATGCACGCGCACCAGCGCCGCGGACTCGAAGTTGAGGTCGCTCGGCGCCCCCTGCCGCGCCGCACCCGCGAGCGAGCTCGCGTGACAGCCCGTGCAATAGTCGGTCATGAACTTCTCGCCGAAGCTGTCCCACGTCAGCGTCGAGCCCTCCTTGCACCCGGCGCCGCTCGGCTCGCCCTCATGCGCCTCCTCGTGCTCGTCCCCGTGCTCGTCCTCGTGCTCGTCCTCGCAGCCAGGCAGCGCGACGACAGCGGCGAGCATGAGGCCCAGGAGAGCCGAGCAGCGGGCGCGAGACAGAGGAGCCATCGATCGGACGATGCCTCAACTTCCCGCCCCCACACCCCGCGAATGTCCATGTGCGACCGCATGTCGCATACGCGGCCCCGGACCCGCCCGTCCGCCCGTCCGCCCGCGATGTACGGCGTTCAGCCCGCGACGCGGCCCTGCGCGAGCCCCTCAGCGCGAGGCGGCCTGCAGCCGCTTCATCGCCAGCGCGAGGCCGTCACGCAGGGTCCCGCACGGGATGATGCGCCCGAAGTCGATCTGCAGCGCGACCACCGTCCGGGCGATCTCCGGGCCCATCCCACACATGATGCTCTTGCAGCCGAGCAGCGCCGCCGCGTCGGCGGTCCGCATCAGCGCCGCCGCCACGCTCGAGTCGACCACCGGCGTCCCGGTCAGGTCGAGCAGCACGAAGCGGGCCCCCGTGCGCATCACGGCCCGCAGCACGTTGTCCTGCACCTGCGCCACGCGCTCGGTGCTCAGCTCGCCGACCAGCGGGATCAGCAGCACCCCCTGCCACACCTCGACCACCGGCAGCAGCATCGCCGCGAGCAGGTCCTCCTGCGCGGCGATGATCGCCCGCTGCTCGCGGTTCTCGGCCTCGATGCGCTCCGCCCGACGCACCCGCCCCCGCAGCTCGGTGACATCGGTGATCACCCCGCACAGCCCGAACACCTGCCCCTCGTCGTCGCGCAGCGCGTACTTGCGGGTCCAGATCGTGCGCTCGACCCCGTCGCCGCCCGTCAGCTGCTCCTCGTTCTCGAGGGCCTCGCCGGAGTCGAAGACGAGGTCGTCCATCCGCCAGAACACCTCCACCTGCTCGGCCGGCCAGAAGTCCGGGTCGCTGTGCCCGAGCAGCGCATCGCGCGAATACCCGACCAGCCGACAAAATCCGGCGTTGAAGGCGATCCAGCGGTGCTGACGATCCTTGATGAAGATCGGGTCCGGGATGGTGTCGAGCACCCGCTGCAACAACCACAGCGAGCGCGCATCAGAGAAGTCGATCGGCGGAAGCGAGCTGACCATGACGGACCCCCAAAATGGTACGCAGATCCACCCGCCCGTGGGCGAGGGATCTGCGCCTATCCGCGTTTAGTTTCCGAGCGGCCCGCGCTAGCGGATGAAGCCGCTGTCGTCGCGCCGACGCAGGAACGCCGGAATATCGCTCGGGTCGCCGCTCGCGGGCACGGCCGGCGGCTCCACGCGGGCCTGACGCACCGGCGCGGACAGCCGCGGGTCCAGCCGCGCCTCGAGCCGGGGGTCATGCCGCGGGTCGTGCCGCGGGTCCTGACGCGGGTCGGCCGGGGGCGCCGACGGCTCGCGCAGCAGCCCGCTGCGGCTCAGGCTCGCCGAGCTGACGCCCGCGCTCGGCTGAACGAAGCGGTCCTGCGCGAGGGGCTGACGGGCAGGCGTCCCGGCCGTACCGGACAGGTTCTGCACGCCGTGGCCGTGGCTCGCGCCCGCGCCCAGCAGCGGGTTGCTGTGGATCGTGTTGCCGGTGGCCGGCATGCCCGGCACCTGCACCTGCGACTGCCGACGGCCCCGCGAGACCAAGCCGGAGGAGTGCGCGCGAATGACCTGCTCGAGCTCGTCCTCGGCCGGCGCGTGGTGGTCGAAGCCGGTGGCGATCACCGTGAGCCGCAGCGCGTCGCCCATGTTCGGGTCGATGACGGCGCCGAAGATGATGTTGCAGTCCTCGTGCGCCGCCTCCTGGATCAGCGACGCGGCCTCCTCGACCTCGTGCAGCTTCAGGTCCGGCCCCGCGGTGATGTTGATGAGGATGCCCTGCGCGCCGTGGATGGTGACATCCTCGAGCAGCGGCGAGCTGATCGCCTGCTGCGCGGCCTGCAGCGCCCGCCCCTCGTCGTGGCCGATGCCCATGCCCATCAGGGCGCGGCCCTGACCCGACATGATCGTGCGCACGTCGGCGAAGTCGACGTTGATGATGCCCGGCACCGTGATCAGGTCCGAGACGCCCTGGGTCGCGTGCTGCAGCACCTCGTCCGCCAGGCGGAACGAGTCCAGCAGGCTGGTGTTGGCGCTCGTGACCTGCAGCAGCCGGTCGTTCGGGATCGTGATCAGGGTGTCGACTGCAGCCTCCAGCCGCTCGATCCCCTCCTCCGCGAACCGCTGGCGCCGCTTGCCCTCGAAGCGGAACGGCTTGGTCACCACGCCGACGGTCAGCGCGCCCATCTCCCGGGCGATCTGCGCGATGATCGGCGCGGCCCCGGTCCCGGTCCCGCCGCCCATCCCCGCCGTCACGAACACCATGTCGGCGCCCTTGAGCGCCTCGGCGATCTCCGCGATGCTCTCCAGCGCCGCCTCGCGGCCCCGCTCCGGGTTGGCCCCGGCTCCGAGCCCGCGCGTCACCTCGCGCCCGAGCTGAATCACCGTCGGCGCGAGGCTCTTCTCCAGAGCCTGCACGTCGGTGTTGGCGACGTAGAATTCCACGCCCTCCACCTTGTTCGCGATCATGGTGTTGACGGCGTTCCCACCGGCCCCGCCCACCCCGATCACCTTGATCTTCGCCTGATCCTGCACCGCATCCTCGAGTTCAAAGTGCGCCATAGCTTTGACCGACCTGTGTCTCTCCTACGCATTATCCGAGCCGATCGCACATTGCAAAAAATTTGTGATCGGCGATCGCGCATGTAACCATATAGGGTTACATATCCCACATGTAGGATACACTCATCGCCACCAGGGAGCGCCGCAATCGGCCCCTGGGCGCTCTGAACGCCGGATCTCGCGATCTGGGGCCAGCCCGAACACCTGCCCTCAAGGACAGGTTCACTACGATTTATCGATCGGAGTGACCGCCGAAGGATCACCGCGACGTCCAGCGCGGCGTGGTTACCGCGGCCCGCGATCCTCGTCGAATCGTGGCAGATCGGAATTCAGGGAGATCGGACACGACCCCCGTGATCACCACATGATCCACCACCTGTCCGATCGGACATAAAGAGTGATCAGATCTTCAGTCCTTCCGCGGACCCGCGCGGCCAGCCTGATCGTCCGGGCGAGCCGGACGTCCTCCGGCCTACCGCGGCCCCCCGGCCCTGTCCAGTTTTTGGCCGGATCCTCGGAGCCGCCTAGCTCAGCGCCGCCCGCATCGCCGCCACCACGTCGAGCGGCATCGGCTCGCCGAGCCACAGCTCGAGCGCCCGCACCCCCTGCCACAACAACATCGGCAACCCGTCCTGGACCCGCAGCCCCAGCCCCGCCGCCTGGTCGAGCAGGCCGCCCGGCCGCCGCGGATACACCACGTCGATCACCCGGGCCCGCGGCGCCAGCGTCTCCAGAGCCAGCGGCACCGGGAAGCTCGACGGCCCGCTCACCATCCCGACGCTCGTGCAATTGACCAGCAGGTCGACCGCCAGCGGCGCCGTCGTCAGCTCGGCGTAGCTGCCCAGCACCACCCGCCCGCGCAGCTCCGGCCGCCCCGCCAGCACCTGGGCCAGCGCCGCCGGGTCGCGGCTCACCCAGCGCACCCGCCCGACCAGCAGCTCGTAGAGCAGCGCGTCGACCACCGCCAGCGCAGCCCCGCCGGCCCCCAGCACCAGCGCCGAACGCAGCGGCGTCGCGTCGAGCTCGCGCGCCGCGGCCGCGAAGCCCTGACCATCGGTGTTGTGACCGACCATCCCCGCCGCCGTGAAGCACACCGTGTTGACCGCGCCGATCCGCCGCGCCGCCGCGCCCAGCCCGTCCATCGCCGGGAGCGCGGCCTGCTTGTGCGGCAGCGTCAGGTTGAGCCCGCCGAAGCCGAGGGCCCGCGCGCCCGCCAGCGCCGGGGCCAGCCGCGCCGAGGGCACGTGGAACGCGAGATAGCGGTGCGGCAGCCCGAGCACGGCGAAGGCCGCCGCGTGCATCGCCGGCGAGCGCGAGTGCGCGACCGGATCGCCGAGCACCCCGAAACAGAGCGGCAGAGTCACCCTCAACAGCGTAGCGGCGGTCGCCGGAACGGCGACAAAAAAATGCCGGAGGCAGACGCGCCTCCGGCCGCGCGCGGGCCTGCTCAGGGTAACAACGCC
>Ga0073899_10005506_pt1 | contig 10998 bp, 5 predicted proteins | sample KloWWTmetaKNB5Ph_FD_88975 | JGI IMG/M metagenome (GOLD analysis project Ga0073899, IMG submission 88975) | Active sludge microbial communities from Klosterneuburg, Austria, studying microevolution and ecology of nitrifiers - Klosterneuburg... | ecosystem: Engineered > WWTP > Aerobic digester >...
GACAAGAAGGCCCTGACTTCACTTTTGTCGGAAGTCGCGACAAAACATCCTGATCGTTATCGTGAAATAAGCCACACCCTATCCGACGTGGGTCGCCGCGTGGCTTATGCCACAGGTGGTTTTTCGTTCGGGCTAAAACATCTGCGTCCGGCCGCGGCAGCTTTGAAGGCACGACAGCAACTGCAAACGGAGCTGGCCTCACTGGCTGATCAGGATCTGAGTGACGAGCAGATGGAGAAGAAGATCCTGCTGGCTGTGGGTCGTGCTTCGGAAGGGCTGCCCAAAAAAGTCTACGAAGAAGCCCTGGCGGCTGGGAACCCGTTGGCCAAGCAGGTGCTTTCTGGTGCTCGCGGCAACCCTATGAATTTGTCGAGCCTGATCTCCCAAGACTTCCTCTACACAGATCACCGCGGCAAGGTGATGCCGCTGCCCGTGCTCCGCAGTTACTCCGAGGGTTTGACGCCCGCGGAATACTGGGCGGGAATGTACGGAGCCCGTAAGGGGGTCATGGACACGAAATTTGCCACCCAGGACTCGGGCTTCCTCTCGAAACAGCTCAATCAAATCTCGCATTGCGCCGTGGTGGTAGACGTGGATGGCGACGGCGAACCGGACACGCTGCGGGGTTATCCGACGGACACAGACGATCCCGACAACGAAGGTGCCCTGCTGGCCCATCCTGCGGGCGGTTATGCTCGCAACACCGTACTGACGCCGAAAATCCTCAGCGACTTGAGACAACAGAAGGTGAGCCGCGTCCTGGTTCGCTCGCCCATGGTAGGCGGTACGCCGGACGGCGGCGTCTATGCCCGCGATGTCGGGATGCGAGAGTTTGGCCGCTTACCGACGGCGGGTGAGAATGTTGGTCTGACCGCCGCACAAGCGCTGAGTGAACCGTTATCGCAGGCACAGCTGAGCTCCAAGCACTCCGGCGGCGTAGCTGGTGCCACCGCGGGCGGTGTGAGTGGCTTTCAACTCATCAACCAACTCGTGCAAACGCCCAAGACGTTCAAAGGTGGTGCAGCGCATTCCACGCAGGACGGGACAGTGGAGCACATTTCGGACGCTCCCGCGGGCGGCAAAAACGTGCAAATCAACGGCCAGCAGCACTATGTGGGCAGCGGGTTTGACTTGCGCGTGAAGCCTGGTGACAAGATTGAAGCGGGCGACATTCTCAGCGAAGGTGTGCCCGATCCGTCCGTGATCGTGCAGCACAAAGGCGTGGGCGAGGGCCGTCGGTACTTCGTCAATGCTTTTCGCCAGGCCTTCCGAGACGCGGGCATCAAAGGCCATCGTCGCAACATCGAGCTGCTGGCCAAGGGCCTCATCAATCACGTGCGACTGACGGACGAAGTTGGCGATTACGCACCAGACGACGTGGTCCCTTATTCGGTGCTCGAACACAGTTACCAGCCTCGCGAAGGGGGCCGCGTCATGGCCCCGGTGGCCGCCACCAATCAGTACCTGGAAAAGCCCTATTTGCATTACTCAATTGGCACCAAGCTGCGGCCCTCCATGCTGAAAGATTTTGCGGAATTTGGCGTCAAGGAAGTTGCTGTACACCCGGACCCGCCGCCGTTTGAGCCTGAGATGATTCGCGGAATGGCCAATATGCAGCACGATCCGGACTGGATCACGCGAATGCTCGGCTCGGGGCAGAAGTCGAGTTTGCTGGACTCCGTGCATCGTGGTGGCTACAGCGACGAAGCTGGCACGAGCTTCGTACCCGGCCTGGCCAAGACTATCAATTTTGGACAGACCGGAAAGGTTCGCACGCCGCAGGCGCCGCCCGCTCCGCAGATTCTCAAAGCTGGCGAAGATACGCTCTCTGCCGCTGCCGCGGCGTTGCGGCAGAAAATCGTGCTGGCGGCCGTGTCACCGCCAATTGTAGACGATCCGGAATTTGACACTTCTGAGGCGGGACTGGGCGCAACTTGGTCCGGAGCAGCTCGCCGTGCTGCGCCTGTTGTCGGTAGAGCAGTTGTGGACACAGTCACAGGCCTCAAGCCTTACAGCCAGAAAGGCACAGTGGAGCCTGCGACCTCCACTTTTCAAAAAGTCACGGACAATTTGCCCGACAGCGGTTATGCCCCTTTTCATCCTGCGAAAACTTGGGCAAACGTCGATCCGTCGCAACAACAACAACAGGTTGCCGCCATTCGTCACGCGATGCAACAATTGCATCGGTATGAACAAGGTTTGGGTGAACAGAAGACGGTTTTGTTCAATGAGCCCTCGCTGACAGATCTGCCGTCCGCCGGACAGTACCAAGTACCCGCGGGCCTGGCCTCTGAACGTTCCCAGTTCCATTTGCCAAATTATGGTCCAAATATCGAAACCAACTGGGCCAGTGGTCACCAGCTCAACCCGTATCGCGGTAATCCTCAACGCTACGTGCAGCAGTACAACGACATCGTTTCGCAGCAGGGTGATATGAGTGCCGAAACATTGGTGCAAGCCATTCAGGCCATGCGGCAGGCTCATCCGGAAGCTTATGCCGCAGCCCAGGCCCAGGCCGGGCAGGCCATGTTCAACCCGTCTGACGACTGGAAGCGGATGCCTGTTGAAGAACGCTTGAAAACCCTGCAAGGTTGGTACGGGAACTTAGATCCCGGCTCGGAACTGTCTGTGCCGCTGGAAGAGCTTGCAAAATCCCCGACGATACCCGAACATGCTCAGGCGCAGTTACCCCAGTATTTCCCAGATTTTAAGCCAACCAGTCCGTTGGTGCGGCCGCGAGCCGCAGGAAACCTGGCCCCCTACACCGCCCCCAGTGGAACCCGTATGTTAGGCACCCAAGAAGCTGTCGACGCCAATGACGCCAGCCAGCTCACAGCGAAACCGCATTGGAACGATGGCCCCGGTTATCAGCCCGGTTACGGCTTACTGCCGTTGGCACAAATGTTCAACCAGCTGGCGCCCGGTGCCTCAAATCAGTTGATGCAAGCAGCCGGTCCGGCCGCCCTTCCGCTGTTGCTGGACACTGGAGCCACGCAGCAACTGTTTCGCGGACCGCAACAACCTGCCGCAGCACCACTGCCGCCTGCTCCAGCCCCGCGACCGTCGCGACCGGCACTGACGCAACCGCCCGCCCCGACTCCCGCACCTCCGCCTGCCGCACCGCCCCCGCCCGTGCCACAGCAACCGGCTCCCGCGCCTGCGCCTCGCGCTCCGGTTCCGCGGCCAAACCAGCCGCAGCAACCAGCCCCGCCGCGACAGCCAAAGTCGCTGGCACCCTCCAGATCAACTTTGCCGCAACCTGACAGCCCGGTACCGGGCGGTTAGACTGGGATAGTAGTTGCGAAAATTTACCGTTAGAATCCGGGCAGGGAGGCCTGATATGTCGCTCACGATTGAATTGGCAAAGATTGCCGCACGCACGGTTCACACAAAGCAGGCCAATCCCGCTTTGCCTCTACTCGCGCGTCTCGGCAGCGGACTTGCTCGCACCGGCGGGGCTGCCGCCAAACTTTTGCCAAAACCGACCACTGGTCGCGTTGCGGCGGGTTTAGGCGGGGCCTACCTGGGCCGAGATGCCTATCGCAGTTACAACACGGACACGCCCGGCCTGCAGCAGTATTACGACCAGAACCAGGTTGCTTCCAAGGCCTTGGCGCAGCAAGCGGCCCGGCTGTCCTCACCCAGCGGCTTTCGTGACACAAGTGCAGGACCGACGGCTGCTTCGAAAGATGTCAGCGTTGGCCAGCTTGTCGGCCAGAACGCCCCGCAGCTGGACGTAGAAGCGCCCATGAATTCGTTCTGGCGAACTTTGCTCCGCCCGGTGCACGAAACACGGATGAACTTTGGTGGCGATCCTGGGGCCTATAAACCAACGCCTCTGGAAGGCTCGATGTCCGTGGCGGGCGGTGATCGTCGAATCACCAACCCCGACGGCACCGTGACCTCGCTCGGCCCAGCCAAGGCCGAAACTAAGACGACGCAACAAACCAATCGTTCCAAACAACTCAAATGGCAGGCTGACATGGACGCCGCCCAAACCGGGGCCGCCGTCAACAGATATCAGCAAGAAGGATCGCAGATCCTGCCTAAAGCTCAAGAGGCCCTCGGCCGCAACATCCAGGATACTCGCGGAGCCCACCAAGCTGGCAATCAACAGTACAGCCAGTCGCGAGCCCGCACCGAAGCCCTTTGGCGGCAGCTCGGACTTGATCCCAGCAACATGCCGCAAGAGCTGAGTGCCCCGGATATGGGCGGAGCTGAAAAGAATCATGCCGCCTTATCGCAACTGAATGCCGGGCAGCCGTCCGTTTCGCCGTCCGTTTCGCCGTCCGTTTCGCCGTCCGTTTCGCCGTCCGTTTCGCCGCCCGGGCCAGCCACCCGCGGAATCGACGATTACAGTTTGGAAGAGTTGGCGAAAATTGTCGCCCAGCGACAAGCAAAGACAGCGCCCAGTCAGCCGCCGCAAAACTCAGCTCCCGCAACCTCCGGAGCGGCACCGCCTGCCGGGAGCCGTGAGGAGATGGACCGCAGGCGTCGTATAATGAACGGGTTGTCTCGCGAGTGGAACGCCTATTAAGCTGGGCCAGTTGCGAAGACTTTGTTACTATAAACCTGAGTAAGACGGATCTTAACGGCCACTCAGAGGTCCACGGAAGGATTATGAGCGTACTAACACCCATCGACCGGCGTCCATCCCGAACTTCTCGTTGGAACGATATTCGCTTGGCCAAGCAAGCGGATAGCTACCACGAAACGCTTCGTCCCTACGTGGGCAGTCGTACGAAAATTGCGACTATCGGCGGTGATCACGAGACGCAATTTGAGCAGGCCTTTGCTTCGCTGGCCTATTCGTACATTCTCGACAAGTCTCCTCGCTTGCTGGATTTCTTGGTCGGGTTTCAGCTTGTCGATCGCAACGACGACAACACGAAGGCAGTGGGGATCTTCGGCTTCAACGTCAGCAAGACTTGGGTCTATGCGCCCGTCTTCTTCTTGAACGGCGACCTCAAAGGCCACGAACTGCTATATCTGAAAGAGCAGGACATGTTCGTGCCGATGAAAGAGAACTGGGTCAATTACGTCATCAGCAAAAAACCGCACGTGCCGGGAAACTCGGTCCGAGGTACTCCGCAGGGGCTCAACATCCAAACGCCCGACATCCGCTCGCTGTCGGTTCCGCCGTACAACAGCAAGTACGGCTCTGCGCGGAGTGCGAACGTTTACCCCAATTTGACGAACGGCGGCTGGCTGCCACCCGCGGAAGGCTTCAAACACGTCTACGCTGCCCTGGCTGGTGACAGCTTGGAGGCGTCCTTCGTCGACAGCTTGTCCAAGCACGCAGGCTTCCAGGCCGGGGATATGCTCAAGCAGTTTGTGCGCGAAAGCGTTGAGCACTGCAAATACGCGATGGATCTTTGCGACAAGTATCCTGGCGTCGCGGAATGTTTGTACCGTTTCCACGGGGCTTCGTTTTTTGAGTCGGCTTTGCTGGACTTGCGAGACCGAGTCAAACAGGCTGCCGGTGATTTGCCGGAAGAGATGGGCCGCACCGTGGCGGAATATCATTTTGGAGGCGGAGCCAAAGCCCGCCGCAAAAAGCCCGCCCGGCGTGTGCTATCCAAGGCGAATGCGGATTCGCCGTCGCAACTGCCCGGCAAGACGTCGGTTTTAGGCGGCACGGAGCCGCCTGCTAAACGGGCCGCCGCAGAAGGCGTCGAGATCAAAACACGAGAAGATTTTTTGACCACCGAAAATGGTCCGCAGCTCAAGGATTTGAGTGACGAAGAAGCTTCTGCCGTGGCCCGGGACGGCTACCTGGTAAAAGACCACCGTGAAGGCGAAGAAGTTTCGAAGGCGTATAACACCCAAATCGAGATGCAATTGGTCAATCCGGACGGATCGGGCCTTTACGAAATTCTCCAGAAGCCGGGTGAGTTTGCAAAATGCCTGGTGCTGGCCGATGCCCACGCGCCCAACGGACGCCAGAACTTCGCCACCGTGGTGCAGCTGGAACCAAAGCACTGGATCAATGCCCATCGTACTGTGCTTTTTGGTCGGCCCAATACAACCAGCCGCGAAGATTTCGCGAAATGGTACAACGGGCTGTCCAACAAGCAGTCGTTGGAAGTTGGCGGCACCTACGTTGTCGTGGCGGAAAACGGAGAAGGCACCGTGCCGTTTCGGGTCGAGGAGAAGCTTTCCGGCGACGGTCGCTACCAGATCCTCAGTTTCAACTTTGCCGATCGGCGGCGGCCGGGTTACTTGCCCGCCACGGATCGCGACAACAGCTCCGATTACGACGAGTCTTTCCGTTACGGCCCCGAACTGCTGTATCTGGACGACCGAGAAGGGCGATCTTTCCATTCGTCGCAAAACATTTTGATGGTTCCCAAATCGCATAAGATTCTGGAGCTGAAAAAGCCGGAACAACTGGACGACGACGGTGATTGTGGCTGTTCGGGAACGCTGCCGCAGACCAGCAGCGCTGACACCACGTTCGAGCCGGGCAACTTGGCGGATCTGCAGATGGAAATCTTGCAGAAGACTGCCCATTTGAAGGTTTACGTGGACGCTAACGAAGCCTCGATCAATGCCGGACCTCCGCAGTCCAAGCTGGCTTGTTTGTTTGACCTGATTCGCGTGCATGGCTTGCGGGAGCGGGAAGCCAAAGGCATTCTCAAGCTGGCCGAGCGATCGGTGCTTGGCAAGAGCAAGGCCTCGTTCCGTATTCAGTACGGGCCGGGTTATCCGCGAACCAAGCAGGCTTTTGGCGGCATGGAGATGCTGCAGGGTGGCCCTTCTGCTCCGGCGATTCCCGAAACCAGCTACGGTTACGACAGTGCTTATGGCGGTGTGCCCTCCCAGTACATGGAATCGTACCAGCAAGGCATTCCGGAGTTGTCTTCGAGCAACACGGACCCTTCTGTTTACAGCCCTTTGCCGCAAGACCTGCCTGATCCGCAAATGATGCAGCAAGCCCAGCAAGCGGGCCAGTCGGGACAGAAGGAAATTTTCGACACGGCCATGATCACGGGCCTGTTGCGATCCGTGCGGCAAGATTCGCTCGTTGAACGCTACATGGGCGATCTGCTGAAGGCACTGGACCGGCTGGGTCGCATTTTGTTTATGTTCTACTGGCACAACGATGAATTTGTGGATCGTTACGGAAAATCGGACGCGCCTGAGCTGGAAGACACGCTCCGGAACAGTTTCGAGACCCTCGGGGATCTTGTGCTGTTCCTCAAGGAAAAGAGCGTCGAACCGCTGGCTCGCGGTGATCAGGGTGATCCGGACGTGGAAGATGCCGCATTGAACTAAGGAAAAATCATGTCGTTGATTTACGAAAAACCGAATCAGACCGTCACCGTGGAAGACGCCGAGTTGGCTTATCCGCTGGCAGCGCCTCCCCGTGTTGAACTGCAAAAGCTCATCGCGATTCGTGAAGAGAGCGCGGACAGTATCAGCGAAGTGGACGATGCTTTCACTGTGGAGGCTTTTAGCCGGGCCTTGCTGGGTCCGGCTGTTTCCGTGATCGCCGTGGAGCAGGCCGCAAATGGCAAGTGTCTCGTCTTTGTGGACGCAGATCCTCGCCTGCGGGTTAATGATCCGCTGGTGGTCGACGGCTGCGACGTGACAGACTACAACACGACGCACCGCGTTCGCGCGATCGAGAAAGTGGCGGGCGGGTATCTGCTCGGCACCAATCGCACTTACACTTCTCGCGGCACTGGCGGCACGGCTCAGCTCGCGATCGTCAACGAAGAAGAAGAGCTGTACCGGGTCCTGGCTCCGTTGTCTTCTGCAAACAACTTTGCGGCCTACAATGGCGGCGTGCTGTTTGAAAACCAAGATCCCCGGCGGCACGACGGCAGTTCGCACGAACGGAAGATTTATCTGCGGTTCAGTTCGCCCGGCGTTTATCTGGTGACGCTCGGCTTCCGCAGTAACGAGACGTTCTCGTTCTAAAGCCATACGCGTAAATGCAATGCACAAGCAGTTTCAATTATTTAATCCGTTTCGCGAGCCACAGTGGCGCTATGAGCGTTGTCTGCAGCTAGTTGAGCACCTGCCACAACCGCTGCCCGCGTCGCCGCGGCAAGACGACGTCTATGTCCGGCGATACCGCAAATTCCTGTTGCGGTATTTGCGGGCCACCGACGAGGAAACGCGGTCCGCGATTTTTCCCACGGATCCGGCGGTTTATTACGCCCACTTGATTCACCACCATCACGACACGGAATGGCGATCGATCACCCAGGCGCGTCTGCTGACTGGGGACAGTGCCGCGTTCATTGCCAGTTACGCGGGCACGCTGCCCAGGGCCATCGAGATCTACGAAAAACTGTTCTTCAACGTGCAGGATCGCCTGGCCAACAAGGACTGGATTGTAAAAACCGTGCTGGGCACCGCCTCACAGCGATCGTCCAATCGTTACGACACGATGACGGATCACCAGCGAGACGTGCTTTACAAGTTGTTCGGCTACTTTGGCGGCCCGATCATGCTGGACTCGGTGATCAGCGGATTCGCTGCCCGGGACATTCCCACAGATCCCAGGCACGTGCCAGGCTGGTACGACCGCACCATGAAGAACTTCATCAAACGGAAGGCTACCATGGAGGCCTACCGGTTTGAGTCAGACAAATTCAAAGTGATCGAGTTGATGCACATTCACCTGGCCATCATGTCCGCCGAGAAGTCTTCTGGCGGCGACGATACGGATTACGCCAAGGCAGTGGAGTCCATGCTGCGACAAACTCCGTGGGGGATGGCCAACGAGGGTTACCAGGCCCTCAACGAGACGCAAAAAACCTACGCCTTGAGTGCTGTTGAGCCTCGGGCAGACGAGCAAATGCAATTGGCGTGGGGTACTCCGCCTGCTACGCTACTGGAGCGGGAAAAAAACACAAATGACGCTCTGCTCACTCTCTCGCAAAGTCACGAGGACAAGCCATGACCCAGTTTGGCAAGGAAGCCGAAGACCGTTTGTTGCGCTGCGTGCGGGACGTGCAAGCTTACATTGTGGACGGCGATTCGCCGGACGATTCCATCATCAAGGTGGCACAGGAGCAGCAACTGCACCCCGACATGCTGCCGCTGCTGGTGCAGGCCGTGAACGTGGGTCGCCAAAGCTACCAGCGCGAAAAGTACAGCGGGCAGGGCGTATTGGAGCAGCTGGCCGAATTTCCGTTGGCTCGTATTGAGGTCGTCAAGGCGGCCCTTTACCCCGCCAAGCCTTCCTCGCCGTCTGCGGTGTTGAAGGCTTCAGCCGTTTCTCAGGAGTATGCCGCCCCGCCAAAACCTGTTTTTAGCTATCAGAAAGCGGCAACCGAGAAACTGGCTTCCGCCAAGCTTCCAGACAGCTACTTCGCCCAGCCAGCTCCCGGCTACCAGGGCGATCCCAAGACCAAAATTGCCCGAATGCAGGCGGCCAAGCAGAAAATCGCACGCGAGATCGAAAATGCCAAGACGGCTGAAATCGCCGCCCGCGATCTGTTCTTGGCCTCCTTGAGTCGCGTCGCGGATTATTTCAAGCAGGCTTCCTACGACCGCTTGCCGTTGGCAGAGGTCGAATGGAACGCGCTTCGGCTGTACGGTCCGCTGGCGGGTGACGTCATCAACTACGTGGCTGCCCGCAATCAAACCAAGGAGGCGCGGGCCAGCGGTCCGCCGCGACTTGCCAGGCCCGTGTCGCAGTCCGACTTACCTTATGCGGCGATCGGGGCAGCCATTGCCGCTGCCGAGAAGTACGCCGCGGCCCGCCAACATACTGCTCACATGGAGGGTGCGGCGACCGAAAAAATTGCCCAGGTGATGCGCCCTTTTGCCGAGCACTTCCCGACGACGCCCACGAGCGTGTTGGGAAGTCAGCGGCAGAACAAAGCCGCTTCGGGCTTATCAACCATGTTGGCCTCCGGAATCGGCTCAGGCTTGGGCACGCAGTTTCGTGAGTCCATGCAGCCCAAGTCCACGCCCGACCTGGTGAGCGACATTGGGCTTGAGTTGGATGACCCGCAACACAATGACGAGCTCAAGGGGATTGAAGCCAAAGCGATGCTCAATGACTTGCTCGCCAACGACGAAGTCATTTCGGGCTTCGATCCGCAGGAAGTCAGTGAAGCTTACAACGAGATCACGCAGCTCTCGCCGTCGTCTGCCACGCAGCCCGCACTGATGCGACCGCTGTTACGCAAACGACTGACGGCAGGGTCTGTTGAGCCATTTGAGGCCCAACAGCTCGCGGACATCGAGAAGACGGTGCGGCAAACAAACCAGGCGGGGCAATCAGGAGGTCGCAATGGCAGCGCAGTCTTGGCTTGATTATGACGTCAATGAAGTGGCCACCCTGCTTGCCAAGGAGGCTGTAGCTCGCGATCTGGTCAAAGCTGCGGCCCTGCCCACCCTCGCCGATATTGGTCAACAGGTCGGCGAGTTCGGCGCCAATTTTGGCAACAAAGCCCGTGAGTACGGCGGGCAGGCGTTGAATTGGCTCAATGAGCCCGGCAGCGAAGGCCTGCGTTATGGCCTGGCCGGAGCCGGAGTAGGTGGCCTGCTGGGACTGGGTTCACAGCTTCACAAAGATCCGGAAGAGCGCCAATACGGCAGTGCGGCCTTGACGGGCGCCTTGTCAGGCGGAGCAATGGGTGCCGGTGCGGGACTTTTGCGGCAAAACAGCTCGGGGTTGTTTGGCGATGGATCGCAAGCTTCGCCGCCCGCCGAGGCCCCGCAACCGACGGCCAAGCCGCCCGCTGTCAAAGACGACGCGGGATCAGCCGGTGTGGACGCGGCGACAGCCGGTGCCGCGGCGGGCGAAGGTTCCGCCCCACTGAGCGTGGACGAGCAACTCAAAAGAGTAAACCAGGGAATTGCCGAAGGCCAACAACAGCAAGGTGTGGCGTCGTCCGAAAACTGGAAACGGACCGCCAAGCAGCTTGCTGGCGGGGCCGCGGTGACGGCAGGTGCGGATCAGTTCCTGCGAAATCGTCCGACAGCTTTGCTAGGTCGTGGCGTAGATGCCGCAGTCGAAGGCGGTATGAA
>Ga0073899_10005508_pt1 | contig 10995 bp, 8 predicted proteins | sample KloWWTmetaKNB5Ph_FD_88975 | JGI IMG/M metagenome (GOLD analysis project Ga0073899, IMG submission 88975) | Active sludge microbial communities from Klosterneuburg, Austria, studying microevolution and ecology of nitrifiers - Klosterneuburg... | ecosystem: Engineered > WWTP > Aerobic digester >...
CGTAGCGCGCTCACCAGCGCCGCGACGAGGATCGGCAGCATCTGCCGGGCGCGACGCAGCCACCAGCCATGCAGCACCAGCCCACGCGCCTGCTGCGCGTCGGTGATCGTCGACCAGGTGCCAGCGAACGTCGGGATGAAGCGCAGCGCGATCGTCAGCGCCATCCCCCAGCGGTAGGGCAGCCCCAGCCGGACGAACCCCCGCACCAGGTCGCGCGCGTCGGTCGTACCGATCCAGAGGACGAACAGGAAATTGATCCCCGCGATCCGCAGCGCGTTCGCCACGCCCCGAAGCAGCCCGTTGTCGGTCACCTCGATCGGCCCGATCTGGAACAGCGTCGTCCCGCTATGGTCGAAGAGCGGCCAGACGATGACGATCAGGATCAGCAGCAGCGCGATTGCCCGCCAGGCCGTCGCCAGCCGCTCCCACGGGTAGCCGGCCGTCAGCAGGACCACGTGGATCAGCAGCAGCGCCCCGGCCAACAGCGGCAGATTAATCCAGAAGAACAGCGTCACGCCGGCCAGCGTTAGCGCCGCGAGCTTCACCCGCGAGTCGAGCCGGTGCAGCCAGGAGTCGCCCGCGACGTAGAACTCCAGCGCGTTCGCCGTCATCGCCGGCCCGCCAGTAGCTCCGCGCACGCCGCCACGAAGGCGTCCGGCGTCGCCACCCTGGCCGGCATCCCCAGCGGCCGCAGCGCCTGCGCCAGCCGCGCCGCCTCGGGTGGGTCGAGACTGGTCGTTGCCAGCAGCTCCGGCTGGTCGAACAGCGCCTGCGGTGTGTCATCGCCAACAATCCTGCCCTGCCGCAGGACGACCATCCGGTCCGCGTGGGCAGCGACGAGCGGCATCTCGTGGGTGATCAGAATCACCAGCCGGCCCTCGCCGACCAGCCCGCGCAGCATCGCCATCAGCTCCTCGGTGCGACGGTGGTCCAGCCCGCCGGTCGGCTCGTCGAGCACCAGCGCGCGCGGGTTCATCGCCATCACCGCCGCCAGCGCCGTCAGCCGCCGCAGCCCCCGCCCCAGCGAGGCAGGGTGCCGGCCAGAGATCGTCTCCAGCCCGAAGCGACCCAGCGTCTCCTCCACGCGCCCGGCCAGCGCCGCGCCCTCAAGGCCGAGCTGGCGGGGCCCCCACTCCACCTCCGCCCGCACTGTCGGCAGGAAGAGCTGGTGGTCGGGGTTCTGGAAGACGTAGCCAACCCGCGCTGCCAGCCGGCCGACTGCCTCCGTCCGCGTGTCGATCCCAGTCACCGTCACGCGCCCGGCATCCGGCTTCAGCAGCCCGTTGAGGTGCCGCGCCAGCGTTGATTTGCCCGACCCGTTCTGCCCCACCAGCGCGACGAGCTGGCCGGCCGGCAGCCGCAGCGAAACGTCGACCAACGCCGGCCTCGGTGGCGCCCCTGGCGCGACGTAGGCGTAGGAGATGTCCTCAACCTCGATCAGCGGCTCGCTCACCGCGCGTCCGTCTCAGGCAGCGCCCCGGAGAGCGTCGCCAGCGCGTCGTCATGCTCGACGAAGGCGAACGCCGTGCCTGAGCGCGCGTTCAGGCCGGCCGCGATCCAGGCGGCAGCCGGGACGCCAACGCCGATCTCCACCAGCGGCCCCGGGTCGCGATACAGCCGGTGTGGCTCGTCGATCGCGACAATCCGCCCCTCGTCGAGCACCGCCACCCGGTCCGCCAGCCGGGCCAACACGTCCGGGTCGCGCTCGACCATGACGACCGTCATCCCCGCCTCGCGCGCGCGCAGGTCGGCCACCACCTGCGTGATCTCGCGCCGCCCGACCGGGTCCAGCTCGGCAGTCGGCTCATCCAGCACCAGCACCTGCGGCAGCATCGCCAGCACCGACGCGATCCCGATGCGCTGCTTCTGCCCACCGGAGAGCTGGCTGGCTGAGCGATGCCGCGCCTCCGCCATCCCGACGACATCCAGCGCCCAGACCAGCCGCTCCTCGATCTCGCGCGGGTCGACCCCGAGATTCTCCGGCCCGAATGCGATCTCGTCCTCAACCGTCAGCCCGATGAGGTTCGCCTCCGGGTCCTGGAAGATGACGCCCACTCGCGTCGCGAGCCGCGGGATTGGCACCCGCTTGGTGTTCCAGTCGCCGATCCAGACGTCGCCGCGGATCGTCCCGCCTGTCTGCTGCGGAACCAGCCCGTTCAGCGCCAGGCAGAGCGTCGTCTTCCCGCTGCCGGTCGTCCCGGTGATGCCCAGCAGCTCGCCCTCGGCCACCTCCAGCGACACGCCGGCCAGCGCATAGCCCGGCTCCTCCCCCTGCTCGGGGTCGAAGACCGGATAGCGATAGTGCAGGTCGTCGATGCGAATGGCGACGGACTCAGCCACAGATCATGCGCTCCCCCCGGGTCAACGCGACGCGAGGGAATCATATCCGTCAGCATCCACGCCGCATACAGAAGCGCCCCTCCCCGCCGGGGAGAGGGGCGTTGAGCCTCGCGCGCCTATTCCTCGGTCCAGCTCGGGCCGGCGCCCCAACGACGGACCGGCGGGTACGCCTGGCGAATTGCCATGATCAACGGGACAGCGATGATCGCGGCGATCAGCACCTGGAACGTGTTCGGCCAGACGGCAGCCGCCGCGGTGGCGATGGCGGACTTGCCCTCGTCTGCCTGAAACGAGCTGAATGAGCCGGCCGAGATCAGAAGCCATTGATACAGGAAATACCCGATGACAACGATTGCGCCACCGACGATGACAGCGACGATCGTCCGCGCTAGCCCACCGCGCCAGGCGATCAGGCCGGCCACGAACGCCTGCAGCCCGTGGATGACGAACGTGCCGGGCGCCCATGCGCCGTAGCCGCTCGAGAGGTCGGCCAGCGCCGTGCCAGCCCCGCCAGCCACCCCGCCGACGATCGGCCCGAACAGGAACGCCGCGACGTAGAGCGCGATGTCCCCGAAGTGGATATAGCCACCCGGCCCGATCGTGATCTGCACCACGCGGGTCATGACGAAGACGACGGCGATCATCACCGCCGCAGCCGCGATCAGCCGGACATCGAACCCGCCGATGTCGCTCGCGCTGACGTTGCGCGGCCCGTCATTCCCGGAGCCCTTGGTCTTGTCGAAGCTCACAGCGCCCACTCCCCCTCTGATCCGCTGTCCGCCCGGACCCGTCGCACGAAGGGCAGGCAGCAGCGTCGATCGCAACACGTCGATACGCCCATGCTGCCGCACCCGGCTCGATCCAGAAACATCCAATTGGAGCCATCCAACCGGGCTGGCGAGATAGCCCGCGCGTGTATGATCGCCCCGAGGAGTCGGCGTGGGAGATCGAACAACGGGCAGGCGAACCATGCGGGGCATATCGACACCGGCGATCGCGGTGGCGCGGAAGGCCGGGATCGAGTTCTCGGTCCAGTCCTACGAGGTGGCCGGCGAGCACGGACCCGAGGGTTGGGGCGTCGAAGCGGCCAGAGCGTTGGGCCTCGACCCTGCGCGTGTCTTCAAGACGCTCATCGTCCTCTTAGACGATGGGCGTCTCGCGGTGACGATCATCCCGGTGGCTGCCAGGTTGCGCCCGAAGTCGGCTGCCGCGGCGTTCGGCGCGCGCGAAGCGCATCTGGCTGCGGCGCACGATGCCGAGCGCGCGACAGGCTACGTCCTCGGCGGGATCAGCCCGCTGGGGCAACGCCGGAAGCTGTCGGCGGCGCTCGACGCCTCCGCGTTCGACTTCCCGACGATCCACGTCAGCGCCGGCCAGCGCGGCCTGCAGATCGAGCTTTCGCCGCACGACCTCGCGCGCCTCATCAGCGCGACCACCGCTTCGCTGACCAGTTAAGGGTGACATGAGGGCTGCATAAAGAGGAAAGGCCCCGACAAGCCGCTCCGTCTCGACGCGCGCCTGTCGCCTCTGACCGCCCGCCCGGCAAGCCGGACGATGGTAGATTCCAACAGCCGGGTCGGCAGCAAGCCGCCTCCCCGATCCAGACCCTCCGCGGTCAGCCGCTCGACCAGGCTTACGCCCATCTCACGACCCCGGTTGAGGAGTCCAGGCCCATCCGCCAGACAGAAAACCGTCGGCTTCCGGTGCGTCGATCCACGAGAACTCATCGGGACCGTACATACACTATAGCGACCCTGTGCCAGCTTGTCAATACCCTGTTTCGACCGAATCCGCCGGTCATTCTGAGCGCTCCGACCAGCGTGATGTGTCATGCAATGTGGCGCGACAGCCACCCCGGCCGTTTGTCATGCTGAGCCTCAGCGAAGCATCTCCTCATGCTGGACACAGTCGAACGCAGGGAGATCCTTCGGCTGCGGCCTCAGGATGACAAGGGACAGGGAGGCTGCCAATCTGACATTTCACGCTGGTCGGAGCACTCAGAATGACAAGGAGGCGGCGGCTGGCTGCCGCTCTGGCCACGCCCGCGTATTGTCATCCCGAGCGCGCACGCGAGGGATCTCCCCGGCGTTGGTGGCAGGCGGAGCGGGAGATGCTTTGCTACGCAGGCGACATCACCCAGACGGTATCCATGCAGCGAATGACAAAGGCACACAGAAACCACCGGTCCGCCAGGTTCGACGGGGCAACGCTGCCTAGCGCAGCAGCAGGATCAGGATGACGATCAGCGCGATGGCCAGCACGATGGCTGCGATCGTCAGAACCACCCGCTGCCGCGATGTCGGCCGCTTCCCGACGATCTCGCCTGTCCGACCGTTGACCAGCACGCGGTAGTCGGCGTTGTCGTAGCGGTAGTTGAATAGCCAGACCGGCAGATAGCAGACGGCGGCCTGCCGGTTCGACAGGCGCGTGTCGACGCGGGTGAGCCGCTCGACCTCGACGGCGCAGGCGTCGTGCTCCATCTGCTGGATCTTCGGGTCGCCGGCCGCCCATGCGCCGGCAACATCGACCCCCGGCTCCTCCACCGAGTAGCCAGCAATCGCGTCGGCGGAATACGTCAGCATGCCTTCCTCGGGGAACGGCATCAGCTGGTCTCCCTCGATCTGGGTCAGTCCGGTCGAGCCGGTAACCCAGGCGCGATGGTTGCCCTCGTGCGTCCCGCTCCGTGGATGCCAAGTCTTGTACTCTTCCGTCTCCATCCGCGTCCCGCTGTTGCCGCCGCTGTCGGTGAACTGGCGCGACACCTCCCGCGTATGTGTCTCAGAGACCTCGCCCTCCCACTCCGAGCTGGCATCCGCGTCGAGCCGCCAGAATGGGACATAGGCGCCCTGTCCGCGGTCGAGTGTCGAGCGAGATTGCAGGTCGCTCGGCGCGAAGAAGGACTTGCCGAGCCACGTGCGGACGCTATCGATCGAGGCGTCCTTGTCGATGGAGAACGGCAGGACGAGCTTCCCCACGTCCTCCGGCACGGTCGCGCCGGCCGCAGTCGCGCGAACGGCAGCCTCGGTGCCGCAGAACGGGCAACGCAACGTCTGGGTGCGTGGGTCGAATGATGTCGTAGCCCCGCAATTCGCACAGGTGAAGGTCTGCAGTGTCGTTGAGCTATCAGTCGACATGACGAATCCTGCCTGAATTGGGCACCCTGCCCTCTGGCTATCGCGTCAATATCGGAGTGTACGGCGGGTTTGCTGGCGTCGCAATTGCTTCTGTCCGGTTGACCGCAACGTCGTTGGTGGACACAATCCACACTGGTGCGTGATCGTCACCGTTGACCGCAAAGGGGTTTCCTATGAGCGCTCCACACGCCGACCTGACCTCCCAACCCGTCGCCTGGCGTCCCGACGCCGGCCGCCTTGCCCGCAGCCGGGCGCTGGCGTTCGCCCGTGCCAACGGGCTGACCACCTGGGAGGAGATCGCCGACCGCGCCGCCGCCGATCCGTCCTGGTTCTGGGGCGCAGTGGCAGACGAGCTCGGCATCGTCTGGTCGCGCCAATACGACACGGTGCTCGACCTGTCGGCCGGCCCGGCCTGGCCTCGCTGGTTCGTCGGCGGTCGGATGAACTACGTCGTCAGCGCCGTCGACCGGCATCTCGCGGAACGGGCCGGCGAGGTGGCGCTCGTCTGGGAGGGCGACGATGGCGCGACCCGCTCGCTGACCTATGGCGAGCTGGCTGCTGAGGTCAATCGCCTCTCCAACGCCCTGCGCGCGCTGGGGATCGGCAAGGGCGACCGCGTCGGCATCTTCCTGCCGATGCTTGCCGAGACGGCTATCGCAACGCTGGCCTGCAGTCGAATTGGCGCGATCTTCGTGCCGATGTTCTCCGGCTACGGCCCCGACGCCGTCGCGACACGGATCAACGACGCCAGCGCTCGGCTGCTGATCACCGCCGACGGCTTCTACCGGCGCGGTGCGGTCGTCTCGATGAAGGCGACTGCCGACGCGGCCCTGGAGCAGACAACCACCGTCGAGCGCGTCCTGGTCGTCCGCCGCACTGGCGCGGACGTGCCCTGGACCGCCGGCCGTGATGTCTGGTGGCACGACATCGTCCCGACACAGCCCGACGCCTGCGAGCCGGAAGACACTGCCGCCGACGACCCCTACATGCTGATCTACACGTCCGGCACGACCGGCAAGCCGAAGGGCGCTGTCCACGTCCACGCCGGCTTCCCGGTCAAGGCCGCCCAGGACCTGGCGTTCTGCTTCGATGTCCACCGGGGCGACCGGCTGTTCTGGCTGACCGACCTCGGCTGGATGATGGGTCCCTGGGCAATCGCTGGCGGGCTGATCGCTGGCGCGGCAATCGTGCTCTTCGAGGGCACGCCCGACTATCCCGAGCCGGATCGCCTCTGGGAGGTCGTCGAACGCCACGAGGCAACGATCCTCGGCATCTCGCCGACCGTCGTCCGCGCGCTGATGGGTCGCGGCGACGACTGGGTCGAGCGCCGCGCGATGCCGTCGCTGACGACGCTGGGCTCGACCGGCGAGCCGTGGAACCCCGGGCCGTGGCTCTGGACGTTCGAGAAGGTCGGCAAGGGCCGTTGCCCGATCGTGAACTACTCCGGCGGCACCGAGATCAGCGGCGGCATCGTCGCGTCGACGACGATCCACCCGCAGAAGCCCTGCTCGTTCAACGGCCCCGTGCCGGGCGTGCCGGCCGATGTCGTCGACGACGAAGGCCGTTCGCTCCGTGGCGAGGTCGGCGAGCTGGCCATCCGTGGCCCCTGGGTCGGGATGACCAGCGGCTTCTGGCACGATCGCCAGCGCTACGAGGAGACGTACTGGACGCGGATACCCGGCATCTGGATCCACGGCGACTGGGCGATCATCGACGATGACGGCTTCTGGTATATCCTCGGTCGCTCGGACGACACGCTCAAGGTGGCCGGCAAGCGCATCGGGCCGGCCGAGATCGAGTCGGCCGCCGTCGCCCACCCGCTCGTCCAGGAGGCGGCGGCGATCGGCGTGCCGCACGAGATCAAGGGCGAGGCGATCGTCGTGTTCGTCATTCTGAAGCCCGGCGCTGTCGAGTCCGACGCGCTGCGCCAGGAGATCCGCGAGACGGTTGCCCGCCACGTCGGCAAGCCGCTGCAGCCGGAACGCGTGCTCTTCGTCGATGACCTGCCGAAGACGCGCAACGCCAAGATCATGCGGCGGGTCATTCGCGGCCGCTATCTCGGGCGCGAGGACCTCGGCGATCTCTCCTCGTTGGAGAATGCTGCCGCCGTCGAAGGGATTGCCACTGCCCGTTGAGCTTCGGGGGTTGCGCGAGGCGTCAGTCGCGGGGAAGATTGAGGCACGACGACACAGGGAAGGGCGCGCGCCGGCATCGGGCCGGAGCGCGAACGCTGCGAAAGGCGATAGACGGATGGACCAGACGACGCAGTTCGATCCACGGCACAAGAGTCGGGTGATGAACGACGGTCGAGACCGGGCGGCCGCGCGAGCGATGCTCCACGCGATCGGCTTCTCGGACGATGACCTGCGCAAGCCAATCATCGGTGTCGCGCACTCGTGGATCGGGACGATGCCCTGCAACTACGGCCTGCGCCGGCTGGCCCAGCAGGTGATGGCCGGCATCCGCGCGGCCGGCGGCACGCCGATGGAGGTCAACACGATCGCCATCTCCGACGGCGTCACGATGGGCACCGAGGGCATGAAGGCGTCCCTCGTCTCGCGCGAGGTGATCGCCGATTCGATCGAGCTGGTCGCGCGCGGCCACATGTTTGACGCGATCGTCATCCTGGCGGCCTGCGATAAGACGCTGCCGGCCTCGGCGATGGCGCTCATCCGCCTCGATATCCCCGGCTTCGTCCTCTACGGCGGCTCGATCTACCCGGGCCGCTTCCACAACCGCGACGTCACGATCGTCGATGTCTTCGAGGGCGTCGGCGCGAACTCCGCTGGCCGGATGACCGACGAGGATCTCAGCATCCTCGAGCACGCCGCCTGCCGCGGCTCCGGCGCCTGTGGCGGGCAGTTCACCGCCAACACGATGGCCGGCGCGCTGGAGACGCTCGGCCTCTCGCCGGTCGGCATGGCCAGCGTGCCGCAGGACGACCCCAGGAAGGAGAAGATCGGATTCCGCGCCGGCGAGGTCATCATGGACCAGCTGCGCCAGGGCCTGTTGCCGAGCCAGATCCTGACCCGGCCGGCCTTCGAGAACATGATCGCCTCGGCCTGCGCGACCGGTGGCTCGACCAACATCGTCCTCCACTCGCTGGCGATGGCTCGCGAGGCCGGCATCGACCTGACGATCGACGACTTCAACGCCATCTCCGAGCGCACCCCGGTCATCGCCGACCTGATGCCGGGTGGCCAGTACACCGCAGTAGATGTCTACAACGCCGGCGGGATCGAGCTGATCACCAAGCGGCTGATCGAGGGCGGCGTCGTCGATGGCTCGCAACTGACGCCGACCGGCCAGACGCTCACCGAGGCAACGGCCCACGCCGAGCCGACCGAGGGACAGAAGGTTGTCTACACCGTCGAGGCGCCGTTGAAGCCGACCGGCGGGCTGGTGATCCTCAAGGGCAACCTCGCGCCAGAGGGCAGTGTCATCAAGATCGCTGCCGCTGATCGTGGCTACCAGCGCGGGCCGGCTCGCGTCTTCGAGCGCGAGGAGGACGCGATGCACGCCGTCACCGAGGGACAGATCAACGCTGGCGACATCATCGTCATCCGCTACGAGGGACCCAGGGGCGGCCCCGGCATGCGCGAGATGCTCGGCGTCACCGGCGCGCTGGTCGGCGCTGGCCTGGGGCACACTGTCGGGCTGCTGACCGATGGCCGCTTCTCCGGCGGAACGCGCGGCTTCTGCATCGGCCACGTCGCCCCGGAGGCTGCGCTCGGCGGCCCGATCGCCGCCCTGCGTGAGGGCGATATGATCACCATCGACATTCCCAGCACGACTCTCTCGGTCGAGCTCACCGACGCCGAGATCGCCGAGCGCATGCGCGACTGGACCGCGCCGAAGCCGCACTACGAGAGCGGCGTCTTCGCCAAGTACGCGTCACTCGTCTCCAGCGCCGCCGAGGGCGCGATCACCCGGCCGATCTGGTAGCGCCAGGGCTGGAGCAGGATCCCCGGGGCCGGTCGTCGCGTGGCGGCTGGCCCGCTTTCAGCGACGAACGGAGGGCCCCACGGCGACCGAGACGACGTTGGATGACGAGCCGCGCGAGCGCGAGGTTGCAGACGCGGAAGCAGACACCTACAACGCCCGCGGCGTCGGCGTGGCGTCATTCGCTCACTTCTCACACGACATGTATTCGTCCTTCATCGGGCCGCTCATCCCGGCAATTCGCGATCAGCTCGGCATCCCGCTCTTCCTCGTCAGCCTGATGATCCCGGCCCAGCAGATGCCCAGCGTCTTTCAGCCGCTGATCGGCTACGTCGCGGACCGTACCAGCCGTCGCTGGTTCGTCGTCGTTGCGCCCGGACTGGCGGCCATCTCGCTGTCGTCGCTGGGTCTGGCGCCGAACATCACCGTCGTGCTCCTCCTGCTGCTCATCTCGGGCCTCGCGTCGGCGATGTTCCACGCGCCGGCCGTCTCGCTTGTCGGCGAGTACGGTGGCCGGCGGATGGGCCGGGCGATGTCGATCTTCATGTCCGGCGGCGAGCTGGCGCGGACGATCGGCCCGCTGATCATCACCGGAGCGATTGCGCTGTTCACGTTGCGGGGCTCGTTCGTCGTGGCGATCTTCGGCATCATCGCGTCGGTGCTGCTCTACTTCACGCTCGACACCACCGGCGCGGAGGCATCGCACCGCGATCGGACCCAGCCGGGCTTTGGCGCGATCTTTCGCTCGCGCCGCCGGGCGGTCTCGTCGATCCTGGCCTTCTCGATGCTGATCGGTATTGTCACGACGCCGTTCAACTTCTTCCTCGTCGAGTTCCTCGTCCAGCGCGGCCACGGCGAGTGGTATGGCGGCTTCGCGCTCTCGACGCTCTTCGCCGCGGGGATCGTCGGCGCGCTCTTCTTCGGTGGTCTCTCCGACCGGATCGGACGACGCGCAGTGCTGTTTGTGCTTGTCGCTGCCACGCCGGTGTTTATGTCACTCTATCTCTGGCTGGAGAACGGCAGCATCCTGGTGCTCGGAGTGCTTGCGCTGGCCGGCGCGGCCATGATGGCCCCACGGACGATCATCCTGGCGCTGGCGGCTGAGGTCGTCCCCGAGGCGCGTGGCCCGATGGCCGGGATGCTGTTGGCGCTGGGCTTCGTCTCGCAGAGCGTCGCCGCGCTCAGCTTCGGCGCGCTCTCCGACGCGATCGGGATCGACACCGCCTACTGGTTCGTCCCGTTCGCCGCGCTGTTCTGCCTGCCCGTTGTCGCGCTGATGCCCCGGAACTAGCTGGCCCACAAACTTGCGGAGCCGGCTCGCCTGTCAAGCTAGTCAGTCTATCGACGCCATAGCGCCTGATCGATAACTGTCCGGTCCTTTGTCATCCTCTGCCCAGAGGGCGCCCGCGCAGCCGAAGGATCCGTTCACGCTGGTTGCGATCGGGCGTTGGGCGGATGCTTCGCGAGCGCGCTCAGTGCTCCGACCAGCGTGATGTGTCCTGTACTGTGGTGCGACAGCCACCCCGGCCGTTTGTCATGCTGAGCCTCAGCGAAGCATCTCCTCATGCTGGATGCATTC
>Ga0073899_10005510_pt1 | contig 10993 bp, 8 predicted proteins | sample KloWWTmetaKNB5Ph_FD_88975 | JGI IMG/M metagenome (GOLD analysis project Ga0073899, IMG submission 88975) | Active sludge microbial communities from Klosterneuburg, Austria, studying microevolution and ecology of nitrifiers - Klosterneuburg... | ecosystem: Engineered > WWTP > Aerobic digester >...
AGCATGGCTTGCGCGGAAGGGGTTGATGTCGAGCCCGCCACGCCGCGTGTAACGCGCCCATACGGCAAGTTCGCGCGGCCTGCAGCGTGCCAGGATGTCGCAGAACACACGCTCGACGCATTGCTCGTGGAACTCATTGTGCTCGCGAAAGGACACCACATAGCGCAGCAGGCCCTCGCGGTCGATCGCCGGCCCGGTGTAGCGCACCACCAACATGCCCCAGTCCGGCTGACCGGTCACCAGGCAGTTCGACTTCAGCAGATGCGAGTACAGGGTCTCGCTCACCTCCCCACCCGCCGCCCGCAGCAGGGTGGGCGCGGGCTGATAGGTGTCGATATCGGTTTCGAGCTCATCGAGGCAAAACCCCTCGGGATAGCTCGAACGCCGTTGTGGACGCTGCGCCAGTGGCTGAACCCGCACCGTCACCGTTGCGCCCGCAGCCCCTGACAGGTCATGCGCAATGAGGGCTTGTACTTCGGCCACATCGGCACAGCGCTGCTGGTTGAAGGCGTTGAGATAGAGCTTGAGCGACTTGGACTCGATCAGCTTCGGTGACGTCGCCGGCACCCGAAACTGCGCCAGCGCCACCACCGGCTTGCCGCGCGGGTCGAGCCAGGAGAGTTCGTAAGCGTTCCACAAGTCCTCGCCGACGAAAGGCAGTGCCTCGGCCTTCAGGCCCAGTTCACCGCGCTTCAGCTGGCGCTCGATCGGAAACAGCAGTTCGGGCGCATAGGTGTCGCGGTAGGCAACGGGGCGGCCCAGCGGCGAGGATTCGGCGCCATGCAGGCGCGGAGAGTGAGTGCTCATCGGGGCAAGGGCTCAGGCAATCGGTTGTCAAAGAGAGCGTGAATATCGCAAGAGGTTTCAACCGCGTCGGCAAGGCGATCGAGATCAGCCTCACGCCGTGCCGCCAGATCGACCCGCTGTGCGGACTTTAGCCCGGCCCAGGCCAGCAGCACGGACAGCGTTTCGGGTGTATCGAACAGGCCGTGCAGGTAAGTGCCGAGAATCTGCCCATCGTCCGACAGCGCACCGTCAGCCCGCCTGCCATCAGGCCCCTCCAGCCACAGCGCCGGGCGCTGCAGCGCCGGGCCGGACGATACGCCCATGTGGATTTCGTAGCCGCGCACCTGCACCTCGCCGTAAGTACCCACCTCGCCGCCAGTGACCACCTGGGCAGCCAGATGACCCCGGGCGTTGCCGAGCTGCTTGTGCGCTTCGAGTACGGTATCGAGCGCCAGCCAGCCCAGGCCAGGCAGGGTGGCCGGCCGGCCTTCCAGTCCGAGCGGATCGGCCAGGCTACGGCCCAGCATCTGGAAACCGCCACAAATACCGATCACCTTGCCGCCGTAGCGCAGGTGACGACAGATCGCATCTTCCCAGCCTTGCGCACGCAGCCAGGCCAGGTCGGCCTGCACACTTTTGGAGCCGGCCAGCACGATCAGATCCGCAGGTGGAATTGTCTGCCCCGGACCGACCCAGCGGAAGTCTACCTGCGGATGCAGGCGCAGCGCATCGAGATCGGTGTGGTTGGAGATGCGCGGATACACCGGCGCCACCACGCGCAGTGCGCCTTCACCGGCCGACACATCGGCCGCGCCATCGGCCAGCCCATCCTCGGCGTCGAGAAACAGGCCGTGGAGATAGGGCAGCACGCCGAACACCTTGCGTCCGGTACGCGCTTCCAGCCAGTCGAGGCCCGACTGCAGCAGACTGATGTCGCCGCGAAAACGATTGATGATGAAGCCCTTGACCCGCGCCTGTTCGGACGGTGACAGCAATTCGAGCGTGCCCACCAGATGGGCGAACACGCCGCCGCGGTCGATGTCGGCCACCAGCACGACCGGCACATCGGCCGCTTCGGCAAAACCCATGTTGGCGATGTCACGGTCGCGCAGGTTGATCTCGGCCGGGCTGCCTGCGCCTTCGACCAGGACGGCGTCGTAGCTGGCGCACAGCCGGCCCCAGCTTTGCAGCACCGCAGCCATCGCGGTCGGCTTGTAGGCGTGGTAGTCGCGCGCCGATAGATTGGCGACGGCATGGCCGTGGATGATGACCTGGGCGCCGATATCGCTCGAGGGTTTGAGCAGCACGGGATTGAAATCGGTATGTGGCTCGATGCCGGCCGCCAGCGCCTGCAGCGCCTGGGCACGGCCGATTTCACCACCATCAACGGTCACGGCGGAGTTGAGCGCCATGTTCTGCGGCTTGAAGGGCGCCACGCGCAAGCCACGACGGCGCAGGATGCGCGCCAGGCCGGCAACGAGCGTGCTCTTGCCGGCATCGGAAGTGGTGCCCTGCACCATGAGGGTAATCGGGGGGGGCATGGCGTAGAATCCGGGCTCCTCGGGTCGAGGCGCGGAATTATCGCCGATTCGCCGAGGCTGGGGCGTGGGGCATCCGCGTCAACGCGATGAGGTACAGCCCCGACCCGTTGGACCCACCCGAACGCTGCCCGTGTAACTCGCTCGTTCCAGTTGTCCGGCTGGTCTTGCCCTGACCGATGCGCATTGCAGTGCGCATTCCTTTCTGGCTCCCGTCACTGTCACCGATGTTGCTCTCCCTCCCGATCGTTATCGCCCTGAAGATGGCAGCAAGCCTGCTGGCCGACCGTGTTTTCGGCGAGCTGCGGCGATTTCATCCGCTGGTGGGTTTCGGGCGCTGGGCGAATGCAGTGGAACAGGCAACGCGCCGAATCGTGGGTGAGCACCGACTCGCGGGCGTGCTGGCATGGGCGATCGCGGTGTTGCCCTGGGTGACGCTGGCGCTGTGGGTGCGCGAACTTCACCCGCAGGCACACTGGGCGGTTGACATCCTGCTGCTGTATTTCACCCTCGGCGGACAGAGTCTGGCCGAACATGCCGAGGCCGTGGCCACACCGCTTGCTGCGGGGGACCTCGATACCGCACGCCTACGCGTAGGCTGGATCGTAAGCCGCGACACGCGCGAACTCGACCCCGCCGGCGTAGCCCGTGCAGCAACCGAGTCGGTGCTGGAGAATGGCAACGACGCCGTGTTTGGCGCCTTGTTCTGGTTCGTGCTGGGCGGAGGCATCGGCGCACTGCTGTTCAGGCTGACCAATACGCTTGATGCAATGTGGGGCTATCGCACACCGCGCTACCTGCGCTTCGGCTGGGCCGCAGCACGGCTCGACGACGTGCTCAACATGCTGCCGGCGCGGCTGACCGCGCTGACCTACGCCTTGCTCGGCAACACCCGGCGGGCACTGCGCTGCTGGCGCACGCAGGCAGCGCGGTGGGATAGCCCCAACGCCGGGTCGGTGATGGCTGCGGGTGCGGGCGCGATTGGCATTGCCCTGGGCGGCTCGGCGATCTACCACGGCCAGCTGGAAACACGGCCTCCGCTCGGTGACGGGCCGCCGCCCGACGCCCGCTCGATCCGCGCCGCCCTCACACTGGTGCGCCGCGGCGTGCTGCTGTGGCTGGCCGCCACCACGGCCGTCGCCCTGTCCCTCCACCATGCAGGCCTGGCCCATGCTTGAACACGGCGGCCGCCTGCGCCGCGCCGCACAGCAATACGACATCGCGCTGGATGACTGGGTGGACCTGTCAACCGGCATCAACCCTTGCGCCTACCCCGTGCCTGCCGTGCCCGACGCCGCCTGGCACCGCCTGCCCGAGGATGACGACGGTCTGGAAACGGCCGCTGCCCGCTACTACGGCAGCCACGCGCTGCTGGCGGTGGCCGGCTCCCAGCCGGCGATCCAGGCTTTGCCCTCGGTGCTGCGGGGCAGGCGCGTCAGCCTGCTGGCGCCCGGCTACGCAGAACATGCCCACGCCTGGCGTTCGCGCGAACCCCGGCTATTCAACAGCACTATTGATGAAGCCGAAGCTGCAGTCGCGCACAGTGATATCGTCGTGCTGGTACAACCCAACAACCCGACCGGCAACCTGTTCGAACGAGCGCGCCTGCTCGACTGGCACACCCGCCTTGCGCGGCGCGGCGGCTGGCTGGTGGTGGACGAAGCCTTCATCGACACCACGCCCGACGCCAGCCTGGTGCCGATGACCGGCATGGATGGCCTGGTGGTGTTGCGCTCGCTGGGCAAGTTCTTCGGTCTGGCGGGCGCACGCGTCGGCTTCGTCTTCGCCCCGGCCGCCGTACGCGCCGCCCTGGCGGAGGGGCTCGGCCCGTGGACGATCAGCGGTCCAGCGCGCCACGTCGCGCGCGCAGCGCTGCTGGATACGGCCTGGCAGGCGCAGGCACGCATACAGCTCGTCGCCGGTGGCGAACGCCTCGCCACGCTGCTGCGGCACGCCGGCCTGGACTCAGCCGCAGGCCCCGCCCTGTTCAAATGGTGCACGCTGCCGAACGCTGCGGCGGTGCACGACGCACTTGCGCGGCGTGGCATCCTGACCCGACTGTTCTCCGATCCACCCTCACTCCGCTTCGGCCTGCCGCCCGACGAGGCGGGCTGGGCGAGACTGGAGCAGGCCCTGGCAGCCTGCCTGCTGGCCGGATAGCCCGCGCTGTCCGCAGGGGGCCCACGGCGCAAGCCGCTCATTCGCGCCTGCGATCACGACCGTCGCAGAACATCCCTTGATATGCTGGCTCCGGCCTCAATGACTCCGAACTCAATGACTTCGGCCCTGACCATGACCCCACCCGCCCCCTCGACCATGTCCGACACACTGCCCCGCATTCGCATCACCCAGGCCACGCTGCCGAGCCTGTCCTTGGTCATGTTCCTGTCCGTGTCCCTGTTCTTTACGCAGCGCGCCCACGCCACCGTCGACATCACCGACGACGCCGGCAACCGCATCCGGCTCGAGCATCCTGCGCAGCGCATCGTCAGCCTCGCGCCCCACGTCACCGAGCTGCTGTTCGCCGCGGGGGCGGGTGCCCGAGTGGTCGGCGTCGTCGCCTACAGTGACTTCCCGCCAGAAGCAAAGTCCCTGCCGCAAGTGGGCGGTTACAGCAAGGTGGACCTGGAAGCGGTGGCTGCATTGCAGCCCGATCTGGTTATCGCCTGGAAGAGCGGCAATCGCGACACCCACCTCGACCGCCTGCGCGCACTCGGCATTCCGGTGTTCCTGAACGAACCCCGCAGCCTGGAGGACGTGGCCCGCAGCCTGGAGCAGTTCGGCACGCTGGCGGGCACCGATACCGTGGCCGCCGATGCCGCGCGGGCCTTTCGCGCGCGCCACGCCGCCCTCTCGGCACGCTACCGCGAACGCCCACCCGTGAGCACCTTCTATCAGATCTGGGACCGGCCGCTGATGACCATCAACGATGAGCACCTGATCGCCGACGTCATACGCCTGTGCGGCGGGCGCAACGTTTTTGGCACGCTCGGCACCCTGTCGGCTACGGTGGGCGTCGAGGCCGTGCTCGCGGCCAATCCGCAGGCGATCGTCGCCAGCGGCATGGGTGAAGCACGCCCGGAATGGCTGGGTCAATGGAAACGCTGGCCCGATCTTGCCGCCAACGCCAGTGGCAGTCTGTTCTTCATCCCGCCCGACATCCTGCAACGCCACACGCCGCGCATTCTCGACGGCGCCAGTCGCCTGTGCGAACAGCTCGAATCGGTGCGCGCAAAGCGCGGCAACGCACCACCACCAGCCAGATGAGTTCGCAGCACGAATTCGGGCGTTTCAGCTGTAATTGTCGCGGTACATTTCGTAGCGCATGCGCCGACTCGGCCGCGACGCCCGCCACCAGGCACGATCAAAAACCCAGGCCAGATTCGGCAACAAGGGGGCGAGGAAATACGTCGCCGCCGAAGTGGGATTGTGCTCGGGCACACGGCACGGCACGCGCAAGGCACTAAGACGCTGCTGCAGCGACGGATGGAAGGCAAAGCGTTCGACTGCGGGCTCTTCGATGGCCACCGCATGATCTGCCACCGTACGCATGAAGCCCGCCTCGACGCCCAGCGCCATATCGCGGTAGGGCCTCAGCGAAGGGCGCGAAGACGCGGCGTTACTGGCCTCGACATGCGGCCAGTAGTCGTGCTCAAGAAAATGTGACTTCAGGCTGATCTCGACCAGTGCTTCGCCCATCAAGTCCTGCCCCACGAGTTTGGCTGCAACCGCATCGGCCTCGAACTCCTCGATACGGGCCAGACGCACCATCGCCACACAGAAATTGTGTGATCGCGCATCCAGCCAGGGTGCGATCGACTCGAAACGAGAACATGCACGATCAAGCGTGCGCGCCCACCAGGCACGCCACGCGCCGGCCGCACCCGACCAGCCACGGCGCTGGGTCGACAGATGCGCCATTTCGTGTGCGAGCACTGCGGCAAACTGCGCGGAGACAGGCTGTGCGCCAGTGGCAGCCCGATCATCAGGTAGCTGCGAAGCGGCCCGACCAGTCCAAACAGCGGCCGCTGGTGGATGTAGGCATTCATCTCGTCGGTAATCAGCACCTGCCGCAGCGGCGCTATCGCGAGGCGGGCCGCCATGCCGTCGAGCAGAACGAACAGATTCTCGGCCGCCACACGCGGCAGGCGGACCCCCTCCGGTCGCGGCGACACGCTGAAAACCACACCGCCGATGCTGATCGCCACGAGACCAAGCGTAACGGCCGTCAAGCTCCACAAGCCACTGGAAAAGGGGTGGCCGCTGGCAATTGCGTCCCAGCTTTTGCCCAGCGCCAGCAACATGCCACCCGCCAGCGCGCCGCACACCAGCATGCAGCCCGCGAAACCAGCTACGGCAAGCAGCGTCAAGCGCCGCGCCAGTCGCGCGCGCAGGATGAACAGTCGTTTGCCGGAGGCGGGCGAATTCATGACAAATGGAATGTTTGGCAGCGCTCACTATACGCCAAGCCAGGCGCTTTGAGCTGTCTTGTATAAGACAGCGGGCGAAGAATCAGGACATGCTCGGCATCTTCGGCGCTGCACTGCACAAAAAAGGCGCGAAAAAGGCTCGCATCCCCGTTGCTAAGCCTCTATAGTGCGAACTCGCCACGAATTGACCAATCGATCGTCGCAGCTCCTGAAACGATCCTGCTGGCGCTCTGCCGCGGATCTCTCCCGTCAGTCCGGATTGGTGTCGCCAAAAATGCGCGACGGATTGGCGCCGGAAATGACTACATGAATACCGAAGTGACTTTCGCCAGCCTCGCGCTGGCAGACCCCATCCTGCGCGCCATCGGCGAAGCCGGCTACACCACACCGACGCCGATCCAGGCCCAGGCCATCCCGCAGGTGCTCGCCGGCCGCGATCTGCTCGCAGCCGCCCAGACCGGCACCGGCAAGACCGCTGGCTTCACCCTGCCGCTGCTGCACATCCTGTCGCAAACCCACGCTCATCCTCACCCTCCCGGCCGTCCGCGCTGCCTGATCCTGACCCCGACGCGCGAACTCGCCGCCCAGGTCGAAGAGTCGGTGAAAACCTACGGCAAGCATCTGCCGCTGACTTCGCTGGTGATGTTCGGCGGCGTCAACATCAACCCGCAGATCAGCGCCCTGAAGAAACGCGTCGACATCCTGGTCGCCACGCCCGGCCGTCTGCTCGACCACATCGGACAGAGGACGCTGGACCTGTCCGGGGTCGAGATCCTGGTGCTGGACGAAGCCGACCGCATGCTCGACATGGGCTTCATCCGTGACATCCGCAAGGTGCTTGCACTGCTGCCGAAGAAGCGCCAGAACCTGCTGTTCTCGGCCACCTTTTCGGACGAAATCCGCGAGCTGACCAAGGGCCTGCTGCACGACCCAGCCACCGTCGAAGTGGCACCGCGCAACACCACCGCCGAGCGCGTCGAGCAGGCGGTGTATATGGTCGGTCAGAAGCAGAAACGCGAGCTGCTTGCCCACCTGATCAAGGAAAAGCAGTGGTTTCAGGCGCTGGTGTTCACCCGCACCAAACACGGTGCCAACAAGCTCGCCGAATACCTGACCAAGCACGACATCCCGGCATCGGCCATTCACGGCAACAAGAGCCAGGCCGCGCGCACCCGCGCGCTGGCGCAGTTCAAGGACGGCTCGCTGCCGGTGCTGGTCGCGACCGACATCGCTGCACGCGGTCTGGACATCGACCAGTTGCCACAGGTGGTGAACTTCGAGCTGCCCAATGTTGCTGAAGACTATGTGCACCGCATCGGCCGCACCGGTCGTGCAGGCGCTGCCGGCCATGCGATCTCGCTGGTCGACAGCTCAGAAGTCAATCTATTGACCGGGATCGAGCGCCTCATCAAGCGCCGCATCGAGCGTGCCGTCGCCGAGGACTTCGTGCCCAGCGCCGGCAGCGAAGCTGCGCACGACGCTGACCATCAGCGCGAACCCATGCCGCGTCGCGGCGGCGGTGGCCGCCAGGGTCGTCCGCAAGCCGCAAGCAGCAGCCCGCGCAGCACCGAGCGCCCGGCCGGCGGCGGACGCAGCGGCGCTCAGGGCAAGCCCGCCGCGCGCGTTGGCCAAGGCCCACGCGGCGAGGTCGACGGCAATCGCGCACCGCGCCAGAACGGGCCGCGCGAGGTCGATGGCAACCGAGCACCCCAGTCGCGCGGGGACGTCGACGGCAATCGCAACGCACCGTCACGCCATGCAGAAGTGGATGGCAACCGCGCACCGGCCAACCGTCGCCCGGAAGGCAGCGGCGCTGGACAGGGACAGAATCGCCGCCCTGCGCCGCGTGCCGCCCTGTTCTCGGCCAAATCCGGCGGCGGACGTTGACGTTCAGCGCGGAGGACGCTCCAACGAGCGTCTGCCGCGCGCGACAGCAAGGGCAGTAAGCATCCGGAGCGAACTGCCAACTCCATACGCTTTAGTATGGAAAAAGGTATAATCCGGGCGCATGGAGACAGCCCGTCACCTCGCCGTGGAGACAACATGAGCACGCCGGAAGCCCAATACCAACAAAAACGCATGATGGCCGCCGATGCCGTCGCCCTGATCCGCGATGGTGACACCGTCGTCGTCCCCACCGGCGTGGGCGAACCGCCCGCCCTGCTGCAGGCGCTGTCCGATCGCCGCCATACGCTACGGGACGTGGCCGTCAGCCAGATCCTGCCGCTGCGCAAATTCGCCTACCTCGACCCGGAGACCCGCGCCAACATTCGCCACGACGCCTATTTCTTTGGCGGCGCAACCCGCGCCGGCGGCCAGGCGGGCTGGGTGGACTACATCCCCGCTTACTTTTCCGAGCTGCCGATGTTGCTCGACCGTGGCCTGTTACCTGCCGATGTCGTGGTGTCGATGGCTTCGCCGATGGACGAGCACGGCTACTTCAGCCTGTCGCTGGCGCCGGATTACACGATGGCCGCAGTGCGCCGCGCCCGCGTCATCCTGCTCGAAGTGAACCCGAATGTGCCTTTCGCCAATGGCGACTGCCATGTCCATGTATCGCAGGTTTCCGCCCTGGTCGAACGCGATGAACCGCTGTTTGAAGTCGGGTTGCCGCAGATCGGCCCGGTGCAGGAGGCCATCGGCAAGTATGTGGCCGACCTGATCGACGACGGTGCCACGCTGCAGATTGGCTACGGCGGCATTCCCGACGCGGTGGTCATGCAGTTGCAGCACAAGCGCGACCTCGGCCTCCACACCGAAATGATCGGTGACGGCATCCTGTCGCTGATCGAATCGGGCGCCGTCACCAATCGGCGCAAGACCTTCATGCCGGGCAAGACGATCGCCACCTTCGCGCTCGGCTCGAACAAACTCTACCGCCACCTGCACCGTAACCCGGCAGTGGAAATGCACCCGGTCGACTTCACCAACGACCCTTACATTGCGGCGCGCAATGACAATCTGTGCGCGATCAACGCCACCATGCAGATCGATCTGCTCGGCCAGTGCGGCTCCGAGAGTCTCGGCCATCTGCCCTATTCGGGCACCGGCGGCCAGGTGGATTTCGTGCGTGCGGCAAACCGCTCGAAGAACGGCAAGGCCTTCATCGTGCTGCCATCGACGGCGAAGAACGACACCGTGTCGCGCATCGCGCCGGTGCTGTCGCCGGGCACCCACGTCACCACCAGCAAGAACGACATCAATTACGTCGTCACCGAGTTCGGCATCGCCCAGCTCCGGGGCAAGACCGCGAAGCAGCGTGCCGAGGCGCTGATCGGCATCGCTCATCCGGACTTCCGTGCCGAACTGCGCGAGGCGGCGCGGCGCATGAGCCTGGCCTGAACGCTTTTTGCATCAGGTCGATGCATACTCGGGGGACGGAGATGACAACCATGCCGTCCCTACGACGAATCGATGCTGGACGACACCCCTCAGACCAGCCGACTGTCCCGGCTCAAGGGCTACGGTCGGCCCCTGCCCTCAAGCGGAGCTAAATTGAACGCGCATCGCCCTGGAAACCCGGACACACGCAAGGGCCTGCTCGCCGCGCTTGCCGTCGTGCTGTTCTGGTCGGGTTTCAACATCGTGTCGCGCCTCGGCGCCACCGCCACCTTCACGCCCTTCGACATTGCCGCGATGCGCTTCGGTGTGTCCGGCGCCATCGCGCTGCCGCTTTTCCTGCGCTACGTGCCGCGGCAGGACTGGCCACGGCATGCGGTGCTGGCGGCGTTTGGCGGGCTGGGCTACGGCATCATGGTCTATTCGGGTTTCGCCTTTGCGCCGAGTGCGCATGCCGGCGTATTCGTCAATGGCGGCATCCCGTTCTGGACCGTCGTCATCATGGCGGTGATGACGCAGTTCCGCATTTCACGCCAGACCGTGGCCGCGCTCGTGCTGTCCAGCTGTGGCCTGCTGCTGATCGGCTTCCACAGCCTGTTTGCGACGGCGCGCGGCAATGAATGGATCGGCGACCTGCTGTTCCTCGGCGCCGCGCTGTGCTGGGCGATCTTCGGCCTGCTGATGCGGCGCTGGCAGATCCGGCCCCAGCTTGGCATTCTCGGCATCGCCAGCTTCTCGGCGCTTGCCTACCTGCCGGTGTATCTGCTTTGGCTACCTGGCGCCATCGGCGAAGCGAGCTGGGGCGCGATCACCCTGCAGTGCGTTTATCAGGGGATCATCGCCGCGCTGCTGGCTGGCGGCCTGTACAGCTATGCGGTGCAGAAGGTCGGCGCCGGCGAG
>Ga0073899_10005511_pt1 | contig 10993 bp, 9 predicted proteins | sample KloWWTmetaKNB5Ph_FD_88975 | JGI IMG/M metagenome (GOLD analysis project Ga0073899, IMG submission 88975) | Active sludge microbial communities from Klosterneuburg, Austria, studying microevolution and ecology of nitrifiers - Klosterneuburg... | ecosystem: Engineered > WWTP > Aerobic digester >...
ACAGCGCCGCGCGCGAGCTGACCCGGGTCGCGACGGTCGACACCGAGGCGGCGTGGCTGACGGCGGCGGCCAAGCACACCGTGCGGGAGATCGAGGAGATGGTGAGCGGGCGGCGGCGGGGCGACTCGCCGGAGGATCCGCCGGCCCCCGCCGCGCGCCTGCACGAGCTGCGGCTGCTGCTGCCGGCGGCGGTGCGGGGCAAGTTCACCGCGGCGCGGCGCGCGCTGGAGGCGGCGTGCGGGCACCCGCTCACCGATGGCGACCTGCTCGCGACCTTGTGCGATGGCCAGCTGGCCGGCGCGGGCTCCCACGTGGGAGATGCCGCGGCGGGATCCCACGCGGGAGATGCCGCGGCGGCGTCCAGGCCCATGTATCAGATCGCGATCACGCGGTGCCCCGACTGCCTCCGCGCTTGGCAGGACGTGGCCGGGCACACGATCGAGATCAGTGAAACGGAGCTGGCGCAGGCGTCGTGCGACGCCGAGCTCCTCGGGCGGGTCGACGGTGACGAGCCCGCGCGGGTGACCAAGACGATCCCGCCGCGGACCCGGCGCGCCGTGCTGCGGCGGGATCGCGGGCGGTGCGTCGTGCCGGGGTGCCGCAACGCGCGGTACGTCGACGTGCACCACATCGTGCCGCGGGTGGAGGGAGGCGATCACACGCCGACCAAGCTGACGGCGCTTTGCTCGGCGCACCACAAGGCGGCGCACGATGGTCGGCTACAGATCGTCGGCACTGCGCCTGGCAAGCTGCGGTTCGTGCACGCCGATGGGCGGCCGTACGGGGCGCCGCCATCCCACGTGGAAGGCGAACAAGCGGTGGCGCCGCCGCATGCTGGCGGCGAGGTCGCGGCGGCTCCGGCTCAGGCGGGCGCCGAAGTCAGGACGCCGCCGGCGGCACGCAAGCGCCGCCGATCCCAGGCCCCACCGGCCAGGAGAACGCGGGGATCCGCAAAGGCGGGTGGCCGCTAAGGCGCGGGTGCGTTGCGGTCCCTACGGCCCAACCGGGCAGTTGATGCCAGTCAGCACCAGCGTGTTGTTGTCCTCGCGGCACTCCAGGTTCGCCCCCACCTGCATGCCGCGATCGTCGACGATCACCGTGCCGACGCTGCCGGCCGCGGGCCAGTCGCAGCTGACGTCCTGGCAGGTCCCCGGCACCAGCGTGCCGATGGTCTGGGCCTGACAGCCGAGCGCGCCCGGCGGGCTGCCGCCGTAGACCGACACCGTCAGGCCGCGGGCCACCGGCTCGGTGCCGCGGTTGCACACGTTGACCGTGACCCGGGCGCCGCCGGCGATGCAGGTGATCGTCGCGGCGTGGGCGGTGAGATCCGGCGACGCGCCGGCGCCGAGCCCGCTGCCCGGGCTGTTCTGGCGGAAGTTGTTGAGGTTGGGCTGGGTCCAGTTGCGCAGCCACTGCGACGTCCGCGGCACGACGCCGTTGTCGTCGACGTTGGTGACGCTGTACGCGTGCTGGTTCCAGATCGGCCGGGTCCCCACCCAGCGGTCGACGCGATCGGCGATCACCCGCACGCCGAACGCCGTGCCCGGGCCGGGGTTCTCGGCGCGGCACACCTTGCCAGCGGCGGCCGGGCCGGCGATCGGGTCGCGGCACACGAAGTTGTCGCCACCGCAGTCGGCGTCGACGGTGCAGCGGCACTTGCCCAGCGTGTCGGTCGCCGCGTCGCGGCCGCACGGCGCGCTGGCCGGGCAGTCGGAGTTGTCCAGGCACTGCACGCCGTCGAAGATCGGATCGAGCGCCGGGCAGGTGACGTTGCAGTTGGTGTTGGACGGCACGACGATCTCGGCGTTGAAGTCGGCGTCGACGTCGGCGACGATCGGGTTCTCGTACCAGGTGCACGAGCGGCGGAACCGCGAGTACACCACCTGGCCGCTGGTGCCGTCGTAGACCCGGGTGAAGCACTCGTCGGCGTAGACCACCTCGGCGCGGCCGTCGCCCTCGAAGTCGAACACCGACGAGCCGGTCACGTTCGACGACAGGTCCTGCGACGGCTGGGTCCACAGGATGCCGTCGGCGCGGCCGCTGGCACACACCGCCGCAGCGGCGCCGGTGACGCAATCGGGATCGAACACGGTGTAGGCCGAGCCGCCGGCCGACGCGATCTCGACGCGGCCGTCGCCGTCGAAGTCGGCCAGGGTCGGCGGGCCGCCGTTGCCGGCCGGCGTGCCCTGCAGCGCGCCGGTGAACACCTCGCGCCCGGTCAGCGTGTAGGCGTGGACCAGGCCGGCGTTGACCACCACCACCTCGGCCTGGCCGTCGAGCGCGCCGCGATCGTCGGCGCCGGCGGCGGCGCCGAAGGTGCCGAGGTCGGCCACCGCGACCCGCCCGCCGACCCCGCCGATGGCCTGGGCCGGCACCCACTCGGTGGTGGTGCGATCCCAGTCGTAGATCTGCGGGCCCGCCACCAGCTCGGGCGCGCCGTCGTTGTCGACGTCGGCGATCACCGGGATGTAGCCGGTCGAGCGCGGCTCGAGCGTCGTCGGCACGATCGGCGTGTTGAGCAGCACGCCGGCCGCCGAGTACACCGCGCCCTGGTACATGATCTCGGGCACGCCGTCGTCGTCGAGATCGTGGATCGACAGGCCGGTCCAGTTGCAGAACGCGTCGCCGTAGGTGTCGGCCGACGACCACAAGACGCCCCAGGCGCCGGCCGCCGAGCGGGTGAACGCGATCAGCCCGCCGTCCTGGCGGGCCGCGACGATCTCTGGCTTGCGATCGACGCCGCCGAGATCGGCGATCGCCACCGACTGCGCCGCGATGATCGGGTTGGGCAGGCTGGCCAACTGGCCGCAGGTGGCGCCGTCGATGATGCGCAGCACGCCGAAGTACGCCGGGTTGCTGCCGGCGCACGACTCGGCGCCGCCGTCGGTGAAGTTGTACGAGATGAAGACGATCGACGGGCTGGTGAACTCGCCGGCCCCGAGCCCGAGATCGGCCACCATCGGCGAGCCGAGCACGTTCTTGTGATCGGGGAACGGATCGCCGGCGGGCGGGCCCAGCCACTCGCACTGCACGCCGGGGAAGAACACGCCGGGCACGACCTCGCGGACGCACGCGGTGTCGAACGTGCCGCCGGGGCCGACGCCCCACGGCAGGCACTCGTTCGCGGGGGTGTCGCAGCGCAGGTCGCCGGGGCAGCGACCATCGACGCACGCGCTCGGCGTCGGCACGCAGGTGTCGTAGCGGCACGCCTGCTCCGCCGTGCAGGCCACGCCGCCGCACAAGCCGGTCCCATCGGCGCCGTCGACGCCCCCGCCGCTGGTGTTGTCACAGCCGCCGCAGCCGGCCAGGCCGAGCGCGAGGAGCAAGCCGAGGGACATCGCCGTGCGCATTGGCGGCGATGGTAGCGCAGCGCCCCGGCGCTCGATACGCGCGAAGGTTCACGGCAGCTCGACCCGTCGCACCCGGTGGTACGGCACGTCCTCGCCGCGGCTGCCGTCGGCGACCCACAGCGTGCGGCCGTCGGCGGCGACCGCCAGGCCCTCGAGGCCCCAGAACTGCGCGGTCAGGCGCGGCCCGTCGAGCCAGCCGCCGGTGCCCGCGCCCGCGACCGTCGCGACGGCGCCGTCGGCCAGCACCCGCACGGTGAAGCTGTCGGTGTCGCTGACGTACAGGCGGCCGGCGGCGTCGGTGGCCAGCGCCTGCGGGGAGCCGAAGCTCGCCGACGCAGCGAGGCCGTCGGCGCGGCCGCGGGCGCCGGTGCCGGCCAAGGTCGTGACGTCGCCGGCCAGCGTGATCGCGCGGAGGCGGTGGTTGTTGTAGTCAGCGACCGCGATCCGGCCGTCGGCGAGCAGCGCCACGCCGTAGGCGCCGTCGAACCGCGCCGCGGCGCCGCGGCCGTCGGCGTAGCCGGGCTGATCGCGCGCGCCGGCCAGCACCACCACCTCGCCGGTGGTCGGCGTCAACAGCGACACCGTGTGGTGGACGTAGTCGGAGAGCACCAGCCGCCCATCGGGCAGCGCCGCCAGGCCGCGCGGTCGCCCGAGATCGCGGGCGACGACGGTCGCCGCACCCGACGCCAGGTCGACCCGCCACACCGTGCCGGTCGTGCTCGAGTGCGCGCCCAGATCGTTGTCGTCGGTCGACACGTAGAGCACGCCGGCGTGCAGCGCCAGGCCGAACGGCCGCCGGAAGTTGCTCGCCATCACCAGCGTGCGGGTGGCGCCGTCGGGCGCGACCGCGCGGATCCGCCCATTGTCGAAGTCGGCGACGTAGACCTCGCCGTCGCCGGCCAGCACGTTGACCGGGTTGGCGAACCGCGCCATGCCGCGCACGCCGTCGGCGGCGCCGGCGCTCGGGCAGCCGGCCAGCGTCGCGACCTCCTCGCCCATCGCCGGCATGTCGCACGGCGCGAGCGGGGCGTCGACGGCTGCGTCGATCGCCGCGTCGATCGCCGCGTCGATCGCCGCGTCGATGTCTCCCGCGGCGTCGATCGGCGGGATGGCGCCGTCGACCGCGGCGTCGTCGCCACCGCTGGTCGTCCCGGTGCACGCCGCCGCCACCAGCATCGTGAGCGCGAGGGTCCGCAGCCGCAACATGGGGCCTCCGATCGACGGGCCGCGTGTCCGCGGTGCGGAGGCCGGCGGCCCGCGCCGTCGGAGACTGCATCTCCCGTGCCCGGGCCGGCCGCGTCCAGCGGGTCCAGGCGGCGGCCGCGCGGTCGTCGCCAGCACCGCATGCGCCGCGCTCCGCGAACCGTGCAAAGCGCGCGCGACGTCGAACGCGCAGGTCGCCGAGCACGCCGGCGGCGTCTCGAGGTCGGCGCCGTCGCGCCGCGGCTCGCGGACTAGCCGAGCACCAGGCCGCAGCCCGGGCACTCACCGTCGGCGGTCAGCTCGTCGGTCGCGCCGCACGCCGGGCACGCGGCCGCGTCGGTGGGGGCCACCGGCGCCACGCCTTCGCGGGCCAGCGAGGCCTGCCAGTCGTCAGCCAGCAGCGCCGCGATGGCCGGCACGTCGTCCTCCTCGACCAGGAGGTGCGTCTTGGTGCCTCAACCCCTGCCGCCGCCGGGGCACCCCATCAGCACCGGGATGCCGGCGGCCAGGCACTTCTCCCGGACCGCCTTGATGTCGTTCATCCCGCCCCCCATCGCCGCCACCAGCGGCAACCCGTCCAGCATGGCCTCGGCCTCGGCGATGGTCAGCGGCGTGCGATCGTCCACGGGGACAGCCTATACCATTGGCGCCGGCCGGCCAGGCGCGTAGATTGCGCCGCCATGCCCGAGTTGCCCCCCGAGGTCGCCCGTCGTCGGACCTTCGCGATCATCGCCCACCCCGACGCCGGCAAGACCACGCTGACCGAGAAGCTGCTGCTGTTCGGCGGCGCGATCCAGCTGGCCGGCGCGGTCAAGGCCCGCGGCGATCGCCGGCGCGCCACCTCGGACTGGATGAAGGTCGAACGCGAGCGCGGCATCTCGGTGACCACCTCGGTGATGACCTTCGACTACGCCGAACGCACGTTCAACCTGCTCGACACCCCCGGCCACCAGGACTTCTCGGAGGACACCTACCGCACGCTGACCGCGGTCGACTCGGCGGTCATGGTGATCGACGCCGCCAAGGGCATCGAGGCCCAGACCAAGAAGCTGTTCGAGGTGTGTCGCATGCGCGACGTGCCGATCGTCACCTTCATCAACAAGCTCGACCGCGAGGGCCGCGACCCGTTCGAGCTGCTCGACGAGATCGAGCACACGCTGGCGCTCGACGTGACCCCCGCGACCTGGCCGATCGGCATGGGCCAGGGCTTCCTCGGCTGCTACGACCTGCGCGGCGATCAGCTGCACCTGATGGAGCGCAGCAAGGGCGAGTACATCCAGGAGGCGATCGTCTGCGAGGGCTTGGGCGATCCCAAGCTCGACAAGCTCCTGCCCGAGCACGCGGTGACCAAGCTGCGCGGCGACGTCGAGATGGTGCGCGGGCTGTGCAAGCCGCTCGACCTGCAGAGCTACCGCGAGGGCCACATGACGCCGGTGTTCTTCGGCTCGGCGGTCAACAACTTCGGCGTGCGCGAGCTGCTGGCCGGCATCGCCGAGCTGGCGCCGCCGCCGCGGCCGCAGCCGGCGGTCGAGCGCGCGGTCGACCCCGGCGAGCCCAAGGTGTCGGGCTTCGTCTTCAAGATCCAGGCGAACATGGATCCCAAGCACCGCGACCGCATCGCGTTCGTGCGGCTGGCCTCGGGCCACTTCTCGCGCGGCATGAAGCTGGTCAACCCGCGCACCGAGAAGACGCTGGCGGTCGGCAACGCGATGCTGTTCCAGGCCAACGCCCGCGAGCTGGCCGAGGAGGCGTGGGCCGGCGACATCATCGGCCTGCCCAACCACGGCGGCCTGCGGATCGGCGACGCGCTCACCGAGGGCGAGGTGCTGCGCTTCACCGGCATCCCGTCGTTCGCGCCCGAGCTGCTGCGCCGGGTGCGGCCGGTCGATCCGATGAAGGCCAAGCACCTGAGCCGCGCGCTCGAGCAGCTGGCCGAGGAGGGCGCGGCGCAGGCGTTCAAGATGGTGATCGGCTCGGACTGGATCGTCGGCGTGGTCGGCGGCCTGCAGTTCGACGTGCTGGCCGACCGCATCCGCACCGAGTACGACCTGCCGGTGATCTTCGAGGGCACCTCGTTCGAGCGGGCGCGCTGGGTCGAGGCCGACGATCCCAAGCTGGTGAAGAAGTTCGCCGACGGCAACCGCGACAACACCGCCGAGGATCACAGCGGCGCGACGGTGTTCCTGGCGCGCAACGACTGGCAGCTCAACCGGGTGAAGGTCGACTGGCCGGACATCCGGCTCCTGTCGACCCGCGAGCAGCAGCGCTAGCGGCGGCACGGACTGTCCCAGCGGCCGGGCTTGGCCGCGGCGCGGCGCGGCCCCACGCTGCCTGCATGGCCCGCATCCCGGTCGGTTTCATCAGCCACGGCGCGCCGAACCTGGCGCTCGAAGTTGGCGGCTTCGCCGCGGCGCTGGCGGCGTGGGGCGCGCGCCTGCGCGCCGAGGCCCCGCCGCGCGGCGTCGCGATCGTGTCGGCGCACTGGGTGTCGGCGATCGCGCGCACCGGCGTCGAGGCCCGCGCGCCGCTGTCCTACGACTTCGGCGGCTTCGATCCGGCGCTGCGCGACGTGCGCTACCCGGCGCCGGGCGCGCCCGCGCTCGCCGCCCAGGTGCGCGAGCTCACCGGCGCCAAGGCCGAGCCGACCCGCGCGCTCGATCACGGCGTGTGGGTGCCGCTGCTCAAGATGTTCCCGGCCGCCGACCTGCCGGTGGTGCAGGTGGCGCTGCCGCTGCGCACCGGCCCGGCCGGCTGGCTCGCGCTCGGCCGCGCGCTGGCGCCGCTGGCCGCCGACGGCGTGCTGGTGCTCGGCTCGGGCGGCCTGGTGCACAACCTCGGCCGGCTCGACTGGGACAGCGCCGCCGCCGCGCCGCCGCCGTGGGCCGTGGCGTTCGAGGCCTGGGCCACCGCGGCGCTGGACCGCGGCGACCTGGCCGCGCTCGGCCGCGTGCTCGACGACGCGCCCGCGCTGCGCGACGCCCACCCGTCGGTCGAACACCTCGCGCCGCTGCTCGTCGCGGCCGGCGCCGCCGCCCACGGCGACGCGCTGCCGCCGCCGCGCTACCCGGTCACCGGCTGGACGATGGGCTCACTGTCGATGCGCTCGGTCGAGTGGGCGTAGCGAGGGAGCGGGGACGGAGACGGGATCGGGATCGGGATCGGGATCGGGATCGGGATCGGGATCGGGATCGGGATCGGGATCGGGCTCCCGATCGCGCCTCAGCGCGGCGTGAACAACTCGACCACGCCGACCGGCTGGCCGGCGGCGTCGGTGCCGCCGACGATCATCACCTGGCCGTCGGCGAGCGGGCGGGCGACGGCGCCGGTGCGCGGCACGACCATCGGCACGGTGGTGCGATGCGCGAGCGTGGTCAGATCGAGGATCTCGGCGGTCGGCACGATCGCGCCGCTGGCGTCAGTGCCGCCGGCCACCACCAGCACGCCGCCCGCCGCGGCGATCGCGGCGCCGGCGCGCGGGGTGGCGAGGACCGCGGGCTGCTCGACGTAGAGGTGGCTGGCCGGGCTGGCGACGATCGCGCTGCCGACCGGCGCGCCGCCGACCGCGCCGCCGATGACGATCACCCGGCCGTCGCCGAGCGCGACCGCGGCGTGGCCGGTGCGGCGGGCGCTGGCCGGGGCGCTGGCCTCGTCGGTGGCGCCGTCGGCCGCGAACCGCACGACGCCGCTGGCGCCGCTGCCCTCGCCGATGAACACCGCGTACAGCGCGTCGGCGCCGCCGGCCGACACCACCACCGACGCCGCGGCGCCGGCCAGCGGCGGCAGGCTGGGCGCCGCGGTCAGGGTGCGGGTCAGGCCGTCGATCACCGCCGGCGGCGCGCCGCCGACGATGAAGCCCTCGCTGCGCACCAGCGCGATCGGCGCCGCGGTGCGCGCCAGGGTCGGCGCATCGGTCAGCGCCAGCACCGCGCCGGCCGGCGCGACGGTGGTGTCGTAGCGCCACAGCGTGCCGGTCGGCGCGCCGCTGGCGTCGTCGCCGCCGAGCACGTAGGCGTAGCCCAGCGCGCTGGCGCCGATCGTCGGCGCGACCCGCGGCGCCGGCAGATCGACGCCGACCTGCCACGCGTGGGTGAAGACGTTGTAGATGGCGACCGCGTCGGAGGCCGCGCCGGCGCCATCGCGGCCGCCGGCCACCAGCACGCCGAACGGGTACGCGGCGCTGCCGACCGCGGTGCGCGGCGGATCGAGCGCGACCGGCGCCGCGGCCAGGCTGTCGGGCGCGGCCACGTAGATCGCGACCTCGGCGTCGATCGCCGCGATCGGCAGCGCGGGCGTGCGGCCGATCGCGATCAGCGCGTCGCCGGCGTCCCAGCCCTCGAAGGTCAGCGTGCCGGACGGGCCCTCGGCGACCACGTCGATCGCGAGGTGGAACTTGCCGTCGGGGCCGCGGGTGGCGTCGACCACGGTCGGCGGCGACGACAGCGTCAGCCGCGCCCGCGCCACGTCGGCCAGCACCGTCGAGCCCGGCGCGGTGACCAGCTCGAGGCCGATCGTGCCGGTGGCGCCGCCGCAACCGCCGGCGACCAGCGCCACCACCGCGGCGCGCCTCACGCGGCCTCCACGACCGCGGTCACCCGCGCCAGATCGACGCCGCGGATCGCCAGCGTCTTGCGCCGCGACGCCTGACCGGCGGTCACCGCGACCGCGCCGCGCGCGACGCCCAGCGCCTTGGCCACCAGCTCGATCACCGCGGCGTTGGCCTCGCCGTCGACCGGCGGCGCGGTGACCGCGACCTTGATCCGATCGCCGTGGATCGGGCCCAGCTTCGGGCGCGACGCCCGCGGCTGCACCAGCACGTCGAGCGCGACGCCGTCGGCGGTGGCGCGCAGCCAGCTCACCCCTTGCCTCCGCGGCCCAGCTCACGCGCCCGCTTGGTCGCGGTCTCGACCGCGTTGATCAGCGTCGTGCGCAGGCCGCCCTCCTCGAGCGTGTGCAGGCCGGCGATCGCGGTGCCGCCGGGCGACGTCACCATGTCCTTGAGCTTGCCCGGGTGCTCGTCGGTGTCGAGCAGCAGCTTGGCCGAGCCCATGACGGTCTGCGCCGCCAGCCGCTGGGCGTTGCGCCGCGACAGCCCGACCTTGACGCCGGCGTCAGCCAGCGCCTCGAGGATCAGGAAGATGTACGCCGGCCCCGAGCCCGACAGGCCGGTGACCGCGTCGAGCTGGCTCTCGTCGAGCACGATCGTGAGGCCGACGGCGTCGAAGATGGTCTTGGCCTCGACCAGATCGGCGTCGGTGGCGTGGCGGCCGCGCGAGATGGCGGTGGCGCCGGCGCGCACCAGCGCCGGCATGTTGGGCATCGCGCGCACCACCCGCGCGCCCGACGGCAGGTGGCTCTCGATCGTCGCGGTGTCGATGCCGGCGGCCACCGACACCACCAGCGCGCCCGGCGGGATCGCGGAGGCGACCTCGCGCAGCACGCGCTCGAGGATCTGCGGCTTGACCGACAGCACCAGGATCTCGGCCTGCTTGGCCAGCGCGGCGTTGTCGGTGGTGGTCTCGATGCGGTAGGCCCCGGCCAGCTCCGCGAGGCGATCGCCGCGCGGTCCCGACGCGATGATGCGCTCGGGCGTGACCACGCCGTCCTGCACCAGGCCGCGGATCAGCGCCTCCGCCATGTTGCCAGCGCCGAGGAAGCCGATGGTCTTGTCGAGTCGCGCGGTCACGATCGCGATGTACCACGAGGGCGCGATCCGCGGCCCCTCGCGTTGACCGTCGATCGCTCAGCGCGTTACGTTCCGTCGCAAAGGGAGAGAGCGATAGCCATGGCGACACCAACCAGGCCGTGCCCGTTCTGTGGCGCGGCCGTGCTGATGACCGCGCCGGCGTGCGGCACGTGCGGGCGGCCGATGCCGGCGGCGCCGGCCGCGCCGAGCGGCGGCCCCGCCAAGACGATGTTCGGATACGCGGCGCCGAAGCTCGGCCCCGCGACCGCGCCGAAGCCGCCCGGCCCGCCGGCCCCGGCCGCCGCGCCGCCTCCGCCTGCCGCGCCGCCGCCGGTGGCGCCGCCGCCGCCCGTCGCTGCGCCCCCGCCGGTCGCGTCACCGCCGCCGCCCGCGGGTCCGCCGCCCGGCTTCGGGGGTCCGCCGCCTGGCTTCGGGGGCCCGCCTCCCGGCGGTCCGCCGCCCGGCTTCGGGGGCCCGCCTCCCGGCGGTCCGCCGCCTGGCTTCGGGGGCCCGCCTCCCGGCGGTCCGCCGCCCGGCTTCGGGGGCCCGCCTCCCGGCGGTCCGCCGCCCGGCTTCGGGGGCCCGCCTCCCGGCGGTCCGCCGCCTGGCTTTGGGGGTCCGCCGCCTGGCGGTCCGCCGCCCGGCTTCGGTGGCCCGCCCCCCGGTGGTCCGCCGCCCGGCTTCGGTGGCCCGCCCCCCGGTGGTCCGCCGCCCGGCTTCGGTGGCCCGCCCCCCGGTGGTCCGCCGCCCGGCTTCG
>Ga0073899_10005513_pt1 | contig 10991 bp, 13 predicted proteins | sample KloWWTmetaKNB5Ph_FD_88975 | JGI IMG/M metagenome (GOLD analysis project Ga0073899, IMG submission 88975) | Active sludge microbial communities from Klosterneuburg, Austria, studying microevolution and ecology of nitrifiers - Klosterneuburg... | ecosystem: Engineered > WWTP > Aerobic digester >...
CATCGAGGTCCAGAGTCGCAAGGATTTCCACATCGAGAAGTTCGAGATACGTTCGAAGAACAAGGGTCGCGGCAACGACTGACCCCGCGATCCGCGAGCCGAGGGGAGGACCGGGCCATGGCAGTGCAGAGCCGAGCAGTCGACGACCGCCGTCGCGGCGAACGCCACACGATCAACCCCGAGTTCGCCGCCCTCGACCCTGGCACGCTGACCTACGTCAGCAACCTCAGCGAGTACGGCGTGTTCATCCACACCCGCGTGCGCCTGCCCGTCGGCGCCGCGGTCGACCTCCGCTTCACCGTCCTGCTCGACGACCCGGTCGTGATCCACGGCCCGGGCCGCGTGGTCCACCACCAGGACGAGCCCCGCGGCATGGGCGTGAACTTCGTCAAGCTCAGCGCGGAAATGCAGCTGCGGGTCATCGACGCGATCAACTGGTACCGCGCGCGTGCGCTCGCGGGCGTTGACGTCGACCGGGCCTTCCGCACCCGCGAGCTCAGCCCCAACGAGCTGGCCCAGATCGACGAGGAAGGCGACGAGGGCGACGAGGTCGACGCCGACCCGGCCACCGAGTCGGTGACCACCCTCAGCACCAGCGACCTGGTCGTCGAGAGCGGCTCCCTCCACGCCAGCGTCGAGGAGCTGAGCCCCGCTGACATCGAGGCCGCCACCTCGGCGGCCGCCATGCGTCGGCCCGCGCCGAAGGGACCGCCGCCGAAGTCCACGGCCTCGCAGCGCCCGCTCGCTCCGATCAAGGACGACGAGTACGAGGACTTCTGAGCCCCTTTGCAGCGCTGCGAAGAAGCGCCATAGTCAGCGCGTGAGCCTCGGTAAGCGCCTCTGGGACATCGCCCGATCGAACATCACGGACTTCCGCGAAGCCCTCAAGCCCGACGCGCTCGACGGCCTCAGCGAGCAGGAGCGCCGCACCCTTGAGGACGAGACCAGCGACACCGTCGGCGCCAAGGCTGGACGCAAGGCCCGGCAGTTTCGCGACGCCGCCGAGGAGGCGTGGGACAAGGCCTACGACGCCGCCCAGGCCCGCGGCGGTCAGCCTGGCGGGCGCCCATCCCCGGAGGCCGATCGCATCCGCTGGTACCGCACCCTCGAGCTCGAGCCCGGCGCCGACCTCCCCGCCGTCCGCAAGGCCTACCGCCGCCTGCTCAAGCAATACCACCCCGACAAGTTCGCCAAGGACCCCGACAAGTACAAGGCCGCCACCGAGGTGACCCGCAACATCACCGAGGCATACGACGGCCTGACCACCCTCCTCGGCGCCTGACAGTTGCAGTGGACCGCGCCCGCGGTCCTCGCGTATTTTGCCGCGCGTAGGTCCCCGTGCCCCGCAGCAGCGCCGTCTCCAAGCCCAAGCCCGCCCGAACCCTCGCCCAGCAGGCCGACCGCCACGCCCTCTACGAGCGCGCGGTCCAGGACCCGGAGGGCGACGTCAAGTTCTTCGCCCGCACCTACCGCAAGATCCGCGGCCACGACCCGATCAGCATGCGCGAGGATTTCTGCGGCACCGCGGCTTTGTGCTGCGAGTGGGCCCGCAGCGCCCCCGAGCGCACCGCCCTCGGCGTCGACCTCTCGCAAGACACGATGAACTGGGGCCTCGAGCACCACATCGTCCCCGCCGGTCGTGACGTCGCCAGCCGCGTCACCCTCGTCTGCGACGACGTGCGCGCCGTCAAGCGCCCCAAGGTCGACCTCACCTGCGCGCTCAATTTCTCCTACTACTGCTTCAAGCAGCGCGCCGAGCTGCTCGAGTACTTCGCCAGCGTGCACGCCGGCCTCAACCGCGACGGCGTGTTCCTGCTCGACATGCTCGGCGGCACCGAGGCGATCCTCGAAGGCAACACCGACAACGACCACGGCGACTTTATCTACCGCTGGGAGCAGGCCAAGTTCGACGCCTTCTCGCACGACTTCCAGTGCTTCATCCACTTCCTGTTCCCCGACGGCTCGAAGATCTACCGCGCCTTCAGCTACGACTGGCGCCTGTGGATGGCCCCCGAGCTGCGCGACCTCCTGCTCGAGGCCGGCTTCTCGAAGGTCCACTTCTACTGGGAGAAGACCGACGCCAAGGGCGAGGGCACCGGCGTCTTCTACGAGCCGGACTACGTCGAGAACCAGGAGATCTGGTGGACCTACCTCGCCGCTGAACGCTGACGCCGCACCTCGCGTGAATCCCTATGTCCAAAAAGCCAGCCAAGCCCACCCCCGCGACCAAGACCAGCAAGAAGCCCGCCGCGAAGAAGAAACCCGTAGCGAAGAAGAAGCCCGCCGCGAAGAAGGCCACGAGGCCCACGCTCGCCGAGCGCGCCGACAAGCACGCGCTCTACCAGGTCAGCGTCCAGTCGCCCGGCGTCGACATCGAGTTCTTCGAGGAGCAGTTCGCCAAGTACCGCGGTCGCAAGCCCCTGCGCATGCGCGAGGACTTCTGCGGCACCGCCCTGCTGTCCACCGAGTGGTGCAAGACAGACCCCCAGCGCACCGCTCACGGCGTCGATCTCGACGCGGCCACGCTCGCCTGGGGCCGCGAACACAACCTCGAGCCCGCCGGCCCCGACGTCGCGCGCCGCGTCAAGCTCGCCCAGGCCGACGTCCGTGAGACCCGCTTCGCCAAGGTCGACCTGACCCTGGCGATGAACTTCAGCTACTGCGTGTTCCACACCCGCGAGCAGCTCGGCGAGTACTTCGCCGCCGCCTGCAAGGGCCTGGTCCGCGACGGCGTGCTCGCGCTCGAGGTCTACGGCGGCACCGAGAGCATGAGCGTCCTCGAGGAGGAGCGCCCGGTCCGCGGCGCGACCTACATCTGGGAGCAGGAGAAGTTCTGCCCGATCGACCACCGCACGCTGTGCCACATCAGCTGGCGCTTCAAGGACCGCAGCCAGATCAAGCGCGCCTTCACCTACGACTGGCGCCTGTGGACCCTCCCGGAGCTGCACGAGCTGCTGCTCGCCGCCGGCTTCAAGGCGGTCAAGTTCTACTTCGAGCGCGTCGACGGCGACCCGGACGACGAGTTCCTCACCGGCACCGGCGACTTCGTCGAGCACACCGAGATCGACAACCAGGAAGCCTGGCTGGCCTACGTCATCGCCCTCAAGTAAGGGCGCCGCGCTCGCCGGCTCACAGCTCGAGCGAGGCGACGAGGTCGACCGCCTCGGCCTGGGTCACGCGCGCGCGCACGAAGCTGCCCGGCTCGGCGCTGCCGTCGGTGAGGATCACCTTGCCGTCGATGCCCGGCGCCTGGCCCTCGTGGCGGCCGTCGAGCAAGAACTCGCTCTCGTCGCTCACGCCCTCGACCAGCACCTCGATCTCCTCGCCGATCAGCGCCTCTTGCCGCGCCTGACGCAGCTCCTCCTGCAGCTCCATCAGCGCCAGACGGCGCTCCTCGGCCAGCTCCGGGTCGACGCGACCGGGCAGCAGCGCCGACGGCGTGCCGTCCTCGCGCGACCACGGGAACACGCCGAGGTGGTCGACGTGGCCCTCCTCGATGAAGTCGTAGAGCCGCTGGAACGCCGCCTCGCTCTCGCCCGGGTGACCGACCAGCATGGTCGTGCGCAGGTAGATGTACTTCGACTGCGCCCGCAGCCGCTCCACCATGCCGCGCACGACCTTCTCCGTGTAGCCTCGGCGCATACGCTTCAGAACGTCGCTGTCGATGTGCTGCAGCGGCACGTCGATGTACGTGGCGATCTTCGGCTCGCTGGCGATCTGACGGATGAGGCCATCCGTCACGGTGGTGGGGAAGGCGTAGTGCAGGCGGATCCACCGCAGCTCGGGGACCTGGCACAGCCGATCGAGCAGGCGCTCGAGATCCGGGCGATCGTCGAGGTCGCTTCCGTAGGTGGTGAGGTCCTGGGCGATCAGGCACAGCTCGCGCGCCCCGCCGGCGACCAGCGCCTCAGCCTCGGCGGCGATGCTGGCGATCGAGCGGCTGCGCTGCGGCCCGCGCAGCTTCGGGATGATGCAGAAGGCGCACGGTCGATCGCAGCCCTCGGCGATCTTGACGTACGCGCTGTGCGTGCGGCCGCTGACCTGCCGCGGCGTGTTGTGATCATAAAGGTAGGCGCGCCGGCTCAGCGGCGTCACGCCCATGCGCTGCGCCCCGCCCGAGAGCACCTGCGCCAGCCCCAACATGTCGGCCGAGCCGAGGAAGTTGTCGACCTCAGGCATCTCCTTGGCGAGCTCGTCGGGGTAGCGCTGACTCAGGCAGCCGGCCACTACCAGGCGCTTGCCCTGACCCGCCGCCTTGGCCTGCGCGAGCTCGAGGATCGTCTCGACCGACTCCTGCTTGGCCTCCTCGATGAAGCCACAGGTGTTCACCACCAGAGTGTCGGCCTCCTCCGCGGTGTCGACCAACTGGTGCCCCTGCTGGCGCACCACCCCGAGCATGATCTCGGTGTCGACCTGGTTCTTCGGACAGCCAAGCGAGACGAAGTAGACCTTCTTGGCGCTCGGGTTCTGCGGGGTCGTGGCGGTCATGCGGGCCGGGGGAGGGGAGCACGTCCGACCAGCGCGGTCAACGACGCACAGCCCATGACCTTGCGCACTGGTCTACATCTTCTTGCAACCACCGCCGGCCGCAGCGAGGCCCGCGGCGCGCAGCTCACGTCCGGTCGGCCCCTCACCGAGCGCCGCACGCCGCTCCGGGCCGTGCGTCGGACCCAGCACGTCGCGCAGGTACGCCGCGTAGTCGAAGGTGTCCGAGTGCTCCGGTGAGTGGCACTGCTGGCACAGCACCACCGGCGCATCCGTGCGGATCGCGTTGGCCTTGCCGCGCTTCTCGGGCACCGCCACGTGCAGGCTCCCCGGGCCGTGGCACTGCTCGCACTGGATGTTCTGCAGGGTCGCGTTCTCCACCACCTCGGACCCGCCCGGCGCGCGGAAGCCGGTCACGTGGCAGCCGACGCAGCTGAGGTCGAACTGCTTGTTCACGTCGACCAGAGTCTTGTACGCGTCCGCGTGCCGCGTCTTCGCCCAGTGCTCCGCCTCGTCCTCGTGACACGCTGCGCACTGCTCCGCGCCGACATAGCTGGCCTCACCCTTCGCCGGCGCCGGCGCGCGCACACCAGCGAATCGCTTCTGGTTCTGAGTCGCGACCCAGTCGTCGTATTTGCGCAGCGCGGCCGCGGCGTCGGCGTCCGACGCTCCGAGGTGACAGGAGATCTTGCTCTGCTCGATGGTGACGGCCACCACGCCAGTGACCGGCGCCGGCTGTTCGATGCTCGCCGCGAGCGTCGTCCGCTCCTGCTCGAGGCGGGCGATGAAGTCGGGGTCGGCGCTCGGGTCGGCGCGGAACTTGGTGAGGCGCGCGTCGAGGCGCGCGAGCTCCTGCCGCTGCGACGCCGCGGTCGGCACCAGCGTCCACGTCGTCGGCGCGGGCAACTGCTGCACCGCGGCCTCCGTGATCTCGAGGCGCATGTGCGTGATCGTCTGCGCCTGCTCGCCCGGCTCGACCACCCAGGTCCCGCCGAGACGCGCCGGCGGACCGCCGAGTCGCGTGCGATCGAGGCCTATCGGCATGCCGACCACGATCAGGTCGATGCCCGCGACGTCCTTCGCTAGCGCCTCGGCAGTGACGCGCGAGCCCTGCAGCAGCACGACCGTGAGGTCGACGCCCGCCCCGCGCATCGCCGCGATCTCCCGACGCAGCGCCTCGGCGGGCGGCTCGAGATGCAGGCCCGGCGCCAGCCCCGGCTCGATCACCGCCGTCACGCCCGCATCGATCGCCCGCGTCGTGTCGCCGAGGCGAACGACCCGGTGCGCCTGCACTCCGCGCCCGTCGAGGCTGCGGCTGTTCGCAAGGACCCGCGGTAGCGGCCATGCCTCGAGGGCCAGGTCAGATCTCGGCGAGCTCAGGTCGGTCGGCCCAAGCCCTGACACCAACTGCTCCGCGAGCCCGCTGAAGCGGGCCTGCAGGGCCGTAGCGCGCTGCTCCGCCTGGGCCCACGTCGCCTCGTCCTTCGGCGCCTCTGGCCCCGCCGGGTCCGGGAACAGGAAAGATCCCGGCTCGAGCACAAGCCGCGACTGCGCCTGCGAGTTGGCCTCGACGTAGCCGAACGCGTACTGCAGGCCGCCGAGCGACTCGGTTGTGCAGCCACACGGCGCGACCGTGCCGAGCACACGAGCGAACGCGAAGATGTCGACCACCAGGCGCGTGGCCTCAGCAGGGACGATCGCCTCGCCCTTCTCGGCCGCACTCGCGTTGATGGGCCCCGGGTCCGACGGGCCGCAGGTGGCGCACGCGAGCACGGCAGAGGCGGTGAGGCCGACCAGCGCGAGTAGGGGTGATCTCCCTCGCCAGGTGCGGGGAGGGGTGCGTCGACAGGGCAAGGGCGTGAGCATGGTCCGCGCGGGTCACGATCTTAGTCGTCGTCCGTCATGTCGACTCCCGTTGCGGCGCGACCAAGCGCACGGGCCTACCGTGGCTCGAGGTGATCGTCGCGAGGCCTCTGGCCTTATAAGACCTGTCCCGCGGCGTCATGGTCGCGGTGGCCGCGCAGGCCAGCGCTTCCCCCGACTTGACCGTCGGGACCCTGGCAGTTAGCCTTCGCACCCTTTCGCCCCCGCTCTCTCGAGTTACGCAGGACAGCAAGCAATCATGGCCGTCAAGATCAGGCTCGCCCGGATGGGCTCCAAGAAGCGCCCCTACTACCGCATCGTCGCCGCCGACGCCCGCAGCCCCCGCGACGGTCGTTTCCTCGAGCGCATCGGTACCTACGATCCGCACGCCGAGTCGGTCGTCGTCGACGAGGCCCGCATCAGCTATTGGGAAGGCGTTGGCGCGCATCCGACAATCACGGTCGCCCGCCTGCTCCGTCGCGCCCGCAAGGGCACGGCTGGCAGCGCCAAGGCCTGAGACCTCCACCGAACACGAGCTTGTGGGCGCTCCGCAGCGCTCACGGCCCGTTTTGCCGAGCCGCATCGGGTGTGAAATGCTCTACGGGTCGTGATGCCGCGACCCCCTTCCCGCGCCCCTGATCTCGCGCCCGCTCGCACCCCTGGAGGCATCCATGTCACCGTCCGCTGCCCAAGTCTCCCTCAAGGACCTCATCGAGTACCTCGCGCGTGCCCTCGTCGATCACCCCGATGAGGTCGTCGTCACAGAGATCTCCGGCGAGCAGACCATCGTCCTCGAGCTGAAGGTCGCCAAGGACGATCTCGGCAAGGTCATCGGCAAGCAAGGCCGGACCGTCAAGGCGATGCGCGCCCTCCTGAGCGCCGCTTCGGCCAAGCTCCGCAAGCGCGCCGACCTCGAGATCCTCGAGTAACCCCGTGCGCCCCGCCGCATCGCCGCCACAACCCGCGGACGCGCTAGCGGTCGCCGTCATCGTCGGTCCGCACGGCGTCCGGGGTTGGGTCCGTATGCACCTGCACGCCCCCAACTCGAACGCGCTCCGCCCAGGCCTCATAGTCACCCTTCGCGCCGCCGGCCGCGACGATATGAGCCTCAAGCTCGTCGCCGTCGATCCGATCCCCGGCAAACCGATGCTCCGCGTCCAGCTCGCCGGTATCGTCGACCGCGACCAGGCCGAGGCGCTCCGCGGCCGCGAATTGTGGCTCGCCCGCAGCGACCTCCCGCCGCTCAAGCCCGACGAGTTCTACCTCGCCGACCTCATTGGCCTCACCGTCGAGCGCCAGCGCCCGGGCGGCCGCGTCCAGCTGCTCGGCAAGGTCGTCGGCCTGACCAGCAACGGCGCCCAGGACCTCCTCGAAGTCGAGTACGAGGTCCCCGGCCGGCGCCCCGACACCTGGCTGCTGCCCGTGCTGCCGCACTTCATCGCCGAGGTCGAGGGCCGCCTGCGCGTCGAACTCCCGATCGGCATGCTCCCCGACGCCCTCGCCGACGGCGACGACATCGAGGATGATCAGGGATCTGGCTCGTGAGCGGCCCGACCTTCGAGATCTTCACCCTCTTCCCTGAAGCGATCTCCAGCTTCCTCCGCGGCGGCCTGATCGGCAGAGCAGCCGAGCAGGGCCTCGTCACGGTGCACTGCACCGACTATCGCGACTACACCCACGACCGTCACCGCACCGTGGACGACGCCCCCTACGGTGGCGGCCCCGGCATGGTCATGAAGATCGAACCGGTCGTCGTCGCCCTCGAGGCCGTCACCGCTGCCCGCGGCCCGATGCGCCGCATCCTCCTCACACCCTCGGCCCCGCGCTTCGACCAACGCGCCGCCCGCAGGCTCGCCGCCCTCCCGCGCATCGCCCTCCTGTGTGGTCGCTACGAGGGCATCGACGACCGCGTCCGCGAGGCCCATGTCGACGAGTGCCTCTCACTCGGTGACTTCGTGTTGAACGGCGGCGAGGTGGCCGCGCTGGCGATCGTCGAGGCGGTCGCTCGCCTCTGCGAGGGCGTGCTCGGCAACCCGGAGTCCGCCGCCCGGGACAGCTTCACCACCGACCGGTCTGAAGCGACAGGCACCTGGCTCGAGGGCCCCCAGTACACTCGCCCGCCCGTGTTTCGCGGCCTCGTCGTGCCCCCTGTCCTGCTCGCCGGTGATCACGATGCTGCCAGCCGTTGGCGGGCCACACAGGCCTGGCAACGGACCTGGGCCCTGCGCCCGGACCTCCGTCCGCGCCATGTCCTGCCCGCCGCCACGCCGATCTACCTCGCCCGCGAACCTGGACGCGGAGACCTGCCCGAGGCCATGGCCGCGTTGCCAGGCATCAGCGGCCTCCTCACGCAAGCCAGGACCGCCGATCTCCGAGGCCTGCGCCGCACCCTGAAGCGCCGTCACGGTGTCGCCCCGGAGTTGGTCGCCGTGGTCGAGGGCCCGATCGAGACCCCGTTGCCGCAGGCCCACAGCGGCGCTGCGCTCCTCGATCTGCTCGCCCTCTCTGGAGATCTCTCCGCACCCATCGTCCTGCTGCTATGCCCGGCATCGACAGCTCTGGGAGATCTCACACCTCCCGGCCCCAATGTCCACGAGCGGCCTCAGGACGCAGCACATTGGCCCTCAGCGCTTCGAGCGGTGTTCGCGCTGAGCCCCGACGCGGTCGGGGCTGCTGCTTTAGAGCTTGCGCGATGGGCCCCAATGATTGACTCTTCGCCCCCCCAGCCGGTATGTGGGTCGGCGATCACCATTGCCGTTGCGGCGCTCACCGAGCTCCGTACGCCCGCCGCTCGCTAGCCTGCGCCCGCCCGGCCCCGACCTTCCAGAGCCCTGTCATGAGCAACAGCAGCCCGTTCATCGAGAAGATTGAGAACACCTACAAGCGGAGCGATCTGCCGGAGTTTCGCCCCGGCGACACGATCCGCGTCCACGCGAAGATCTCCGAGGGCGGCAAGGACCGCATCCAGATGTTCCAGGGCGTGTGCATCCATCGCAAGCGCAATGGTGGCCGCGGTGCCTTCACCGTCCGGAAGGTCTCCCACGGCATCGGCGTGGAGCGCGTGTGGGCCATCAACTCGCCCCGCGTCGTGAAGATCGAGCTCGTCCAGCGCGGCAAGGTCCGCAAGGCCAAGCTCTACTACCTCCGCAACCTCAGCGGCAATGCGGCCCGTATCCGCGCGCGCCTCGGCGGCTATGCCACCGATGCCATCACCGGCGCCAACAGTGGTCCCGGCGACCGCGAGCCGAACACCGAGGCATGAGCACCACCCCGCCCGCGTCCACGCGGGCGCGGGGTCGTGCGAGTGAAGACCTGGCCGCGAGCTTCCTGGAGGCTCGCGGTCTCGTCGTTTGTGCCCGTAACGTGACCCTCGCGCACGCTGAGCTCGACCTGGTGGGGCGCATCGCCGGTGAGGCCGGCGCAGCGGACACGATCGTCTTCGTGGAGATCCGCAGCCGCAAGAACGATCACTCCGGTGGTCCGGCCGAGACCGTGGACCGCAGCAAGCAGCGACGCGTGGTCCGAGCCGCGACCGCCTGGCTGCTGCGCGAGGAGCTGTGGGAGCGCGTCGCGGTCCGCTTCGATGTGCTCGCCATACTGTTCGGCGACGACAAAGCCCCGGAGATCACATGGATCCCCGGGGCCTTTGAAGTCGACGGCTGAAGCCAGCCGGACGGCGCGAGCACGCGATTACATCGTGCCGGTGCCCAGCGGCGGGAGATCGTCGCTCTTGCACTCGCCGGTCGCCGGGTCGATCAGCGCCATGCACTCTGTCTTCAAGGTCTCGACGGTGCCGGCCGAGAGGTCGTCGTTGCACACGCAGAGCTTCTGGCAGCAGAACTCACCGAGCTTCTGGATCTGCACGCACTCGAAGCCGGTGTCGCAGTTGGTCTCCTTGGCGAGCACCTGCTTGCCAATCCCGCCGTCCTTGCAGTCGTCGCTGGTCTCGCAGGTGCGCGAGCACATCGAGCGCTCGAGCACGTAGGTCGACGTCAGCTTGCAGGAGCCCGAGATGCAAGCGAAGCGCTGCTTGCCGGACGTATCCCCGGCGTTGCACTCGGCGTCGCTCTTACAGTCCTCCGCCGGCGCCTTGGCATCGTCTGCGTACACGCAGAGGAGGTCGTTGCAGCTCAGCGCCGGGAACGTGACGACCTTGCTGTCCGGCGGGTCGACGTCGCCGTGGTTGCAGGGAGCGCCGACGTCGCCCTTGGGACAGGCGGTCAGCATCGGAACGAGGAGCATGGCGCCCAGCAACGTGGCGGCGGTGCGGAGAAGAGCAGGCGTGCGGGTGGCTTGCATGTGGGATCTCGGTCGAGGCGGCCGGAAAGGGCCTCCATCGTACACGCCCAGGCCATAGGGTCAAGCACTGCGAGTCACGTCGAAACCCGCGCATTCTCCGGCGATGACCGAATTGGCGACGATCCACGCCAAAGCACGACGACCCACTGCACGCCACCCACGCCTCCGATGCCGAGATCGTCCCTCGTCTCCCTTTGGCTTTTTTGTCCACGCGCGTGGTGCTCTGCCCTGGCCTCCATGAGCCCCGGCGCCCTCGACCTGTAATATAAATCACAGGGCTTGTACTCCACCGGACCGGAAATTCCGTCGCGACGCCGAGATCTCCGCAGACCCATCGGCAAGTC
>Ga0073899_10005515_pt1 | contig 10986 bp, 12 predicted proteins | sample KloWWTmetaKNB5Ph_FD_88975 | JGI IMG/M metagenome (GOLD analysis project Ga0073899, IMG submission 88975) | Active sludge microbial communities from Klosterneuburg, Austria, studying microevolution and ecology of nitrifiers - Klosterneuburg... | ecosystem: Engineered > WWTP > Aerobic digester >...
AAAGAAGAGAGCCATGGCAGGCCATAGCAAATTCAAAAACATCATGCACCGCAAGGGCGCGCAAGATAAGAAGCGCTCGGCGATGTTTTCCAAGCTCAGCCGCGAAATCACCGTCGCAGCGAAAATGGGCATGCCCGATCCGGACATGAACCCCCGCCTTCGCCTCGCGGTCAACGCGGCCAAGGCGCAGTCGATGCCAAAGGACAATATCCAGCGCGCAATCGATAAGGCAGCAGCGGCGGGTGGCGAGGATTATGAAGAAATCCGCTACGAAGGCTATGGCCCGGGCGGCGTTGCTGTGATCGTCGAAGCGCTGACCGACAACCGCAACCGCACAGCCACCAATGTGCGCACCGCGTTCAGCAAGAATGGCGGTAATCTGGGCGCATCGGGCGCGGTGAGCCATGGGTTCGACCGCATGGGCCTGATCACTTATCCTGCCAGCGTTGGCGATGCCGATACCGTCTTTGAAGCAGCACTCGAAGCAGGCGCTGAGGATGTCGAGAGCGGCGAAGAAGAGCACAGCATCTGGACCGCGATGGATGCGCTGCACGAAGTCTCGAAGGCGCTGGAAGCGACGCTGGGTGCTGCCGAAAGCGCGAAGCTCGCCTGGAAGCCTCAGTTATTGGTCGAAGTGGACGAAGCGAACGCTGCAACGCTGTTGAAAATGATCGACGCACTGGAAGACGATGACGACGTCCAGACCGTCTGGGGCAATTATGACGTCTCCGATGAGGTGATGGCGAAGCTGGGCTAAGCAATTCCCCTCCCGCCTACGGGAGGGGTTAGGGGAGGGCCAGTCGCCCTCTAACAGATACGGGACAGGCCCTCCCCCGGCCCCTCCCGCAAGCGGGAGGGGAGCAAATGATCATCCTCGGTCTCGATCCCGGCTTGGGCACTACGGGCTGGGGTATCATCGCGAAAGAAGGCAACCGCCTCAGCCACATCGACAATGGTGAGATCAGCACCGACGCAAAAATGCCGCTCGCCAACCGACTGGTCGCAATCGACGAGAAATTGCGCGCGGTCCTCGACCATTTCAAACCTGATTGTGCGGCGGTTGAAGAAGTGTTCGTCAACAAGAACCCGCAATCGACGCTGAAGCTGGGGCAAGCTCGCGGCGTGGTGCTGCTCGGCGCAGCGCGTAACCGCACCCCCGTCACCGAATATGCCGCAAGGCTTGTGAAGAAATCGGTGGTCGGCACCGGCAAGGCCGACAAGGACCAGATCGCCGCAATGCTCCGCGTGCTGATGCCCGGGCTCAAACTGGCAGGCGAGGATGCGGCGGATGCGCTGGCCGTGGCCGTCACCCATGCGCACCATATTCGCGGATAAGTTCACGCCTTGTTCTCTTTTGCTTGCCGACCGCTGATCGGCAAGCTAACCCTCTCGCATGATCGCAAAACTTTATGGCCGCATCGATGAAACGGGCGTGGATAGCCTGGTGATCGACGTGGGCGGCGTCGGCTATCTGGTGCAGGCAAGCGCGCGGACGCTGGCGGTGCTGGGCGGTGCGGGCGATTTCGCGACGGTCTTCACCGAAATGCTGGTGAGCGAGAACGACCAGCGCTTGATCGGCTTTGCCAGCCGCGAAGAACGCGACTGGTTCCGCCTGCTGATCGGTGTGCAGGGGGTGGGCGCGAAGGTGGCGCTTGCGATCCTCTCGGCGCTTGAGGCCGATGACCTGACCATCGCCATCGCCAATGGCGACAGCGCGATGGTCGCGCGCGCCAATGGCGTTGGCCCGAAACTCGCCAGCCGCATCGTCAACGAACTGCGCGACAGGGTCGGCGCAATGGCGGGGATTGGCGGCGGCGCGAAACTGGCGGCGGCGGCCAAGGCGGGGAACAGCAATGTGTCCGATGCCGTCGCAGCGCTCACCGGCCTCGGCTTCAAACCCGGCGAGGCGCAAGGCGCAGTCGCGCTGGCGCTGGAAGAATTGGGCGACGGCGCGACATTGGATGCGCTGGTACGGCTCGCGCTGAAGAGGGCGGCGAAGTGACAGACACCGATACAACAAATCAAAATTTTGTCAGCGAAGAAGTTCTCCGTGCTATAGCTAAACTAGACTACGAAGCATATCTAAGTGAATCTAACGATCGATTGAGATATCAGACGGAGTTTTCGCAGTCAGCATTAAAAAGTTTGATGCTCGTGAACGGCGGAGCAATCATATCGTTGCTCACATTTATTGGAAACAAAGGTCACGTTTTTGACCAAGAAGCGATTTGGTGGTCATTTTTACTTTTCGCTCTCGGACTGTTTTTCTGTTTAGTAGCTTATTTTGGAGCATATTTTTCTCAAGGCTATTATATGCAGATGGTTGTAAATCAAACGTACAATGCACAGAGACGAATGCATGGCTATCAAGAGACTTATAATATTGATCGTGATTTGAAAATTGGTAATATTGCAATTTGGTTTGCTATTATTTCTACTGTAATTAGCTTATTCTTATTTGTTGGCGGATCATTTTTTGCTCTTCGGAGCATTTTATGACCGATAACCCCCACCTCACCCCCATGCGCAAGCCCGAGGATATCGACGCTGCGCTACGCCCGAAAAGCCTTACCGAATTTATCGGGCAGCAGGCGGCGCGGGAGAATTTGCGGGTGTTTATCGAGGCGGCGAAATCGCGCGGCGATGCGCTTGACCATGTGCTGTTTTTCGGGCCGCCGGGGCTGGGCAAGACCACGCTGGCGCAGATTGTCGCGAAGGAAATGGGGGTCGGTTTCCGTTCAACCTCCGGCCCCGTCATCGCCAAGTCGGGCGATCTGGCGGCGCTGCTGACCAATCTTGAAGAAGGCGACGTCCTCTTCATCGACGAAATCCACCGGCTGAATCCGGTGGTCGAGGAAATCCTCTATCCTGCGATGGAGGACCGAGCGCTCGATATCATGATCGGCGAAGGGCCGTCGGCGCGGTCGGTGCGGATCGACCTGCCTGCCTTCACGCTGGTCGGCGCGACCACGCGGCAGGGCTTGCTGACCACACCGCTGCGCGACCGTTTCGGCATTCCGGTGCGATTGAATTTCTATAATCATGATGAACTCGAACTGGTCGTCACCCGGGCAGCCAAATTGCTCGATCTGGGCATCGCCGCCGATGGTGCGCGTGAAATTGCCAAGCGCGCGCGCGGAACGCCCCGCATCGCCGGGCGGCTGCTGCGCCGCGTGCGCGATTTTGCCAATGTCGCGGGTGAATTGACCGTTACCGCCAAGATCGCCGATGCCGCGCTCAACCGGCTGGAGGTTGATCATCTCGGCCTCGACGCGATGGACCGGCGGTATCTGACGATGATCGCCGATATCTATCGCGGCGGCCCCGTCGGCGTCGAGGCGCTGGCAGCGGGGCTATCCGAACCGCGCGATACCATTGAGGATGTGGTGGAGCCCTATCTGCTCCAGCTCGGCCTCATCGCCCGCACAGCACGCGGGCGTGCGCTGAATGCGCCGGGGTGGAAGCATCTCGGCATCACACCGCCAACCGCGACGCAGGACGGGTTGTTCGATAAATAGCCTGACGCGACGACCCGCAGGAGGTGACCCGAGTCATTTCATCGACCAACCGAGTTGGCATCCGCACTACCCCCTTCCTGTCGCGGAATCCATGCGGTAAGCCGCTCTGCAATGAATGGAACGCAGCCCTATCAGGGCCATTTTGATGGCCCCCGCCACCTATTCGCAGTGCGGGTCTATTTTGAGGACACCGATTTTTCGGGTGTGGTCTATCACAGCCGTTACCTCCACTTCATGGAACGCGCGCGATCGGATATGTTGAGCGTGGCCGGGATAGGACAGCGCGAAGCCTATGAGGGCGGAGAGGGTGTCTATGCGGTCGCCGATCTCCACATCAAATATCGCGCACCCGCACATTTCGACGATGCCTTATTGATTGTCTCGACCGTCGAGGAAATCCGGGGAGCTAGCGTGGTCATTCATCAGGCGGTCATGCGCGGCGACCAAATATTGACCGAGGCAGAGGTCACCGCCGCCTTCTTGACGCCAGAGGGCCGTCCGCGCCGCCAGCCGCGCGAATGGCTTGCGGCGTTTGAAGGCATCAAGGCGGGGCGCAACGGCTAAGCAGAAAGAGAGTTTATGGATTTGTTGATACTGAGCCAGGGCGCTAGCTTTTCCCCCATCCAGCTGTTTCTGGACGCGGATCTGGTGGTCAAGGCGGTGATCATCGGCCTTGCGCTGGCCAGCATCTGGGTGTGGACGATTATTGTCAGCTTCGTCCTGAAAATCCGCGGTATCAACAATCAGAGCGAGACGTTTGAGCGCGAATTCTGGCGGACCGAGGATGTCGACGGTTATTTCAAGCAACATGGCAAGTCCGACCTGCCCATTGCCAAGGTATTTGCCGCAGGCCTCGCCGAATGGCGGCGTTCGACCGCGGTGAAGACCCCCGACCGGCAGGGAACGCGTGAGCGCCTGGCAACAGCGATGGATTCCGCGATTGCGGCGGAAAGCGAAAAACTTGCCAATCGTCTGAACTTCCTGGCGACCACCGGTGCGGTTGCACCCTTTGTCGGGCTGTTCGGAACCGTTTGGGGCATCATGCGCAGCTTTGCCGCCATCGCCGCCGAGCAGAACAGCTCGCTGGCTGTCGTCGCACCCGGCATCGCCGAAGCGCTGTTTGCCACCGCCATTGGCCTGTTTGCCGCCATCCCTGCAGTGATTGCCTATAACCGCTTCTCGCACCGCCTGAACCAATATGAAGCGCGTATGGGCCGCTTTGCCGATGGCTTTCACGGTCTGCTAAGCCGTGAGCTGGAGCGGGAAGGCTAAGCCTGTGGCGATGAACCTCAACTCCGGCGGTTCTGCGCGCCGTGGCCGTCGCGGCAGCCGCCGCGCGCCGATGGCCGAAATCAACGTCACGCCGTTCGTAGACGTCATGCTTGTGCTGCTGATCATCTTCATGGTGACAGCACCCCTGCTCGTCTCCGGTGTGCCAGTGGAGCTGCCCGAAAGCCGCGCTAATCCTTTGGACCAGAAGGATGAGCCGCTCGATATCTCGATCGATAAGGAAGGCCAGGTCTTTATCGACAGCGCCCCTGTAAGCGCTGGCGAATTGTCGGCGCAGCTGGAGGCGATTGCAGCGGAGCAGGATGCGGCCAATCCGCGCCAGATCATGCTGCGCGGTGACACCACCGTCAGCTATGGCGAAATGATGAAGGTGATGGGCGAGCTCAACCGCGTCGGCCTCAATTCGGTCAGCCTTGTCACGACCGCTGCTGCTGCCCCGGTCACCCAGGGTTCATCTGAGGAGCAATAGCCCTGTGGCGATGGACCGTGCGGAAAGGATAGGATTTGGCACCGCGCTTGGCGGCCATGCGCTGTTGCTCGGCGCCTTCGCGCTGGGTGCCTTCTTTACCGCCGACCGCATCACCAAGCCGCAACCGATTTCGGTATCGCTGGTGGGTGAGGTCGCCGACGTTTCGACCGCGCCCGATCCGGTGCTAGAAGAGCCTGCCCCCGCCGAATCTGCCGCAGAACCAGCGCCCGCAGAGCCCGAACCGACGCAGGTGATGAAGGTCGAGAAAACACCCGAAAAGCCGCTGCCCAAGGTCGTCGAAAAGCCGACGCCAAAGCCCACGCCGAAACCAACGCCCAAGCCGTTGACCAAACAGGCGACGGTGCAGCCCAAACCCAAAGCGGCCAGCCAGCCCAAGCAAACAGCGCCCAAGCCATTCAGCAAAAGCTTTGAGGATGCGGTAAAGGGCACAGGGAGCAACCCCAAGCCGACGACTGGAACGTCGCCCAAGCAGGGCACGTTTGCTGAAAAGTCAGCGACACAAATCCGTTCTGCAACTAGCGTAACAATTGCAGCGGAGGTGAGGCCGCTAATTCAACGCTGTGCGCCTATAACTAGCGACAATTCGTCGCTCCGTGTTTTTGTTGCGCTGAACATCAGTCAGGCGGCTAAACTCATCGATGCTAACGTCTATGATGTGCAAGGCATAACACCGGAAAACCAAGCACAAGTTGATCGAATGAAGAAGTGCGTTTTGGATAGTTTACAAGCGGCGTCGCCCTATAATCTCGATCCGGCTGATTATGATGTCTGGCGAAACCACAAGGTGCAGTTGAAGGTAAACTTTAAGTAGGCGAACTATGAAACAGAGAACTTCAATTTTGGCATGGGTGTTTTTGTTGACGATGGCGTTGCTGCCATCGACGATTCGAGCCCAAGTTACGCCTACGGTCGCATCGAATGAACCCGAACTTATAGAGGTTGACGTTGAAACCAAAGTCCGCCGCATCGCGGTGCCTGCTCTGGTCGCGCCCAGTCCAGCTGACACGCCAGCGGGCAATAGCGCCACGCTGGGTCGCCAGATAGCTGAGGTGATTTCTGCAAACCTGCGCAATTCGGGTCTGTTCGAGCCGCAGGGCCCCGCTGGCATCCGCCCGATCGCGCTGGAGGAAGTCACGGCGCCCCAATATGATTATTGGAAAGGCCGCAATGTCGAGCAGTTGGTCGAGGGCTTTGTCCGCGTTGGTGGCGATGGCAATCTGACCGTCGGCTGCTATCTCTATGACGTCAATTTCGGGCAGGAACTGACCCGGCTTGGCTTCGTCGTGCCGCCGCGCGAATGGCGCCGCGCCGCGCATAAATGTGCGGACGCGATCTATTCGAAGCTGACTGGCGAACTGCCCTTTTTCGACAGCCGCATTGCCTACATCGCCGAGACCGGGCCGAAAGGCAAACGCGTCAAGCGGCTGGCGATCATGGATTCGGATGGCGCGAACCACCGCTTCATCACCAATGGCCAGTCGACTGCACTCACCCCGCGCTTTTCGCCCAATTACAAGTCGATCCTGTATTTGAGCTATCAAGACGGCAATCCGCGCATCTATGTCTATGATATCGACAGCGGGCGGCAACGGCTGATCACCGCGAGCAAGAACCCGACCTTCGCCCCGCGCTGGTCGCCTGATGGACAGACGATCCTCTATTCGATGGCGGTTGCAGGCAATACCGATATCTACAAGATTTCGGTCAATGGCGGATCGCCGGTGAAGCTCACCAGCGCGCCGGGTATCGATGTCGGTGGCAGTTTCTCTCCCGATGGCAGGCAGATCGTCTTTGAAAGCGATCGTGGCGGCAGCCAGCAGGTCTATGTGATGAATGCCGATGGATCGAACCAGCGCCGGATCAGCCACGGAGGCGGGCGCTATGCCACGCCCGAATGGAGCCCGCGCGGTGACCTGATCGCCTATACGCGCATTGCTGGCGATTTCCGCGTTGGGGTTATGCGTCCCGATGGTTCGGGCGAACGGTTGCTGACCGATAGCTGGCAGGACGAGGCGCCGACCTGGGCACCCAATGGACGCGTCATCCAGTTCTTCCGTACCGAACGAAATACGGGTAAAACAAGCGTCTGGCAGGTGGACCTGACGGGCCGCAACGAACGCAAGCTGCCGACCCCGGTCGATGGCTCGGACCCGGCATGGGGGCCGGTGCTTCCTTGACGGATTTTGCGGGGCAGTAGGAAAGGAATATGAAGATGACAAACAAGGCACGTACTTTCGCACTGCTGCTGATCGCCAGCACTGCGCTTGCCGCATGTGGCAAGAAGGAGGTCAAGGATTTGCCACCGGTTGCCGACAACACCACCTATGGCAATACCGGCGATACGGTGACGCCGACGGGCGATGCCATTGTGCCGGGCAGTCAGGAAGATTTCCTGCAATCGGTCGGGCAAATGGGTGATCGAATTTTCTTCGACACAGACCGTTTCAATGTCGATACCGCTGATTAAGCCGTGCTGCAAACGCAGGCGCAGTGGCTCGCCCGTTATCCCAATACGCGGGTGACGCTGGAAGGGCATGCCGACGAACGTGGCACGCGCGATTATAACCTGGCTTTGGGCGAACGCCGCGCCAATGCAGCGAAAAACTATCTCGCCTCTCTGGGCGTCGACTCATCGCGCATCCAGACGGTCAGCTATGGCAAGGAACGCCCGCAGGCGCTTGGTTCGAACGAAGAATCGTGGGCACAGAACCGCCGCGCTGTGACGGTGGTAGTCAGATAATTGAATGAACTCCCCTCCCGCCTCCGGGAGGGGAAGCTTGTTCACTTCGCCTTGCGATAGGGCACAAATTCTCCAAGGCTGCACACCGGGCCCTGAATGCCGCTTGTACGGTCGACCAAACGGATGAGGTCTCCGCTGCACAATTGCCCGCTAAAGCTTTCGGTGACCATGATGTCATCGCCGCGCGTCAGGCCAGGGCACGAGCCGCGCAGTTTGTTCTGGTACACCAGCCGACCGGACTCGCGATAGAGCAACGTGTCATCACTGATCCGGATCGCATCGACGCCGCGACTGTTGATGCAATTGCGCGGTTCGCCCGCAACCTTGCCTTTCAGTTCCTTGGCCAGGATTTTGGCTTCCTTGTCACGGATTGGTGCCGGTGCCGTATCGGCGTCACCATAAGCGCATCCCGCCAATGCGATCGATGCGGTAAGTGCGAAAACCATCCCTTTGCGCAACATGTTCTTTCTCCAAAACTGATTTGCGGTATCGACTTTAGTGCATAGCCGATTATCGGGGGATGAACGACTATTCATCGGAGGAGAGCAAAGTGGGCGGTTGGCCGAAGCTGGAATGGGATGGGGAGCGTACCGGGCCGCTGCAGGGCGTGAAGGTGCTCGATATGTCGTCGGTGGTGCTTGGCCCCTTCGCCACGGTGCAACTCGCTGATCTGGGTGCGGAGGTCATCAAGGTCGAAAATGCCCAAGGCGGTGGCGACATCATGCGCAAGGCGGGGGACAATCCCACCGGCGACCTTGGCCCGATTTATGCCAGCCTCAACCGCAACAAGAAGTCGGTCGCCCTTGATGCGTCCAAGCCGGAAGACAAGGCTGCCATATTGGAACTCGCCGCGGGTGCCGACGTTTTCTTCCATAATGTCCGCATGGCGGGAATGGAGCGGCTTGGCCTGGGGTATGAGGATGTGAAGGCGGTCAATCCTGATATCGTTTACATCCATTGCGCCGGCTATGGCGCGGAAGGGCCCTATGCCAAGCGGCAGGCCTATGATGACCTGATCCAGGCTGCCTCCGGCTTTGCCGCCTTGTTCGAAATGCGCGACAAGGGGCGTCCGCAATATGCGCCCTCGCTGGTGGCGGACAAGGTGAGCGGGATGTTTGCGGCCAACGCCGTGCTCGCGGCTTTACTCGGGCGTGCAAATGGACTTGGCGGGCAGTTTGTGCAGGTGCCGATGTTTGAATGCTTCACCTGGTTTCATATGGTCGAAAATCTGTGGGGGAACACTTTCCTGCCCGGAAATGGCAAGATGGCCTATACCCGCTCGATCAATCCGCGGCGGCGCCCCTATCCGACGAAAGACGGCTATATCGCGATCGTCCCTTATGCCGACCATCAGTGGGAACGCTTTTTCGAACTGGCCGGCAGGCCCGGTGTGTTTGAGGATCCGCGCTTTTCAAGCTACAAGGCACGGCTCGAAAACACGACCGAGCTATACGCTACGATCGAGGAATCGAGCGCGACCAAGACAACTGATGAGTGGGTCGAACTGCTTGACGCCAATAATATTCCGGCGATGAAATATAACCGCATGGCGGATGTTTTCGACGATCCGCATCTGAAAGCGGTCGATTTCTTTGAGGAGCGCGAAGCGAAGGCGGGATACACTTATCGTTCGATGCGGCATCCTGTGCATTATGCCTCGACTCCTGCGTCGATCTTCGCCGATCCGCCTAGCCTGAATGCGGACCGGGACGAAATATTGGGTGGTTCCGACTAGCGGTCGCGCGGCGTCCATCCGTTGTCGTCCATGCTCTTTTCAAGCAGGCGCAACGCAAGACCTACCGCAACCCCGACGCCGATAGCGATGGTTAGGTCGGTGATAACCGTCAGGATCAGTGTCATGAAGAATAGCCCCCTATCGGCGAGCGGCAGGTGGATGTGTTCGCGCCATTTGTCAGGCTCGCTCATATTCCAGGCGGTCAGCATCAGCACGGCGGCTAGTGCAGGGAGCGCAAGCATTCCCGCCCAGCGCGCGGCCAGCAGCATGATGGCGAGGATGAGCAGGGCATGCACCAGTCCTGCAACCGGCGTCTTGCCGCCCGCACGAACATTGGTTGCGGTGCGCGCGATGGCCCCTGTGACAGGCATCCCACCGAACAGCGCGGAGGCAATATTGCCATAGCCCTGCGCCATGATTTCGGCATTGGGCCGATGATGGCCTTCGATCATCCGGTCCGCGACAATGGCCGACAGCAGCGATTCAACGCCAGCAAGGAAAGCGATAATCAGCGCTGATGGCAGCAACTCCTGTGCCTTGGCCAGGCTGATTTCAGGCAGCACGGGCATCGGCAAACTGGCGGGCAGTTCGCCGAAGCGCGAGGCGATCGTATCGACAGGCAAGGCAGCCATAGCAGCGAGCAGCGAGCCTGCTGCGACCCCGATGACCAGACTGGGCGAGCGCGGTGCCCAGCGGCGGAGTACGACCATCAGCACCAGCGCCAGCAGGGCGACGCCTACCGCATAGAGGCTACTATTAGGTAGCTCCCTTGCGAGAACCGCTATTTTCGGCAGAAATTCCGCGGGCAGGTTCGCCATCTTCAGCCCGAGAAAGTCCTTCAACTGACTGGTGGCTATGATGATCGCGATGCCGACGGTGAAGCCGTTGATGACGGGTTCAGGCACCAGAGCGATAAGCCGCCCGGCGCGAAAGAAACCCGCGACCAGCAAAATTGCCCCCGCCATCAGCGTCGCCAACACCAGCCCGTCATAGCCATGATCGGCGATCACCGAATAGACGACGACGATGAACGCCCCGGTAGGCCCGCCAATCTGCACGCGGCTGCCGCTGGTCAGTGAAATTACAAAGCCGCCGATGATCGCGGTGACCAGCCCCTGCGCAGGCGAAGCGCCGGATGCGATGGCAATCGCGATGCTTAAGGGTAGCGCGACCAGCGCCACCGTCAGCCCGGCAAGCGCATCCTGCCGGAACA
>Ga0073899_10005516_pt1 | contig 10986 bp, 9 predicted proteins | sample KloWWTmetaKNB5Ph_FD_88975 | JGI IMG/M metagenome (GOLD analysis project Ga0073899, IMG submission 88975) | Active sludge microbial communities from Klosterneuburg, Austria, studying microevolution and ecology of nitrifiers - Klosterneuburg... | ecosystem: Engineered > WWTP > Aerobic digester >...
ACAGGACCGACTTCCCCCCATTGCGTCATCCTCATGGACGGATGCCCAGCGCGTATGTGCCGACGAAATCATCCGGGGTCCGCGCGGTGCCGTCATCGCGCCGTTTGTGCCGCTGTTGCGCAGCCCGGAACTGTGCACCCATGCCCAGCGCATGGGCGAGTACCTGCGGTATCGCAGTGCCCTGGGCCTGCGGCTGTCGGAACTGGCCATCCTGGTCACGGCACGCCATTGGTCGCAGCAGGTGGAGTGGGCCATCCATGCGCCCATCGCGATCCGCGAGGGTATTGACGCGGCCGTGGTGCAGGCGATCGGTGTGCGCCAGAGACCACCGTTGGGCCGTGCCGATGAGCAGGTGGTCTACGACGTGTCGGTGCAATCGCTGGTCGACAAGCAGGTCGACGATGCGACCTGGGCCGCCGCCTTGACGCAACTGGGTGAACAAGGCACCGTGGACCTGCTGGGAATCGTGGGCTACTACACGATGTTGTCGCTGGTGATGAATGGCGCCCGGACTCCGGCTCCGGCGCAATCTGCGCTGCGACTACCCAGTCTGCCAACGCCGGGGCCCTGAAGTTCGCGCACCAGGCCTGGTCGGCAGGTGAGGGCGGAAAAATCAGGCTGGCACATCCGCCACCTCCGGCGTTGTCACCGGCCCGGTGCCGCTGAACCGGTCCAGCGCGATGTAGATCACCGGGGTGATGTACAGCGTGATGGCCTGCGAGAACACCAGGCCGCCGACGACCGCCAGGCCCAGCGGCTGGCGCAATTCCGCGCCGGCGCCCAGGCCCAGTGCGATCGGCAGCGCGCCCATCAGTGCGGCCAGTGTGGTCATCATGATGGGGCGAAAGCGCAGCACGCAGGCCTCGCGCACCGCCTCGGCTGCCGACATGCCCCGATGGCGCTGTGCATCGAGCGCGAAATCGATCATCATGATCGCGTTCTTCTTCACGATTCCGATCAGCATCAGGATGCCGATGGTGGCGATCAGTGTCAGATCCTGCCCGGTGAACTTGAGCAGCAGCAATGCGCCCACTGCGGCCGACGGCAGGCCTGCAAAGATGGTCAGCGGGTGGATGAAGCTCTCGTACAACACGCCCAGCAGCACATAGATGACCAACAGGGCCGCCACCAGCAAGATGACCTGGCTGCCTTGCGAGCTCTTGAACACCGCCGCGTCACCGCCATAACTGGTGATGATCGACGCCGGCATGCGCAGCGCTTCGCGGTAATCCTCGATCTTCTTTGTGGCGTCACCCAGCGCAACGCCGGGAGCCAGATTGAACGAGACCGTGACCGCGCGCAATTGCCCGACATGGTTGATCGAGCTCGGGCCCACCGTGCGCTTGACGGTGGCGATGGCGTTCAGCGGCACCAGGGCGCCTGTGTTGGCGCGCAGATAGATGTTGGCAAAGGCGCTTTCGTCTTCGCGCGCTTGCGGCGCCAGCTCCATGATGACCTGGTAGGTGTCGGCCGAGGTGTAGATGGTGGAAACCTGGCGTTCGCCAAACGCGCTGTACAGCGTGGATCGCAGCGCGTTGATGTTGACGCCCAGCGAATTGGCACGGTCGCTGTCGATGATGAGCTCGGCCTGCAGGCCCTGCAACTGTGCATCGCTGGTCACGTCGCGAAACAGCGGATCGACGCGCAGCTTCTCCTGCAGCTGCTGGGCCCAGCTGTTGATGTCGCCGTCCTGCACGCTCTGCAGCGTGTACTGGTACCGGGATTTGCTCGGACGTCCGCCGAGCCGCAGATTCTGGATCGGTTGCATGTACGCCGTGATGCCGGGCACCGCACGCAGTTTGCGGCGCAATTCCTCGATCACCTGCGGCATCGGGGCGCGCGCATTGCGCGGCTTGAGGTTGATGAACATGTTGCCGGTGTTCTGGGTCCGGGAGCCGCCGTTGAACGAGTTGACGGTGGCCACGTTGGGGTCGGCACGCACGATGCTCACCACGGCGTCCTGCAGGCGCAGCATGTCGTAGAACGACGTGTCCTGCGCGGCTTCGGTCGATACGCTGATCTGCCCGATGTCTTCCTGCGGGAAGAATCCCTTGGGGATTTCGATGAACAGATAGGCCGTGGCGGCGAAGGTCAGCAATGCCACGATCAGCACCAGCGCGCGCATGCGCAGCGCGACGTCGAGGCTGCGGGTATACAGGCTCAGCATGCCATTGAAGCCGCGCTCGAATGCGCGCACCATCATGCCCGGCGGCTTCTTGTGGGCATCGTCCACCAGAAAACGCGCGGCCATCATCGGCACCAGCGTCAGCGACACGAACGCGGACACCACGATGGCCAGCGCAACGACGACCGCAAATTCATGGAACAGCAGGCCGATCACGCCGGGCATGAAGAAAATCGGGATGAACACCGCGATCAGCGAGCTGGAGATCGAGATAATGGTGAAGCCGACCTCGCGCGAGCCGCGCAGCGCTGCCGCAAAGGGTGGCATGCCGTCCTCGACATGGCGCATGATGTTCTCCAGCATCACGATGGCGTCGTCCACCACCAGACCGACCGCCAGTGTGAGCCCCAGCAACGAGATGTTGTCCAGGCTGTAGCCCAGGCCAAACAGCAATGCCACGGCCCCGATCAGCGAAACCGGCAGCGACAACGTGGGGATGGCCGTTGCCACAAAGCGCCGCAGGAACAGGAAGATCACCATCACCACCAGCGCGATCGTGCCCAGCAGCGTGAGCGTCACATCGTGGATGGACTCGCGGATCGACGTGGAGCGGTCATTGACCAGCGTGACCTGCACCGAATGCGGCAGCTGGGCCCGAAAGCCGGGCAGTGCCGCCTTGACGGCATCGACCACCGCCACGGTATTGGCATCGGGCTGGCGCTGCACCGACAGCAGGATCGCGCGCTCGCCATTGAAGCTGGCGAAGGTGTTGACATTTTCATAGCTGTCTTCCACCGTGGCCACATCGCGCGGCCGCACGGTATTGCCGCCCTTGCTGCTGACGATCAGGCCGCTGAAATCGGCGGCGTTGTTCAGTTGCTGGCGTGTGTCCAGCGTCAGCAGTTGCTTGGGGCCCTGCAAGGTGCCCAATGGCGAATTGGCATTGGCCGTGCCCAGCGTGGCGCCGAGTTCATCGAGACCGATGTTGCGCGCGGTCAATGCCTGCGGGTTGACGCGCACCCGCACCGCATAACGCTTTTGCCCGTTGATGTTGACCTGCGCCACGCCGTCCAGGGTGGAGAGCGTGGGCACGATCAGGTTCTCGGCATAACTCTGCAGATCGGAGGGGTTGAGCGATGGCGACGTGAGCGCCATGAACAGGATCGGCGCATCCGCCGGGTTGACCTTGCGGTAACTCGGCGACGAGGTCATCTCCTTGGGCAACTGGCGCTGCGCGCGCAGCAGCGCGGCCTGCACATCGACGGCTGCGGCGTCGATATCGCGCCCTTGCTCGAACTCCAGTGTCACCGTGGTGGCGCCCTGGATGCTGTTGGAGCTGATCACGTTCACGCCGGGAATATTCTGGAACTGCTTCTCCAGCGGCTGCGCCACCGAGTTCGCCATGGTGTTCGGGCTGGCGCCGGGCAGCGACGCCGAGACGTTGATCACCGGTGTGTTGTAGCGCGGCAGCGCGGCGACCGGGATCTTGTTGTACGCGATGGCCCCCGCCACCACCATGGCCAGGTTGAGCAGCACCGTCATCACCGGCCGCCGGATGAACAGCTCGGACAGGTTCATGGCGAGGCCATCTTTTCCTTCGGACCGGACCGGGCGGCCTTGGTCGCCGTGGCCCTGTCCGCGCTGCGCACGACCACCGGCACACCGGGTCGCACATTGCGCCGGCCGTCGACGATGACCGGGTCACCGGCGTTCAGCCCGGTTACCACCGCATCGGTGCCAGCCGGGTACACCACCTTGATCTTGCGCAAGACCGCCTTGTTGTCGGCGCCGGCAAGGTACACCGTATCCCCTTCCTGGCTGGTGATGATCGCCTCCTGGGGCACCATGATGGCATCGGCCAGTGTGCGCACCGTCATGCGGACCGTGGCATAGGCGCCGGGCCACAGTGTCTGGTGGGGGTTGCTGAACACCGCCTTCACGCGCACCGTACCCGATGCCGAATCGACCGCGCTGTCGACGAACTGCAGCTTGCCGGTCAATGCCTCGCTGCCAGCTGAAAGCTGGGCCTGCACCTCGCCGTGGCCGCCTTGCAGCGCCTGCAGCGCATCGCCCAGGTAGCGCTGGGGCAGGCTGAAGGCGACCGCGATCGGGTCGAGCTGCGTGATCGTCAGCAACACCGCACCGGTGGGCTGTGCCAGCGTTCCGGTGTAGACGTTGATTGCCCCGACCCGGCCACTGGCCGGCGCGGTGATGCGGTTGTAGCCCAGACCGAGCTGTGTCGCATCCAGCGCCGCCTGGCTGGCACCGACCACGGCCTGCTGGCTGGCCACCAGCGTCTGCGCCGAATCGAGCGCGCTTTGCGAAAGAAACTGCTGCGCCACCAGTTCGCGGCTGCGTTTGAGCTGGCGCTGCGCGTCGGCCAGTGCGGCCTGGTCCTTGGTCAGTTGCGCCCGGGCCCTGGCCACATTGGCCTGGTCGTTGCGGTCATCGAGCGTGAACAGCAATTGCCCGCGTTGCACGAACTGGCCCTCACGCACATGCACCTCGCGGATCTGGCCCACGACCTGCGGGCGCACGTCGACCATATTGAGTGCCACCACGGTTCCTGTGGCGTCGAGCAGGACCGGCTGATCGCGCGTGACCGCCTTGACGATGGAAACACTCACCGCAGGGGCGCCAACGGCGCCCGCGCCGCTTGCGCCGCGCGCAGGATTCCCTGCGCCGCTGCCGCCTGCGGCCTCGCGTGCTGAGGAAGACGCCTCAGCCGCTGCCACGCCCTTCGCGCTGCGTTGCTGCCAGTACCCATAACCGCCAGCCGCCAACGCCACCAGGATGACAAATCCGGTAGCAACCCATGTGCTGCGTTTCATGCGAAATCCGATCTCATTGAAGTCCGTTGTTTGCTTGCGTTGTCAGAACGCCGTGTTGGCAGCCGGGCCGCCCAAACCTGCTCCGAAGCCGTGGCGCAGTGCTGCCATGGCCTGGCGTAGCAAGGCGATGTCGTCGTCCCCCAGGCTCCCCAATGCGGCGGCCATGTCCTGCCGCGCGCACTTGCGCATTCCCGCGAGCATTTCCGCACCCTTGGCGGTGGTGCGCAGTTCGCTGCGGCGTCGGTCGGCCGGCGCGGCACGTGTTCGGGCCAAACCCGCGCGTACCAGCCGGTCCGTGCTGGTGGATGCGGTGGCCAGCGTGGTGCCCATGTGGGCCGCCAAGGCACTGATCGAGCAGTCGGGATTTCGGTCGATGAAGTTCAGGCAGCGAAACTGCGGCACGGTCATGCCGCCTCCCAGTTGCCGGCGCATCGCTGCACGCATGGCGCCCATCACCAGCGGCATGACTTCCATCAGGTCTCCCGCGCACGCCAGAACATCGTCGGTGGTGCCACGCTGTGCCGTGGAGGCGGGCTTCTTGATCATCGAGATTGAATGAATGCTTAGATCGTCTAAGCAATTCTAAGGACCCGTCCGCACGACAACGGCCGCCAATGACAATCTGCGGTCAACTCTTAGTAAAGCGAACGTAAAGTCGGCGTCGCGCCAGGCGGTCGGCGCCGCTACGGCAGGGGAACCAAGTGCAAAGCAGGCGGGCCACGTGCTGCCCGCCAGGGTCTGTCGATCCGCTACCTTTTTGCGCAGGCAAACTTCAGCATGTCCGCATCCGCCGTGTTTGCCTTGATCTGTCGCAAGGGCGCCGGCTTTTGCTCCATCGCGACGGTCTTGCCATTGCCCATGTTGTCCGACATCGCACTCAGGTTGAGGTGGCGGCCGGTTTGGTCCTCGCAATTGAACTCGTCCTGCATCTTGACCGATTTGAACTTCTGCTCGCCCGATATGACCTGGGCTTCCTGGTAGTCGGTCAAGGTCAGCAGTTGCACCTTGGCGCCGAGTGTCAGTGTCGTTGCCGGATCGGCATAGGTGGTGATCTTGCCGTCATCAGACACGTTCACCTTGGCCCAGTCGGCCAGCGCGCAGGTGCTCAGTGCGGTCAGCGTCAGCGCAGTCAGCATGGTTCTAGCAGTTGGCATCGTCATGGTTCAGGGGTTCTCGTGAGGTGATGCGAATTATCCTCCGCGGCCCGTGCGGGCCAGGCAGCGCAGTGTCAAGTTGAGGCGAACGATTGTGAGCGCATGTATCCGGGGCGCCTGTCCGTGTCAACTTACTGCAGTGATCGGCAGGGCTTTGGCGTGGCATTTGACGTACGGCCCAGTGTGGAGGACCATGGGACCCTGGAGAGGAGTCCATCATGCCGCAGCATACCCAGTATCATCCGCAAAGCGTACCGTTGCCTGAGCCCGACGACAGTGAAGCTCAAGCGCAGTCCGACGAATTGCACGACGGATTGGTACCGCCCGGCATCGAGGACGACCCTGAGCACGATCGCCTGATCGACCCGGAAGACTGAAGCCCGATTCGCGTCTGGTCAAGGCCGGTGCAACGCAAAATTTCAAGGTTCTTGAAAGAATCGGCATGTCCGCACAGACCAAGCCCTGTCTCCTGCTTCACGAAAGGCTTGTCATCATGGATCGTCGCCAACTTCTGACCCTGCTCGGTCTTGCCGGCCTGCAAACGCAGCCGGCCATTGCCGCTACCCCTGCCGTGGGCGCCGATGCTGCGGCCGCGCCAACGCCCTTGCGTCTGAGCGATGCACAGTGGAAGCAGCGGCTTACGCCGCAGCAATACAACGTGCTGCGCCACGAGGGCACCGAGGCACCGCGCTCGAGCGCGCTTGACCATGAAACGCGGCCGGGTATGTACCACTGCGCGGGTTGTGATCTGGCGCTGTTCTCAGCTGACACCAAATACGACAGCGGTACCGGCTGGCCCAGCTTCTTTCGCCCTCTTGCAGGGGCCGTGGCCACCCGCACGGACTACAAACTGCTGTTCCCGCGTACCGAATACCACTGCACGCGGTGCGAAGGCCACCAGGGCCATGTGTTCGGCGACGGGCCCAAGCCCACCGGCAAACGTTATTGCAACAACGGCGTGGCGTTGAGCTTCATTCCTGGTGCGGCCTGAGACGGTGCAGATAACCTCAGGTCAAACGCCCATCGTCTCGGCCCAGGCGAGTGCCTGCAGGTGGGCCCAGTTCACCTGGTGATTGCTCAGCGTCAGCGCGTTTGCCAGGCGCGCAAAGTTTTCATCGTCGGCTTGCTCGCAGGCAATCGTCAGCTCCAGAAGCGGCGCCAACGGCCCCTTGTTGTGCAACAAGGCATCGGTCACGGATTGCGGCAATGTGATGGCGGCAATCGCCTTGTCCATCGGGACGCCGAGCATGGTATCGAGCAGCGAGAAGACGCCGGTCACGAAGGCGTTGTCACACTCATCCTTGGGCAGCATTTCGGCCGCCAGCAGTTCCATCAGTCGGCCGCGCAAGATAGCGGTGTTGCCCACCACCGGGGGCACGCCCCCTTCACGCGAGGTGGTCAGCAGCATCGCGGACCAGCGGAACAACTTGTCCAGACCCAGGATCATCACCGCGTGGCGAAACGAGGTGATTTCGGTGCTCAGCCCGAACCCGGATGAGTTGATGAAACGCAGCAGGTTGAAGGACAGGCTGGCATCGCGCTTGAGTACTTCCTCGATCAGCGACGCGTCAGCTTTCTTGCGCACCAGGTTGATCAACTGGATGATGGAGGCGTGTCCTGGCTTTACGGTCTGCCCGGCCATCAGCACCGGTTTGGCAAACCAGTAACCCTGGAACAGTTTCACGCCCAGGTCAGCCACCATCTTGTGCTGCTCGGCTGTCTCGACCTTCTCGACGATGATCTGCAACTGTTGCTTCTTCTGCGCCAGCCGGATGGCCGGTTCGACCTGCTCGCGCTTGAGCACGGTGAGGTCGAGTTTGATGAAGCTTGCCAGTGGCAACCACTGCCGGTAAGGCACGGTCAGGGCCGCCTGGTTAAAGGCCAGCCGAAAGCCGCGCTGGTGCAGTTCGGTCAATTCGGCCAGTTTGCCGTCGATGGTGGCGCTGTTGTGGTCGTGTACATGCGGCACCTCGAGCACCATGCGGTCGGGCTTGACCAGCTCCAGATGTTCGCTGTTCAGGCTCTGCAGCGCCAGGTTGACGAACATCGTGCGCTTGTCCATCAGCGCTCCGGTATCGGCATGGGTCAGCACATTGAACAACAACTGCGCATCGCTGGCGGCATTGTGGTCGCTGAAGCGGCGACTGCGGTCAAACAACTCGTAGCCGAACACCTGGCCCTTTTCGTCGACGATCGCCTGGCGTGCGATGGAAGCGTCACTGGTTGCGTTGGAGATGTCGTTCGTGGCAGGGGAAGTTTGGTTGGACATGGTAGGTCTCGTGGAGTCTGGGTGATGCAAACTGGCAGATTCGGCAACGCGTCGCGTGCTGTCATTCGCCCATGGTTTCGGCCCATGCCAGCGCCTGCAGATGGGCCCAGTTGACCTGGCGGTTGTCCAGCCCCAACCGGTTGGCGGTGCGGGCAAAGGCCTCGTCGTCGGCGGTCTCGCAGGCGATGGTCAGTTCAAGGAACGGCGCCAGCGGGCCTTCGTTGTGCAACAGTGCCGACACCACGGATTCAGGCAGCGACAAGGCTCCCAGCGCCTTGTCCAGCGGCATTCCGAGCATGGCGTCGAGCAGCGAGAACAATCCCGTCACGAAGGCGTTGTCGCATTCTTCCGGTGGCAGCAACTCGGCGGCCAGCAACTCCATCAGGCGCCCGCGCACGATGGCGGTCTGCCCGACCACCGGCGGCACACCCCCGGTACGCGAGGTGGCCAGCAACAGTGCCGCCCAGCGGAACAGTTTCTTCAGCCCCAGCAGCATCACCGCCTGGCGGAACGACGTGATCTCGGTGCGCAGGCTGAAACCCGAGGAGTTGATGAAACGCAGCAGATTGAAGGACAGGCTGGCATCGTGCTTGAGCACTTCTTCGATCTCCGCCGTGGCGGCCTGCTTGCGCACCAGGTCGATCAGCTGCAGGATCACCGCTTGCCCTGGGCGCAGTGACTGGCCCTTGACCAAGGCTGGCTTGGCAAACCAGTAGCCTTGGTACAGCTTGACGCCCAGCGATTGCACCAATGCATGTTGCTCGGCAGATTCGATTTTCTCGACGATCAGCTGCGCCTGGGAGCGCTTCTGCGCTACGCCGATGGTCGCCGCGATCAGTTCGGGATTGAGCGTGAGCAGGTCGATCTTGATGAACGAGGCCAGTGGCAACCATTGCTGGTACGCCGATGTCAGCACCGTCTGGTTGAACGCCAGCCGAAAGCCGCGTTTGCGGATGTCGGTCAGCGTGCGCACCCGGCTGTCGATCTCTTCGATGTTGTTGTCGGCTACCGGCGGAATCTCGAGCACGAAGCGCTCGGGCAGCACCAGCTCCAGATGGCCGCCGGCCAGGCTGGCATGGGTGCAATTGATGAACATGGTCCGGTTGTCGACCAGTGCGCTGGTGTCGGCATGCGACAACACGTTGAACAGCAGTTGCGCGTCACTGGCAGCGTTGTGCTTGCTGGACGTGCGGGAGCGGTCGAACAGTTCGTAGCCGAACACGGAACCTTTGTCATCGACGATGGCTTGTCGGGCAATCACCGTTGAATGCAGCCCCTCGGGCGCAGCGACGCCGGTGTCTGGCTCCAGTCCCTGGGGTTGCGTATCCAGGCCCTGGGGCTGGGTGTCGGTGCGCGTGGGGTCGGACATGTTCGCCTGTGTGTGGGTCTCGGCACATTCTATTGAGACTTTCGCATCACCCACCAGATTGCGGCCGATCGATTGCATTGACAGTGCCAGCGTCATCCCGCAGCAGCGTCGGCTTGCAGCAGTGCCAGTTCTGTTTCGTCGAAACCGGCGGCCCGGCGTGCGGCCAGATTGAACGGGCCCCGAAGCCGTGGTGCGCCGTGGCGTGCCGCCAATTGGGCATAGGTCGCGATCGGATCGAGATCGCGCGCGCGGCACACATGGCGATACCAGTGGTTGCCGACCGCCACATGACCGATTTCGTCGCGCAGGATGATGTCCAGGATCGCGGCTGCATCCGGGTCTCCTGCGGCCAGCAATTTGTCGCGCATCGGCGGCGAAGCATCCAGCCCGCGTGCCTCGAGCGTGCGCGGCACCAGCGCCAGCCGGGCCAACGGATCGTCGCGGGTCTTGTGTGCTATCTCCCACAAGCCGTCATGTGCCGGAAAGTCGCCGTAGTCGTGGCCCAGCGTCTGCAGATGGGCGCGCAGCAGCTCGAAATGCAGCGCCTCCTCGCGCGCCACGGTCACCCACTGGCGGTAGAACGCCTCGGGCAGGCCGGCAAAGCGCCAGACGATGTCGAGCGCCAGATTGATCGCGTTGAATTCGATATGGGCCAGCGCATGCAGCAACACGGCGCGGCCCTGCGGCGTCGCCGCCGAGCGGCGCTTGAGGGCATTGAAACCTACCAGGGCAGGGCGTTCGGGCCGGCCGGGGATCTCGGCTGCATCTGCATACACCGTGTCGGTAGCGACCGGATCAGTGCTTGCCAGGCACCGGGTGGCGGCTGCCTTGCGGGTCGGATCAGCGCAGATGAGCAGTTCGCGCGCCTGGGCACGCAGATCGGGGATGGCCATGCCCGCCATTGTCGTTGCCGGCGCAGGCGAACCTGCGTTGGCCGGGCGCGCGCCCGCAGCTCAGGCCCAAAGCACCTTAGCTTTCTCGTGGTACCAGTTGTCGACCCGGGTCTGCAGTTCCGCCTCGATGCGGCTGCGCTTGATCTTCATCGTCGGCGTCAGGCAGCCGTTCTCGATCGACCAGGGCTCGCGCGCGACGACCAGCTTGCACAGCCGCTCGTGCGCGACCAGCGTGCGGTTCACGTCCTGCAGCAGCCGGCCCAGTTCGGCCTCGACCTGCGCGCGCACGGCCGGGTCGGCCTGGCGGGGCCGCAGGTCTTCGGCCAGCACCAGCAGCGCATACGG
>Ga0073899_10005517_pt1 | contig 10985 bp, 9 predicted proteins | sample KloWWTmetaKNB5Ph_FD_88975 | JGI IMG/M metagenome (GOLD analysis project Ga0073899, IMG submission 88975) | Active sludge microbial communities from Klosterneuburg, Austria, studying microevolution and ecology of nitrifiers - Klosterneuburg... | ecosystem: Engineered > WWTP > Aerobic digester >...
CCTCGCCAGCGTAGATCTTGGCCGGCAGCGGCGTGGTGTTGCTGAACTCCAGCGTCACGTAGCCTTCCCACTCGGGCTCGAAGGGCGTGACGTTGACGATGATGCCGCAGCGCGCATACGTGCTCTTGCCCAGGCAGATGGTGAGCACGTTGCGCGGGATGCGGAAGTACTCGACCGTACGCGCCAGCGCGAAGCTGTTGGGCGGGATGATGCACACCTCGCCCTCGAAGTCGACGAAGCTGCGCGAGTCGAAGTTCTTCGGGTCCACCACAGTGGAGTGGATGTTGGTGAAGATCTTGAATTCCGGCGCGCACCGGATGTCGTAGCCATAGCTGGACGTGCCGTAGCTGACGATGCGCTGGCCGTCGGCCGACTGCCGCACCTGGCCTGGCTCGAACGGGTCGATCATGCCGTGCTGCTCGGCCATGCGCCGGATCCACTTGTCGCTCTTGATGCTCATCGTCTGCCGCCGTTCACGCCTGCGCCCTTTGGGTCCGTCCCGGGGGGGCCAATTTGGGTGGGCGCATTCTAGGCGTCGGCCTGGGGCTGCGTGGCCAACACGTCACGCCTCAGGGGGCCTGCGGGCATCAGGGTCACGCGAGCATGACCAAAATGTGTCAAGCTTGAGCTTGGCCGAGCCGATACCCGGCACAACACCGCCTGCATCGCTGTCACATCCATTCATCTGCGCGCCTGATCATGCCCAGCCGACTGTTCCGCCCCGCCAGCGAGTTGCTGGTGCAGTACGCGCGTTACCACCGCGATCGCCGCAACATCGCCATGCATGCGGTGGGAATCCCACTGGTGCTGTTCTCGCTGGGCGTGCTGTCGGCACGAGTCGGCGTGGCGGGCATGAGCCTGGCGTGGCTGCTGTGGGCCATCACCTCGCTGTGGTACTTGACGCGGGGAGCGCCCCTGCTGGGCGCCGCCGTCTGCGCACTCAATGCCGCGCTCATGGCGCTGGCCCATCCACCGGCCATGGCATCGGTGGGCGGCTGGCTGGCCTGGGGCATGGGCACGCTGGTGGCCGGCTGGCTGTTCCAGTTCCTCGGTCACTACTACGAGGGCCGCAAGCCCGGCCTGCGCGATGACATCGCCGACCTGATGGTGGGCCCGATGTACGCCGTGGCGGAGTGGTTGTTCTCGATGGGCTGGCGCCGCGAACTGCATGCCGAGATTGAGCGGCGTGCAGGGCCCACGCACCTGCGCGACTTGGCCGCACCCATCGCCCACTGACGCCGGCGCATCCACCGGCGGTCCGCGCCACTCCCGGGGCCGCCGCTCGCGCCGACGGACGCACGCCTTCGAGCCCCTTCAACAACTCGGTCGGCCGACCCATGTGAGCTGCTACCGTCGGCATTCATGACGTGAATGTCTCTGATTCCATGAATCAATTGGACGAATCTGGCGTGACCGCCTAGATTGCGGCCCATCGACCGGCCATCCGCCGGAGCCGATGGAGGACCACCGTGCTTCAGATCATCATTCAAGGCCGCGGCGGCCAGGGGGCGCAAACCGCAGGCAACCTGCTGGCCAGCGCGTTCCATGCCCAGGGGCGTCATGTACAGAGCTTTGCCAGCTACGGCGGCGCACGCCGCGGCACGCCGGTGAGCTCGTTCATCCGGGCCGACGACCGGCCCGTGCGCGTGCGCTGCGACATCGAGCTCGCGGACGCCATCCTGTGCTTCGATGCCAGCCTGCTGGAAGGCCGGCTGCTGGCCGCGGCAGGGCCGCATACGCTCATCGTCGTCAACTCGGCGCGCAGCGCGGCAGAGTTCGCCACCAGCCTGCCCGGGCGCCGCATCGTGCCGATCGACGGGCTGGCGATCTCGCGACGCAACGGGCTGGGCCGCATCGTCAACTCGGCGCTGCTGGGTGCGCTGGCGCGCGCCATCGAGGCGCCGACGCTCGACGTGCTGGAGCGCACGTTGATCGACAACGCGCCCAAGCAGCACGACGAGAACATCGCCGCCTGCGTTGAAGGCTGGCGCACGGCCGACACCCTGCTGCAGGCGGCAGCGGCCTGAGCGCGCTGCGACCGGAGACCGACCCCATGAGCGAAACCCAACGCCCCGTCGCACCCCCGGCCAGCGCCGGGACGCGTCCGACCTGGACGCATGCCACCACCGAGGCCATCAAGACCGGAACCTGGCGTGCCTCGCTGGCGCGCCACATCCAGGCGCCCTCGCCCTGTCACCAGGCCTGCCCGGTCAACGGCGACATCGCCGAGTGGATCGGCCTGGCCCGCGAGCGCGACTTCCGCGGCGCCTGGCAGGTGCTCGCCCGCCACAACCCGTTCCCGGCGATCGCCGGGCGCATCTGCCACCACCCCTGCGAAACGGCGTGCAACCGCACGGGCTACGACGAAGCGCTGTCGATCTGCAAGCTCGAGCGCTTCGTCGGCGACCAGGCGCTCGAGCAGAACTGGTCCTTCGAGGCGCCACCACAGGAACTGGCCCAGCGGGTGGCCATCGTGGGCGGCGGGCCATCGGGGCTGTCGGCGGCCTTCCAGCTGCGCCGGCGCGGCTATGCGGTCACGCTGTACGAGTCGCAGCCCGAACTGGGCGGCCTGATGCGCTACGGCATTCCCTCGTATCGCCTGTCGCGCGAAGTGCTCGACGGCGAGATTGCGCGCATCGTGGCGCTGGGCGTGCAGGTGCGCTGCAACCATCCGCTGGCCGATCCCGACGCGCTGGCCGATCTGCAACGCAGCCACGATGCCGTCTACCTGGCAACCGGCGCGGCCATGCCCAAGCGCTTGCCGGTGCTCGACTACAGCCAGCCCTGGGTGGTCGACGGCGCTGCCTACCTGGCCACCGCCAATGCGGGCCGAGCGCTGCCGCTGGGCCGGCGCGTGGTGGTGGTGGGAGGCGGCAGCGCGGCGCTGGACGCCGCCCGCAGCGCGCGGAGGGCCGGCCACGCGGTGACGCTGCTCGCACTCGAGGCCCGCAGCCAGATGCCGGCGCAGGCCGAGGAAGTGACCGAGGCCCTGGAAGAAGGCATCGAGATCGTCAATTCGGCGCGCCTCGACGGTGCCACCGCCGCGGGCGATGGCGTGACGATGGCGTGCAGCCGCGTGCAGTTCGTGCCAGGCGCGCAGCGCGGCCAGTTCAGCCTGGTGCCGGTCGAAGGTGGCAGCTTCACGCTGCAGGCCGACGCCATCTTGACCTCCATCGGCGCCGACCCCGCACTGGCGCAACTGCCGCCGGGGTGGGCCACCGAGCGCGGGCTGCTGCAGGCCGATCGCCAGCAGGCCACCAGCGCACCGGGCGTTTGGGCCGGTGGCGACGTCGCCAGCATGGCGCGCTTTGTCACCGAGGCCGTGGGCATGGGCAAGCGCGCAGCGCTGGCCATCGACCGCACACTGCGACAGGCGCGCGGCGAGGGCGAGGTGTCGACACCGGTCTCGCCATGGGTGCAGCAACGCGATGACGCCGTGCCGCTGTCGGCGATCTCGATCTTCTATCATCCCAAAAACGCGCGTGCCCACGCACCCTTGCTCGGTGCGCAGGAGCGGCTGGCCAGTGGCAGCGAGGTGCAGCTGGGCCTGGAGATCGAGCAGGCGCTGGCAGAGACCGAACGCTGCTTCTCCTGCGGCACCTGCATCAACTGCGACAACTGCGTGATCTACTGCCCCGACATGGCCGTGCAGCCGCGCGATGGCGGCTACACCGTGCTCACCGACTATTGCAAGGGCTGCGGCCTGTGCGTGCAGGAATGTCCCACCGGCTCGATGGCGATGCAGGAGGAACTGCGATGAACACCCCCCAAGGCGCCGCTGCAGTCGCCACGCCCGCCGGCCCGGCCGCCGACTCCGTTTTGCTCACCGGCAACCAGGCCGTGGCCTGGGGCGCGCGGCTGTCGCGCCCGCAGGTCTGCCCGGTCTACCCCATCACGCCGCAAACGCCCGTGCTGGAGCAGCTCACTGCCTTCCAGGCCGCGGGCGAGTTCAATGCCGAGATCATCACGCCGGAGTCCGAGCACTCGGTGATGTCGGCGTGTATCCCGGCCTCGCTCACCGGCGTGCGCGTGTTCACGGCCACCGCATCGCAGGGCCTGCTGCTGATGCACGAGTTGCTGCACTACGCCAGCGGTGCGCGCGCGCCTATCGTGATGGCCAACGTCAACCGCACCGTGGCATCGCCGTGGGCGTTCTGGCCCGACCAGACCGACAGCCTGGCCCAGCGCGACACCGGTTGGCTGCAGTTCTACGTGGAGACCGCCCAGGAAGCGCTGGACACCACCATCCAGGCTTTCCGCGTGGCCGAGCAGCTGTTGATTCCGGCGCTGGTGAACCTCGACGCGTTCTACGTCTCGCATGCGATGGAACCGGTGCGGCTGCCGGCACAGGCGGTCGTCGATCGCTACCTGCCGGCATTCAACCCGCCGCACCGGCTCGACCCCGACAACGTCGAGTCCTGGGGCAACGTGGTCACGCAAGACATGTTCTTCCGCCACCGTCAGGCGCTGGAGGACGACATGGCGCGGGCCCCGGCACTGGCCGCCGAAGCCGACCGCGAGTGGGCGGCGCTCACCGGGCGCAGTTGGGGCGTGGTGGAGCGCTACCGCTGCGAGGGTGCGCGCACGGCCATCGTCACCATGGGCAGCATGTGCGGCACGGCGCGCGAAGCCGTCGACTTGATGCGCGACGCGGGGCAGCCGGTGGGCCTGGTCAAGCTGCGGCTGTTCCGCCCGTTGCCGGCGCAGGCACTGCGCGAGGCGCTGGCCGACATCTCCGAACTCATCGTGCTGGACCGCAACCACTCGCCGGGCTGCGGCGGCATCCTGCACCAGGAGCTGCGCGGCGCGCTCTACGGCACTTCGGTGCAACCCCGCATCCACGGCCTGCTGGCCGGTGTGGGGGGCGTGAATGTCTCGCCAGACAAGATCGTCGAGTTCGTGCAGCAGACGGCGCAGCGCGAGGCGCTGCCCGAATCGCAATGGGTGCGCTGAGGCGCGCCGCAGACCAGGGCCCGTCCATCATGCAGAAAACCACTGTCAACCACGCCCCGATGCTGTGCTCGGGCCACGCGGCCTGCCCTGGATGCATCGACGCGCTGTCGGTGCGCCACATCCTGGGCGTGATCGGTTCGAACGCGGTGGCCGTGGTGCCGCCGTCGTGCATGGCCATCATCGCCGGGCCGCAGCCGTTCAGCTCGCTGCGCATCCCCGTGTACCAGCCCACGCTCGAGGCCAGTGCTGCGGCCGCCTCGGGTCTGCGCCGCGCGCTCGACGCCCAGGGCAAGCACGACACCCATGTGGTGGTGCTGGCCGGCGACGGCGGCACCTACGACATCGGCTTCCAGTGCCTGTCTTCGGCGGCCGAGCGCAACGAGAACTTCATCTACATCTGCCTTGACAACGAGGGCTACATGAACACCGGCGCGCAGAAGTCGTCTTCGACGCCGCACTTCGCCCGCACCGGCTCAACGCCCGCGGGCAAGACCTCGCGCAAGAAGAACCTGCCCGAGATCATGGCTGCGCACGGCATCCCCTACGTGGCCACCGCCAGCGCCGGCCACCTGCCCGACCTGCTGCGCAAGATCGAGAAGGCCAAGACGATCCAGGGCACACGCTTCATCAGCGTGCTCATCCCCTGCCTGGACAGCTGGGGCATCCGCGACGACTTCGGCCTGATGGCTGCCCGCTACGCGGTGGAAAGCGGCGCCTTCCCGCTGTACGAGATCGAGGACGGCCACCGCTACACGCTCAACGTGACCCAGTGCACCCGCCCGGTGTCCGACTACCTGGGCCTGCAGCGTCGCTACCGCAACCTGCCGGCCGAGGACGTGGCCACGCTGCAGGCCGAGCTCGACGCCGGGTTCGCGTCGCTTCAGGCACGCTCCGCAGCCGCCGCACAGCAGGCTGCCGCAGCCTGAGCGCGCCGAGCCCGCCGCTCTACGGCCGCAGCGCGCCTGATTCGGCCGCTGGCGGCACCTCCTCGCACAGCAGCCACACGCTCATGACCGCGCCGCCAGCCGCATGGTTGGCAGCGCGGACGTCGCCCCCGTAGCGCTCGACGATGCCCCGGCTGATCCACAAACCCAGCCCGGTGCCGTCCTTCTTGCGGGTGACAAAGGGCTGGAACAGTTCGCGCAGCAACTCCGCCGACAGACCGGGCCCGGTGTCGAGCACCTCGATGACGATGCCGGGCCGCGCCGGGTCACCCTCGACCACGGGCGGCGCTTCGAAATCGCGCGTGCGCAGCGTGAGCGTGCCGCCATCGGGCATGGCGTGGATGGCGTTGACCATCAGGTTGACGAGCACCTGCTGGAGCTCCTGGCGGTTGATGGCCGCGCTGCGCGACGAGAGGTAGTCGCGCCGCACCTCGATACGCGTGCGCGCCAGCAGGTGGCCGGCAAGCAGCAGGCACTCGTCGAGCGTGCGTCCCGGATCCACCGCCTCCACATAGCCGGCATATTCGTTGGGGCGCGCAAACTGCAGCAGCTGCGTGACGATCAGGCGCATGCGGTCGATCTGCGCATCGACCAGCCGCAGCTCGGTGCGCACCCGGTCGGCATGCTCGCCCAGCAGCTCGCGGGCCAGGTCGAGGTTGCCCTGGATCACGGCGATGGGGTTGTTCACCTCGTGGGCGATGCTGGCGGTGAGCTGGCCGATGGCGGCCATCTTCTCGCTGCGCAGCAACTGCTGCTGCGCCGCCTCGAGCTCGCGGGTACGCTCGGCGACCTTGGCGTCGAGTTCGCTGTTCCAGCGCTTGAGCTCGCGCGTGTTGTCGTCGATCGTATCCAGCAGCCGATCCAGGTGCGCGGCAAGCGCGCCCAACTCGTCGCCGGCGCCCACCGATCCCACGCGCGCGTCGAGCGCACCGGCCTGCACGCGATCCATCGTACGGGCCATCCGTTCCATCGGCTGCGAGATCACGCGTGCCCAGCGCGCGGCAGCCAGCGCAGCCAGCACCATCACCACGCTCAACACAGCCACCAGCGCCGCCAGCACGCCCCATTTCATCCAGGCGAACGGCCGCTCGAGAAAGCCGACGTAGAGCATGCCCACCGGCTGCCCGCGTGCGTCGGCCAGCGGTTCGTAGGCCGAGAAGTACCAATCGTTGACCACGAACGCGTTGTCCAGCCAGGTCTGCCCGCGCTCGAGCACCGCCTCGCGCACCGTCTGCGACACGCGGGTGCCGATCGCGCGGGTTTCGCCCTGCTCGCCAAACAGGCGCACGTTGGTGGAAATGCGCACGTCGTCGAGGAACAAGGTGGCCGTGCCCAGGCTGCCGAAGGGCAGGCTGCCGGGCGGGTAGACGATGTCGTTGATGTGGTCGATGAAGGCCAGGTTGCGATTGAGCAGCGTGCCGGCCTGCACGCGCGCCAGCACCGTGCCATCGGCACGCCGCACGGCAGCCACCGCATGCACGACCATCGCCCGGTCCTCGCGCGAGCGGGTGCTGGGCCTCGCGTTGCGCGTGGGCACGAAGTCCACGTCGACGCGTGAGCGCAGGTCCGGCGCCAGCAAGGTCTGCGCCAACGGCGGCAGCACTTCGACGCTGGCCGCCACCCGCTCGGTCCCGGCGCGATCCGGTGCCAGGGCCGGCACGGCGGGAGCGGTACCGAAGTCGGTGAGCAGCAGTTCGCCTTCGGCACTGCGCAGGTTGACGAAGTCGAGCCGCTCGCGGGCCTTGAACTGCGCCAGCAACGCCTGCAGCTGCGCAGGCAGCGGCCGGCCGGGTACCCAGGTCTGCAGCGTGCGATGCACGGCATGCGATTCTGCGATCGCCCCGGCGCTGGCCGCCACTTCACCCAGCACCCGCTCGAAGTAGCCATGCGCGACCGCCAGGTCCGCGCGCACCTTGGTGACGAGCAGGCGGTCCAGCGCAGCGTTGATCCACAACAGCAGCAGAACGCCCAGCACCGGCAGCACGCCCAACAGCGGCAACAGCACCAGCGCCTGCAGCTTGCGGCGGATGGGCCAGTTCGCGAAACGAGCGGCCAGCCGACGATGGCCGGCGCCGGTGCTCAGCTGTGCGCCCACTCGGCCACCCGCCGCTCGAGCGTGCGCCGCGAAATGCCCAGCAACTGTGCAGCGCGGGTCTTGTCGCCGTCCACGCGCTCGAGCACGCTCTGAATGTGCTGCTTCTCCAGGGTGTGCAGGTCGGTGGGACCGGGCGTCCAGGCGGCCTCAACGCGGCGCGGGGCGGCGCTGCGCGACGGACCCTGGTACAGCGCCGAGACGTTCAATGCCCCCAGGATCAGCGAGCGCTCGATGAGGTTGCGCAGCTCGCGCACGTTGCCGGGCCAGTCGTACTGACGCAGGAACACCATTTCGTCGGCGCTGACCTCGATCGGCGGCACGCCCAGGCGCGGCGCCAGCGTATCGACGAAGTGGGCGACGAGTTCGGGAATGTCTTCCTTGTGCGCGCGCAGCGGTGGCAACCGGATCTCGACCACCTGCAAGCGGTAGAACAAGTCGGCCCGGAACCGCCCGCTGGCCACATCGTCGGCCAGGGGCCGGTTGGTCGCAGCCACGATGCGCACATCCACCGGAATCTGGCGCTCGCTGCGCACCGGGCGCACGCGCCGGTCTTCGAGCACGCGCAGCAACGCAGCTTGCAGCGGCTGCGGCAATTCGCCGATTTCGTCGAGGAACAGCGTGCCGCCCTGTGCGCAGACGAACAGGCCCTCGCTGTCGGCACTGCCGAACAGTTCGGACTCCAGTTGCGCGGGCTGCGCGGTGGCGCAGTTCACCGGCACGAATGGTGCAGCCGCATGCAGGCTGAGCTGGTGCAGCGCCTGCGCGGCAAGCTCCTTGCCGGTGCCCGACTCGCCAGTCAGCAGCACGGTGGAGTCGACCGCGGCCACGCGGCGCAACGCTGCTTGCAGACCACGGATCGCGATTGAGCTGCCCACCAGCCCGTCAGCCGGCGGCGTGCGCTGCTGCAATTCGCGGCGCAGCACCCAGTTTTCACGCCGCAGCCGCGCCCGCTCGAGCGCCTGGCGCGTGGCACCGAGCACCTGCGTGACCCGAAACGGCTTGAGCAGCATGTCGCCAGCGCCGGCACGCAGCGCTTCAATCGCGGTATCGAGGTCAGCGAAGGCCGTGATGAGCACCACCTCGGCGGTGATGCCCTGGGCACGCATGTCTTTCAACAGCTCGATGCCGTTCTTGCCAGGCAGCGCGATGTCCAGCAGCACCAGGTCGACGTGATGCTCGCGCAGCAGGCCCTCGGCCTCCTCGGAAGATCCGGCCGACAGCACCCGCGCCACCCGCGGCGTGAGCGCCCTGTCGAGGAAATGCCGCATTCCCGGCTCGTCGTCGACGACGAGCACGACGGCACGCGGCCAACGATCGTCGGTGCTGGCCTCAGCCATGGGCCGCTGGACGTTGCTGGAGCTGGCGAAGCTCGTCGAGGGTGTTGGCATTGAAGAACGCCACCGGATCCTCGAACTCGACGCTGACGCAGCGATGGCGCGCAGTCCAGCGATCGATCTTGCGCTCACCGGCCTGCAGGCAGGCCATCAGGTCTTCCATCAGCATCGAGCGCATCAGGCAGAACACCGGCTGGTTGCGCAGCACGCCGTCTTCGCGTGTGGCCGCCATCGCGATGTCGGCCCCCTGCTCGGCCACGGCCTGGCCCAGCCGCGCGGCAAGATCATCGGGGAAGTCGGGTGTGTCGCAGGGCACGGTCAGCAACCACGGGGTCTCGCAGTGCTCCAGCCCGGCCAGCATGCCCGCCAGCGGGCCGGGGTAGTCGGGCAGCGCGTCGGGCCAGACCGCCACGCCCATCGCTTCATAGGCCGCCAGGTTGCGGTTGGCGTTGACCATCACGACGCCCACCTGGCGCTGCAGGCGCAGCAGCGTGTACAGCGCCATCGGCATGCCGCGGTGGGTCTGCAGTCCCTTGTCGACGCCACCCATGCGGCTGGCCCGGCCCCCGGCCAGCACCAGCCCGGTGATGTCGGGGGCTGCGATGGCAGTCGGTGCAGTCGTGTCGGTCATCGTCGGTCAGCCCTCGAGCATGTCGAACCCTTGCGCCTCCACCTCGATGAAGGCGCGCGTGAACCTGGCCACCGCAGCCCAGACGCGCGCGCGCGGGTGCCCGAGCACGGCCTCGCACAGTGGGTCGATCCAGGTCTGCAGGTGGGCGCGGAAGAATCGCCGCTGCTGTTCGAGGTTGCAGGTGCCGGCGTCGTCCCCGGCGATCAGGTAGCGCATGACCTCCAGGACATAGGCCACATGGTCCTCGGTCTCCATGCGCGACTCGTCACGGCCCAAGCCCAATGCGGCCAGATCGGTGCGCAACTGTGCCAACGGGCGGTCGTTGAGCGAGCCGCTGAGGTAGTAGGACCCGCACACGAGGATGTCGGGGCGGCCCACACTCTGGAACAGTGCCTCGAACTCTTCCTGCGCCTGCACGACATCGGTCTGGCGCAGCGCGGCGACGAGTTCTTGCCAGGGGCCCTCGAGATGGCCGCCGGGCTCGCTCGCCTGCGTGACGGCCACACGAAACTGCGCCAGCAGTGCGTCGTCCGGTGGCGCGAGCCACAGCCGCGCGAGCAGTCCATACAGCTCGGCACGCGCGGTCTCCTCGGCATCGCCCGGCGCGGCGACGGCGATCAGTGCAGGGGTCGGGGTGTCGCTCATTGTTGCTTGGTCGTCCGTCGTCGCGTTCATACGTCCGTGATCCGGACCTCTGAGCTGCGGGTGTGGATGTCGATCACCCGGCAGTCGGCACACATCTTCAGCCGCTCGGCCGCCGCGCCCTGGAAGGCGGAGTGGCCGGCAAGCTTGCCGATCATCGCCTCGATCGCCTGCAGCGTGCCGAAGGGTTTGCCGCAACGCACGCAGTGGTACGGGTCGGTCTGGGCCAGCACGCGAGCGGTCTTGCGGGCCTTGCCGCCGTCGGCCAGCCACAGGCGGGGCAGCAGCGTGATCGCCTGCTCGGGGCAGGTGCCGGCGCACAGACCGCACTGCACGCACTTGTCCTCGATGAAGCGCAGTTGCGGCCTTTCCGGGTTGTCGAGCAG
>Ga0073899_10005519_pt1 | contig 10984 bp, 11 predicted proteins | sample KloWWTmetaKNB5Ph_FD_88975 | JGI IMG/M metagenome (GOLD analysis project Ga0073899, IMG submission 88975) | Active sludge microbial communities from Klosterneuburg, Austria, studying microevolution and ecology of nitrifiers - Klosterneuburg... | ecosystem: Engineered > WWTP > Aerobic digester >...
CAGGTCGTCGAGGCGGCGCAGGAAGAGCAGGTAGGTGAGCTGCTCGATCACCTCCAGCGGGTTGGAGATGCCGCCCGTGTAGATGGCCATCCACACGCGGTCGATCTGGCTACAAAGCTCGCCTGTCAGCATTGGGTCACCGGAGAGAGGGGGAGGATTGGGGGACGGTACACACGCCAGACGCGCGGCCCATCGTGGAACTGACACCGAGGCCGAGGGTCACGCAGGCGTGACGATCGGCTCCTTCACGGGCTCCTCCGCCGCGGCAGCGCCCGTGGGGCGCCTCCGGCCGGACCAGAGCGACGGCACGTACGCCTCCCACCCCTCGGGCAGCTCCCAGAACACGAACGCGCCGTAGCGCTGCACGACGTCGTAGTCGTTCGCGAGGAGGGAGAACATCCGCCGCCGCATCTCGACGGCTGTGGGCTCGCCGACCTTCGGCACGTTGGTGACGTGCATCGCCCCGAGGCGCGCGAGGATCTTCGTCGCAAGCGCTCCGGCCTCGGCGATCTCGTCGGCGTCGACGGTGGTGCGCTTGGAGAGCTCGGCCCAGTGGGCGGTGTAGTACTCGCCGCAGTCGCGCAGGTCGTTGGCCTTGTCGCGGACGGTGTTGTCGCCCTTGCGCACCTCCGCCACGAACTTCGCGGGGACCAGCTTGCGGCGTACGAGCAGCTCGAGGTCGTCGAGCAGGATGCCGCGGAGCTCGTTGGTCCGCGGGAGCAGGTCGCCGAAGGCGGAGGCCTCGTCCTCCTGGAGCCGCACGAGCATGTCGGCGTGCTGCGCGGCGAGGCCGACCTCCTTTACGCGCTCGATGACCGCCCACGGGACCTTGCGCACCAGGGCGTCGAGCTCCTCTCGCTGCCCGAGGACGTTGCGGGCGCCCGCGGTGGCGATGGAGACCGCGAGCGTGACGTTGACCGTCGGATTGGCGAGCCCGGAAGCAGGTAGCGCCAGGGCGGCGGCTCTGTACTTCGCGTAGGCCGCCTCGGTGCGCGAGGGGTCGATGGTCATGGTGAGGGTGGCGGGCTCGATCTTCTTGGCGGAGGGCTTCGGCATGGGGCTCCTGCGGTTGAGGACACGGACGAGCGGCGCGAGTGATCCACGTATCACCGGGCCGGGGCCGCGGAGCAAGGGTGTTCGCGGTGCTGGGGGAGAAGCTCCGGAGCTTCGGCAGAGCCCATGGAGGACCGGGCGCCGAGCCGGGGAGCTGGCGTCGGGCGAGTGGGAGGAGCGGGGGAGGAGTGGGCGAACTCGGGCTGAGGCAGGGGGCGGAGTGCTGGAGAAGCGCGGACGCTCGGGGTGGGGGAGGGGGAGGAGTGCGGGAGAAGCGGGTGGGCTGGCGGAGAGGGGAGGGGAGCCTCGACCGCCCTAACCCCCCGCTGTCCGACATCCATCAGATCTCTGCCCCGGAGCGTCGGCCTCTCGCGTCGGGTTCGCGGTCGTCGGCCCCTCACCGCGCTGCCGCGCGCCCTGCGCCCCCGCGGAGCGCTCATCGTTGCCCTCATCGAGCGCGGGCCGCTTGCAGGCTGGGGTTCCGCGCGTTGGCGCGTCACCCCAGGCAATAACAGGATGGCCGCCCCGGACATGGGTCCGGGGCTCCGAACGGGCATCGCCTGATACGTGCCGGAGGCGCCGCGTCCGCGTCGGGCTGGCCCCTTCGTTCGCTCGACAGCGGACCCGGCGACCTGCGCCCAGAGACGGCCGTTCGGAGCCCCGGACCGATGTCCGGGGCGGCCATCCTGTTATTGCCTGGGGTGACGCGCCAACGCGCGGAACCCCAGCCTGCAAGCGGCGTGCGCTCGATGAGGGCAACGATGAGCTGCTCCGGGGGGGCGCAGGGCGCGCGGCAGCGCGGTGAGGGGGCCGACGGCGGCGTACGAAACACGTTGGAGCAGCGCTCTGAAGGGGCAGGAGGTACCCGACGCCGCCGGAGGAGGCCGCTATCCGCGAGGCGCGAGCTTGCCCTGGAGCGTTGCGAGCTTGTCGAGCGTGCCGTTGACGAAGGCCGCCGAGTCCTCGGTGCCGAAGCGCTTCGCCATCTCGATGGCCTCGTCGATGGCCACCTCCGGCGGAACATCCCCGAACACCATCTCCCAGGTCGCCATGCGCAGCACGTTGCGGTCGACCCGCGCCATGCGCTCGATGCGCCAGTTGGGGTTCGCCGCGCGGATCATCGGGTCGATCTCCGCCCACTTCGCCACCACCCCCCGCACCAGCGCGTCGCCGTAGGGCCGCCCCGGCGCCGGACCTTCCAGGTGCGCCCAGTAGTTTCGGAGGGCGTCGTCGACGAAGCCCTCGGACTGCTCTCCCGCCGCGTCGATGGCGTACAGCACCTGCACCGCCGCCTCGCGCGCCTGACGCCGCAGCCCGTTGTCGTCGTGCTGGGGCTTCGGGGCCTTCGGAGCCCTCGGGGGCTTGGAGTCTCTAGAAGCCATCGGCCTTGAGCGCCCGCTGGAGGTTGGCCATCTCGATCGCGCTCGACGCGGCCTCCCAGCCCTTGTTGCCCGCCTTGGTGCCGGCGCGCTCGACGGCCTGCTCGATGGTGTCCACCGTCAGCACCCCGAAGGTCACCGGGACGCCCGTCGCCATCGACACCTGCGCCAGGCCCTTGGTGACCTCGCCGGCCACGTAGTCGAAGTGGGCTGTGCTCCCGCGGATCACCGCGCCCAGCGCCACGACCGCGTCGAAGCGGCCGCTGCGGGCGAGCGTCTGACAGATCAGCGGCAGCTCCCACGCGCCGGGGGCGCGCACCAGGGTGATGTCCTCGCCGCCGTGGCGCTTCACGCAGTCCGTGGCGCCCTCGACCAGGCGGTCGACGATGAAATGGTTGAAGCGGCTCGCCAGCAGCGCGACGCGGAGCCCGCGGGCAACCAGGTCGGCCTCGATGATTTTTACGTCCATGGGTATTCCGTGGGAAGGCGACGGAGGCGGTACATCCCACCAAGGCAGGCACCCGGTCAACCCGGTAGGTGCGCTAAGGTGCCTGCGTGAGCGAGCGATCGATTCCGCGCGACGCCCTCGGGCTTGGCCTGCGGCCCGCGCACTACCCCTACCTCTTCGAGCACTGGCCCGAGGTCGGGTACTTCGAGGTCATCAGCGAGAACTTCCTCGGCGTCGCGCCGCCGCCCAAGGAGCGCCTCGCCGCGGTGAGCGCCCGCTACCCCGTGGTGCTCCACGGCGTCGGGCTCAACCTCCTGGGTCACTCCGACCTCGACGAGACCTATCTCGACTCGCTCTGCCGCCTCGCCGACCGGGTCGACGCGCCCTTCGTGACCGACCACCTCTGCTGGACGGGAGCGCACGGAGTCTCCCACCACGACCTGCTCCCCGCGCCCTACGTGCCCGAGCTGGTCGAGCTGGCCGCCGAGCGCGCCTACCGGGTGCAGCGGCAGCTCGGGCGTCCCTTCGGCATCGAGAACCTCTCCAGCTACGTGGGCTTCCGCCGCTCGACGATGACCGAGTGGGACTTCTACGCGGCGGTGGTCCGCGAGTCGGGCTGCTGGTTCATGCTCGACGTGAACAACATCTACGTGTCGAGCCAGAACCACGGCTTCGACCCGCTGGAGTACCTCCGCGCCATCGACTTCTCCCGAGTGCTCCAGGTGCACCTCGCGGGGCACACCCGCGAGCCCGACGGGACCCTCGTCGACACCCACGACCACCCGGTGTCGAGCGCGGTCTGGTCGCTCTACGCGCACGCATGGAAGCAGGGCGGTCCCTTCCCCACGCTGCTGGAGTGGGACGAGCGCATTCCGCCGATGCCCGAGGTACTCGCGGAGCTGGCGAAGGCGAAGGGGGCGAGAGAGTGAAGGCAGGCCTCGCCCCCGAGTGGCTCGCGGAGCTTCAGTCAGGCTTCGGCGCCGTGCTGCGTACCCCCCTCGACCGCAGCACCGGAACCCTCCGAGCCACCCCCTCGGCCTACGATCCCGGCGCGCTTCGGGAGATCCTCGACGGGCCGCACGGGCGCGCGGACGAGCACCTCGCGGTCTACAACCGTCAGTACTGGTTTCGCCTCTTCGGCGTCTTCCAGACGGCCTTCCCGCTCACGTCGCGACTCTTCGGTCACTGGCACTTCAACGGCCATGTGACGCGCTTCCTCCTCGCGCACCCGCCCCGCCACTGGGACCTCGACCGCGCCCCCGACGGCTTCGAGGCCTTCCTCGCCGAGACAATCGGCGACGCGGCCCATCGCGAGGCCCTGCTCGACGCCGCCCGCCTCGACGTCACCTGGCGCGCTCTCTTCCGAGCGCCCGTGACGGCGCCCTTCCAGCCGCGCGCGGAGGACGCACCCCGGCTGCTCGACTCCCGCCTCGTGCCTTCACCCGCCGTGGCGTTGCTCGTCGAGCGCTGGCCCCTGCTGGAGCTGAAGGCCTCCCTCGCGAGGAGCGGCGGAGAGTCGGCGGTCCCTCTGCCCGCTGGCCTGGAGGAGCCCCGCTGCTGGGCGCTGGTGCGAGAGACCGGGGGCATCCGTCACCTCGCGCTGGCGTCACGCGAGGCAGAACTCCTGAGGTTGCTGCGAAGCCACACGATCCGCGACGCGCTCGCGGCACTGGAGTCGGCGTGCCCGGAGCCCGAGCGCGCGGCGCTACCCGAGCAGGCGCAGCGGTGGCTGGCCCGGAGCGTCGAGCGTGGATTCTGGGCGGGGCTGACGACGGAGGGAGAGGGTCAGGGAATGACGCAGGTGTAGCCGGTGCAGGTGTTGAGGCCCGCGCAGTTGTGCTCGCTGAACACCCCGATGGTCTCGTCGAAGGAGAAGCCGCCGCAGCTGTTCGCCCCGCCGCAGTGCGGATGGATCTCGACGAAGCCGCCGACCCGGTTGCACATCGAGGTGAAGGCCTCGCGGGTGATGCCGGGCGCCCCGTCGACGGCAGGGATCACATCCCTGGAGCTGACCACCCGGTCGGCCGCGACGTCGCACACGAAGGGCGCCGCGTCGACGGACGCATCCCGAGCGCTCGCGTCCAGGGAGACCGTCGCATCGATCCCGGTGGCGCCCGAGTCGAGGGGAGCGCTGACGTCGACCGCAGAGCCCGCATCGACCGCAGAGCCCGCATCGACCGCAGAGCCCGCATCGACGGCCGCACCTGTATCGACGGTAGAGCCCGCATCGACGGCCGCACCGGTATCGACGGTAGAGCCCGAGTCGACGGTAGAGCCCGAGTCGACGGGAGCGCCGGTATCGACGGCGGAGCCCGAGTCGACGGGAGCGCCGACGTCCGTGCGGGAGCCCACGTCGACAGGAGCGCCGGTGTCAGCGATGGAGCCCGCGTCGGCAGCGCCTGGATCGGGGTTGGAGCTGCAGGACGCGGCGAAGGAGAGGAGCCCGCCGAGCGCGGCGGAGAGGAGAGCGCTGCTCGCGGACGGAGCGCGCGAGCGAAGGATTTCGTCAGGGTAGGTCATCGATGTGACCCCCACTCTAGCGGAACTGCCCCGCCGCGAGTGAGGGCTTCGGTCACTCCCCGAGGGCCACCTGCTCGACGACCTCCAGGTCGTACGCGCTCAGCCCCAGCAGGCGTCGCGGGTTGTTGGTCATCAGCTTGATCTTGCGCAGCCCCAGCGTGCGGAGCACTTGCGCGCCCATGCCGTGCTCGCGCTGCGCGGGCGACCCGTTGCTCGCCAGGTCGTGGGTGCGCGTCGGCGCCTCGCCGGTGACGATGCGCAGGTCGTCCTGAAGGTCGAAGTGCCTCGGCGGGACGTACACCACCACCCCGGCGCCCTCGCGCTCCATCCGGTGCATCGCCTCGGTGAGGTAGGCCCCGCCGCCCACGATGGCCTTGCCCTCGGCCGTCTTCGCGGGGGCGAACAGGTCGGCGAAGACCGCCCCGGGGTGCATCCGCACCAGCGTCGGCTGCTCCGCCGTGGGCTCGCCGTGCACCAGCGCCAGGAACTGCCGGCCCGCCTCCACCGAGGCCTCGAAGACGTGGGCCTCCCAGGTGCCGGTCATACCCCTCGGGGTAAACTTCGCCGAGCTCACGCGCCGCACCAGCCGGTCGGTGCGAAGCCTGAACTGGATCAGGTCCTCGACGGTCACCAGCGGCACGTGATGCTCGCGCGAGAAGGCCAGCAGCTCGGGCATCCGCGCCATGGTGCCGTCGTCGTTCATGATCTCGCAGATCACCCCCGAGGGGTGCAATCCCGCGAGCACCGCGAGGTCGACGCTCCCCTCGGTCTGCCCGGTGCGCTGCAGCACGCCTCCAGGCCGAGCCCTCAGCGGGAAGATGTGCCCCGGGGAGACCAGGTCGTCGGGCTTCGCGTCGGGCGCCACGGCCACCTTGATGGTGTGCGCCCGGTCGGCCGCGGAGATGCCCGTCGAGACGCCCTCGCGCGCCTCCACGCTCACGGTGAAGGCCGTGCCCAGGGAGGCCTTGTTCTTCTCCACCATCATCGGGAGGCGGAGCTTCTCGATGTGCTCCTCGGTGAGCGTGAGGCAGATCAACCCGCGGGCGTACTTCGCCATGAAGTTGATTGCCTCCGGGGTCACCAGCTCCGCGGCCAGCACCAGGTCGCCCTCGTTCTCGCGGTCCTCGTCGTCGGTGAGGATCACCATGCGCCCCGCGCGGATCGCCTCCACCGCCAGGCGCACCCGCTCCTCTGGGGTTCGTTCAAGCATCGTCATCACTGTCCCTTCCCGAAGCCATCGAGCAGCGCCCGCCATCGGGCATCCTTCTCCGCGCCCGCCGCGCCGGGATCTGGAGCCTCGCGCTCCCAGATCAACGCCCTCGCCACGTAGCGAGCGATCACGTCGGCCTCCAGGTTCACCCGGTCGCCCGCGCGCCGATCGGAGAGCGTGGTCGCCCCTTGCGTGAAGGGCACCAGCATCACCTCGAAGGTCTCCCCCGCCACCGCGTTGACCGTCAGGCTCACCCCGTCGATCGCCACGCTGCCCTTCTCCGCGATGTACCGAAGCACCTCCCGGGGCGCGCGGAACACCACCCGCTCGGCGCTCTCCACCCGCTCCCGCAAGCGCAGCTCGCCGACGCCGTCGACGTGCCCCGCCACGATGTGCCCGCCCATGCGATCGCCCAGCGCCAGGGCCCGCTCCAGGTTGACCCGGTGCCCCACCGAGCGCTCGCCCAGCGTCGTGCGCGCCAGCGTCTCGGCGCTCGCGTCCGCGGTGAACCCGCCGTCCACCACGCGCACCACCGTGAGGCACACCCCGTCCACGGCCACGCTCTCCCCGAGCTCAAGCTTCGCGAAGGGACACGCCACGCTCAGCCACGCCGAAGCCCCGCGGCGCTCGATCGCGCGGAGGCTGCCTACCGCCTGGATGATCCCCGTGAACACTTCAGCGAACCTCCGCCTCGATGCGCAGGTCGGGCCCCACCGGGCGCACCGACCAGTCCGACAGCCGCGTGACGTCCGAGAGCCGCTCGGCCCCGGCGCCGCCGATCGCCCTCAGCCCCGCGCCGCCCATCAGCATCGGGGCCAGGTAACAAACCACCCGGTCGACCAGGCCCGCGTCGCGAAGCCTGCCGTGGAGCGTTCCGCCGCCCTCGCAGAGCACCGACACGACGCCCTCCGCCGCGAGCGCTCTCAGGCCCAGCCCCAGGTCGACGCCGCCGCCCTCTCCCCGGGCGACCGCGAGCACCCGCACCCCGGCGTCCGCCAGCTCCCTCCTCGGGGCCTCGTCGGCGTCGCTGGCGCAGAGCACCCAGGTCGGGACCTCCCTTGCCGTCGACACCAGCTTCGCCCCCATCGGCAGCCGGGCGTCGCGGGACACCACCACCCTCACCGGGATGCGCTCGAAGGGCACGTCCCGCGCCGTCAACATCGGATCATCGGCGAGCACGGTGCCGCTCCCCACGAGCACCGCGTCGCAGGAGGCCCGCAGCAGGTGGCCGTCCCGGCGCGCCTCGGGTGAGGTGATCCACCGGCTCTCTCCGCCGCGCGTGGCGATGCAGCCGTCGAGCGACATCGCGGCCTTCAGGGTGACGTGCGCGCGGCTGCTGGTGATGAAGCGCATCCACGGCGCGATGCGGTGCTCCGCGGCCCGCTGCGCCTCGGGGTCGAAGCCGTGATCGACCACCACCCCGGCGGCTCGGAGGGTGTCCCTCCCGTGGCCTCTCACGTGGGGGTTGGGATCGGACACCGCGAAGACCACCCGCTCGACGCCCGCGCGCAGCAGCGCCTCGGTGCACGGGGCCGTGCGCCCGTGGTGGTTGCAGGGCTCCAGCGTCACGAACACCGTCGCGCCCCGCGCCCGCTCGCCCGCTTCGCGGAGGGCCATGACCTCCGCGTGGTCTTCCCCCGCGCGGCGATGGTGGCCAACGCCCACGAGCTCGCCCCTGGACACGACGGCCGCGCCGACAGGGGGATTGGGGGAGGGGACGCCCCGGTGGGAGGCCGCCACCGCGCGCGCCATGGCTTCGAGTTCAATGGGGAGAAATCCCCTGGAATTGGCGTCGCTCACAATAAGAATGGCCCGCGACGGAGAGCGCCGCTCGGGCTTGTGTCCGCTGAAGGCGCGCGGACTCTAGACCCGACCCGGCGCGAAGACCAGATCGCGCGGCGCGTCACCCAAGGTCGGCGCGTGTGCCGCGGTCGGAGCGCCCATCGACCTAGCGTGACACCCGCATCGAGCGCGTGCGGTTCGGGTGCCACGCTGACGGACGATCTGAGGCGGGCGTGACGTTCCGTTGCGCCCTGGAAGTCGAGGCGCTAGCGTGGACGCTGCGCGACGCACCGGGTGAGGCCAAATCTTGATGACTGCACTGGATGAATCGACGCACCGCCCCTCCGAACAACCGCTCTGGCGCCAAGGCACGCTGAGCGACGACGAGTTCGAGAGGGCGGCGCTGGCCATCACCCCGAGCTGGGAGCTCGGCCTCGACGCCGCCCACGCGACGCTCTCCTCTCCACCCCCGGTCGCCGTGACCGCCAACGCCTTCGCGGCCCCGAGCGCGGCCGTCCATTCCATGCTCGCCTCCGCGGCCGTCGAGGCGACGCCCTCCCTGCCGACGCCCGCCCCGACGACGACCACCCCGGCGAAGGCCGTGGGCGTCGCCCCGGTCGAGGCTTCGATGATGTCGGGCTCGGCGAAGGTCAGCGACGCTCCCCCTCGTCGGCCGCCCTCGATGCGTCCCCCCGTGGCGAGGCGCTCCAGCGACGACGCCTTCGAGGCCCCCAAGCGCAGCAACAACAAGGTCTGGGCGGCCGTCGGAGGCGCGATGCTCCTGGCCGGCGCCCTCTTCGTCGGCTTCGCCAGCAGCTCCAGCAACACCCCGAGCACCCCGGCCCCCGAGCCCGCTCCCGTCGCGGCGCCGGAGCCCCCCGCGGCCCCCGTCGCCGAGCCCGCTCCGCCGCCCGCGGTCGCCGTCGCAGCCCCGGAGCCCGTCGCGCCCGCGGCTCCCGTCGCGGCCCCTGAGCCTCCGCCTCCCGCCCCTGAGCCTCCGCCCCCCGCGGTCGTCGCGGCCCCGGAGCCTCCGCCTCCCGCACCACCGGCCCCCGTGGTCATGGCTGCGGCGCCCGTTGCCCCTGCTCTCGTACGTCACCGCGTGATTCGCGAGCCCGTCCGCCCGGCGCCGGTCGCTCGTGCGCCTCGCGTTCGCGCACCGGCAGCCTCCGAGCCTGCGCGCCCCGCGGCCGCTCCCCGCGCGCCCTCCGGCGCAGGATTCGTGACAGAGAGCCCGTACTGAGCGTTACGCTCCCCGGCCAGACACACGCATGAAATCACCCCGAGAGATCCTTCTGGCGGGCGCGCTCGCCCTCGCCGCGCTCAGCCACACCCCGAGCGCCGCGGCCCAGACCAACGAGGCGCGGGTGGCGTTTCAATCCGGGGTGCAGGCCTACGCCGCGCAGCACTACGCCGAGGCCCTCGAGTCGTTTCGCACGGCGTACCGCATCCGTCCCCACCCGAGCGTGCTGGTCAACATCGCCAACTGCTACGTCGCCCTCAACCGCCCGCAGGACGCGATCTCGACCTTCGAGCGCTTCCTCAACGACCCGACGGTCAGCCCGTCGCCGCAGCAGCGCACGGAGATCGAGACCGCCCTCGCCGAGGCGCGGCGACACCTCGCCACCATCAACGTGCTGGTCTTTCCGCCGGGCGCTGAAGTCTACCTCGATGGAGACCTCGTCGGCACCGCCCCGCTGCGTCGCCCGCTCCAGACCGGCCCCGGCCCCCACGTCATCGAGGCCCGCCAGCCCGGCGGCGGAACCGTGCAGCACCAGGCGCGCGTCGAGGGCGGCGGCACCGTCACCCTGACCCTCGACATCCTCCGCAACCGATCGTTCATCGGCAGCGTCGCCCCGGAGGCCGCGCCTCCCGTGCCGATCGCAGCCCCGCCCGTCGTCGCCCCGCCCCGTCCGCCGCCGCCCGTCGTCGCCGTGACGCCGCCCGTCGTGACCCCTGCGACCAACGTCAACGTCACCCCGCCGGTGGTGCGCGTCGAGCCCGCGCGTCGCCCGCCGCCGCCCGCTCCGCTGCTACCCCTTGCCCGTCGGGTGACGGGGCCGAGCGTGACCGTCCCGCCGCCCGTCGATCCCGGGAGCTCTGGCGCCCGAGGCGTCGGCGCCGGCTTCTGGACGGGCCTCACCGTCACCATCGCCGCAGGGGGCACGGCCATCGGGTTCTTCGTCTACTCGAACTCCCTCGATGAAGACTATTACCGCATCGTGGCGCTGTTCCAGGCGCAGACCGACCCCTCGCGCCGCAGCTACTACCAGGCCCTCGGGTACTCCTACGCCGACGCCGTCGATCAGAACCGCCTGATCGCGGCCATCACCGGCGGCGTCGCGGGCGCGGCCGCCGCGTTCACCATCGGGGCCGCCATCTACGGCGCCACCAGCAGCTCCACGCCGCGCCGCGCCAGCCTCCAGGTGCTCCCATCGCTCCGCGGCGACGGCATCACCGTCAGCGGAACCTTCTAGACCCCTTCGGAGGCTTTACGTCCTCCGGTAAAGCCCTTCAGCCCCGCGAGCGCTCGACCTCGATCACCGCCGCGGCCCGCCGCTGAGGCACCCCCGGCTTGGTCACCCGCACCCG
>Ga0073899_10005520_pt1 | contig 10983 bp, 10 predicted proteins | sample KloWWTmetaKNB5Ph_FD_88975 | JGI IMG/M metagenome (GOLD analysis project Ga0073899, IMG submission 88975) | Active sludge microbial communities from Klosterneuburg, Austria, studying microevolution and ecology of nitrifiers - Klosterneuburg... | ecosystem: Engineered > WWTP > Aerobic digester >...
ATGTCGATACGTCGACCCGACGATTTCAACATCCGCTCAACGAGTTCGTCGACTTGATCTTGAGTGAGGATCACCGTCGTCAACTCGTGCTTCCCGCCACGTGCGGCGAAGACTCGACTTGGTTCGTTGATCCAGACTTCTTCCACTTCGGGGTCATCGAGCAGGCTCTGCAGCGGCCCGAACCCAGCAATTCGAGCGACGAGTTCCCCGACCGTGCCGGTGGGATCAGCAACCGGCGTGACCACCCCGGTCAGGCTGCGCTCATCATGGGCCCGCACCACCTCCTGAGCGATCGTGCGCACAGTGGCCAGGTCAGCTTGAGGGTCAACACCCTCGCGACGTACGACGGCACGCACCTGCGCATCGAGACTCTCAATCAAACTCGGCGCGTGCGGGGCCATGCAAGAATGCTGCACGCTCAGCCGAATTTCGGAAAGCCCCCATTGTCGGGCTTGTGGACAACCTCGACCCCGGACGCACCCCCCCCAACTGACAACCCGACCAGGAACGCAACCCTCTCCCGCTCAAAGGAGGGTGATCAAATAAACGATCATTGACGGTTTTCACTGCTATGATCGTTTTATGTATCACATCCGTGCGGTTACCTCAGGCGACCTCGGGCGGGCCGTCAAAGAGATGCGTCTCGTACGCGGCCTTCGACAAGACGAACTTGCCCAGCGAGTCAACGTCGCCCGCATGACCATCTCCCGCATGGAGAACGGCCAAGACGTCAACATGCGCACCGTCATAGACGCACTGTCCGAATGCGGTGCAGAAATCGTCGTCGTACCCAAAGGCACGCCACTGCGACTGGGACACCCCGATGGCTAGACGGAACCCAGGTTTACACGTTTGGCTGTACGGACGAGAGATCGTCGTTCTAGACGAACCGTCTCGCTTCAGATACCGGCTGCGATACTCCGAACAGGCACTCGATGAACTGGGGGTTGGCGCCCGAGCACTCTCGATCTCGCTTCCGGTCACCCGGGCAGAGATCCGAGACTCGAGCCCTACCAACGCTCCAGTCGGAAACTTCCTAGCCGGCCTCCTGCCCGAGGGGAACCTGCTCACCCAAGTTGCCCAAATTGCCCGCATCCCGGTGACTGACGCCATGGGTCTTCTCAAGGTGGTCGGGCGCGAATGTGCTGGCGCAGTGCAGTTCCTCCCGGAAGGCGAGAGGCCAACCGAAGGCAGGATCCGGCCCCTTAACCAGACCGAACTTGAAATAGCGATCACCAGCCTGCCTAGCTATGTGCTTCCGGGCGAGAACGGGCCACAAGCCTCCCTGGCGGGCATCCAAGACAAACTGCTTCTTGCGCGTACAGACACTGGATGGGGCTTGCCAGAGGGAGCGGCTGCATCCACCCACGTCATCAAGCCCGAACCGCAACCGGGTGCGGCGCTACCCGGCCTGATCGAGAGCGAAGACTGGGCACTCAAAGTGGCTCGGCGCGCCGGACTAGCAGCTTCCGAAAGCAGCGTGCGCCTTTTCGGCGACCGCAAAGCCATCGTCATCCGACGATACGACCGGACCTCTGAGGGGAACCGGACCCACCAGGAAGACTTCTGCCAAGCCCTAGGCTTAAACCCCGCCTCCAAGTACGAATCACCAAGCACTGGCCCATCGCGCCTTGCCTCGCTGGTGGAATTGGCTGGCCCCAGGGCACTGGACCCAGAAACGTTCCGACGAGATCTACTCCAGGCGATCACGTTCAACGCGATCATCGGGAACGGCGACGCGCACTCAAAGAACTATTCGTTACTCCTAGACGAGCGCGGCCGGGTGAACCTCGCTCCCTTGTACGACTGTGCACCTGTGTACTTCCTTTCCTCCAGGTTCGCCACACTCGGACAACTGGTGAATGGGAAGGCGTCTCTACGTGACCTCTGCGTCGACGACCTCGTTGAGGAGGCCGGTCGCTGGCGGATGGGCCGACGTGAAGCTCGTGAAATCGTCCACGCCACCATCGAACGCACCTGGGACGCGGCCCAATCCGTGGAGCCACCTGACGACCTGCCTGCGGCGTTGATTCCCGCGCTGGAGCACGAATGGGCCACCAAAGGTTGGCGACAAGCCCAACCCTGACTGGGGTTGGTCACCAACTCGCGCGCTTCGGGGACGGCCAAATAGGCGCCACGTGCCGTTTGTTCAGCACGATCGGCGTAGCCAGCTGAAGATATTCCGACCGACACTCGCCCGGTGTCGATTGGACACCTGGTGTCCAACTCTCGCTCTGGGCCGAGCGAAGGCGATGGTTGTTAGTCCGGTGGTGTGGGTCGCATATCACGGCTCGTGCCGTCGGAGCCGTGGCGAACGTCAGCGACAATTCGCAAACACAGTGCGATAAACATCATGGACCCACTGGCAATCAAAAAGATTGCTTGAATAGTCCGCCACAACGCCATATCGCCGCCTAAAGGCGAAATGATGTTTGAAACCGAACCCAAAAGGACCGAGGTCACTACAAATAGCCCAATGTAGGGAAGAACGCGACTGGTGTTCTCCAGGCGACGCAACAAGGCCATCACAGCGAGGCCAAGAGCCACAAACGAAATAGGGCCCCACAACGGCGCCTTACTGAGGGAAACAATGGCTAAGCCAAATATCAACCACCTCAATGGAAACTTTTTTCCAGGTTGGTCTTCGAGTCCGGACCTGTCACTCATGTTCGCTCGCACTGCCTCTCCCTGCGGATCAATCAAACAGCCTCCAATGACCCCACGTGGCCTGCAGGCTACTCCCGCAGCAAAACCACGCGGAATGAAAGTATGTGCGCCAACCCACTACGCATATACGTAGACATTAAAGGCCGCCACAATTAGGAGCGCACCAAAGAGTAGCCACCAGGTCTGCGTCACAAATCCAATTGCGATCAAAATGTACATCGCGCCCCGGATTCCTCTGAATCGACCCGGGTGCATAGGAGCAGTGCCGACCATGAACACGCCAACCACCAAGAATAGGAATGGCACCATCAGCAACTCGGGTGAATTCGCAGATGGGGCGGCGGTCATAATCCAATAACCAGACTTAAATGGCACGTCCGGCCCTAGCTGTCGGTCCCGCGCAGGTGAAGGCTCCAGGCTTGGATGCGAGACGCAGTGCAGCCAAAACCACGCCGCCGGCAGCAACCTTGTGATGCCACGTGCTTGCTCCCCTCGAAACCACTTCGGATCCGATGCACGGCCGTGCGCCGGTTGGATGCCACCTGACGGCCATGCTTCAAGCGGAGAATAGTTGACATCATCCCCGTAACGGCGTCCTGACGTGCGTGCGTTGGTGCTTCTGGTTTCCCAAGCAATACGGGTTCGCTCACCCGCCTCGCGCAACAACACCGCCTTCACAGTCTGGCTGAATTTGTGTCGGTGAGCGGTGACACGATGTGAACATGAACGACACGACCCGGGTGCTCCTAGGTGGCTACGCAGCCAAGAGGTGTCCGGCGCGGGTGCATAACGACTTCAGTCCCTCGGTGACCAAGGTGGAGTGGGAGCCTTCGCCAGAAGTTCAGGCTCGGTTTGATGCGGGCGCAGAGTTCGAGGCTGAGGTCTATCGATCGATCTTGGCAGCGCTTCCAAGCGCCGTACTTGTTGACCAGGATCTGCCCAAGGCCGAAGCCATCGCTCACACGATTCGCATGATGGAGCAGCGCACGCAGGTGATCATGGGTGGGTGGCTCCCCGACGATCAGCGCGGTGGGCGCTCGGCTCGCCCCGACCTATTGATCCACGTTGGTGAGGGCTACGTGCCTGGCGACGTGAAGTCACACGCGTCACTCAAACCCACCAAGACCACCTCTGCGCTCGTGTCACCACTCTCCGCGCCGACTGAGCTAAGCCCCATGCCCGGATTCTCCGGCGCAACCACTTACCGTGCTGATGACGCAATGCAACTGGCGCACTACACCCGAGTGCTGCAAGCCTGCGAGCGCCACGGCGGGCCCGAGTGGCTGCTCGGCGCAATCGTCGGCACGAACACTTTGGATGACCAACCGATGCTGGTGTGGCACCACCTCGATGAGCCGATGGTTGAAACCTTCTCGCGCAGTGAGGGAAAGAAGAAGCGATCTGCTCTGGAGCGACACGACCACGAGCACTCCTTCAGGCTGCGCGTTGCCCAAAGGGCCCTTCAGGTCACCGGACAACCAGGCGACCCCGAGCCGCTGGTCGCCCCCATCGGTCAGCCCGAGTGCGCCACGTGTCCCTACGACGAGTTCTGCGCGGCAGCCATGGGTGAGGACGACCCGTCGCTGGCAATCACGATGGGCCGGCTAGACCGTCGCGAGTGGCTCACGCTGCGGGCCATGGGAGTCGACTCGACCAACGTTCTGGCCGACCTCGATATTGACGACGACCACTGGTTCGACGCCTATGCGGCAGAGGTCAGCCACCACACCCCGACTCAAGCCCGCAAGCGCCTTGCGGGCGTCGTCGAGCGCGCGGGCATGATCCGTTCGGGTGTGACGCACTACAAGTCGACAGATGGTCCTGTCGTGGTGCCCGCAGCAACCCTCGAGATCGACATCGACAACGAGAACGACCTGCACCATCGCGTCTACATGTGGGGCGCGCGCGTGCGACACGGCAGCGATCAGTCAACTGGTCAGTACTTCGACTTCACCGACTGGGCGCCGATGACTGACGCCTCCGAGCGGGCGCTGGCTCAACGGTTCGTCGACTGGCTGCGATCCCAACGCGCTGAGGTCGAGCGGGCCGGAGGCACGTTGAAGGTGTTCCACTGGTCGCACCCCGAGTCGTCCAAACTCCGCAAGATTCTCGGCACCGACGCCGTCGCCGATCTCACCGACCCAGATGACGGCGTGTTCTGCGATGTGGAGCAGGTCTACAAATCCCAGTTCGTTTCGCTGCGCGGCACCTCCATCAAGAAGGTGGCGCCGATTTATGACTTCCAGTGGCGGGCCAGCGATCCGGGTGGGGCAATCTCACAGACCTACTACGCCACAGCCATTTCCTCCACCGACCCGACGGAGGTCGCCGCGGCTAAGACGTGGTTGCTCACCTACAACGAAGACGACTGCGCCGCCATGGCCGCCATCAGAGACGGCATGAGTTCGTCTAGCTAGCGATTGGGTTCCCAACCTGGCGGCCCAAAGAGGAACCCCAGCTTGTCGCGCCACGTGCGAGCTGATCGCCAGTCGGCGAACGCGGCGCGGAACTCGCCGTACTGAAGCTTGAGCGGGTTGTAGGTATCAACCGGCTTGGTCAACCCGTAGACCGGGCGGCGCGTTTCTTCGGCGAACGTGCCGAAGAGACGATCCCAGATGATCAAGATGCCGCCGTAGTTGCGGTCTAGGTACTCAGCGTCAGAGGCGTGATGCACCCGGTGGTGCGAAGGGGTGTTGAGCACAAACTCGATCGGCGCCCACAACTTCGGGATCGTCTCGGTGTGCACCCAGAACTGGTAGATCAGGTTCAGCGACCAGACGAAGAAGATCATCCACGGCGGGATGCCCAGTAGCGGCACCGGAATCCAGAAGAGGAGTTCGCCCCAGGGGTTCCACTTCTGCCGCAGCGCCACCGCATAGTTGAAGTAGACCGATGAGTGGTGCGCCTGGTGCATGGCCCACAAGATGCGCACACGGTGGCTCGCCCGGTGGTAGAGGTACCACAGCAAGTCGATGAGCAAGATCGCGATCACCCAGGTCCAGGGATCGCGGGCATCGAGCCGGAGTGGGGTCCAAGCCCAGAGGGCGACGTACAAGACCAGCGCGGCAGCGCGCGCAAAGGTGTTGATCACCACTGAGCCCAGACCCATGAGCAGATTGGTCTCGGTGTCCTTGCGTTCGTACCCCTTGCGCGCGGGACCATCTTGGGGGTCGTTGTCCAGGTACTTCAACGAGATGAGTTCGACCACCATGAACAACACGAAGAACGGTGCCGCGTAGGTCACAGGGTCATCGAATGGGCTGATGAACAAGACCGCCTCCAAACAGTGTGTGAACTCTCGGGTAACCATAGGGCAGTTGGCCGCTGATGGCGGGGCTGGACGCCAAGAAACACCACGACAGGTGTGGGCAAGAACACCCTGAATCTGAGCCAGGCGGGATACTGACAAAACAGGACATTCCGCCTAGAAACAACCTGCTCGGTCTTTAGACCGATTTAGCCAAGTGTGCGTTGATCTGGTGCAATCGTGCCTGCTCAATAGACCCCCGCCGGGGTGGACAGCATGAGGCGGGGCTTGACCCAAATCCTGGAGGAACGATGTCTACAAGCGCGACCACGCGACGCACGCTCGCGAAGAGCGCTGTCTGGGCTGCCCCCGTGGTGGCGATGGCAGTGGCAGCGCCCGCTGCAGCTGCCTCAGGCGATTGCACCGGATGCTGGACCCTCAACTGGGACGATCCCGCGACCGGCACGGCGAGCTTCCTCGCCAACGTCTCCCCCGACCCTGCTACGAGCACCAGCTATAGCAAAGACTGGACTCGCACCGGTGCCCTCAGTGCACCCGCTGCAGGCGGTGGGTGTCCCATCCTGACCGCAAGCGTCGCTCAGAAGCGGATCACCGGATCCTACAAGGGCCTTGCCTCCACGACTCGCACCAACACCGACAGCGACTTCTCCATCGGCAACACCGGCAGACTTGCCAACACGGCCGAGACGCCCGTCACGATCGACACCGATGGAGTCAACGGCCTCGTCTTGTCCCAAGCCACCACCATTAACTCCACTGGCGCCGCTGAAGAGTCGGTAATCTTCACTTTTAGCGCGCCTGTGCAAACCGTGAGTTTCAAGATCTACGACTTCACCCGCAACACTGCAACGGCGAGTTCGGGCACTAACATCAACAACTACGCTGACTCGGTGTCGTTCAACAAGTCGACGACCGTCACCGACGCCACCGCTTCTGGCTTCGAGACGAACGCCACCTGGGGCTCGAACGTGAAACTCACCTGCACCACCGGTTGCACACCTGCTCTGTCGGTCAGCATTAACGGGCTAACGAACTATGCCTACCGTGAGGGCAACTACCAAACGATTTCTCCTGGCGAGAGCAACCGAAACGCAGACGTGGTTGTCGCTATGGGTGGCGCGACTAGCTTCCAGATGAATTACCGCAACGCTGGCACGACGTTCTCTGGCCCCCGCGGTGGAAACGCGCAGTGGATCGTGATCGGGGATCTGCAGGTGTGCTTCTAGTTACTGCGCCCGCAGTAACTGACCGAACACATCACCGTGTTCGCTAACGCGAGCCAGCACCTGCTCAAACGTGAGGTGTTCGAGGTCGAGTGGGTCGTCAGCACCGGCTTCGACCTCATCCCAGGTGCGCGGCGCGGCAGCCATGGGGCGCTCGCGTCCGCGAAGTGAGTACGGCGAAATCGTCGTCTTAGCACCCGTGTTTTGCGACCAGTCAAAAAACACCTTGCCGGGCCGCTTGGCTTTCGTCATCTGAACAATCACCAGCGGTGACGATCGCGCTAGTTCATTGGCGATCTCATGCGCCCAATCGCGCACCTCATCGGAGGTGCGGGTGCCGTCGAGCCCTGCGTACAGGTGCAGGCCCTTTGATCCCGACGTGACCGGCGCACACGACAAGCCGTCTTGCGCCAGCCGATCGCGCACCATGAGCGCCACCTCGGCGCACTCCCCGAGGCCAGCGCCGTCTCCTGGATCGAGGTCAATCACCATCCGGTCGGGGTTCACCCACTCCCCTGCCTCGCTCACCTTCCATTGGTGCACGTGCAACTCCAGGGCAGCCAGGTTCGCTAGGTACGTCAAGGTCGCCAGATCACGCACGAGGGGGAAGTCGATGTGATCTCCCGTGCCGCCACGTGAACCTGATGTCGGCACTGCGACCGTCGGCAGCCACGAGGGGGCACCTGATGGGATGTTCTTTTCATAGAACGACATCTCGCGCACCCCATTTGGCCACCGGATGCGAGTCACGGCTCGACCCTCAAGGTGGGGCAGCATCACCGACGCGATCTGGGCGTAGTAGTTGAGCACCTCGCCCTTGGTTGTCCCGGTTGCCGGAAAGAGGACCTTGTCGAGGTTCGACAACTTCAAGGTGCGCCCCTCGACCTCCACCATCACCTCGCTCATGGTTGCTCCTCCACGTCAGTGACTGACAGATCGGCGCGGACCCCTCGATAGGCAGGCTGGCGCAGTTTCAGATCGGCAGTGATCGAGAGGTAGTCGACATCAACCACCACCACTGGCTCAACCCACACGGCGCCTTGGGCATCAAGCCGAGGTACGTCGATGAAAGGTGACTCTCTTTGCGCCAGTGGCTTGAGTAATTCACCGAGCAGGGCGCCGGCCTTGCCAGCGATCCCGCTGCCGACCTTGCCGCGATAGGCCAACCCCGAAGGTGTGGGCACTCCGACCAAGATGGCCCCCAAGCGAGACTGCGAATCGGTTTCAAACCGATACCCACCCACCACAAATGAGCCCGTGGGCCGAATTGGGAACTTCAGCCAGTCTCCTGAACGCACTCCGGGCCGATAGATCGAGGACCGCTTCTTCGACACGATCCCTTCCAGACCTTGGGCGCGGGCAGCGTCGAGGAGCACCTCGCCATCGTCGTACGTCGAGGGCACCTGCCAGGCCACATCACCGAGTTCGAGGGAGTCCAACACGTCACGCCGCTGCTCCCAAGGCACTGCCAGGAGTGACTCGCCGTCAACTGACAACACATCGAAGATCAAGAAAACCGCTGGGTTGGCGGCCGACAACGTGGCGGCTTTGCGGGAGTCGGTCACATGGATGCGATCGGCAAGGGCCATCAGGGTCGGCACGCCGTCACGCAGCGACACGATCTCGCCATCAAGCACCAGCGACCTGCCTTTCAAGTCCGCCAATTCGGGGAACGCCACCGAAATGTCGCGCCCGCTCCGGGTCCACACTCGCACCTGAGTGGCGCTGGTTTCGACCAGCGCCCGAATGCCATCCCACTTCACCTCATGCACCCAGTCAGCGCCTCGCGGAACCTGCTCACCGCGCGTGGCGAGCATCGGGGCCGGAACTAACGAGGGGGCTGGCACGGGGCCGAGGCTACCGGTGCAAGTGGCAGCAGTTGCCGACACCAGTCACAATTGCCCAATGCGAGCAATCTGGAAGGGCGCAGTTTCATTCGGGCTGGTCAGTGTGCCTGTGAAGCTTTATTCAGCCACTGAGAGCAAAGACGTAGCGTTTCGGCAGGTGCACGCCAAAGACGGCGGCCGGATTAAGTACCAGCGCGTCTGCGCCCTCGATGGTGAAGAGGTGCCCTACTCCGACATCGCCAAGGGCTACGAAACCGAAGACGGCGAGATGGTCATCATCGATGACTCCGACCTAGCTGACCTGCCTGCAAGCAGCAGTCGCGAGATCGCGGTTGAGAAGTTCGTGCCTAGTGACCAGATCGACCCCTTGCTGCTGGAGAAGTCCTACTACCTCGAGCCCGAGAAGACCGGCGCTAAGCCCTACGCGCTGTTGCGCCAAGCTCTTGAAGAGTCTGACCGGATGGCCCTGGTGACGGTGTCGCTGCGGCAACGCATGTCGCTCGCCGTACTCCGCGTGCGTGATGACGTCATCGTCATGCAGACCATGATGTGGCCCGACGAGGTGCGCCAACCCGACTTCGCCATCGACCACGCCGACGCCAAGGACGCCGAGGTCAAGATGGCCAACATGTTGGTCGAGACGTTGGCGGGAGACTTTGACGCCAGCGAGTTCACCGATGACTACCGCGAAGCCCTCGAGGCGCTAGTGCAAGCCAAGATCGAGGGTGGCGAGGTCAAGCGCACCCCGGCATCCACCAAGACCTCCGGCGAAGTTGTTGACTTGCTCGCTGCGCTTCAGAAGAGCGTCGCTGCCGCAAAGGCCGCCCGTGGAGAGACTGAGGAGCCTGCGAAGGCCAAGAAGGCTGCCGGCTAAGGCCCCCAACTAGGCGATCAACGAGGGAAACGGCTGGGCTTGCTCGATCTGCCCCGCCACACTGAGCAACGTCGGCTCATCGTTGAGGCGGCCCACCAGTTGCACCGCCAACGGCAGGCCGTCGGCTGCCATCCCAAAAGGCACTGAAGCTGCCGGGTTGCCCGCGACGTTCCACAACGACATGTAGGCGATCGCCGGCATCGACTTCAACGCCGAAGTCAAAGTGCCTTTGCCGGTGATGATGCCCACCTTGGGCGGACGATGCGCCATGACCGGGGTGAGCAGCACATCGCATTGATCGAAGACCCGATTGACCTTGGTGGAGAACTTGTCGGCAGCACCGAACGCCCAATCGAGCACCTTGGGGGTGACCCAACGACCCAACGAATAGGTTTGCCGGGTGCGCTTCTCGAGGCGTTCGAAGTGCTCCATGCGATCGGCTTCAAAGCGGATCGAGGCGAAGAACTGCGGCACGAACGCCGCTGTGGAGTCTGGGTAGGCAGGATCGATCTCGACGACGTCGTGACCCAGATCGGCGAGCAACCGAGCCGCTGCCTGCACCGCCTCCACATGCTCAGGGCACGCCGAAACACCGACGCTGGGCGACTTCACTGACCAGCCAATGCGCAACCGGCCGGGGGCGCGAGTGGCAGCCTCCACAAACGATCCCGGATCGGGGGCCGAAAACAGGTCGCCTGGCGATGAGCCCTTGATGGCGTCGTACACAATCGCCGAATCCATCACCGACCGCGTCAAAGGGCCACAGGTGCCTAACCCGAACCACAGGTGCGGACTCGGTGCACTCGTCACGCGGCCTCGCGTTGGCTTGAGCCCAAAGAGACCAGTGCATGCGGAAGGAATGCGGATCGAGCCGCCGCCATCGCCGCCGAGGCCGGCCACGGCCATGCCCGTGGCAACCGCCACGGCAGTGCCACCACTGGAGCCACCGGGGCTCATCCCAAGCTTCCAAGGGTTCTGCGTGGAGGCGAAGGCTTCTGGTTCGGTGAAAGGAAAGGACCCGAACTCCGGCATCTGGGTCTTGCCCACGATGACCGCGCCCGCGGCCCGCAATCGGCGGACCACTTCGCTGTCGGCCTCAGCCGG
>Ga0073899_10005521_pt1 | contig 10983 bp, 14 predicted proteins | sample KloWWTmetaKNB5Ph_FD_88975 | JGI IMG/M metagenome (GOLD analysis project Ga0073899, IMG submission 88975) | Active sludge microbial communities from Klosterneuburg, Austria, studying microevolution and ecology of nitrifiers - Klosterneuburg... | ecosystem: Engineered > WWTP > Aerobic digester >...
CTGAAATCTTGCGTCTTCTTTTTCCATGCACGACAGCTGGGGATCAATCACGGAATTTCAAGCTTTATTGGGCCGGATCTATAGTTCACTGCCGCACAGGCAGCTCAGAAAGATCAGGCCCGCAGACAGCAGCACCAGGCCGCGTTCACTGCCGCACAGGCAGCTCAGAAATCGACACCCTGACGGGCGTCATCTACACACTCGTTCACTGCCGCACAGGCAGCTCAGAAAAGTCGCCGCGTGAGGTTGCGCCGCGACTGGAGGTTCACTGCCGCACAGGCAGCTCAGAAATCATGCGCGTGCGCGGCGAGCCGTGCAGCTGGGTTCACTGCCGCACAGGCAGCTCAGAAAACTGGCTGGAGACGCAATTCAGCATCGCGCGCGTTCACTGCCGCACAGGCAGCTCAGAAATCGATGCTGCCAAGATCCAGCGCGGCGTGCGCGTTCACTGCCGCACAGGCAGCTCAGAAAAGTTTCAGGGTCTGCATAAAGGCCCATCCTTGGTTCACTGCCGCACAGGCAGCTCAGAAAGTACAGCATCGCATACGACGAGCCAGGCCAGCGTTCACTGCCGCACAGGCAGCTCAGAAAACAGTGCAGAAGCCGCAGATTTCATCGGCCACGTTCACTGCCGCACAGGCAGCTCAGAAAAGGCCGGCCGCGCTGCGGGGGATACCGCCCTGGTTCACTGCCGCACAGGCAGCTCAGAAAACCACCTCGGGCAGCAGTGGAGCACCGGGCGCGTTCACTGCCGCACAGGCAGCTCAGAAATGCACCGTGCCCACGTCGGCCGCGTCGTACCACGTTCACTGCCGCACAGGCAGCTCAGAAATTTGAGTTACCGGTAGATGGCGAGATTCGCATGTTCACTGCCGCACAGGCAGCTCAGAAACTACAGCGCAGAAGTCCGGCCATTCATGCTCGGTTCACTGCCGCACAGGCAGCTCAGAAATGCATGTCCGCGCGCAGCTCGCGGTAGCGTGGGTTCATTGCCGCACAGGCAGCTCAGAAAAATGGCTGGCGAGATTGCCGGCGGCGTTGCAAGTTCACTGCCGCACAGGCAGCTCAGAAACAGGCGGATAGGCCTTCGTGCCTTTCAATGAAGTTCACTGCCGCACAGGCAGCTCAGAAAGGTGTGTTCTGCGCGCCCACCTGGCGATAGTGGTTCACTGCCGCACAGGCAGGATGCGATCCTCCTGGGGTTCACTGCCGCACAGGCAGCTCAGAAAAGCTCGACACGGAGCTGCTGCGGCTCAATGCGGTTCACTGCCGCACAGGCAGCTCAGAAATTCCCCGTAGCAGTGGCGGCAGCATCCGACCTGTTCACTGCCGCACAGGCAGCTCAGAAAACCAAGGACAACCTGGTGGCCCAGGTGGATGCGTTCACTGCCGCACAGGCAGCTCAGAAAGAGGTGTGGTATCGCCGCTGGGTGGAGGTGGGGTTCACTGCCGCACAGGCAGCTCAGAAAACTTGCATCACTACTGCGCGCCATCGCCTCGGGTTCACTGCCGCACAGGCAGCTCAGAAATCTGCGATGGACGACGGCAATGACGGCGAGGCGTTCACTGCCGCACAGGCAGCTCAGAAATACGACCTCCTCAGAAAACCTCAGATCGTTGATGTTCACTGCCGCACAGGCAGCTCAGAAACCTGGGAACAATTTAAAGGCCGGAGTGATAGGGTTCACTGCCGCACAGGCAGCTCAGAAAGCCGAATACCCGGACGAAGAACGCCACGACCTGTTCACTGCCGCACAGGCAGCTCAGAAACATTTCGGCCTGCGCGCGGCCTTTGCCGAGCAGTTCACTGCCGCACAGGCAGCTCAGAAATTTAAGGTTTGCGGCGATGCGCCTTGCCCAGCGTTCACTGCCGCACAGGCAGCTCAGAAATGGCTGGTATCACCAAGCGCCGATATGTGTAATGTTCACTGCCGCACAGGCAGCTCATAAAAAGCCATGGGCCACACGTACGAAACGGGAGTTGTTCACTGCCGCACAGGTAGGTAAGCAGCTTCCCAGCACATACACAGAACTGCGCGCCGAAAGCTCAAGGCTCCACCGGCGGCAGCCGCGCCACCAGCGCATCCCATGCGATGACCACCTGCGGCAGGATGTGCAGCGCCGTGCTGCCCTTGAGCTCGGACATCTCGGGCATGCCGTAGCGCCCATCCGCCAGCGTGTGCACGGTCAGCGTGCGGTCCGTCGGGTGCACCAGCCAGTATTCGCGCACGCCGGCGCGCTCGTAGATGCGCCGCTTGGCAATCTGGTCGCGCGCCGCGGTGCTGGGCGACAGCACCTCCACCACCCAGTCGGGCGCGCCACGCACGCCGCGGCGGTCAATCTTGTCCGGGTCGCAGACCAGCAGCACGTCGGGCTACACCACGGTGTCTATGTCGTCATCTGCTTCATCGCCACGCGGTAGACGCACGTCGACCGGTGCGATGAGCACGCGGCCGGGGGCGCCCTCCAGGGCCTGGCGCAGCTGGAAATAGATTTCACCGGCAATGTCCTGGTGCTCGATGGTGGGCGCGGGCGCCATCATCCAGGCTTGGCCGTCGATCAGCTCATAGCGCACATCGTCGGGCCAGCGCAGGTATTCACCGTAGGTGTAGTGGTCGGTGGCGTGCTTGGGGGCTCCCATAGTCGGCTCCATGGCAATGAAGGGTGCTGCTCATTGTCGCAAAACAAGTCATCGTCTCCCGCTTCGGAGACCTAAGCATTTTGGTCACAGGCATTGACAGAATCGCGACATTTCGTATAATTCGCCCCCAGCGCCGCTTTCCTGTCAACTTGCAGGGCGCTTAAAAATACTGCTAAAGCGACCAAACCCGTTTTGGCGTTTGCTGGGCCCCTCGCAGTTGCGAGCCGTCCGCAAGACAGTCAAGACGGGTTTTTTCGTTGGGGAATGGGTTGCGGCCTTCGGGCCAAGACCGTCGCCGGATTTGATCGACAGATTGCCGGGGCGACTGACAAATGCTGGCTAAAGAGCGGCTCTCCGGGCGACCGGAAGCCATTTTCGGAAACGACTTTGACTCGGAGAGATAGCCAATGACTCAGCACAACTGGCTCCTGCAGCGAATGCATCGCTGACGTCCTGAACCTCACTGAAGTGTTTTCACCGCGACAGCGGTGGTGTGTCTGCACGCGTCCATATCCCCAGCGGGATGTGCGACCAGGCAGACGGCCACGGCACGCGGTGGGGGGAAGTATCGCCTTCCCGTCGCCGTCGCGGTGTGTTCAGACGTCCACCCCAAGGAGCCAACCATGTCGAGCACCCCTTTTGTCGAATCCCTGTCCGAAGACCCCGTAGAGCGTGCCATCGCTCGCAAGGTGCAGAGGATTCTCAACGACACCTCGCTGGATCGCCAGCGTCGTGAAAACCTGGTCCACAAAGCGCAGCGTGAGCTTGTCGAACACCGTCGGCGCAAGGAGCAAGAGCAAAAGCTCCTGACACAGCTGGCAGCCGTAAAGCTGCCGCAAGGTTTCAAGGCCCAGAGCATCGGAGTCAATGGGGGCCAGGTGCAGGTGGGCGCCTTGAACCGCCGCCGCGGCTTTGTCTGGCTTGACGCCGGACTGGCCCCGCAAGGGGTGGCAGCCAACCAGACGCCCACCGAGTGGCCGCGTCAATCGGCCACCACCGGGGGCAAGGTTCGCAAGGATCTCGCCCAAGCGATTGCCGAGCGCCGCCAGGCGCTGGGCTTCCGATAAAAAAACCGGGGCCACCAGGCCTCGGATAAACCACCGCAACCCACCCCACCTTCATCCAGACGAGGAGCCAGCGATGACCGAAACCACCACTACCCAGCCCGAAACCGAAGCGAGCGCCCATCCCTTCCTGGTCGCCGGCAATTTTTCGTACACCGCCCGGGTGCGGCGCCTGCAGCGACCTGCGGGTCACTTCAACCTGCTCATTGCCAGCCGCTGGGGCGGTGCCCGCAATCCGCAGGACGAGCAGGTGGTACTGAACCTGACGCTGACCGGGAAAGAGCTGGCGGCCCTGAGCGCGGTGCTCCAGGATGCCCTGCAGGCCGGGGCCAACGAACTGCCCGCCGTCCGCGCTTGAAGCGCCCATTCACAAGAGTTGAACAAGAAAGGACGCCACATGCATCTCAACTGCCAGGCCGGCGAACTGGCCATCGTGATCGGCGAGGAGCCTGGTTGTGAGCCGAACATCGGCCGCTGCGTCAGGGTGCAGCACACCCTGCGCGAAACACCCTGGGGCTTGATGTGGCACGTTGTCCCCGAAGGCGACCCGCACTCGGTGTGCGTGCATGACGACGGTACGACCAAGGTTCACAACGCACTCGAATCCCGCGTCTTTATCCCGGACGCATTCCTGCTACCGGTGCAGGCCGCCCCTTCCGCATCGCTGGGTGGCGACTACGCAGAGCAAGCCGCCCGATTCATTGCCAACGCACGAAAAGGAGCCACGAAATGAACTGCCAACCCGGAGATCTGGCCATCAGCGTCAACACCGAACAACCCGCGAACGAGGGCCGCATCGTTCGAGTGCTGCGTCGCCATGAGAACACGCCTGAATGGAATTACGGCGATCGCGCTGCCTGGTGGTGCGAGAGCGACGAGCCCATTGTCTGGTATTTCCGACGGCGCTGCGAATACCGCTTTGGCCACGAAGGCCCGATTCCAGACGACACGCTGCGGCCGATTCGGCCGAGTGATCCAGTCACGGCCGAGGGACGAACTGTTGGCTCTGGAGCCTGAGCGACCTTGAGCACGCAGTCCCTGTCGCCAGCAATGCCGGCAATAGCGCACCGCCACCACCCCATCGCCCTACACAACATAGAAGGATCATGATGAAAATCTTCTACCGCGCCGAACAGACCGCCCCCAACAGCGGCACCTTTTCACCATCTGCCAGCAAGCCTGCACTGGTGGTGCAGGACTGGCTGGCTCGTGGATTGATCCGGGAAGCTGATGTCATCAGCTTTGCGCCGGCAAGTGCTGCCGACATCAAACGCGCTCACGACAGCCGGTTCGTGGACGACGTGCTCGAACTGCGCATCGCCAACGGTTTTGGCAATCGGGACTCGCAGGTGGCGGCATCCCTGCCCTACACCAGCGGCTCACTGCTGGCCGCCGCCCGCCACGCGCTGGAGCACAGCGAGAACGTGTGCTCCCCCACGAGTGGCTTTCACCACGCAGGGCACGGTTTTGCCGAGGGCTTTTGCACCTTCAACGGCCTGATGGTCACGGCGCTGGCCTTGCTGGAGGCTGGCGAGGTGCAAAGCGTCGGCATTCTCGATTGCGACGCCCACTACGGCAATGGCACGGACGACATCATCAACAAGCTGGGCGTGCGCTCGATGCGGCACTTCACGATGGGGCAGCACTTCCACCTTCGAGAAAGTGTTGGCCCGGATGGCTGCCACTTCAAACACTGGCTGGACAAAGCGATCCGTGGCTGTGCGGATGTGGATCTGGTGATCTACCAGGCCGGAGCCGACGCGCATGTGAACGACCCGCTGGGCGGGCTGCTGACGGGCGTGGAGATGGCCCAGCGCGACCACGCGGTGTTCCAGGCCTTCCAGGGCCGGCCGCTGGTCTGGAACCTGGCCGGGGGCTACCAGCGCGATGCCGCTGGCGGGATCGAACCAGTGCTCAAGCTGCACCGTGCTACCGCGCAAATACAGAACATCGACCAGCCCTTGGGCCATCCGCTTTGAACCTTGCGCGAGATAACCAGAGGACAAAGCAATGATTGCAAACTGGATCGCCCAAGCCCTGCTGGCAGGGCAAACCCAGCTGCTGCTGAACAAGGCACAGCTGGCCCAATGGCATGTCCAAGGATGCCGCATCAGCAACAGCTCCCCCTACAACACTTGGGGAGCCTATGCCATGCACCACCTGGGACGCATTCGTTTTGAAACAGAGCAAAAGCTGCAGGCCATGGACGTGCAGGACTGGCCGACGGGGTTTTACAAGGACTGGAACGGTCGCAGCGGACCCACCGGTCACTTCCCGCCGCTTGAATGCACGCAAGCAGAACCTGACACCTGGACGGTGCCCCTGGTTGCAGTAGACCCCGGTCACGCCCTCAATGCCTGGGGGTTCGACCTGTGCCTGAACCCAGAGGAAATGAATGCACTCAAGCCATGGGCCTCTAGGCTGGCTCGGCAGTGCCTGTTGACGTCGTACTGCAAAACCACCCGGCAGCACGACGAATGGCAGCTTGCATGGGACAGCAGCCGACTCGAGCTGGCATTGCTCGGAGGTTTCACACTGGAGCAGCTACAGGCCAGCTTTGCCGTCGCCCGTGCCATGTCCACCTCATCGCAACTGCCCAAGGCCCCCTACACGTTGGCGATGGTTGGCAGGCGGCTGGAGCCATGCGAGCCTTGAAAATCCGCCAGGCCAAGACAACCTGCATACATCTACACGCCATGTCCCTGCTTGTCCCGGACATGCTTGCGCCCGATACCGGCATGGAGCGGCTACACCACAGCGCCGTGCGCGACCAGGCCAAACAGCAGCGCTTGACTTGAGCCAGGCCCCAAACCTGGTTACCGCCCAGATCGGGATCTGTTGAAGCCATGCCAAATTAATACACTTGTATAAATACAGCAATAGTGTTTTAATTTTCCGCATGCATACAGATTCCAGATCGCCAACGCCCAGCTACCCGCTGGCCGACCTGTGCGTGCTGGCCGACTTGCCACTCCGCACGGTGCGCTACTACGTGCAGATCGGACTGGTAGACCGCCCCATGGGCGAGACCCGCGCCGCACGCTATGGCGCCACGCAGCTGGAGCAGTTGCTGCTGATCAAGAAATGGACGGCGGCGGGCCTGTCCCTTGAACGAATTCGGGAACTGTTGCGCGGCGAGCAGGCCCCGGTGCCACCTCGGGCGCGGGCCATCGGGTCGGTCGAGGTGCACAGTCACCTGATGGTGGCCGACGGTGTGGACGTGGTGATCGAGCCGGGGCGGGCCGGCCTCTCGCCCGAACAGGTGCGCCAGTTCATCCAGGGGGTGATGGCGGCATACGCCCGAGTCAACGGCGGCGGTGTGACGCCCCCGCCCAATGCAAAAGACAAACAATGAAAGGGAACAGCATGGATCTGCAGGAAGGTGCGCGTCTGGCGACGCGGGACGGCGAGTCGGTCAGCCTGCTGGGGGTCAAACTCAGCGGCGACCTGCGCGGCTTGCTGTTTGAGGCCACGGTGGAGCAGCGCTTTGTCAACCCCTATGACCACAACGTGGAGGTCGTCTACAGCTTTCCGCTGCCGTGGGGCGCGGTGCTGCTGGGGGTTGAGGTCGTTCTGGGTGACAAACGCCTCACCGGTGCAGTCATCGAAAAGAAGCAGGCCGAGGCACGCTACGAAGAAGCCCTCTCCGACGGCAACGCCGCAATCATGCTGGAGAAAAACCACGACCACAGCTACAGCCTGAACCTGGGCAACCTCGCGGCCCGCGAGCACTGCACCATCACGCTGCGCTATGCCCAGACCCTGCAGTTTGAGCATCACGGCCTGCGCCTGCTGATCCCCACCGTCATCGCGCCGCGTTACGGCGATGCCCAGCGCGACGGCGGCCTGCTGCCGCACCAGTCCCCCCGCCACAGCCTGACGGCGGACCACCCGTTCGCGCTGGAGCTGGCGCTGCATGGTGCGTTGGCGCAGGCACGGGTGGCCTCGCCCAGCCACCCGGTCAGTGTGGCCCATGGCCATCGCGATCAGGGCAGTGTACTGACCGTGGGCCTGGCGCGCCGCGAATCCCTGGACCGCGACTTTGTGCTGGTGCTGGACCAACTGCCACACGCCGGCCTAGCCCTGGCTGCGCATGATGGCGACCGGGTGGCCGTACTGGCCAGCTTCTGCCCACGCATTGCGGCCCAGGGCGCCGCCACCACTGCCGTCAAGATTCTGGTGGATTGCTCCGGCTCCATGGCGGGTGACAGCATCGCGGCGGCCCAGCGCGCCCTGCAAGCAATCGTCCGGCAATTGGGTAACGGCGACCGCTTCTCCCTGTCCCGCTTTGGCAGCACCACAGAGCACCGCGCGCGCGGCCTCTGGAAAGCGACCGAGACCACAAAACTCGCCGCCCAGCGCTGGGTGGGCGCGCTGGCGGCCGACCTGGGCGGCACCGAGATGGAAGCGGCCCTGGCGTCCACCTTCTCCCTGGCCCAGACGGTGAGCAGCGACATCTTGCTGGTGACGGATGGCGAAATCAGTGCGATCGACAGCACGATCGCAGCAGCCAGGGATTCCGGGCACCGTTTGTTCATCGTGGGCATCGGCAGCAGCCCGGCCGAGACGCACCTGCGGCGCCTGGCCGAAGCCACCGGCGGCGCCTGTGATTTTGTGGCGCCGGGCGAGGCGGTGGAGCCTGCCGTGCTGCGCATGGCTGCCCGCTTGCGCTCGCTCCGGCTATGCGGCTTGCGCCTTGAATGGCCGGCTGGCGTGGCGCCCGAGTGGGTGTCCCCGCTGCGGCCCTCGGTGTTCGATGGCGACACGGTGAACGTATTCGCCGTGCTGCAACAAATGCCGCAGGGTGCCCTGCGGCTGCTGGGCCGGCGTTCGAGCGATGGCACACCGCTGGAGATCGGTGCGGCCACCTTCGCAAAGCAGCTGGAAACGGGCGACACCCTGGCGCGCATGGCGGCATCTGTTCACTTTCATTCGGTCGCGGACGATGGCATGGGTAACCCATCGGCAGAAGCCATCCGGCTGGCGGTGGACTACCAGCTGGTGACTGCCACCACCAACTTCCTGCTGGTGCACGAGCGCGCAAACGGAGAAAAACCCAGCGACATGCCCATGCTGCACCAGGTCGATCAGATGCTGGCGGCGGGCTGGGGTGGCACGGGTTCGGTAAGTTTTTCGCGCAGCTTTGCAGGTCACGTCGGCAGCGCGCTCGCAAGTGCCGCGCTTCCAGGCGATATATCGGTGCCTGCTGTCTGGAGAACGTCGCGCAAATCAGGCCACCAGGACCTGACCGATCGTGACAGCGATCTGCAAATACCAGCCTTCCTGCGCAAGGTCACGGACCAAGCGCCCACCTATATCCGCCAGCGCGCCCAGATCCTCAACCGCCAGGATCGCCGCTATTGGGCCGAATCGGAACACTACGCCGGCATGACGCCGTTGGGCGTCTGCGAGTGGCTGCGGCTCACACCTGCGGCCGAATGGCCCAGCACCTACGCGGGTCTTCTGGAACTGGGCCTGGGCGCATGGCTGGTGGACTGGCTGGAACTCGTGGTGGCCGGCCATGGCGGCGCCATGCACGCCGAGCCCAACGTGGTCGCGGCATTCCTGCACCTGATGCACCTGCCGGACACCCATGCAGTGCTGGCCCAGCCCGAAGGCATGCGCCGCTTGTGCAAAGCCGCCACCCTGCGCCTGCGCGCGGCATGGGCGGGCGACCCTGCCGCACAAGCCGACGGCATCGCCCCCGCGCTGCTGGATGCCATGGCGGCGGCGCTGGATGGAATGACTGCCAGTGCATGGCCCAACCAGGTGTTTGCATTGGGTGGCGAGGTGGAAGAGGAAATAGGCACTGCCTCATGAGAACCAAGCGCCCCTTGCCTTGACCACGGAGCACAAGTCATGCGCACCATGACCGCCCTCCCCACCCGCCATTTTGATTTGTTGAAATGAACCCATCGCACGGCACTTCTGCGCCCCCTGTCATCTCCCCGCCCGAAGGCAGCGCCCTACCCGAAAGCCTGGTGGCCGCCTACCTTTCAACCGCCTACCGCGTGCTTCCAGCCGTGGGCATGGAGGGCTTCACATTGCAGGTGGGCGTGGCGCAACCCAGGCTGGTCGAACTCATGCAACGCCACCAAAGCGTTAGCGCAGCGTTCATCACCGCCTGGAACCCCTATGGCAAACTACTGCCTGCCGCCGAAAACCGGGAACGCAATGAACGCCTGCGCACGGTACTGATGCAACGCGGCTTGGCCCACTGGCCGGGTTTTGGCGAAGACACGCAGGGAAGCTGGTCCGGAGAACAGAGTTTTCTGGTGCTGGGCTTGGAGCTTGCAACGGTCAGACACCTTGTTACCGCATTTGAGCAAAATGCGTTTATTTGGGCTGAGAACGATGGTGCGGCACGGCTGATTTTTCTCAGATGATTTTTTTCGAATAGCATCTTCACAACAGAAACACTTCACAAGGAAAAAATGTCTATCGACAAACAGAAGTATGAATATTTTCTTGCAAAGTACAGAACACTCGACCCTGACGAATTGCATGAGCTAGGCTCTCGGACTAGGGACTTGATTGACGAAGCCCGCTTGGCATATCAGGAAGTTTGCAAAACTACCGGCATAGAACCCAAAAAAGCTCCTTCAGTAGTAGAACGCATTCAAACCCTGACACCCGAGAAGTTGGAAGAAGAAAAGAGGCGTTCATCAGAGCTTTGGAATGGCTCACTTGCAAAGTGAGTTGAAAATCTTCTACTTGCAAATGTATTTATCTTCCTCGTAGTGGTGCTTGGATTGAACGGCATGAAACTAGGTGCGTTTCCACTCTTTATTTTTGGCTCAAGTAGCGAAACCTATTGAACGTCCCGCTTGACGAGTGATCCAACTAACGTCTGGGCCCATTGAGGTTCGGGTAGCAGCAATGTGGAGGTGTGCCATGAGGGATAAGAAACTTCATGAGATCTTGACGCTGGTGCAGGCCCTGTCGGCGCGCCAGCGCAAGACGCTGGCGGGGCATCTGGCGGCCATGGACAAGGCCTCCAAGGCCATCGGGGTGATCGAACATCGCCAGCAGGGCTCGCCCATCTGCCCGCACTGCGGCAAGACCCATATCGTGCGCAACGGCCACAGCAATGGCTTGCAGCGCTACTGGTGCCGCGGCTGCAGCACCACGTTCAACGCCCTGACGGGCACACCACTGGCGCACCTGCACCTGCGGGATAAGTGGCTGCAGCAGGCCCAGGCGCTGCACCATCGCCTCTCGCTCAGCCAGGTGCAGCAGCGCCTGTGCGTTGCCCGCACGACGGCCCTGCGCTGGCGC
>Ga0073899_10005522_pt1 | contig 10979 bp, 11 predicted proteins | sample KloWWTmetaKNB5Ph_FD_88975 | JGI IMG/M metagenome (GOLD analysis project Ga0073899, IMG submission 88975) | Active sludge microbial communities from Klosterneuburg, Austria, studying microevolution and ecology of nitrifiers - Klosterneuburg... | ecosystem: Engineered > WWTP > Aerobic digester >...
CAGGACCGCGAGCGCGTCGGCCACCCGCAGCCGCTCCCGCGCCGGCCCCGGCGCGTAGCCCAGGATGCGCTCGACGTACTCGAAGAACGTCGCGAAGCCGAACTCGCGATGGACGCCCAGCGCCCGTGCGCGCCGCAGCCACGCGGCCTCCTCGACGTCGAGCGCCGCCCGCCGTCGCGCCAGCCTGCGCAACGTCCGGTCGACCTCGCGCCAGTCGTCCGCGGCCGCCGCGCCAGCCGCGCCCGCCGCGCCAGCCGCGCCCGCCTCCGCCGCCGCCGCCACCTCGCTCACCTTCTGTCCGCCCGCTGCACCGTCCACCATGCCCAGCCCCTCAGCAAGCCGCGCGCCAGCCGCAACCCCGCGACGCCTGGCGCCCGCTGTCCGAATCTCGGACAAAATGGCCGGATTCGTCCGGCTTTCCGGCCATCCCCGGACAGCCGTGCATGTCCGGCGCCGGACACCCGCCAGCCCTCGCCGCCCCGACGCTCCCGCCGACGCAGCCCGCTACGTGACCGGGACTCGCGCCAACCATCAGCCCCGAGCTGATCAGGCTTGAGCAGCATCGTCGACGCCTGATCACGACGCGCGTGCACACTGTGGCGCCGCGCACGGCGTGGCGCATCGGCGCGATCCGCGAGTGATCGATGTGGCCCGCTCACGCCACAGCCTGCGCATGCCCGACGTCCCCGTCCACCCGCTCCTGGCCTCCACGTTCACGATCGTCGCCCTGGCGTCGCTCGCCCTCGGCGGCTGCGTCGAGGAGGACGCCACCCTCGCGCCGCCCGACGAGGCCCTCGCCGAGGTCGACGACGTGCCGGCGGACGCACCCAACCCGCCGGGCTCCAGCGCCCGGATCGTCGGCGCCGCGTGTCCGAGCCTCGCGCCGATCACGTCGCGGACCGCCCCGGTGCGGGGCACCACGACGCCCGGCCTCCCGCTGCCGTACCCGGCGTGTCAGACGCCGGTCGTGATCGCGCTGCGGTCGTGCGCGAACAACCCGAGCTGCCGCGACGTCAGGGCCTTCGGCGCGACGGCCGACGACGACGTCGACGACACCGCGGCGATCCAGCGCGCGATCGACGCGGCGCCGGCGGGTGGCGTCGTCTACCTGCCGGCTGGACGGTACGTCATCGACCAGGACGTGGCCGCCGTGCACCTGCGCGCCGACCGCGCGATCGCGCAGGCGCGGTTCGGCCTCCAGCTCCGCGGCAGGCGCGACCTGCACCTGGTCGGCGACGGCGACGACCGGACGATCCTCGAGGATCACTTCTCGCAGGACGCCTTCGACGCCGCGTCGGCCCACGACCTGGCGGTGTTCGTCGGCACCATCTTCGTCGAGGGCAGCGCCGACGTCACGATCGGCCGGCTCGGGCTGGTGTCGACGGGCGGCTTCAGCTGCGCCATGGCGCCCTACGCCGGCAGGGTGGACGGCATCCGGGCCGAGGCGACGACGCGGCTGACGGTGACCGAGGTCGCCGCGCGCCACTACAACAGCGCCGGCGTCAGCATCACCGACGACGCCGGCGTCCGGTCCCTCGATCCCAAGGTGGCCAACAACCTGCTCCAGCAGAACCGCGTCGCCGGGCTCTTGATCGGCCACACCACCGGCGCGCTCATCGTGCACAACCGCTTCTACAACAACGGCCGCCATGGCAACGGCGAGACCGCCTACGGCATGGCCGCCAGCGCCGCCGAGCCGCCGATCGACACCACGGTGCGATGCAACCTCGCTGACTACAACGTCCGCAAAGGCCTCGACTTCCACGCCGCGCTGGGCCAGACGCGCATCGTCAACAACGCCTCGATCGGCAGCGGCGTGGCCGGGATCTTCGTGTCTGGCTCCGCCGACAGGCTGGGCGGGACGATCACGATCGATCAGAACCGCGTCGCGACCATGTCGCCGGCGGTGACCGACGCCATCCACGGGCTCGGCGCCTCGGGGACCGGCGCCGGGGTCGTCGGGATCTGGACCTACCCGAAGTTCACGACCGCGTCGTCGACCGCGCCGACGATCGTGATCAAGAACAACACGATCGAGGACTTCACGGCCGCCGGCGGCACCCAGTCGTTCGCGCCCTTCCAGCTCCGCGCCGAGGCGCACTCCACCGGGAGCACGACGGTGTGGAACAACGTGGTGAAGGCCGGCGTCGTCCGCCAGTTCATCATGACCAACACGCCGGCCACGAGCGGCGGCCAGACGTTCCATGTCCGCGGCAACACGCTCAGCTACGAGCGCACCGCGTCGCCGGCCGGCGTCGCGGCCCAGCCGTTCATCGCGCTGTCCAAGGCGTCGAGCGTCACCGTGGTCGGCAACACCTTCACCGCGGCCGGCGCGCCGGCCACCGCCGATCAGTGGGACGACGCCGCCATCCAGCGGAGCGGCACCTGCAGCCTCGGCCTGACCCAGAAGGTCTACGGCGCGGCGCCGACCACCTGCGTCGTCACCGGCAACCGCTGGGTGCGCTGACCGCGCGCGCGCGGTCCTCACCACGCTGCCGGCCGCCATGGCCGGCCCGCGCGGGCCGTCCCAGCCGGGGCGGTTGCGCGCGGGCGCGGGACGCGGGACGCTCGCACGAGGGAGCCGCGATGAGCCACGTCACCGTCGAATCGATCGCCGCGCGCATCGTCGAGATCGGGCTGCTCGATCCCGACCGCGCGCAGTTCGGCGCCGAGCGCCACGGCCACGCACAGAACCCGCCAGCGGACGAGGCGGCGCTCGCCGCGTTCGAGCGCACCCACGGGCTACGGCTGCCCGCCGACTATCGCGCCTACCTCGCGCGCGTCGCCGACGGCGGCGCCGGCCCGTTCTACGGCCTGTACGACCTGGCGACCGCGGCCGCCGAGGGCGCCGCCTACGCTGGCGAGGTCGACGACCCGCTGGCCCCGTTCCCGGTCGACGCGGCCGGGCTGGCCGCGTTCGTCGCGCACCGGCGCGCGTGCCTCGATGAAGGCGACGACGACGAGATCGTCTATCCGCCGCGGCCCGAGCCGTGCCCAGGCCTGCTGTTCCTGTGCGAGTACGGCTGCGGCGGCTTCTACGCGCTGGTCGCGCGCGGCGAGCTCGCCGGCACGGTCTGGTTCGTTGACGACGCGCAGGTGATCCCGGTCCTCGACGGCGACCGCCCCCAGGCGTTCCTCGCGTGGATGGGCGACGCCGTCGACGCGCAGCTCGATGCGCTGCGCCCGGGCAGCTGCCCGCCGCGCCCCGCCGCGGTGTCGGCCTCGTACTCGTGCGACGGCTGCAGCGACATGGTCGCGCTCCCGCCCGACGCGCTGGCCAACCCGCACCTGAAGAAGCTGGTGCTGTCGCGGACCGAACTGGCCGAGTTCCCGACCGAGATCCTCGCGCTGCGCGAGTTGCGCACGCTCGACCTGTCGATGACCGGGATCACCGCGCTGCCGGCCGCGATCGGCACGCTCCGCGCGCTGCGCAAGCTGCGGTTCAACTACAACGACTGGACCGACCTGCCCGACGAACTCGCCCAGCTCGACCAGCTCGTCGAGCTGTCGATCTTCTACGGCTCGACGGTCGAGGCCCTGCCGGCCGCGATCGCCCGGCTGCCGCGGCTGCGCAAGCTGCTGGTGTCGCACTGCGCGCGGCTGGCGACGCTGCCTGAAGCGTTCGGCGACCTGACGACGCTCGAGCACCTCACGCTCAACGACACCGCGCTCACCGCGCTGCCGGCGTCGTTCGGCGACCTGGCGGCGCTGCAGGTCCTGACCCTCGGGGCCACCAAGCTGCAGTCGCTGCCCGCTTCGTTCGCGCGGCTGCGATCGCTCGCGACGCTCGACCTCGGCGTCGGCAGTCTCGACCTCGACCAGGCCATCGACCTCGTCGCCGAGCTGCCCAACCTGCACACGCTGACCCTGCCGATGGCAGCGCGCTGGCCGGCGTCGGTGGCCCGGCTCGCTTCGGTGCGCCGCCTCCGCGTGGCCCCGAACTGGCCCCTCTACCACGCCGGCCAGCAGCGGCTGCCGGTCCCCGAAGCGCTCGGGTTGTTTCCTCGGCTCGAGGAGTTGGACCTCACCAACACCAACCAGGCCGACGGGCTGCCGGTCTCGCTGGGCGCGCTCACCAACCTGCGCACGCTGCGCGTCGCCGCCACCGCGATCCGCGACCTGCCCGACGCCGCGCGCGACCTGCCGATCGTCGAGCTCCACGCCAGCCAGTCGCGCGACCCGGCGAAGCCGTACGGCTTCACCGCCGAGGTTCGCGCCAAGCTCGCCGGCTGGTACCCGAGCGCACGCCTCGCGATCTTCTGATCGCCCGGACCACCGAAGGCGGTCCATCGGCGTCGACGCAACCGCCGGGACGGCGCGGTGTCGTGGTGGCATGCGACGGTGGCTCCGCGCAGTGATGGTCATCGGCGGGGGAGGCTGCGCCGCGGCTCAGCCGCGACCGCACCCGACGGACGCGCCGTGCGAGGTGGCGGGCCCGGCGTCGGCGCGGCGCGGTGGCGGCGCGCGCTCGGGGGCTGCGGCCCCCGGGTCGCGGTCGGGGTCGGCTACGACGGCTCGGTCGTGGCGGCGTGCGGCCATGCGCTGCGTGGCTTCGCGGCCGATGCCGGCGGCGACGGCACCGTCGGACCACCGTTGATCGATCGCGCGGGCGTCACCTACGCGACGCTCGGCGCGACGGTGATCGCGATCGACCGCGCCGGCGTCGACCGCTGGCGCCGCGGCCTCGATCCTGATCGGGCGCTGTCGGCGCTCGGCGTCAGCGCGAGCGGCGCGCTGCTGGTCGACACGACCGTCGAGCCGTTCGCGGCGGGCGACGTGGTGTTCCACCCCGATCCCGACCCGCGGTTGTACGCGCTCGATCGCCGCGACGGCGCGGTGCGCGAACTAGATCGCTCCCGCGGCTGGCCGACGACGGCCACGACCGCGAACGGTCGCGTACCCTGGCCGATCGCGCTCCCGGTGCAGGCGCCACCGACGTCCGCGCCCTACTGCGGCGGGTCGCAGAAGACGAAGTACTGCCCGTCCTCGGGCTTGCAGTTCTGGTCGATGTACTGCGAGACGTCCTCGCGCGCCTCCTCCTCGGTCGCGCCGTAGCCCTTCGCCTCGGTCCCCGAGCACGACAGGTGGCAGGTCACCTTCGGGGCGTCGCCGGCGGGCGCGGCCTCTTCACCGCCCGCGTTTGCGGGCCCTGCCGGCGCTGGCGCCGACGACGACGCGCAGCCTGCCGCGATCGCCGCGGCGAACACCAAGATCCCGAACACCGTCATCCGATCGCGCATGCTTGCTCCCTGTGAGGTTCGCGCAGTCGTCGTGCGACCACGCTCGCCCATCATAGCCAGGCGCCGCCACCGCTGTCTGGCGCTGGTCCCAGTTCCGCGCTCCCAGCGGGCGCGCCCAGATCGCGCGACGGCACAGGCTCGCCGGGCACCGCCGCACGCGGCGCGGCGACGTGTCGCGGCGCGCCGGGCGCGCGACGAGTGACACGGGCGCGGCCGCGACGCATGGTGACGATCGCGGGTCCACCGCATCAGGAGTCGACGCCATGCGTACGTCATCGTGCTTTGTCGTTGTGGTGCTCGGTCTGGCGGCGTGCGGCAAGGGCGAGTCGAAGCAGGCGGCGCCACCGCCCACGTCGGCCACCGCTGGGACCGCCGGCACCGGCGCAGCCGCGCCGACCCCATCCGCAGCGCCGGCCGCAGCGGCCAAGCTGCTCGGCAGCTGCGCCATCGCCGACATCGCGTGTTCCGACTACTACGGTTCGGGCGACGTGACGCCCATCAAGTCGGCCTGCGATGGCGTCGGCACGTGGAGCGACGGGCCGTGCCGGGCCGGCGCCGTCGGGACGTGCACCAAGACCGAGGCCGGCGGCGTCATCAACAAGGCGTCGACGTACCCGCCGGGCACGCCCGCGTCGTCCAAGCAGGCCTGCGACAACACGCCGGGCGGCGTGTACGCGGGCGGGTAACCGCACGCGCCCCGCCAGCCAGCAGAACGCAGACACGCCGCCGCGCCTCGGATACGCTCCGAAGATGGCCTCTCCCCGCGTCGTCCTCGCACTGGTCTCCACCCTCACGCTCGCGGCCAGCGCCCGCGCCGCCCGCGCCGGAGACGGCGACGACCTGGGTGACCTGCGCAGCGCGTACGCCAACCTTCGCGACAACGGCTGCGACGTGTCGAAGGTGGGCTCGCCGCTCGCGGCCCGCGTGCTGCGCAACGTGCCCTACGCCCTCGGTGGCAAGATCTTCAAGGCGCCCGAGCTCACGCGCGTGTTCAGCCTGGACGGCGACTGGTACGCGCCGACCACGAAGAAGGATCCCGCGCTCTCGACCGCGGACCGGACGTGCATCCGCGCGCTCACCACGCAGGAGCAGAAGCTGCGCAAGAAGCAGAAGAAGATCCCGGCCGGCATCGAGCTCGCGGTCACCGCCGACCGCGCCGCGATGGTGCAGATGGTCAACTTCGTCTCGACCGACTTCCCGAAGGTCCGCACCGCCGTCACGCGCAGCGGCGACCAGACCGAGTACACGCTCGCGTTCGAGACACCGTCGGGCGAGTCCGAGTCCGCGGTCGTCTTCACCTGCACCTTGCCGACCGCGCAGGCCAAGAAGAAGGCCCCCGACTGGTCCACGATCACGTGCTCGATGATGACCGCTGGGTAGCCCACCGCACCCGGCCGTTCGGGCACACTCGCGCGATGGGCAACACGCTCGAGTTTCACCGCGTCGTCAAGGCGCCTCCTGCGCGGGTCTACCGCGCGTTCCTCGATGGCCCGGCGCTGGCCAAGTGGCTCCCGCCGGACGGCTTCACCGCCACCGTGCACGCGCTCGATCCGCAGGTGGGCGGGCGCTTCCGCATGTCGTTCACCAACTTCGCCACCCAGCACCAACACAGCTTCGGCGGTGAGTACCTCGAGCTGCGCGAAGGCGAGCTGCTGCGCTACAGCGACCGCTTTGACGACCCCAACCTCCCTGGCGAGCTGATCGTCACCGTGCGCCTGCGGGCTGTGTCGTGTGGCACCGACCTGCACGTGACCCAGGCCAACATCCCCGAGGTCATCCCGCCCGAGCTGTGCGTGCTCGGCTGGCAAGACTCGCTGCGGCAGCTCGCGGCGCTGGTGGAGACCGCCGCGCCGTGACCGCCGCCGCGTGATCACCGCGCGCGTCGCGTAGCTGACACCCACCTCGTCTTCAAGTCGACGGCGTAACGTCGGTTCGGCCGTCCGTGCGCGCTGGTTGGGTTAGCATCGCCCGGCCATGGTGCGCCGCCTCGTCGCCCTCGCGCTGATCGTGCCCTGCGCGTGCGCCACGCCGCGCGCGAACAAGGTCGCGCTGGGCACCGGGCTGGCCTTCCTGACCAGCTCGATCGCGCTGGGCGCGACCGCCGACAGCGACGGCCCGGAGCTGGCACCGCAAGCGAAGCTGGCGCTCGTCGCGGTGGTCGTCGGCACGACCCTGACAGTCACTGGCGCGATCGGCCTGCTTCGCGGGCCCGGCCCGCTCGCCGACGAGACCGCCCAGCCGGCGCCGCGCCCCGAGGCCACGCTCCAGCGCGAGCTCGAGGCGCTGCTGCTGCGCGCCCTCGACGCCGCCGCCGCGGGCGACTGCGCGACGGTCGTCACCGTGACCGCCGAGCTGCGGCGGCGCGATCGCCACTACTATCAAGTCGAGGTCCTGTCCGAGCCGACGCTGGCGCCGTGCCTGACGCCCGGACCCGGTTGACCCGCGTGACACGACCGGCGCACCGGATCATCGTCGGCGCCAACCTGCTGGTCGGCTGGACGCGGTGACGGTCGCCGTTCGTCAGGGTGAGGGCGCCGCGGGGGGCGCGACGGCGGCGGCCTCGGCCTCGGCAGCCAGGCGCTTCCGCTTCAGCCGCTCCTCGCGCTTGCGAATCTTGACGCGCTCCTCGGCTTCTTTGACGTAGTCGAAGACCGGCGGATCGACGTGCCGGGCGTCGTAGACGCGCACGACCATCGCGCCCTCGACCGGCACCTCGAGCTCGCTCCAGCCGGCGGGCATCACGGGGTCGGTCCAGTCGTAGACCCACTTCGCGTCGAGCGCCGACAGGTTCACGCACCCGTGGCTGTTCACGTGGCCGAAGCGATCGTGCCAGTACGCGGCGTGGAAGTAGAGGCCCGAACGGAAGCGCGTCGCCCACGGCACCTCCGACACCTCGTAGAAGGCGCTCTCCTGCTCCTCGGCCGACATCTTGGTCAGCGACGACTTGGAGCGGATCCGGTAGATCGCGGGCGGCGTGTCATTCTTGCGCCGGCCCGACGAGAACAGCGTCGCGAAGACCGGGGTGTCGCCGTCGTAGGCGATCATCACCTGCTCGTCGCGGTCGAGATCGATCCACTTGGTGTGCGCGTCGGCGATGGTGGGTCGCCCGCGGGTGCGCGCGACGCGCAGGCTCTTCCGATCGATCCACTGGCCGTCGGCGACACGGACGAAGCCGTCGCGCTCTTCGAGCACAGGCACGAGGGCGCGATGCTCGAACGTCGCGCCCTTCGGCGCCTTCTTCTCCGCGGCGGTGCGCGCGACGACCTTCTTGCGGTCGGCGGCGTACACCCACGCGAAGGGCCACGCCGGGGGCGGCGTGGCGACGAGATCGATGCCCGCGAACGTCGACGGACGGAACTTCGTCACGTCGGTCGCCGCCACCCATCCGACGCTGGTCTTCACGTAGTCGGTGCCGTCGATCTCGACCGGTTCCTCGTCCCGCGTGACCATGTAGCTCGACTTGTGCTTGGGCTCGGGCAGCGGCGTGCCGGCGCGCACGGCCTCCGCGTCCTCGTAGCGCAGCGCGCCCTTGTCGATGCTGTAGTAGTCCTGCGGCACGAGGCGCCCAGGGGGCACGGCCGGCAAGGCGGTGGCCTTCGGCTCCTCAGCGCTCGGCTTGGCGTGGCGGGCGCACACCCAGCCGCGCGGCGCGGCCGCCAGCCACATCTCGCAGCGCTTGTCGCCATCGACCGCGTCGGCGACCGGCAGGCGCGTGCCCGCGACGATCTTGCCCAGCACGTCCGACTTCAGATCTGGCCCGGCGTACGCATGGGCGTCGCGGCGCAACGCGAACGACCGCGTGGTCGCCGGCCACTCGAGCTTCGCGAGCGTGGCCGCGTTCGGCGACGGCGGCGGCGGTGGCGCTGGCGGGGTCGGCGGCGCGACGGGCGCGACCGCGGGCGTCGCCACGGCGCCGTCAGGAGCGGCCGGCGACTCGGCGGCTGGGACCTGCGACGGCGCCGCCGCCTCGGCGTGCGGTGGGGCGTCGCGGTCGACATCGACGACGGGGCCACGCTGGCCGCCGCCGCAGGCGACCGCCCCCAGCACCAGGGCCAGCGCAAGGCGAGTCATCGATGCAGTCTCCCACATGGGCGTCCATTTCCAACGCCCGAGCGGCGGCGCGTGTTCCGCACCAGGCTACGGGCGCCCGATCATCAGCCGGCGGGCGACGTCGGGACTCACCGGGTAGGAGTTCAATGCCGTCTACACGCGGCACTGGCTCGACCTGCTGTCTGCCGTGTACCCGTAGCCAGGCCGACGGATCGCCCCATGCGCCGATCGATCGAGAGGCAGCTGCGCCCAACGCGGGCGACGTGAACCGATGGGCTGGGCCCGTCCGCTCGGTCCGCGCGGTAGTGTCGCCCATGGGAAGCATCGCCCGCGCGCCGCGCCCCGTGATCAACCGCCTGTACGAGGCCGCCAGCGGCGACGTCGGGGACGATGGCCGCACCCCGGTGTTCCTGAGCACGCGTGCCGATGGCCGCGACGCGATCACCGGCACCGACCGAGTCGACGGCGACACCCTGACGTTCACCTACCGCATCCTCGATCCCGCGCTCGATGACGACGACGTCGCGCGGGTCTACGTGATCGCGCACCTCGAACGCTTCGCGATGCACTACTACCAGACGCGCACTCCGATCATCGTCTTGCGCAACGAGAGCACCGGCGCCGGGCGCACCACCCGCTACCCCGACGCGTTCTGGCTCGAGCACGAGCGGTGACCGCCGAACACGGTGAGCCCTCGAGCCCCCACTCCGCGCGGCCAGCCGGATCGTCGCCGCTGGAGTATCGTCGGGCGATGAACGCGTCGCTGGCCGCCTTCCTCACGCAGTTCGAGCGGCAGGTCCGCGCCGCGCGCGGGACGAGCGCGGTCCGCGAGGTCGGGGCGTTGCCGTGCCCGACCGGCGAGCTCGGGCTGGGCGGGCTGCTCGACCGCGACGTGCCATCGCTGGTGCAGCGGATCCCGCCGGGTCGCTACGACGTCATCGAGGCCATGACCGCAGTGGCGAGCTGGGACCTGGCGCGCGCGAAGCTCGTGGCCCCGCCCAAGGCGAAGCTGGGCGCGTGCCTCGGGTTGCTGGTGCAAGCGGACGTGGCGCCGACGCGATGGCGCCACGCCGTCAACGCCGCGCAGCGCGCCATCGACCTGGCCGACCAGCCTTCGGCCGCGCACCACGCGGTCGCGTGGTGTGAGTGGCCGGCGATCGGCGACGCCACCAGCTGGACCTCGTACCTCGCGTGGGGCCGTGCCCAGACCGCCGCCCTCCGCGTGGGCAACCTGCGCGAGCGCGTGCTCGGGCCCGCGCTGCGTCGCAAGCGCGCCGCGCCCGAGATCTACGCGCCCGACGGCGAGGCCGCGTTCGCGCTCGCCGTCTCGAAGTCAGGCTCGCTCGGCGCGTACCCTGCGTTCTGGGGCGTCGATGCCGCCGACGCGCCGGTCTGCCTCTTCTGGTTCTTCGAGCTGGTGCAGGACCTGCTGACCGGCCTCACGCTGCAGCCGGATGGCCAGCTGACCTGACGGCCTCACCGGGCCGCGGTGGCAATGAGCCGTCGCGCACCCGTCCGGCCCGCGAGCAGCGTCTGCGCGGACGGGCCAAGCTGCCGTAGCCTCAAGGATAATCTTGGGGACGCGGCGCGAGTCGTCGCCGCGCCGCGCGCGTGCGAAGAGGTGGGCATGCCACGCCGCCCCGCCGCCGCGCCCAGCCGGCCGCCGATGAGGACTCCCCCGCGCCCACG
>Ga0073899_10005523_pt1 | contig 10977 bp, 6 predicted proteins | sample KloWWTmetaKNB5Ph_FD_88975 | JGI IMG/M metagenome (GOLD analysis project Ga0073899, IMG submission 88975) | Active sludge microbial communities from Klosterneuburg, Austria, studying microevolution and ecology of nitrifiers - Klosterneuburg... | ecosystem: Engineered > WWTP > Aerobic digester >...
CCCACGAGCGGGGCCGTCTCCACCGAGCCCTGCACGAAGATCACCTCGACGTCCTCGCCGCGCGCGGCGTAGTGGGCGGCCGCGATGCGGGGGTACTTCGTGGCGACGCGGAGCACGTGGCCGGGGGCGGCGGCGCCCCCTATGGGCGCGGCGACCACCATGCGGCAGCGGCCGAGGCCGAGGTCGAGGGGGACGTACACGTCGCTGCCGCGCTCGAGGAGGACGTCCCGGCCCACCACGCCCGCGTGCGCCGCGCCGTGCTCGACGTAGGTGGGCACGTCGTCGGGCTTCAGCATCAGGAATCGCACCGCCACCCCGCCCATCACCGCGTCGCGCTGGAGCCGGCGGTCGCCTTCGGAGAAGGTGTCCGGGGGGACGCCGGCCCGGGCGAGGCGCGGGGCGAGCTGCTTCGCGAGGCGCCCCTTGGGGACGGCGATGGTGAGGGGGCCGCGGCTCACGAGGCGGCGCCGCGGACGCGGCGGATGCGGGCCCCGAGGGGCGCGAGCTTGGCCTCGATGGCCTCATAGCCGCGGTCGAGGTGGTACACGCGGAGCACCTCGGTCTCGCCCGAGGCCACGAGGCCCGCGATGACGAGGCAAGCGCTCGCGCGGAGGTCGGTGGCCATCACCGAGGCGCCGGAGAGACCGTCGACGCCGTTGACGATCGCGACGCGCCCGCGCACCTCGACGTTGGCGCCCATGCGGTTGAGCTCGGGGACGTGCATGAAGCGGTTCTCGAACACCGACTCGGTGATGACGCTGGCCCCCTGGGCGAGCGTCATCAGCGTCATGAACTGGGCCTGCATGTCGGTGGGGAAGCCCGGGTGCGGCGCGGTGGTGATGTCCACGGCGCGCAGCGCGCGGCCGCCGGGCGAGCGGACGCGGATCCCGCCCTCCTCGCGGGTCACCTCGACGCCCGCGGCGCGCATCTTCGCGCTGGTGGCGTCGACGTGCTCGGGTACCACGCCCTCGACCAGCACGTCGCCGCCCGCGGCGGCCGCGGCGACCATGAAGGTGCCGGCCTCGATGCGGTCGGGGATGATGGCGTGGTCCACGGGGTGCAGGGTGTCGACGCCCTCGATGTGGATCACGTCGGTGCCGGCGCCGTCGACGCGCGCGCCCATCTTGTTGAGGACGCGGGCGAGCTCCTCGATCTCGGGCTCGCGGGCGGCGCCGATGAGCTGCGTGTGGCCCCTGGCGAGGGCGGCGGCCATCATGAGGTTCTCGGTGCCCGTGACGGTGGCCATGTCGAGGTGGATGGTGGCGCCGCGGAGCCTGGCGCACTCGGCGTGGACGTAGCCGCGCTCGAGGCGGATGGTGGCGCCCATGGCCTCGAGGCCCTTGAGGTGCTGGTCGATGGGGCGGGCCCCGATGGCGCAGCCGCCGGGGAGCGAGACCTTGGCGCGGCCGTAGCGGGCGACGAGGGGGCCGAGCGCGAGCACGGAGGCGCGCATCTGCTTCACGAGCTCGTAGGGGGCCTCGGCGCGGCGCATCGAGCCGGCGCGCACGTGCACGACGGGCGGCGCGACGTCCGTCTCGCAGCCCATGAAGCGCAGGAGCGCGGCCATCGTGTCGATGTCGCGGAGCTTGGGGACGTTGCGGAAGGTGCAGGCGCCGTCGGTGAGGAGCGCGGCGCTGAGGATGGGGAGCGCGGCGTTCTTGGCGCCCGACACGCGGATGGTGCCGTTGAGGGGGACGCCGCCTTCGAGCACGAGGTTGTCCATGGCGGCGGTCGCCTTACCACGGGACCCGCGGCGCTGTCGCCGTTCCTGCATGCGCGGCCGTGTCGGGGCGCCACAGGGTGGGGCGCGCGCGCCGGGCGCCGGCGCGGCGGCGGAGGTGAGGCGGCGAGTTCGCGCCGGACCCTTGTCTGCACAGTGCTCGGGCTCACGCCGCGCGGCCGACGCGCACCCCTTCAGGAGGAACCCTCATGCCAGACACCCGCACGAACGCGACGCACCACGACCCTCGCCCCCCGGAGGCGATCGGCCGCGACCTCAAGGCCAACTTCGCCGAGCTCTGGGAGAGCCTGCGCGAGCGCGCCGTCCACACCTTCTCGCGCCTCGAGCTGAGCGACGTCCTCGCGGTGAAGTCAGCTCCTCGGCGGGCGCTACCGACTGGAGTCGGTCGCGGGCTACGGCGGGATGGCCGCGGTGTATTGTGGGCGCCACGAGGGGACCGGGCGGCCCGTCGCGGTGAAGGTGCTCGACGACGCCTACGCGGACAACCCCGTCGCGCTCCGGCGCTTCCTGCTGGAGGGGCGCATCGCGGCGAAGGCCCGCCACCCCAACGCGGTCCAGGTGCTGGACGTAGGCGACGGCGCGGAGGGCGGCTGCGCGTACATCGTGCTCGAGCTGCTCGACGGGGAGACGCTGGAGGACGTGTTTCAGCGCGAGGGCGCCGTCCCCCTCGACGTGGCCGTGGCCCTCCCGCTGCCGCTCATGGGCGCCGTGGCGAACGCGCACGCCCGGGGCGTCGTGCACCGCGACCTCAAGCCCAATGCCGGTCAGTTAAGCAGGATCTCCTAAGTTCTTTCCCACCGATGCGGCGCGCGTGTGGCCCTCCACCCCCGCTCGCTGTCGCTCGCGCGTCCCCCCTCCTCCCGGCGCTGGAGGCGCCGGGAGGAGGGGCCATCATGCGGAGGTCGTGCGCACCCTCGCGCCCCGCGCGAAACCAGTGCTTCGCCCGCGGCTTCGGAGGTAGCCCCTCGTGGTGCGCGGTGAGCGCCTGTCCCACCGCTCACTCCAACGCGCCGCCCTCGCCACGTCGTTGCGGTCGTTGCAGTCGTTGCGGGCGAAGCAATGGTGCGACGGGAGGTGCGCCCCGCCGCCCTACCTCCGCACGATGGCCCCTCCTCCCGGCGCCTCCAGCGCCGGGAGGAGGGGGGACGCGCGAGCGACAGCGAGCGGGGGTGGAGGGCCACACGCGCGCCGCTTCGGTGGGAAAGAACTTAGCAGGGATCCGCGGAATCGGCCGAATACCGTCACCCATTCTTTCCCGCCGTTCTTTCGCGCAGGAGGATCGCGACGACGGCCCCCGGCATCGCAGCCGCAACTTGTTGAAGACGTCGACGAGTGCGGCCTGACGGCGCCGATCGGCCGCGGCGTCGAGCGCGTCGATCCACATCGTGAGCCGCCCGGCTTCGACGCATGTCAGGGCGGGGAGACCGAGCAGCAGTTCGAACACCGTCGTCGGCGCCATCGCGCGGACCTCCGCGTCGGGGCTCGATGCGAGCGCCAATACCAGCGCGTTGAGCTCCAACAGGTGCAACCACTTCCCGAGACGCTCCGCGCCGCCCTCGACCCGCGCGTGCTTCTGCGGCGCCTTCGCCTCGACGCGTGCCAACTCCGCCCCGAGCTTGCGGACCTTTCTCTTGGCCGCGGCCAGGCGCTTGAGCGTCTTGCCCGAGGCCGGCAGTTCACCCAGTTCCCGAACCTTCGCCATCGCCGCCGCCTCTCGCTCCCGCAGGCGCGACAGCTTGCCCTCGGTACCGCGGCTCACCGTGAGCTCCAGGCGGCGGGTGCGATTGCGACCGAACCCGAGCGCCTGCCCCGACTTGAGCTCGTTCTCCATCCAGGGCCAGCGCGACTTGTAGATCGCGTTGAGCGCCAGCAGCTCCGCGTCGCCGAACATCACGGCCGAGCGGAAGCGGATCCCGCGCGTCTCGCCCGCGTCGTCCGGGTTGGCGGGCACGACGATCACCCAGGGGCCGTCCTCCTCGTCGCCGCCGAGGCGCGCATCGGGCCGCACCACGATGGGCAGTGCGTGCTCCGAGCGCAGCGTTGGCGCCCGGAAACGCCAGAGGTCCGCGCCTTTGCGGCCGATCGTGAGGTAGGGCACGTCCCAACTCCACATCCACCGCAGCGCGTCGTCGCCGTTGGCGCCCCGGTCGATGATGTGGAGCCGGACGTGTGCGTGCCACCACGCCATGCGCGCCTCGTCCTCGAACAGGTGTTCCAGCGCGTCGCGCAGCGGCGACGCGGGCTTGTGCCACGAGAGGTGCGCGTAGAGCGTAGGCCCCGCGGGGATCTTGATCGTCGTCAGCCCGAAGTAGGCGCACGCCAGCAGCCGGTTGCCCAGCCGCCCGATGGGCGCCGCGTGCGAATACTTCTTGGTGTAGTAGGGCTGGTCGAACATGTCGGTGTAGGCGATCACCTCCTCCTCGGCCTTCGCCACAGCCTCCGTCACCTGATTCCAGACGGCGCGGGCGACGAGCGACGACGCACCCTCGGCGTCCAGTCGACCCGCAGCCTGCCGCAGCGTGCTCTCGGCGTAGGCGCGTTTCCGACCCGTCCACAGCGGCTCGGCGCCCGCGCGACGCGCCGCGGCCTCCAGGCTCCCGGGGAACATCACGCGTGGGATGAGGGCCCCCAGCCACTGGACGATCTGCGTGGGGGACGCTCCCTCGGGATGAGCCTCGTGGTGCGCGCGTGCGACCTCACGAAGCTCCCCCTCGACGAGCGCAGGAAGCAGGACGGTGGCTACCTGCGCGGCGGTTTGCGGAAGCGGGGGATCTGCCTTCGGACGGCGGTCAAAGGGGGGGCGGCCTCGGGGGCCGCGCGGCTGTCGTTGGAGGGTCTGCCGCCGCTTCGTCTGGGGACGTCCACCGCGGCGAGGACCGTGCGGATGAGGGACTCGGAGGGTGACGTGCGCTGCCGGTCGCGGAACCATCGGACGATCTCCCCCGAGCCGATCGTCGTCGGGTCTCGCTCGCGGAAGAGCGCGAAGTAGGCCTCCAGGATTTCGGCGTGGTCGCTGGTCAGGCGCGACCAGTCGAAGGCGTGGGAATCGAGCGCAGTCATGGCGGCGTCGACTCTACCGCCGCCAGAGCTCCGGGCCTACCCCATCGGGTTATGACGGTATCTACCCCTGCATTTGAAGGCTCATCCGAGCAGGCCGCGGATTCCTGCTTATCGGTGCTGTCGTTGGCGTACACCTCGGTGCGCAGCGTGTGGCCCCGCAGCGAGCGCGCCATCAGCCGCTTCTCGGTGGGCGTCTGAGCCTCGGGGAGCGTGGTCATGGGCAGGTGCTGGTGGTCGCGGGCGGTGAAGTCGCCGCGCCAGTACTCCCGCCGCAGCTTCGCCTCCAGCCGCTCGCCTCCCACGTAAGCCCCCGTGTGCGTCCAGGTCTTCGTCACCATCGGCGGCTGCGCCAGCAGCTCCGGCGCCGTCGCCCCGAAGGTGCCGCTGCCCACGAAGGCGGCGAAGCTCTCGGCGTCGGTCTGCTCGGCCAGCGCGAAGCCGCGGAACTCCCGCTCCTCGCGGTCGTAGTAGCCGTGGCGGTAGCGGTAGCTCACCGTGTGGTGGCTGCCCGTCACCAGGTCGCGCGTGGTCACCTGCGACACCACATGCACCGGGAACGACAGCCGCGTCACCCACGCACGCCCCTCGCGACGGTCGCGCAGGTACTGGCGCACCGAACTCTCGTAGCCGATCTCCGTGCGGCTGCCGAGGTTGTTCAGCGTGGCGATCAGGAGGCGGGGCTTGCCTGCGGAGAAAAGGTCGATGCAGGTCATCGCCGCGCCGGCATCGTTCGGGTACGCACTGCTCCACACCAGGCACGCCGTCCCCGTCCCGAAGGCGTCCGTCACCGCGATGTCCGTCAGCTCATCGAGCGGCAGCACGTTCGCGATCACTTCGGCGGGCCCGAATCCGTTGCCCGAGCGGTTGCGCCAGAGCTTCGCGCCCGGCTTTCCGTGGGCGCCGAGGTACATCAGGTCGGTGGTGCCGGTGCCGTCGGCGTCGAGCAGGCGCACCCGCTCGGGGCGGAACATCGCCTCGTCGTCGAACACCGGCGCGTCGTGCATCGTCACCTTCGCCCCGAAGCGGCCGTAGCCCAGGTTGGGCCAGTAGCAGACGTTGCCGTTCTCGATGCGGACGATGTCCTGCAGCCCGTCCCCCGTCATGTCGGCGGTGAAGATCCGCTGCCTCGGGTCGCCGAACACCGCCCGCGGCCCGCGCTCCTCGTCGCCCCCGACAGGCCACTCCTGCGGCGCCTCGAAGCCCTGGCGCCCCTTGGAGCGCCACACGGTGTAGGCGTGGTCGGCCGTCATCAGCACGTCGCCGCGACCGTCGCCGTCGAGGTCGAGCACCCGCACGTTCGGGTCACTGAGATCGAGGTTGAGGGTCTGGACGAAGGTCTCGAAGGGGGCCCAACCGCCCTCTTCGGTGCGCTCGAAGAAGCCCTGGAGCTGCGGGGTGTCGACCACCACCTGGAGCCCGCCATCGCCCCCGAGGTCGGCCAGGCGATGACCTGGCGCGCGGAGCCCCGCCACCGACGGGCGGGTGGGCAACACCTCCAGCGGCCCGAAGCGCCCGTCGCCCTCGTTGCGCTTGAAGTACCACTGCCCTCCCTGCTCGGTCAGCGGCCCCGCGATCCCCTCCTGGTGCAGGTCCACCCACTGGAACTGCCCGCCCGCGAGCCCCGTCGGCACGTCGGCCAGCGTGGTCCGGTCGAACTCCCGCACCGCCGGGGAGAGCACCGCGGGGCTGTAGGTGAAGGCCACCGGCGGCATCGCCTGCGACAGGTAGCTGCCCGGAGTCGTCTCCACGAAGCGGCGGTGCGTCACCGACGACAGCGTGGCGGCGGCGGGGTCGTCGGCGTGCACCAGCTCGGTGGCGGCCACCAGCACCGGCGTCGTCGCGCTCTCGATGCGGTGGAACATCAGCACCCGCCGACACAGCCGCTGGGTGCGCAGCTCGAAGCCGCCGCGGTAGGTGGAGAACGCATCGGGCCGCAACCCCCAGGTGAGGCCGTCGCCGGCCGCGGGCGTGGGGTGGGTCGTGGCGTGCTCGCCGTAGTCGAACACCACCTCGAAGCAGAAGTCCTCTGCCGTCAGCGCCGCGGGGACGTCCGCGGGCGCATACATCGTTCGGGGACCGTACCAGATGCGCTTCAGGTAGCGCTGGGCGTAGGCGTGGCGGTTGCGCTCGTGCAGCGCGGCGGGGTCGACGCCCGCGCTGTCTTCCAGCGCGTAGACGGTGACCGTGACGTCGCCCTTGTCGTTCCAGGTGCGCTCCGCCAGCCACTCGAGTACGCGCGTCAGGTCATCGGGGTCGCTGATGCGAGCGGCGGCGCTGCGGCCGTACTCGGTCACCACGTTGTCCCGCGTCGTCACCCGCCAGAAGGGGACCGCGCCGAGCGCGTCCACCGCGTCGAGGCGCGTCACCCGCTCGATGCGCGCGAACCCGCCCTCCACGCGGGGGCAGTAGCGCTCGCGCCGCTCGGTGGGCTCCACCGCGGGCCACGACACCACGAGCGGCTCCTTCATCGTGACGCCCTCCACCGTCACCTCGTGGATCACGGGCACCAGCTCCTCGTCGCCGCCGACGAGGAATAGGTCGGTGGCGTCGTCGTAGGTGGGGAGCTTCTTGTCCGTGCGCCGCCGCACGCTGTCGACGCCCACCGACCAGTTGAAGCCGAAAGGGGAGTTGCCCCCGCCCGAGCTGTACGAGAGCGCGAGCTGCGGGGCCGCGCCGCCGCGCCCCGGCGAGACCAGGATGGGCACGCTCACCCCGCTGGTGCCGAGCGCGGCGTTGGTGGAGAAGGTCTCGCCGATGCCGCGGATGGCCCGGCCGCCCTTCGGAACCTCCAGCGTCGGCGCCGTCACCATCGACACCTCCCGCGCCTTCGTCTTCGCCTCGGGGATGTGCGTCTGGAGCGCACGCTCCGTCCCGCCATGCGCCCCGCCCGTGCCCGTCGCGTTCCTGTTGTCCATGACCAATGTCCGTGCCTTTCAACCGTTCCCAACGTGTTCGTGGCCGTCGGTGCGGCCGTCCAAAGGATCCCTCGTCGGCGCCGGCTACGCCCGGCGCAGCATCGCCCTCACCCGCTCGACCACCGCGCGGTGGCGCGCGATGGAGGGGTGCGCCTCGGGCGGCTGCCCCGCCGCCAGCACACGCTCGAGCTCCTGCTCCCGCACGCTGCCGCGGTAGCCCGCCAGCAGCAGCTCCACCACCCAGCGCGCGGGGTCGTCGCCCCAGAAGACCGCGCCCGCGTCCTCGTAGCGCTCGCGTTCCGCCGGGCCCTCGGGCCGCGGCGCGTAGCGCTTCAGGAAGAAGGCCCAGAACTGCGCCGCGTCGTCGAAGCCGCGGTAGCACTCGACGGGGCCGTCGCCGGCCTCGCGGTGCCCCGCCGCCCGCCACCACGCGAGGCCGCGGCCGTACTTCGCGCGCCAGGCCTCGTCGTCCCGGCGCTTCAGCTTCACGCCGCCCGCGTTGTGCGCGACGGCCCGCGTCCCCCACGAGCACTCCACCGCGCACCACGCGATCGCTTCGATGGCGCGCTCGCGGCTCACCCCGAGGGCCTCCAGGTCGGCGAGCGACTCCCGCACCCACGCCTCCGGCGTCACGGCGAGGTCGCGTGTGTCGCGCGCCTCCCGCGCCGCGTCGACCCAGGCGGGGATCGCGTCGGCCCCCGCCTCCTCGGGCGGCGCGGCAGCGTCGTTCGTCACGGGGACGCCCTCGAAGCCCGCGTCCAGGAGCGCGCGGAAGATGGCGTCGCCCGGGTCGCCGGGGCCGCGCACCTCGTCGGGCACCAGCTGGCAGTGCCCCAGCACGCCGCCCCATCGCCCGCCCGGACCACCGTACTTCGCCATCAGGAGCGAGGGGACGGGCTGGAGCCAGGGCTTGCCGTCTTCGCCGACCAACACCCGGCGCGGGATGCCGAGCGCGACGCAGGCCGCTGTGCAGACGGCGACGGCCGCGTCGAGCTGCACGCGCCACAGGTCGGACGCGTCGCGGTGTTGGACGAGCTCGTAGCCGACGGTCCAGCCGTTGGCCTCCTCGACGTGCCACGCCAGCCACGTCGCCAGGTCGGCCTGCTGGAAGACGTCCCCGTCGGTGTCCCCCGTCAGGTGCCACGAGACCTTCCGCTTCGTCCGTGCCTGGTAGCGGGCGAGGCGCTCGCCCTTGTCCGAGGGTCGCGCCCCCTCGCGCAGGGCGGCGCGGCGGCCGCGGCTGGTGTGCATCACCAGCGCGAGCGCGCTGCCCGCGGGACGCTCCCGCCCGTCGGTGATGGGTGGTGCCACCGCGGGGTCGTCGCGCCAGGTGGTGACGCGCACCCCGGGGACGGCCACGCGCGCCCCGGCGATGATGAGCCCGGCGGTCACAACCCACCGTTCGCCGCACGGGTCGGCGCAACGCCTGCCCATGGCGGTGGTGGAACCGCCAGCCGAGGCGGTGGGGCCGTCAGCGGCTGCGTCGGGGGCGCGGGCGCTGCTGCGCTCGGCCGCACGGTCCGCACCCGAGGGGTGCCTGTCGCGTTCGTGTCGTCCATGACCAAAGTCCGTGCCTTTCTCAAAACCCGGTCGTTCATGACGGGCGCCTGCCGTCCGCGCGGCGCTGTCGGCCCGGTCCACCGCCACTGCCGCGAACCTCAACGATTCGCGGCAGTAGCCGCCTACCGGGGCGGGACCGTCGTCACGCGCCGATCAGCAGTCGCCGCTCGGTCTTCACCACGATCACGATGTCCACCGGGCGCGCCGTTCCGGCGGGGGCGAGCGCCTCGTCGCCGCCATGCGCAGCGACCAGGCGGTTTCCCCGGGCGCCGGGACGCCGCCCGTGAAGGCCGCGCGGTACAGCCCGGCGAGCGGCCCGGCGGCCTCGGGCGTCATGGGGTCGTCGCTCGTGCCCGACGGCGCGGTCGGCCGCCGCAGGGTGAGGGACGGCTCGACGGGCGTGGTCCCGACCCCGAGCACCGGGAGGGCCATGACCTGGGTGACGAAGACCTCCCCGCCGGCGGGCGCGGCGGGCAGGCGCGCGTCGAGCCCTTCGAGCGTGAGGTCCACCTGCGTCGCCACGGTGGTCAGCGACGTGGTGAACGCCTGCCACGCGGTCGGGAAGTGCTGCCGCGCGCTGAAGACCCGGTACTCCGGGCGCGGGTCGTAGCCGCCGCTCTCGCGGTGCTCCTCCGCCGCGTTGCGGAGCACCTCGCCGCCGTCGCGCGCGGTGTACTGGACGTGCAGGATCACGTCGGTGAGCGTCGACAGGTCGAAGTCGTTGTCGCGCGCCCGCAGGGTGAGCGCCCACTCGCTGTCGGCGCCCGCGCCCTCGAAGGGGAGGTAGCGCTCGTCGCGGAAGTCGAGCTGGAACACGCCGCCGTCGTTCTGCCCGCTGCTCGTGCAGATGGACTCGACGGCGCCGCGCTGCACGACGAACCGGGGGTCCTCCGACCCGGCCGACCCGTAGCCCGTCCCCGGCAGGGAGCTCCGCCGCACCGTGCTCTTCGTGAGGGTGAGCGTGGCGTGCACCCCGGCGTAGGGGCCCACCGCCGCCGGGATGGTCATCGACACGGCCTTGATGCGCCGCATGTAGTGCCCCGGGTAGTCGAGGTCGAAGAGCGACTCCGGGACCGAGAACGCGCAGTTGCCGGTCCGCTTGAGCGCGAGCAGCGCCTCCGGCGAGTTCATCGCCAGCGACACGTGCTTCGTCATCTCCAGGTCGCGGCGGTTCTGCTCGAGGTACGCGTGCTCCATCCGCCGCAGGTCGAGGTGGAGCCGCTCGCCGGCCAGGAGGCCGCGCTTGAGGTTGTCCCAGTGGCCGAACTGGACGAACCGGGCCTCCGGCGCGAGGCGCTCGAACTGGTAGGCGCGCTCGGCCTTGCGCGCGAGGTCGAAGGCCAGCCGGTAGCTCTCGAAGTAGAGCGACGCGACCTGCCGCGCCATCCAGTCGTAGAGCGCCTCGTTGGTGAACTTGTCCCGCAGGAACTCCTCCACCTCGCGGGCGTTCTCGATCTGCTGCTCGTGGTTCTCGAGCTCACGCACGGCGATGGCGACGCGGACGACGGCCGCCGCGATCTGCTTGTCGAGCTGCGAGAGCTCGAGGTCGGCCTGGCTCGCCTGGTGGCGCCACTCCTCCATGCGCCGGTCGTAGGAGGCTTGCGTCGCGACGGCCGATGACTTGCCGGACAGCACGCCCGCCACCGCGCCGGCCGCAGACGATGCCGCCTGGAGCGACTGCGAGAGCTTCGAGCCGCCGGG